>Ga0209356_1000655_pt1 | contig 13714 bp, 21 predicted proteins | sample LauGreFaBDMM15SN_2_FD_188213 | JGI IMG/M metagenome (GOLD analysis project Ga0209356, IMG submission 188213) | Freshwater lake microbial communities from Lake Michigan, USA - Fa13.BD.MM15.SN (SPAdes) (version 2) | ecosystem: Environmental > Aquatic > Freshwater > Lake | place: Lake Michigan, USA...
ATTTAATTTTGTATTAATTAACTTTAAAGCTTTATTATGTATATTAATTGCGGTTTGAGTACTTATTTTTAATCTTTTACCAATAGCGTTCCAAGATAATACTTTATTGGTTTTATTAAAATATCTTAATTTAAAGATTTTAAACATTCTCCTGTCTTTCATCTGGTTTAGAATATCTAGTATCAATTCAATTTTTTCTTTATCAAAATTTTCTGGTATGGCCATCTGGTTCTTTTCTAAAATATACTTTATGTTTTCATCGTCCATTGATATTCCAGAATGATTTTTGTTTATAAGATTCAAGCAATAATATCTCATTTGATTGCCTAGCCAAGTTGAAAACTTAACATTTTTATCTGGATTAAAATTCAATGCAGATTTGTATACTACAAAAATCTTTTCTTCGTCAAGTTCGTCTTTTGAAATACCAAAGTTATTCAATACACTTTGATATTTTTTTATCATTTGGTGGCAAATCCCGCTATGTTTAACCTCCAAAGATTTTAGCGAATCGCTGCAATTATTGTTTTTAATATTTAGAATCAAATCTAAATCGTTATTTTGTTGTTGCATTTTTTAATATCTCCTTAAAATATTTTTCGTATTTAGAATACAAAGTATCCATATCTGGTTGAATCTTCCATCTGATTTTATAATCAGCAGATCTCTTAATCTTTGTAACATTTACTCTTTCTTCTTTATTTGCTGGCTTGTTTTTAGCTAATGTGATTGAAACTAAATAACCATTATTCTTTTGTTTAAGCCAAAAATACTCATCTTGTGGATATTCATCGTATCTTAAATCTGTTACAACTGGAATTATCCCATTAGTGATACAGTCGTCTACTTGATTTTGGACTTTATTTGTCCAATATTTACCATCAGTAGATTCTCTTCTGAGTTTACCATAAACGAGCATAAGTGGTCTAATGAACTCTTTATTCTTGTTGTCTACGCTCCAAATGTCTAAATTAAAATTTTGATATACAAAATCTTTTAGATCATTTTTAAGTAAATCAGCTAAAGCTATTCTTTTGGTTTTAATATTGTTCTTATTGCAATATTTAGTAAATAGATCAAAAAAGGTGTCTTTGCCACATCTAGCAAATCCAGTTATACCTATTGGTTTTATCATTTTATTTAGAAAATTGTATTTATTGATTATATCATATATATATGAGGTGTCAATATGAATTTTATTGATTTATTAATTATTTCAACATTTCCAGCCAGCATATTAATTGTATGGTTTAAAACTCATGCATTTACGGAATATTTTCAATTGTTTAAATTAACAAATTTTTTTAAAATAGGAAAATTTTTAGAATACAAGAAGAGCTTTCCAAGTATAGAATATATAGATTATCTGCTTGTTAGTCATAATAGCTTCATTTCTAGATTGGTATCTTGCCCTTATTGTATTGCTTTTTGGTTGTCAACTATTACTTGTTTGTTATTTGGTGCAATTTCGTTAGCAAATATATCTTGTGTATATATTTTAAGTTTAATGATGTATTTTATAATGTGTAAGATATCTATATAATATTATGGAACAGAATATAATAATTGTTGTTGAATCTTCTAATAATTTTTATGAACTATTGAATAATAGATTAACTGATCTCAAGGAAAGGGATAACATAATTCAAAGTTTTTATGTACATTTCCATGCATCAATACATGGATGTTCTTGCAGAAAACAGGCAAATATTACCGCTGCAAATGAATTTTATAAACAATTAACATCTTTACCACAACAAATAAAGGATGAGATCAAATTAAGATTGAATGCTACAAAACTCCTTTTCTTTGAGAATAAAGACCTTTTTATATTTGAATTTTAACTTGCAATTTACTATAGATTGATATATAATCAGTTTAATGAAAATTAAATTGATTGGTTTAGGATTATTATTGAATTTAAATTTGAACGCTCAAGATCAAAATCTATTAAATAAAGCCGATAGTGGACACTCTGGATCTTGTGATATGGTTGGAATTTATATGCGTAACGGAAGTAATGGCTTTAAAAAAGACCAAGAAAAAGCTAAAGAATATTTTCAAAAAAGCTCAGACAATGGAAAAGAGCAAGGTAATATTTATGGAGACTTTATGCTTGGTGCTATGGCTTTAGAAAAAGGTGACGATAAGAAGGCTTATGAAATATGGGCAGCTATGAGAGCTAAAAATGATGCTTATAATGCTAAAATGAAACCTCAAAGAGACGCTAGAGAAGCCAAGAAAAAACTTAAAGAAATGCAAGATCAAATTGAGACTTTGTCAATTCAACAGAAAAAACTAAAAAGAAGAATGGATGATGTTGAATATATGGAAGAAAGATAAAATATGAAAAAAGAATTTATGGTTGCATTAGGCTATGATGATATATCTCTTTTGCCAAATTTTTCAGATATCAACTCTAGAAAAGAAGTTGACACAATTACTAAAATAAGTAGAAATAAATATATTGATATACCAATTGTCCTTTCTCCAATGGATACGGTTTCTTCTGTGAAATCTTGTATTAAGATAAATAAAATAGGCGGAGCTGGAGTCTTACATCGTTTTATGTCTATAGAAGATCAAATGAAGAAGGCTAAAATTATTAGAGATGAAAGTAATTTTTGCATCACAGCAATCGGTTTAAGAGATGCAGTAGAAAGAATTAGAGATACTTCATTATATACTGATATTTATTTTGTAGATACCGCCAATGGATTAGCTAAAAATCTAGAAGATTTTTTGAGATGGTATAAGACTTCTGGATATAAGCAGGATATCATTGTTGGAAATACCTTAACAAAAGAAAGTGTTCATAGACTTGCTAATTTAAAAGCTGATGGATTTAGGCATTTAATTGGGCCAGGTTCCATGTGTTTGACTCAAATTAAAACTGGAATTGGTTGCCCAAGTCTTACTGGAAATTATTACGCTTGGAACGCAGTAAGAAATTGGGAATTATCTCAAGTAGATCTATTCAAACAAAATGAACCAAATCCAGAACATAGGCCAAGTATACTTGCTGATGGAGGTATTCGCTATCCAAAAGATCTAGTTAAAGCTATAGCTAGTGGTTGTGATGCCGTAATTTGTGGAAGAATTTTCGCTGGGCTATCTGATGTTATAGATGATGAAAATCTTGTTGTAAAAGATGGGAAAAGATATGCTAAATATAGAGGAATGGCAAGTCAAGATGTTGTAGAAGATTATGAATTATATGATGGAACAAAAAAGAATCTTTTTGTTGAAGGAGATAATACTTTAATTCCAATTATAGAAAACAAATCTATAGAAGATATAGTATATGATTTTGCAAATGGGCTTAGAAGTGCAATGAGTTATCTTGGTTTTAGGAATATCGAACAAATGCGTGGTGGACTTTGGAATGGTAAGATTAAAGCAGTAAGAACAACTTCAAATAATGCTTACGAAAGTTTTGCTCATGGAAAAGTTTGATTATTTGGTTGTTTCTGATATTCATTTAGGAGACAAAGACTGTAAAGCTGATCTGCTTTTGGAAGTTTTAAAAAAACAAAAAGCTAAAAATATTATTATTGCTGGTGATTTATTCGATCATCACAATCTACATAGATTAAATAAAGAACATTGGAAAGTCCTTTCCAAATTTAGAAAGCTTTCAAAGAAATGCAATATCATTTACCTTATTGGTAATCATTGTTTTCTTAAAGCAGAGTTTATGAGTATTCTTCTTGGTTTTAATTGCAAGGATGAACATTCAATTCAATATGGAGATAAGAGAATATTAATTGTTCATGGAGATATTTTTGATATTTATTTTACTAGATTTAAATGGATAACTAATTTTATTATTAAAATATACTATACAATTAGACATTATACCCCATTTGCAGATGATTTCTTTAGACTATTCAAAGCGAGAACAAATGATTTTGTTGAAAAAAGTTCAGATATTAAGAAGAACGCTTTAAAATATGTAGAGTTAAATAACTACGATTGTATTATTTGTGGGCATACTCATTTACCAGAAAATGATAACAAGTATATTAATACTGGAAGTTTTTGCGAAAAACAATGTGGTTATGTTACTATAAATAAAAAAGGTAAGATAGAATTGCATAAGCTATGAGGATCACATTTGAAGAGCTAGCAATTAATATTGCTAAATGCGCTTCTGAAAGATCAGAAGATCAACACAGAAAAGTCGGATGCTGTGTTATGAATAAAGAAGGTAGAATTTTAAGTATTGGTTATAACGGATTAAAACCAAAACAAAAGATGTCAAAATCATTTTGGGAGAATAGAGAAGAAAGAAGAAAATATGTTATTCATGCTGAAATGAATGCTTTAGCTTGCATTAATAAATATGATAAACCATTTATTCTTGCTTGTACTTTATTACCTTGTTCTTGTTGTGCTAAAGTAATTGTATCTATGGGCATAGAGAAAATCTTGTATATTGATGAATATGATCTAGATTCTACTTCTAAAGATATATTTAAATTCCATAAAATAAAACTTCAAAAATTTAATTGATATTTAGTTAAATCTATTATATACTACCATTATGCAGAATAAATTAAAATTAAACATCCTAAGAAGGATGCTTGGTAAAAAAGTAGTAGTAATTACTGATTATATTAAATCAAAGTATTACTATGGCAGAGTATATGAAGTCAAGAATGAAGGTCATCTAGTTGTAGAAGATCAAACTGGTCTTCTAAAAGAAGTAAGTATCTTTGATATTAGATCACCTTCTGTAGAGTATCCATAATATGAGCGAGGAAAAAGCTCCAGAACAAACTGAAAGTCCACTAGAGTATTTTGTTCAGCCATATCTTCAAGCTTATGAAGGTGCGCCTATTCACAGAATCGCGCCAAAAATGGGAAGAAATGATATTTGTCCATTAAAAAATATAAAATTTAAAAAATGTTGTGGTGCGAATGATTTAGATTTTTGTCAAAAGCTATTAGCTAATTATTTCGAATCCCAGTTAAAGAAAAATGCCAGTTGATTTTGTTGATATTATCTTTGGTTTAGCTTGGGGAGATGAAGGCAAAGGTAAGATAAGTAATGCTATTGCTAAAGATTATGATATTGTATGTCGTTGGAATGGTGGTCCCAATGCAGGTCATACAGTTTATCTTAATGATAAAAAATATAAAACTCATATTATTCCTTGTGGAGTTTTCCAAAATAAACTTAGCATCATTGGTCCAAACTGCGTTATCAACATTGACAAATTTTTTGATGAAATAGAATATTTAAAAAAAGAAGGTTTCGATACTTCTTTAATTAAAGTAAGTCCAAAAGCCCATATCATTACTGAAAGACATATTCAATATGATCTTAAATTTTTAAAACCTAAACTTGGTACAACTGGTCAAGGTATTGCTCCAGCATATGCGGATAAAATGCTTAGAGTTGGAAAACTTGCTGGCTCATATTTAGATAAAAAATATCTTTGGAATGGAGAACTATCTGGAAAAATTCTTTGTGAAGGGGCGCAAAGTTTTTGGTTAGATATTAATTATGGAGATTATCCATATGTTACCAGTAGTGAAACTTTACCATATAATGCTTGTTCACTTGGATTTAGCCCAAAGAAGATTAGAGATATTATTGGAGTAACTAAGATTTATGATACTAAAAGTGGAGTAGATCCATTATTTCCAGAATCATTATGGAATGATGATTATCTCAATAAGATAATTGAACTAGGAAAAGAATTTGGTTCTACTACTGGTCGAAAAAGAATAGTCAATTGGTTAAGAATAAACCATTTAAAGCAAGCTATTAAGATTTCTGGAACGAATAAACTGATTATTAATAAATGTGATATTTTGCAAGACATTAATAAATATAAAATCATAACAGATGATGATTTAGGTCCAAGCCACTTATATTTCTTTGATTTTACTTCTATGAAAGAGTATATTATTAATGAACTTAAGGATAATTGCGAAATAATATTCTCTGGTAATAGAAATGGCATTTAAATTAATAAAGTCTCAGAATCAATTTAAAAAACATATAGATACCTTTAAAAGTAGTTATTTAGTATTGCCTCATAATCCTAGCATAAATCAACCAGAGCAGTATCCTTGTCTTTGTTATACTTATATTAATAATGATGTAAATGGATTAGGCGCAAAGAATATATTCGTCTACAAAAAAGATTTTAAATTATTTAAATGACTTGGACCCGCGCAGAGTTGAACTGCGGTCTTTTAATAATCTAAATTAAAATACTACAAGTTTAGATCTTTTTGTTTTTAGCTTTGTATAGATAAAGACCAAACATACTCAGCGATTTTATTTTTGATATTGAATATAATAAGAATAAAAAAACTTACTGTACTCAAACATCTAATTACGCAATATCCCAATAGATGTGTCAAGGGTATCACGCTGTAACTTAAGCTACAGAAGCGGTCATCTCAACAAGAGAAACTCTTGCGGAAATATGACCTTTATATTTAGCTGTTTTGGCAGTTGATATAATTGAAACTTTTTAAGGAGTCCTCGATTCAACCTCCACTTGCATTTTAATTCCGATTTTTAAAATCGAAACCAATTCGGGCCCAATGTTAAGGAACTATAGTTATATTACATTAGATTTTGACTTTTTTCAATATATTTGTTATAATATATATTATGGATAAGATTTATAAAGTATTAGATGCATTAATAGAAAAGAATATATGGGAAGATTCTTTAATTAAGGATAAGGACGAAACTGGCGATAATTGGAATGTGCATAATTTAAAATTACTTAGATCTTTAATTGAAGAATATGAAAAAACCTCAAAATAATAAGCCTTGTCAAGAATGTGAGGATTTAGTAAGTAAATCTAATACAGCTTTTCTTACTTGTGAATGGATTGAAAGACAAGGAAATGATATTCTTGATAGACTTGATGCAATTGAATTTCTAGATTGGTCCAAAGAGAACGAATTACTAAAAGAACAACTAACAAAGCAGTTATTGTTTCTAGTGCAAAAAGGACATTTTGAAATAAAGAATCTTGATGTACTTGAAAATAAACTAAATAAACTAAAGAAAAAATATGCCAAAAGTTAAAAGAAAAAAATACTACGCAATTCACTCAAAGAGTGATAACTATTTACATGGAGTATTTCCATTAACAGAAGATGGATTAAAATCAGCAAAAGCCTATATAACTAAAATTTCTGGTAAAAAGAAAAGTGTATATTATATAGAAAAGAAATAATGAGTTTTTTAAACGCTAATATTCCACCGATAGAATGTTATGTGAGGGGTAACTTTCTTAGAAATCAAGAAGATAGCCATGATAAATATTTTCCTTGTGTAGTTTTTGGGGTTGCTTCATTACCAAACAGATCTCCTCTATTTCATTTTATGATGCAAGATGGAGGTTTATGGTGGAGGGCTCCGATAAGTGCTTTTTGCACAAAAGAAGGAGTTCCTCAAGAAGATTTGCATCAATTAGTTTTATGGGATAGTTTTAGTTATTACATTAGCGTTAATCAATTTTATGCTTTAAAAAATGCTAAAATGCAATATTTAGATCGCACTGGAAGCAAAAGACTTGGACGATATCTTTTTACTTTAGACTGGGCTCATGCAGAATTAAACGAAACTAATTTTGGTTATAGTGAAACACCAGACGAACACAAATGCGGGCATGTATTAGAATTAGACAGTGGTAATTATGCAATACAACCAAATAATAGAATGAAAATTTTTGATGCTAGTTTTGTTACAAAGCCAAACGAAACTCTCATTCAAAGAAAAGTTAATGATTATATTTTTACTGTAGAAGATAACCCCAAATGGGTTACAGAAGACAATGATAATTTTAATTATAAAATTAATGAGATCTAAAGTATAATATATTATGCCAGAATATTTATATCAACATCCAAAAACTGAAAAGATTGTTAGTATAATTCAAAGTGTGCATGATAAGCATGAGTATATTGATGATAAGAATATAAAGTGGAATAGAATATTTACTGCTCCAGAATTAAATACAGAAGGAACATTAAAAGCAGATTGTAGTGCTAGACAATTTAGTGAGTTTGTTGGTAAACGAAAAGGTAGCATGGGTGATTTATGGGATAGAAGCGCAGAGCTTTCTGCTAAAAGAAAAGATAAAATGGGTAAAGATCCAGTTAAAGAAAAGTATTTTGAGAATTGGAGTAAGAAACGCAAAGGAAAGAAGCATCCTTCGGCTGGAAAAGATTAATTTTTTCTATTAAAATGATTTTGAATTATATCAAAATTACGATCTAACTTAGCTTCGATTCTATCAAAATAAGTTTCGAATGATTCTTTTGTTACATAAGTAGTTGAAATTTTTAAAGCTAGATCTGCTATTTCTTGTTGGTGTTTTCTACCTTCTAATTCCATTTCTTTTCTTAATGTTATAAAATCACTAAACGTTTTATCATTAATTTCTTTCATTAAGTTCTCTTGTTTATCGAAAAGAGAGAATACTCTAGTAAATAACCATCCACCCAAGAAGGATAATGCTCCTAAAATGAGATTAAATAACATTGTAATATCTAAATTCACGTAGATAATTACACATTTATATATAACTATTAGAGTTTTAAATCGCCAAAATCTTCGTCTTCTATGTCTGTCTTTCTTGCGCCAACTTTATAGCTAGAAATCTCAGTTTCTTGAGGAGCAACTTGTACTTTACTGCTATCCAAATAACTGTCGTGCCATCCGCCAATAGGGTTGTCTTTTTGGTTAAATATCTTCTTGTACCCTAAACTTCTGAGTCTGCTATCGCAAAGCCACTTAGAGTAACCATCTAAAACCTCAGCATTTAATCCAAGTAAACTGCCATTACTAAACAGATATTGTGACCATTCACTTTCGTTCTTGGCAGCTTGTTCGTAGAAAGCGTAGATTTTATCTTCACTTTTCTTCACTATACTTGTGAAACCTTCTTTATCTTCATCTCTTAATATTTTAAGTAGATTTTGACTTACAGCAAAATGCAATGCTTCATCGCGTTGGATGAATTTTATAATTTTAGAATTACCTTCCATCTTACCACGATATCCAAAATAGAAAGAACAAGCAAAAGAAACATAAAATACAAGCCCTTCCATTACATTAATAGAAAGAATGGCATCAAAAATCTTTTGTTTAGGATCTTTCTTTTCATCATCACCAAGAATTTTATCAAAATTATTTCTGATTAACTCTGCGCGACTTGTGATCTCTTTATCTTCCATAATGCTATCAAAGAATTTCGTGGCATCTGGATATACATTATTCAAAAGATAAGAATAAGAATAGCTATGAATACCTTCAAATTGAGCCCATGTATTCATACAAATTTCAAGTTCTGGATTACTTACATAATCTTTAAGGGAATGAATACTTCTGGAAAGCATACTATCACCAAGAGTTTGAAATCTTAAATTACTATCAAAAACAAATCTTTCTGTGTCTGTTAAGTTATTGTAATCACTACGATCTTTGCCCAATGCTATTTCGTGAGGCCACCAAAAATTTTCATTTTGTTTTTTGAACAACTCAAAAAATATTGGATATTTAAACCGATCATATCTTTGGAGATTTAAATCTTCTCCAAGAAATAAAGGTTGCTTTGTAGTGTCTACGTTTTTAAAATTTAATACTGTTTTCATATGTTTATAGTTTACACGCACCGCTAGAACAATCTCCATCTTCTTTTTGGTTTAATGATTGTTCTTTATCTCCATCGTCTGTATTATTATAATAAAGACTAATTAATCCAAGACTATATGCATACATAATTTCTTTCATTACTTTAGCATCTGGTAGTACATTGTTTTCATAATGGCTATAGTTGTAGTATACATTAGTTGATATTGCCATGTCAATGTATTTTTGAATAACTGCATTAATTTTTAATAATCCAGTATTGTCTTTAAGATCATAAGCTAATTCATAATTATCATCATACTTTCCAATTCCTGGAACCATAACTGGAAGTTTGCCCATTTTACTAGTTTTATAAGTAATAAGACTACGAATAGGTTCAACTCCATTTGTCGAGCATTGAATAACTGAACTACTTTCGCAAGGCATACAAGAAGATAATGTAGAATGTCTTAATCCAAATTCTTTAATATCTTTTCTTAGTTTTTCCCAATCAAGTGATAGTTTTCTTTTAACTAATTCATCTACTTTATCTTTGTAAGTATCAACAGGAAGTATACCTTTTGAGTATTTAGTTCTATCAAATTTTTCGCACTTGCCTTTTTCTTTGGCTAAATCAATACTACTTTTTAACAAATAGTATTGAAAATGTTCCATCCATTCATCAATTACTGATAATGACTTATCTGAACTATATTTTAATTCATTTTTAGCAAGGAAAGCTGCGAGATTGGTAATTCCAACCCCAAGGCTTCTGCGTTTTTTAGCAAAATTTTCAGCAGCAACATTAAAGTAATCTTGAAGTTCAATGATTTCATCAAGAAATCTTACGATAAGATCGCAAGTCTTTTCAAGATCTTGCCAGTTTTTTATTTCTAGCATATTTACTGCCGAAAGTATGCACATGCCAATTTCACCATCTTTGTCATTATAATCATTTAATGGAATAGTTGGATGGATAACTTCAGTACAAAGATTACTCATAGTAACTTTATCTAACCAAGCTCCATGATTATTTGCATGATCTACATTTAATATATAAATACGACCAGTCTCAACTCTTTCTTTAATTATAAGTGAGAATAATTTACGAGCAGATATTTTCTTTTTGATTTTTAATTTCTTTGATTCACATTCTTTATATACTTTATCAAAGTCTTTTGTTCCCCATGCCTCAAGAAGCTCTGGAACTTCTGCATTATTAAATAGAGTAACATCTTCATCCTTCAAAACTCTATCGTAAAATAACTTACTCATTCCAACTGTATAGTCAAGTTTACGAACTCTATTGTCATCTGTTCCAGCATTATTCTTCAATACAACAACGTCTTCAATTTCATAATGCCACCATTGAATATTGCAAGTTGCACTTCCACCGCGTAATCCATTTTGTTGCCATGCTTTTACGCTACTCTCGTAGATTTTTAAGAATGGAATCAATCCAGTATGAACCACTTCTCCATTTTTAATAGGAGAACCAATAGCTCTAATCTTGCTTATATCAATACCTATCCCACATCTATTAGCAGTAGCCATACTAACAGCAGTAGCACTAGCAGTAATACTTTCTCTAGTATCATCAACGCCAATCAAACAACAACTAGCATAATTTTTACTAGATGTTCTGACTCCTGCCATTACTGGCGTAGGAAGATTAATTTTGTGTTTACTGATAGCGTCATAAAATTTTCTTACATAATTAAGTCTTGTTTCAGCTGGGTACTTTGCAAATGCATAAGCTGCAATTAATATATAAGCAAATTGTGGAGTTTCATAAATTTTTCCAGTTGTTCTGTTTTTAATTAAATATTTATCACAAAGCTGTTTAATTCCAGCATAAGTAAAGATATAATCTCTTTCGTGGTCAATGAACTCACCTAGCTTATTAATTTCGTCTTCTGAATAGTAATTTAAAATACTTTCATCATAAATTTTATGCTTTATGCTTTCTTTTAAAAACTCTGATAGTCTTGGAGCATGCTTACCTTTCCAAACATCTTTTCTTAATTGATAATTCAAAAGTCTTCCAGCAACGAATTGATAATTTGGTTTTTCAATAGAAATTAAATTTGCAGCACTCTCAATCAATAGGTTGTGTATCTCTTTTGTACTCACTCCATCTGTGATATTTATTTTAGCGTTAATCTCAATATCTGTGAGACTTACTCCAGAGTATCCATCAATCGCCCATGCTATTACTTTGTTTATTTTATCTATGTTAAATTTTTCAGTAGTGTTATTTCTTTTCTTTACATGTATCATTTAAAAATCTTTCTGTTAGAGATGTAAGTAATGTTACAGTATTTTTACTTTTTAAAAAAGAAAAAAATCAAATCTTATTAACATTTATTATAAAAGACTAATCAAGTGTACTGATTCAGTATTGTATTAAGAATTATTAAACTTTTCTTTGATATCCTAGAAGGCTTTACCTCATAAATGTATATTTATAAAGGTGTGAATAGTACTTCGCCCACTTTTCTTTTGACTCCTGTATCTTTGGCGTTTCTTCCAAAGAATGGCTATGGCATTTCTAGGTACGCGGTTGGTTATACCTGTGCATTTTGCCATACCTTACACCTACATTTCATCGCAAGCTTTTAGACAAGCAATATTTTAATGGTCGTCAGCCTTCGAAGACGTTGCCATCGCAGAGCTAAGATACTAGAGGATTTATTTGACTATCCACAAAACTGCTTTAATAGGAAGCTATGTATGAATATATGATATATTTTTATTATTGATTTGTCAAATAAAAAGTGTAATCTATATTAAAATTAAGGAGATACATGAAATTCACATTTAATATTACTAAAAATAACATTAAAAATGGCAAACAAGCTGATCCAGCTAATTGTGCTATTGCAAGAGCAGTAAAAAATAATATCAAAAATAAAGGTCTTAAACTTAAAAGAGTTTCAGTTCTTCCAAATGATATTACTATTAAATATTTTAACGAAAAAACTAAAAGAAACAAAACTATATCAGCTGATATGCCAAGTCATGGTTATCAATTTATTAAAGCTTTTGATAAAGGATATAAGGTACAACCATTTAAATTAGAATTAAATTTTAAATAACATGAAACATCAAATTGAAATTGATATTACCGAAGGTGCAACTAAAAAGAGTAAAGCTCCATTAAATAAACCATTTAGATTACCTTCTGGTAGTAAAAAGAAATTTGGTGTTTATGTAAAGAATGATAAAGGTAATATTGTAAAAGTTACCTTCGGTGATCCAAATATGTCTATTAAAAGAGACAATCCAGAAAGACGTAAAGCTTATAGGTCAAGACACAATTGCGATAATCCTGGACCAAAGTATAAAGCTAATTATTGGAGTTGCAAAATGTGGAGTGCAAAACCAGTTAGTAAGATTACAGGATCATGTGGCAAACCAAATTGCGGATCAGTGCAAAATAACGAAGAAGAAACAATTTTAGAAGTAGATGTTCAAGCTAAGAGTAAAGGTCTTTGGTATAACATTCAACAAAAGAAAAAAAGAATGGGCAAAAATTATCGTCCAGCAAAACCTGGATCTCCTGATCGTCCAAGTCAAGAAGCTCTCAAAAAAGCTCAAGGATCAGATTACTTAAACGAAGAATACGAATGGGATGGCGAAACAGAATTTGATCAAGTTGAACTTCTTAAAATTGACGCCTCCTTATCTCAAGCACAAGAAATGGAAGATATAGAAGATTATAAAGAAGATTTTTATGAAATGATAGTTGGTTCAATTAATTCTATTTATCAACATTCTAAAAATGTGATGGATAAAGTTAATGATCCAATGGTGAAAGAAAATCTCACAGAACCATTCTTGCAACAAATGGCTGCTCTTGCAGAAGATTATATGATTACTATTCATAATTATGTAATGTTCAATAAAGAAAATGAAAATGCAGAAGCTTCTGAAAATGAAATATACACAATAGAAGCAGACGAAGAATACAAAAACATGATGACCATTGAAGGTGAAAAATTCAATGAGTTCTTAAAAAAATGTGTTCCTACAAAAAAAGGTGATGACAAATCTAAATTTAAATCTTGCCTTGAAGACTACAAAAAAAATAAGTAAAC
>Ga0209356_1000661_pt1 | contig 13638 bp, 9 predicted proteins | sample LauGreFaBDMM15SN_2_FD_188213 | JGI IMG/M metagenome (GOLD analysis project Ga0209356, IMG submission 188213) | Freshwater lake microbial communities from Lake Michigan, USA - Fa13.BD.MM15.SN (SPAdes) (version 2) | ecosystem: Environmental > Aquatic > Freshwater > Lake | place: Lake Michigan, USA...
ATCATCCACACCGCAGCTCTTAAGGCAGTTGGTGAGTCGATGGAGAAACCCGATGAGTATTTAGATGTTAACTACACCGCCACCGTTGAGTTACTAGAGGCTACCAAGCGCCACGGTATTACACGCTTTATCTTCTCTTCAACTGCCGCCGTTTACGGAAGTCCAGATTCAATGAATCCATGTCGTGAAGATGGGCCGACCGCACCGATATCACCCTATGGTTCTTCAAAGTTATTGGCTGAAAGCAAGGTCACTGAATTTATCTCGATTCCAGGAAACCACGGATCTTCTCTTCGCTTCTTTAACGTTGTAGGTAGCGCTAATAAAGCGCTGCTTGATAACTCAGTAGAGAACCTTGTACCGATTGTTATCAACCGCATCAAGGGCGGCCAAGCACCGGTGATTTACGGAAACGACTATCCAACTGTAGATGGCACATGTGTGCGCGACTATGTTGATGTCCGTGATATCGCAGCAGCACACTTAGCGATAGCCGATGCCACATCACCACTACCAGCAACAATGAATATCGGAACCGGCAACGGTGCATCGGTGCGCGAGATTGTGAAATTTGTGATTGATGCAATGGATCGCAGAGAGATCACACCCGTTGATACAGATCGTCGCGCAGGTGATCCTGCATTTCTCTGCGCTGATGTATCGCTGGCAAAATCGGCGATGGGATTTACCTCGCGTTACAGCCTCAAAGAGAGCATAGAGAGCCTCTTTTAGGCTCTTTTCCCCTGTAAATCAGCCCCGATAGACTTAATCCATGTCCGCATCGCTACCTCGTCCCGCCGCACCGGCGCAGGATGTCACGCGTAGCGTTCTTTCCATAAAGCCATTTCGCAAACTTTGGCGCTCGATGGTCTTCTCATCCCTCGGTGATTGGCTCGGCCTTCTTGCAACAACTGCGCTAGCGCAACAACTTTCTGGCGGATCGTATTCAACAGCTAACTTTGCTATCGCAGGTGTCTTCATTGCACGTTTACTACCGGCTGTTTTCCTTGGTCCGCTTGCTGGTGTCTTGGCAGATCGCTTCGATCGCCGTCGCCTGATGGTCACGGTAGACATCTTGCGCGCAGCGTTATACATATCTATTCCAATCGTCGGCACATATTTCTGGTTATACGCAGCGATGATCTTGGTTGAATGTCTCACACTCTTCTGGTCACCCGCAAAAGAGGCAACAGTTCCCAACCTTGTTCCCCGCGAAAAATTAGAGAACGCAAACCAAGTCTCGTTACTGGCCGCATACGGCACCGCCCCCGTTGCGGCGATTTTATTTACCGTGCTCTCACTACTCTCTTCTGCAATTTCAACAATTGCTCCATCCTTTAAGGGCAATTCAGTTGATATCGCCCTCTACATCAATGCAATCAGTTTCTTATTTGCCGCCATCACCGTTTATAACCTTAAAGAGATTCCACGTGGGGCAGCAGCTGATAAAAAATCACAAGAAAGTGTTATTGCAGCACTTGTTCATGGATGGAGAACCGTCAGCGAATCCAAAATTATCCGCGGCCTCATCATCGGAATGGTCGGTGCATTCTCTGCAGCGGGTGCAGTCATTGGACTCGCTCGAACATTTGTGGGCGATCTCGGAGGCGGAGATGCCGCATACGGAGTCCTATTTGGCGCTGTTTTCACTGGGCTAGCCCTAGGCATCGCAGCCGGCCCTAAGGTCTTCGCCCAGTTCTCACGCCGCCGTTTATTCGGTGCATCCCTTGCAACATCTGGCTTCGTCCTCATCTTCCTTTCACTGATTACAAACTTCACTGTCTCAATCTTTATCACCATCATCTTGGGCGCATTTACCGGAATCACATGGGTTACCGGCTTCACAATGCTTGGCATGGAGGTAAAAGATGAGGTCCGCGGCCGCACCTTTGCATTCGTACAATCACTCATCCGCATCACCTTAGTTGCAGTCCTTGCAATCTCACCACTGATCGCTGCAACCTTCGGCGTCCACACCTTTGATGTCGGTTCCACCGAGTATGTCTTCAACGGATCACAAGCAACCTTCCTTATTGCAGGTGCCATCGCAGTACTTATTGGTTGGCTCTCATATCGCCAGATGAAAGATCGCCCAAATGTTTCCCTATGGAGCGATATCGTCAACGCATTTAAAGGCGAGCTCGGATCAATTACCGGCGAACCCGTTAAAGGAATCTTCATCGCACTCGAAGGTGGCGAAGGAACGGGCAAATCAACACAATCACATTTACTCAAAGAGTGGCTCGAGCAAGAAGGTGAGACCGTCGTACTTTCTCGCGAACCAGGCGGCACAGATCTCGGAAAAGATTTGCGCAAGATCTTGCTCGGACACGAAACTGGTGTCATCAGCCCGCGCGCAGAAGCGTTGTTATATGCAGCTGATCGCGCACACCATGTCTTCTCAATTATTCGCCCCGCACTAGATCGCGGTGATGTTGTTATTACCGATCGATACTTTGATTCATCCATTGCCTACCAAGGTGCTGGCCGCGTCCTTGAACCTAGCGAAGTTGCACGCATCTCTCGCTGGGCTAGTGAGTCCCTTTTCCCCACACTGACCATCTTGATCGATCAGAGCGCTGAAGTAGGCCTAGCGCGCCTCAAATCCCGTGATCGCCTCGAGTCAGAACCCAATGATTTCCACGATCGCGTCCGCCAAGAGTTCTTACAGTTGGCGGCCCAAGACCCAGAGCGTTATCTCGTTGTCGATGGCACAGAGACCATCGATGAGATCCACGAGAAAATTATCGAGCGCGTTGCACTTATCCCAACACTGATCCGTAACACAAAAGAAGATCAAGGCAATCGTTTCCTTAAGCCGATTCGTTTTGCAGCAAGTGCCATCGCCACGGGTGTGAAGAAAGTTCCACACCCAAAGAAGCCAGTACGCAAAGCCAAAATTAAGAAAGATAAGAAGTAATGGCGACCGTCTTTGATGATCTCGTTGGACAAGAACCTGCCGTAGCAATCTTGCAAGGCGCATCTATCGCAGCTCGCAACGGCGATGATTCACAAGAGATGACTCATGCCTGGATCTTTACCGGTCCCCCAGGTTCTGGTCGCTCGTCCGCCGCCATCGCATTCGCACAAGCACTCATCTGCCCAAACGGTGGATGCGGCACATGCAACGAATGCCGTAGCGCAAAGTCCAGCGCCCATCCCGATGTTGAAATCATCTCTACCGAAGGCCTATCAATCAAGATCGAAGATGTTCGCGAACTCTTAACGCGCACATCATGGACACCTTCAATGGGTGGATGGCGCGTTGTCGTGATGGAAGATGCCGACCGCCTTACAGAGTCCGCCGCGAATGCATTATTGAAAGCGATCGAAGAACCCGGCACTCGCACCGTCTGGTTGTTATGTGCACCCACTCTTCACGACCTCTTGCCGACAATCCGTTCGCGCTGCCGCCACATTCAACTGCGCACACCAACCACCGCTGCAGTCAGCGGATACCTGCAACGCAAAGACGCAATCACACCTGCAATGGCAGATTTTGCAGCTCGCGTGAGCCAAGGCCACATCGGTCGCGCTCGGTACATCGCCACCAATGAAGGTGTCCGCAGTAACCGCTCAACAATCCTCAACCTCCCACTGCGCCTTGCCACCATCGCAGATGCCTTTAAAGCCGCACAGACCTTGGTCGACCTCGCCACAACCCAAGCCAACGCCCAATCCGAAGTGCGCGATGAAAAGGAAGTTGCAGCGCTCCAAGAGGCTTACGGCAAAGGTGCAACAGGTCGCGGCATGGCAACAGGCGGTGCCAAGGCAGTTAAAGAGCTCGAGAAAGATCAGAAGTCACGCGCCACTCGTATGATTCGTGACAGCATCGATGGCGCACTCCTTGATATCGCAACATTCTTCCGCGATGTCATGATGGTCCAAGCCGGTGCCACCGACTCATTAATCAATACAGATATGACTGAAGAGATCACCGCCTATGCGCATAAAACCACTCCACATTCAACGGTGAGGAAAGTCAACGCGATCATGAAAGCACGGACACATTTGAGTCATAACGCTGCACCACTTCTTACCTGCGAGGCACTCATGTGCCAGATCGCTAACTGATGCGCGCTCGCACTACCGCACTTCTCGCAACCCTTGCCATCATTCTCTCTGGCTGCTCATCAACCAAAGAAGCTTTCGTTGAAGAAACTTTCTCAGCACTGGCAGAATACGAACAACAAAAACTCGATTGGTCTTCTTGTTATGACTACTTTGATTGCACCGAACTACGCGTGCCCATCGATTACGAAGACTTATCTGTTGGAACATTTCGTATCTCTGTCTTACGCGCCGCAGCAAAAGATCAAGATAATCGCCTCGGCTCCATCGTTGTAAACCCTGGCGGCCCCGGCGGATCAGGTGTTGATTATGCCTACGCCGCCGATTACATCTTCTCTCCCGACATCACCGATGTCTATGACGTCGTTGGCTTTGACCCACGCGGAGTCGCCATGAGTGAGCCGATCTCGTGCTTTACCCCAGAAGAGATCGATGAAAATATGGCATCAGATTCCAAGCCCGATACCGAGGCTGAAATCGCTGCCACACTTAAAGATTCCGAGGCCTTTGCTAAAAAGTGTGCGGAAAACACTGACTATCTGGAGCACTTCACCACCTCCGAGACCGCCCGCGATATGGATATCTTGCGCGCAGCTCTCGGTGAAACCAAACTCAATTACGTTGGAAAATCCTATGGAACATATCTCGGCACTTTATACGCCGACATCTTCCCCAATAACGTCGGTCGCTTTGTATTAGATGGCGCAGTAGATCCAAACATTCCAACGAAAGATCAGTATCTTGCACAAGCAATTGGTTTTGATGGAGCACTCAAAGCATTTGTAAAAGATTGCGCCACACAATCTGATTGCCCATTTACCGGCACACCCGCGCAATCCCAAGCAACGATCATCGCAACGCTGCAAGGCGCCGTCGCCGCACCTTTGCCACAAGAATACCCAGCAGATGGCGATGATCGCATCATCACCGAATCGATCATCCTTGTCGGCATGGCATCTTCGCTCTATGACGATGTCGATGGCTGGCCAAAGTTGCGCCAAGCATTTACCGAAAGTGCAGAAAATTACGGCGACACTTTCTTGCAGTTGGCCGATGAATACTCAGGCCGCAACCCTGATGGCACATTTATGTCTAACGACTTTGATTCAGGGGCCGTTATCGATTGCCTTGATTGGCAAGAGCGCCGCACCATCGATCAATACAAAGCCGATGCCAAAGAGTTCGCCGCCAAAGCACCAGTCTTCGGCCCCTACATCGCATTCGCTGGCGTGCATTGCCGATTCTTACCGCAGCCATCTACCCAACGCGCACCCAACACATTAACCGAAATCAAAACCGCACCGATCATCGTCATCGGCACCATCCGCGATCCAGCTACGCCATATTCATGGTCTGTCGGCCTTGCAAAGATCTTCACCGGCTCTCGCCTGATCTCACTCGATGGCGATGGCCACACCGGCCATGGCCGCGGATCTGCCTGCGTTGATGATGCCGTCGATGCATATCTACTCACCGGCACCTTGCCAACGAGCGATTTATCCTGTGATCTCGAGGGCGTTAGCGCTTAATTTGGTAAGAAGCACCCCTTGCGATGGTGCAAAATAACCTCATGCGTTTAGACCATATCTCTTATGTGACTTCCCACGATCAACTAGCTGACACAGTTCAGCGCTTAGGTTCACGAATCGGCAGCACATTTGTCGATGGCGGAATTCACCCACGCTTTGGAACACGCAACTTCACCGCCCCTCTCACAGGTGGCCAGTACATCGAAGTTGTCTGCCCACTCGATCACCCGGCAACTGAAGCCACACCTTGGGGCAAGGCTGTTTCACAGAAGGCGCAAGAAGGCGGCGGTTGGCTTACCTGGGTATTTAGCACCGAAGATATTTCACCGATCGAAGTAAAGTTCGGCCGCGAAGCAGTCGATGGACACCGCACACGCCCTAACGGTTCTGACCTTAAGTGGAAGCAGATCGGCGTTAAAGAGATTACAGATTCACGCGAACTTCCATTCTTTATTCAGTGGTTAACGTCAGATCACCCATCACAAGATGGCACAGCAGTATCAAAGATTGAAAAGATTGTAATCGCAGATAAAGATCAACTCGCTGAATCTTGGTTTAAACCAGAGATCCTTGGCGCGCTCGCTGAAGTAACTATCGACTGGGTCGATCCATCAACAAATGATGGCGACAATGGAATCGTTGCAGTGCACTTGAGCACTCCTAACGGTTCAGTCGTACTTGACTAATAACCTCAGCAATTACTTACAACCGTCGGTAGCTTTGTTGTAGTCGCTGTACCCATTAGATATACACCACACCGTTTTCGCCATAATTTCTGAGTCCTTAGAACTCCAATCACGCTCCCAAGGATTTACCGGAGTCGATGGAGTTGAGCTGTAATCTTGCGTTGAAATGTAATCTTTCTTTCCACAAGGCTTGTAAGAGAATTCTCCCGTTGCCTCGCAAGTATTTGCAATTCCAACCAGCTTGAGGCCCTGCTCTACCGAGTACTCATAGTCCGACCACTTGTATTCGAGGGCATCCTCCAAACCATAACCTTCATCGGTTTCAAGCGATTGTTTATAATTGAACTCATCGACAATGGCACAACCAAGAGGAACTTCACTGTCGTAATCTGTTTCAAGTCCAAACCCAATCAATTCCTTTTGTAAAATCTTATCGGAAGGATATGAAGGATCGTCCTTGATGGTTTGTTTTTGGGCAGCGGTGAGGGTGAGAGTAAATCCCGTTCCTTCAATTGCTTTCTCCAACATGGCAAGTCGAACAGCGTTATCGAGTGAATACTCATCGCCAGTGGCTTTACTTAAATAGTCAGCAAGGTACGGGTGGTTATCTATAACCAGTTGTCTCGCCGCTACTCGTGCCTTCACTCCTACATTCCCAGAAAAATATCCGTCAACAGACAAAGACAAATAATCGAAGGTCTCGCCTGCGTCTTCTACTTTTGCAAATTTTGGAGTGTAAGTGAGTTTCGCGAGGTTAGCTCGAAGAAGTTCACAGTTAGCCGCGAGTGCTTCATCAACTTTTCCACCGCCGCCCCCACAACCAGAGACGATTAACGTCATTGCAGTGATTATTGAAACTAGGGCTGCGCGGTAAGTTTTCATACGGGAAAGGTAGCAATCTCTAAATTTTTTGAACAGGGATACTTATCTAATGACCATTCACTTTTAGAACATCAACCGCGAACCACCAGATTACGGGGTAAAGTGAATATATCAACAGCCCGGAGGTGCTACTCCACATGAGAATTCTGCAAAGCAATCGAAGCAGGAGATTTCTCGCCGCCTCCCTACTTGTATCTACAGTCTTATTTGGGACCACCACCCCAAATTCTTTTGCCGCTGTTTCAAATACTGAAGGCGCGATAGCCGTCAATTTCTTTTGGGCCACTCCTTCAAATTCTGAGATGACGTGGATTACGCGAGATGTACTCATCACTGAATCTGGCGATACCTCATACTTTTCAATAATCGGAAACTGGACTCCACCCTTCTATCTAGGTGTTCAAGAAATTCGAAATGCTGCAACGGGTGAAGTTAGAAAGAATGCGATTTTTAGTGCATGGGACACCCATGATGACGGAAGCTGTACGACGTGTGGCCCAGAATCGAGACCAACCAACGGTCGAACCGTGATGACTCAAGTTGGACCCGGCGTCACACCAAGTCAATTTGGTTATGAAGGCACCGGAGCAAATGCATTTATCAATGACTTTGGATGGAAAGTCGGTGATCGGGTTAAGGCAGTTGTAAATCTCAGGCAGCTCGCCGATGGAACCGAAATCTCTGCAGCACTCCAACTCAATGATCAACCCTGGCGATTCTTTGGAACATACAAATACGCAAAGAAATTTGCCAATCTAGAGCCTGGATATTCATTTATTGAAGACTTCGGAGGAAAGCCGATGATCGTCCGCTCAGCCGAATACGGAAATACATGGATGGAGAGCGAGGATCTCTCAAAGAGAGCGCCAATTAGCTCAGTTCAAGCGCGAGCAAATACAGGAGCAAACACTAAATATCACCTGATCAAACAACGAAATAAAACATCCCTCTGGGCTCAGGTCGGTGGTGATCAGTTCATTTCAGAACAACGATATGTCCCTGCCGTTATTGAAGTCCCGCTGAATTCCTACATTCCGATAGAAGCAAGGTTGACTACCCTCAATCTAGAAGGCGCTGCCGCACAAAGCTATAAAACCCAATGGCTATCCAATAAATCTAAAGTTGATCCAGTTGTAACACCGCCCATCAAGGCCGAACCAACTCCAACCCCATCCGCAACAGCAGCCCCAAAGAAGATAACAATCACGTGTGTCAAAGGAAAAACGGTAAAAAAGATAACAGCACTAAACCCCAAATGCCCATCTGGCTATAAACGCAGGTAATCAGGACCCCATTTTCACTGGTATCCTTAACCCATCGACGCACCCCGCATCGATGCACTTCCCCCCAAAGTGAGCCACATAGGCCACTTACTTGCGAGTCTTATCAAGACCCTGGCCCATTCGTGGCCATACCCGAGACGCGCTTGTCGTCTCGATTGGTGTCATTTTTCATGTCTACTCTACAAACACGTTCGGCTGCCCCTGGAAAAGCGCGTCGCGCTGCCAAAGGCAAGCCACGCCACACAACCGCGCAGAAGGCAGCCCGCAAGAGCGCTGCACCTACCAAGTCACCAGCTCGCGGCACAACTAAGCAAGTTGCTGCAGTAACTACAAAGCCAAAGTCAGCGCCAACACGTCGCTACACAGATATTGATCCAGCAACAGTTTCGAAGAAAGAAGCTCGCAACCTCGAGCGTTCGAAGCTTCGCGCATCACGTTTCCAACAGACAATTGCACCAAAGCCAAAGACTGAAAAGTCTGAGCGCACAGAACGTTCAGAGCGTACGGATCGTCCAGCACGCACCGAGCGCACAGATCGCGCACCAAAGACAGATCGCACAGAGCGTCCAACCCGTGACGCACGCCCTGCAAAGCGCACAGCGTCTAAGCCACCTTCACGCGCTGAAAGATTTGTGAAAGATCGCGATACTCGCACCACCCGTGAATTCGAGCGTCCAGTTGAATCAGATCGTCGTCCAACAACACGTCGCGAAGCTGTCAAGGCAAAAGAAGCTCGCAGCAGCGATGGTCGTCCAAACTTCGTCCCACAAAAGCGTGAGAAGTTCATCCCAGGATCTAAGCCACGTTCTACACAGAAGCCAGCACGTGATCGTCGCAATGATTCACCAGCATTTGCTCGTGATGATCGTCGTGCTTCAAAGACACATTCACATATTGCCGTTGATTTTGGCGCAGATGACAACTACATCTCAGCCAACCTCGCGGATGCCAACCTCATCGATGCAACACCTCTTACAGAGGTAACAACAACTTTCCGTGACCTTGGCATTACACCAGCACTTTCAAATGCCTTAAGCATCCAAGGAATCACACACCCATTCCCAATCCAGATCGCAACACTTCCTGATGCTCTCGCTGGCCACGACATCCTTGGTCGCGGACAGACTGGATCAGGCAAAACCCTTGCATTTAGCCTTGCCCTGCTTACAAATATCAGTGGACAACAAGCAAAGCCACATAAGCCTTTGGCACTTGTTCTAACCCCAACACGTGAACTAGCCCAGCAGATCGATGAAGTTCTACGCCCACTAGCTCGCGCTATCGGCCACGAATCAGTTGTTATCGCAGGCGGAATGCCTTATGCCAAGCAGATCACTGCGATGCGTAAAGCAACAGCAATCTTGGTTGCAACCCCAGGACGTCTGATCGACCTTCTAGATAAGGGTGAAGTACAACTAGATCAACTTCAGATCACAGTTCTTGATGAAGCAGATCAGATGGCAGATATGGGATTCCTTCCTGTAGTTAAAGAAATCCTTGATCAAGCAAAGCTTGATGGACAACGTCTTCTCTTTTCAGCAACTCTTGATCGTGGTGTTGACTCACTAGTTAAGCAATACCTCAAGAGCCCAAAGACACACTCACTACAGAACGATCGTGCATCTGTATCAACAATGGATCACTACATCCTCGTAATGAACCCAGGCGATAAAGATGACATCACTGCACAGATCGCAGCCCGTAACGGCAAAACAATTCTCTTCGTTAAGACACAACGTGGTGCAGATCGTCTCTGTGACAAGCTAGCCCATGCAGGTGTTCCAGTCGGAGCACTGCACGGCGGTAAGTCACAAGCAGTCCGTACACGCACACTTGCACTCTTCAAAGATTCAGCAAATGCCGCCCTTGTCGCAACAGATGTTGCAGCACGCGGTATTCACGTTGATGGAATCTCACTAGTTGTACACGTAGATGTTCCACAAGATCACAAGGATTACCTCCACCGCTCAGGCCGCACAGCTCGTGCTGGTGAATCAGGAGCCGTCGTTACTCTGACAACATCCAAGCAACAGAAGTCAGTCTCAGGACTTACTTCTCGTGCTGGCGTAACGCCTAAATCAGTCTCGGTAACCTCGCTGAGCACAGAATTGATGCGAATCACGGGTGCTCAAGAGCCTTCTGGTATTCCTTATGTAGCACCAATCGTTGAGAACAAGGGACCTAACCGTGGGACCCGCAAGCCCCGTCCGAATTCGGCGCAGAGACGACGCAGACCTAGATAGTCCGATAGACATTGGGGATTTATAACCCCATCAGTTGTGCTTGAATGTTGAAGTTAGGAACAGCGGTTCGCACCTCATCAAATGTGCCCTGAGCGATGATTCTGCCAGCTTCCAAGTAAACGATTCGATCTGCCTTTTTTACAGTGGAAAGCCTGTGGGCGATAAGGATGAGCGTAACTTTACCTTTCAACCCTTGAATCGCATCAGATATCTCTGACTCTGTTTGACCATCTAGCGAACTGGTAGCTTCATCCAGAACCAAAAGTTGAGGTTTTGTGAACATGGCTCGTGCAATTCCAACTCTTTGGCGTTGCCCGCCGCTTAAGTTCCCACCTCTCTCGCCAACTTCAGTCATAATGCCTGTAGGGAGACTTGAGACAAATTCGTCCAGTTGCGCGATCGCAATTGAATCTTTGATGAGCTGCTCTGAAACAGAGGAAACATCATATCCAGATGCAATATTCGCTGCAATACTTCCAGACATCAGAACAACTTCTTGTGGAACATAGCCGATTGCGCCCGGCCATTCGGTAATTGATTCGGCAGGGGTACACCCACCGATCGTTATCAATCCTTCACTTGGAAGATATATTCCTAAAATTAAATCGATTAATGTAGATTTACCTGCACCAGATGGTCCAACAATAGCTACCGTTTCTCCTGGATTCACTTCTAAATTGATCGAAGTCAGCGTATTGCTTTCACCACCTGGATACCGAAAGCTTGCATTTGAAATAACGATTTCCGGTTGAAAATTAAGATGTTTGGTATCAATATTTGATACGTAATCTGGAACTATTAAGTTGGGGTCTGTCATTGCAAAGAGATCAATCGTTGGCTTCGCACGAACAACATTTCCGTTGATCGAAACCAAATTTTGCTGCACACGCAAAAGCGCAGGCGTTATTCTGGTTCCTGCTGCAAGAAATAGGGCAAGGCTACCGACGGCTTGTGCAGAATCATTTGAGATGAACTGCAAAGCCGCAACCGCCATGGTTCCTACTGTGAAGGCAATCTCTACAACATATTTACTGATATTTGGCATCCAAGCAAGTTCAGCGGAGTAATCAGCTATCTCCCACTTAATTTTTTTCGCCCTATCCACAAAGTAACCTCTTCGATTTCGAATGAACGCTTCTCTATATCCAGAGATCAACTCCAACAGTGTTTCAGAATCTTTAATGCTAATTTCAGTATATTTCTGCGAAATTGCTTGGGTTCTTCGGTTGGTCAGGTAGTACATGTAGACCAAAAGTGAACCGAAAATAGAGACTGTCAAGATTGCTGTCATCGGATCAATAATTGCTATACCTATCCCTAGGACTAAAAGCAAAGCAAAATCTGATGTCACGCTTACGATATTTCCGAAAACGCCGAGGGTTAGTGATGTGGTACCTGTTGTGAGTGTGTAATGGATGTACTGGCTGTTAAACCTATTCAGTGTCGACAATGGCTGAGACATAACTTGAGTAATAAGCCTTGAAGATATCTCAGCGCTTCGCCTACTCAAAAAGAACAATGTTCGACGAGTAATAATCACCGAGAGCGATGTTCTGGTAACAAGCAAAAGAACCGCGATTAATGCCAGGATTACAGTCTGTGTCTGAAATGAATAGTCGTCAAGGCCGAAATAGGCCAGCAAATCCCCAACTTTCCCAGTCGGGGTTTGGGAGCGCACGCCACTAATTGTGAGAGCACCAATAACACCAATAAGTGTCACTCCAATTAGGTCAAGGATACTAAGTCCTATTTGAAGAAATGAAACAAGAAATAGCTTCTTCTTATCTCTTGGTGAGAGAATTTCAGAAAGTTTAATGATGTCTCTCAAGCGGGCGGTGAATTTTTTCATTATTGTTTTACCCACTCGCTTTGCACCTTAATCCAGTGATCAGGTATCAAATCTACAGGGTCACCTCTTAGTTCAAACCATTTCGTTGGTGCAAAGATGGCGGTTTCTTTTGATGCAAAGGCTGCAGCCCACCAAGAATATGTCGAATTTGATATTGCGATGTGTGAAGCTTGAGCCATTAAGATTAAAGACTCTACAGGATCTGAGTTGATGGGTGGGTGAACTACCTTGAAACTCTTCTCCATTTTTCCCAGCTCAGCAGAAACTTCCACTGGTGAATCAGTAAAGATCAATATTTCTAAGTCTGCTGGTAACAATTCAGAAACTTTTTGAAAGTATTCTATTGAAAGAATTCCATTAGTCCGATTCGTGGATTGCGCGTAATCTCCTCTACGAATGTGGAATGCTGCGAAATTTCTTTCTTTCGCAAGTTTCATCTCTTCAACAAACCAGTCTGTTGGCTCTAAGATAGATCTGACACTTAATTCAGGCTTCTGGTTCAGCCCAGAGAGATACCTCCAAGACTGGAAGTACCCTTCAATTCTTTTTGTTGCGGGTGGTAAACGATCCAAATCAACAAACCCAATTTCTTCTACTAGATAAGTGGTTTTAGAAAATAGCCTGCTAGTTTTTCTTGCAATCTTTGCAGATACTCCTAATAGTAAAGTTGGCGCGTTTATGATTCTTCTCATACTTTTTCTTTTGGAGATTTGGTGCTCGCTAATCAAACCTAATTCATAAACATTTAGGCCCGGATGTAAGAATGCCACTCTTTCCAAATCTGAAATGTCAAAAGTGATTCTGCGACCAAACTTCTCGGAACAGTACAGGCCAGCACACAACATAAAGAGCTGGTTTCCGAGACCACCAGCAATGACAAATTCAAGTGGGTTATTTTTCTTCATTATCTTGTCTTTTCGATTTTTCTCACAGCTATGATTGAGGGTGTCAGATTTCTGATTTGTGGATAAGTTTCATCAAAACACAGTTCAGGGTTTTCAATTGTGTGACGATTCTCTGTAGCCCAATTATTGATATGACTCTCATCGTGCCATCTAGCAGTAATATCCTTAGCTCGATCACTCGAGACTTGAT
>Ga0209356_1000662_pt1 | contig 13627 bp, 29 predicted proteins | sample LauGreFaBDMM15SN_2_FD_188213 | JGI IMG/M metagenome (GOLD analysis project Ga0209356, IMG submission 188213) | Freshwater lake microbial communities from Lake Michigan, USA - Fa13.BD.MM15.SN (SPAdes) (version 2) | ecosystem: Environmental > Aquatic > Freshwater > Lake | place: Lake Michigan, USA...
ATGTTATAGTTATGAGATGAAAGCAAAGCATAAAGTATATTATAATTTACATAAAAAATGTTTATCTATTATGCTTCGTGGAAAAGTATTAGAGCATAACACAGAATTCTTTTTAAAAGATGTAGAGTTTAGAGTTAGTCAAGCAGGGCGTTCCAGGGTTATAAAAGAACAAAGAAAGAATGTTCATGCTTTTGTGTGTGGCACTCCAGATGATGGTTGGCCTATTGATCAAAATGAAAGAAAAGTAACTTATAATCCTTATAAATTTAATAGTTTTGTTTATTCAGATACCCTAGAGCCAGTACATAAAGCTAAATGGGTTGGAGTTATTAATCGTGATATTTTTGTCTTGAATTAATTTAAAAGTATAGTAGAATTATCTAATGGAAATCACCAAAGCTAAAAAACTAAAGGAGGGTGGCTACGCACTATACGGAGTTGACCCTAAAACTAAAACTGAAACCCAAGTTGGATATATTGGAGAAGGTCTAACTTTGGAAGCGTGGCTTCCTAAAGGAGTAAAAATTGAAAATTCTTGAAGAAACATTTACTAGCAGAGGCTTTAAGTTCACGATGATTGGTCGTGATGGCGATGTTGCTATCTATAAAAAGAAACTTGATGAAGTAGACAGCGAAGCTTTTAACTATGAAGTGATTGCTATTAAGCGTCACAATGGATATGAGATTGCAGGTGTGAAGATGCCACCAGCAGAAATGTATCCAAGCGATAGTCAATGGGGCGATTGGGCATTCACTTGTATTGATCGTGAAGATGCAGACAAGCGATTCGTTCAATTAAGAGAAAAACTATCAGCTTATGTTGCCACAGCAACTATGCCTAATGGTGAGAAGCGTGGTCGTGGCCGTCCTCGCAAAATTGATTTGACAAAAACAGAATCTGTATTAGTATAACAAGATGACATATAAATGTGCAGTAAGCGGTGAAGCACTTTCACCAGAGAGAGTTGAGGCTCTGCAAGTCCTCGGCGTTCCAGAGAGTCAATGGACAAAGAAAGAGTATAGTCAGACAAAAAAACTACGAGCTGTATATGCAGGTGATGATGGCAGTAATGACATCGTGATTTGTGATGCAGTAGATGGTGGCTCTATGTTTGACAACGCGATTATCGCAGAGGTAGAAGAATGAACTTAAGATATATTGTTTTGCGAGATGGTTATCGTGTCAGCGAAGATATGCACTCAGACCTAAAGGAAGCAGAAGCAGAGGCTGAATTTTGGCGAAGTGTAGTTCGGCGTTGGCCAGATGGCACAAAAGTAACCATCAAAAAAATTGGTGGATAACTTCGGAGGCCGACATTGAGCTACGGCTTAGTGTTGATTGCTAGGGTCGTCTAACTGGTCAAGACCCACGACTTATACTCGTGAAGCTCTAGATTTGAGCGTAATGAAGGTTCGAATCCTTCCCCTAGTATGTAAGTCATTATCATTCAACGAATTATTTTTATTGACTATTTTCCAAAGTATTGTATATTTAACCTATGACAAACAAACAATCAGTTCCATTCTATGTGGTGAATGTGTTCGGCAAAGATCGAGCCATCATCCTTAACACCTCAATCCGTATGTGCACACCTAAAGAGACTTGCTCTATTACAGACTTGGAGAACATCGCCAAGGCTTTTGCAGTAGAGTTCTTTCAAGTGCCAAAACCTTCTAGCTTTCCTGCTAAAGTGGGGCAAGTAGTTTAAAGGTGAAACAGAGCACTCATAATGCTCCTAGTGCTGGTTCGAGTCCAGCCTTGCCCACTTCTCCTTGTGCGGATTGGATGCTTAACTCTTATAGCAAGTATACCGAAACAACTCAAGAAGATGTAGATTGGTATTTCAAACAAAAAGAATTGACAACAAACAAAGATAGGATAAACTAAAGCTATGACATTAATTAAACAAAACCTCGGAGCACATTGGGTTATTGGAATTAAAGGTAACAAGGATGAGATTGAGCAGTTCCACAATCGAGTCTATAACTGGGGCGGAACAAATGGAGAGCTTCAATGGATGAGCAATGATTTTGCTTATTTTTGGATTACTCTCGAAAAGTTGGAGCGAGTGATGTTCAAGTATGTTATGAGTAGCTTGAGCGACAAACTTGGCAAGAAGTTTATTGGTGCAAAAGGTGGACTTAAAGCAGTCGCTATGAATCGAGTGATGAATACAATTAACAATATTCCTTCAGAACATTTTGTTAAGACCGCAGAAGTTCAAGACTTCTATTCTATTGGTCAAGTTTCGGCTGAAAAATTAGATACTGACAGCTAAAAAATCCGCCTAGTAGCCCAATGGCAGAGGCAAACGACTTAAAATCGTTCAAGTGTCAGTTCGAGTCTGACCTAGGCGAAAACTTGTCGCTTCTATAACTCAACTGGACAGAGTAACAGATTTCTAATCTGTAAGTTGCAGGTTCGATCCCTGCTAGAAGCGAAATACTTTCTCTAAATAATAAATAATATGTAAAGTTTTTATGTGAGAAATATTTTTGAGAAATTTGGCGTTGAGTTTTTTATTTTGATTTTAATGTTAACTATATCGTGGGGCGGAATAACAGAACTAATTAAAATAGTAATTACACATCTAAAATAATTTTTACCAAATATCTGATAGGATACTATAAATAGTTGAAATACAAAGTAAAATATTGTAAAATATAATAAGATGAAACACGAAAATAGAATTAATAAGATTCTAGAGAAAAGAGTCCTCAAAGATGAGGATCCTAAAATTATTGCTCAAATAGATAAATATCTAGAAAACTTAGAAGTTGTTTTCGTAAAATGGGCAAAAGCACATCCAAATTGGAAAGAAACAGAAGAATAATTTAACTGTTATAAGTATTTGATTATTAAGTAGTTAAAAAAGGCGGCTCCCTGCGCTCGTAAGTCGTTGACCATCAACGAGATTTAATTTAAGATTTTTCTTGCGAAAAAACAAAGGTATGGTATATTTAAAGTATGAACAAAATCAAATTAGCAATCATATACGCAACCTCATATCTGAAACACTTCGTCCTTTTCCTTTTTGGGCAAAGGTATTTAATCGAATACAAACCTTATGGCAAGAATGATGTTTATACTTACATCATCGGCAAGCCTTCTTCTCATACTATCAGCAAGGCAGGGAATAAGCTATTCACTAGCTTCTGCTTTTCTGGTCGTATGGATTCTGGCGTGAAGCAATTCCGCTACGATAGAATTACTGGCGGTCTCTCACCAGTCTAACAACAGAGAGATTAGAGGGTTTATTATTCTGTTCCCTCTATCCTCCATATAGAAAGGGCGAGGCCTAAAAACCTCGCCTTTTTTATTGCATATAAACAAAGTTATGTTAAGATAGTTTTAGTTCTTCGATATCAGAGAAGGTTGACCGCAAGGTTGCAGTTCTGGAAAGTTTTCAATGGCAACATTGATTATATATAACGGAACGCCAATACTTCTCGAGCGAGTCTGACTAACTCCATAAGAGGATGAACCTGCCAACGCCCAGAGTCTGAGGCAAATTAAAAGAGCAGGGTATTTCCTTTACGAATCATGAGCGTAAAGGGTCGAAGAACTAATTTTTATTACGCCATTTTTCTCTGTGATTGAAAACCCAACTTAACAAAGCTTTTTCAAAACCAATATCTTGACCAACTTTTTCGCTTTCGATCCATTTGTGTTTTAATATCTCTTCGCGTTCTTCCATAAACTTTTTATATAACGCGGATGATTCAAGTAAACCAGAAACCTTCATAACTTATATTACACTATATTGATTTAAAATCAAATACTTTTATCTCTCTTATAGTCAAAGACTTACAGCGCGAGGGTCCCTGCAGTCCTAACTCGTTGATATTCAATGAAATTTAAATGTAGACAAAAAACAAAATTCTGATATATTTAAGCTATGAAAGTAAACGAAATTATCACAGAAAAGTTCATCGAAGCTCTTAACAAAGGTGTGTGCCCTTGGCAGAAGCCTTGGAAAGTTTTTGATCTCTGCAATGGAGTTTCCAAAAAAGGTTATAGAGGCATCAATCAATTCTTACTTCGCATGGTCGCCTCTGATGATTTCTTTTTTACATTCAATCAGATTAAAGAACTTGGCGGAAGAATCAAAAAAGGTGCTAAGTCCCATATGGTAGTTTATTACAAACTATTAAAGAAGAAAGATGACGAGTCAGGTGGCTTTCCTCTTATGAGATTCTATAAGGTTTTTGGTTTGAGTGATATTGAGGGCATGAAGTGGAAACAGCCCGAAGTAAAGAAGTTGGATTTCTCACCAGTAGAAGAAGCAGAAAAGTTAATCAACAAGTGCGTGATTCAGATTAAGTATGGTGGCAGTCGTGCCTGTTACTATCCAGAAGATCACAAGATTGATTTGCCTCCAAAGGAAAATTTCAACAGTGTTGAGGAGTATTACTCAACAGCGTTTCATGAGATTGGTCACGCTATGCATAAAAGCACAGGTGATAATGTTAAGAATGGTTTTGGATCTCAGAATTACAGCAAAGAAGAATTGACCGCTGAGATTTTTGCGAGTCTCTGTCTTAACTTCTGCGGAATTGATTCTGAAAAATGTTTTAACAATTCTGCCAGCTATCTTTCCAATTGGTTAGAAGTATTAAAAAAAGATACAAACTTTATCATCTCAGCTTCTAGCAAAGCACAAAAAAGATTTGACGCTTTTATTGATAGAAAAGAAAGCGAAGAGATTCAAGAAGAAGAAGCTGTAACTGCTTAAGTATTAACTACTTACGCAAGCGGGGTCCCTGCCGTTCTAAGTCATTGATAGTCAATGAGATTTAACTGTAAAAAAAACTTGTCACAAGAAAAAAAAGTGTTAATCTAATTCTATGTTCAAAAACAAAAAACAAGCCGAAGAGATTGTAGGTACACTCTCAAAACCCTCGAAGATGCCTGGATATGCTTATTCAACTCCTGCAAAGCGTTGTCTTATCGGGCAGAAAATGCGGAATGTTGTAGGAAGCATTTGTGCTTTTTGCTATGCTCTTAAAGGGCGTTATGTTTTCCCCAATGTTCAAAAAGCTATGGAAAAGCGTTTCGCTTCTCTTACTAACGATTTGTGGGTAGATGCTATGACATACTTAATTGGCAAGGTTAAGAATCCGCATTTCAGGTGGCACGATTCAGGAGACTTGCAAGGTGTGTGGCATATTGAAAAGATTGTGAAGATTGCAAAGAATCTTCCTAACATTTCTTTTTGGCTTCCAACTCGTGAGTATGCTTTTGTCTCAACCTATATTGAAAAAGGTGGAGAAGTGCCTTCTAACCTTACGATTAGACTATCAGCCCTTATGATGGATGGCCCTGCACCCGTTGGAATAGCTCAACGCCTTGGCTTGTGCGTTAGCGGTGCAAGTAAGTTAGGAAACTTTAACTGCCCATCTTCCAAGCAAGGCAACAAGTGCGGTGATTGTCGCAAGTGTTGGGATAAAAATGAGTTTGCAATCGATTATAAAAAGCATTAAGATGAGTTATGCTTTTGACATCATTAATTCTAACACTAGCATTAATTCTTATTCTAAAAAAACAATGAACATAGAAAAACTATTAAACGAAAATCTAGAATCTTTTTATCCTTGGAACGATTCTGATAATCCTCCACTCGATACAAACAAAAGTTTTATGCAAAAGCAGAGAGAGATTGACGAAGTGTTTGAAGGTTGGCGAGCTAGTATGTAAAAACAACCGCTGTAAGTCTTTGATAATCAAGGATTTACAACGGCAGGGACCCTGCGCTCCTAAATCATTGATAACCAACAATTTAGCGATGTTCTATAATTGATCTAATTAAAGCATAAATTAGCTGCACAAAAACCAATCCAAAGTACGCCCAAACACAGATTAAAAAAGTTTCCATAATTATTCTCCACAGATTTCTGAATCACCAGCCCAACCGAAGTCTTCCATCTGGAAGCATCCGCCATTGTAATCCTCATCAGTGCCGTGGCCAGCAGAAGCCATAGCAGAGTCGAAGTCGCCATCCATAGAATCGTTTGGCTCGTCCGAGGTTTCGGATTTGATAGCGCGGTCATCCTCGCGCATCTGGTTAAGGATGTCACGCACATCCAGCGGAGACAGCATATGCTGACTCATCCATTCCTTGAGAGACGCTTTGTAGTCCATATTATTTGACCTCCACAATAGTTTCAACCGAATCGTAAACCCCGCTCAACGCATCGAGCATCGAGTTAACCACATCATTGGAATTGATGTAGTCAAAGAACGCGTTAGCGTCCACATAGGCTTCCTCGCAGGTTTCCGTCGCTAGGGATGTGATTTGATTTGTCATAGATTAAATGTATCACAGATTATTTTTAGCGCAACATTTATTTTATAAAAAAGTAAATAAAAGAATAGCTAATAGTAAATACGAAACTGCCTAATAGGAAATCATAACATCAGAATGATGTGTCCTGTTTAGCATTGTGTAAGTCGTTGATAGTCAAGCACTTGCGCGCGCGGGCTCCCTGCGCTTGTAAGTCGTTGATACTGAGTATCTTACAAGAGGTCTCGAAGATTCAAACACACGGCTGAAACATAGTAAAAAAATCTCTCTCGTAAAAAGTTTTTCTGCTCACCATTTTTCACAGCGAGACGAAAAGTTTTTTTATTTAATTTGAAAAGAATCTTTTTCATTTAGTCTCCTTTATATTTTGAGGATGCGTTGAAACTTCCAATGAAGTTCATCGTTCCGTTTTTGCGTTCTTCACATTCTTTGAGAAGTTCGGGAGTCATTTCGACTTCGGTTACTTCATCGTAAAAAGCTAAAACGCTTCCAACTCCAGAGATTCTAGAGAGGCATTTTTTGTTAGAGGTTGAATTGAGCATTTCGCAGATTGCGATATGGTTTTCGATTTGGTAGTATTTTCCCACTACGAGGGTTTCTATTATGTTTTTCATATACTTATAATCTATCACACTTTCCTATTTTGTCAAACTTTTTTTCTCTTTGATTATTAACGATTTAGCGATACCAGACAAGAGAATCTGTATCGACATTATACAATCCGCTACGAAGATAAATGGTTGTCCATTTACCTTTGTCCTCACCTTCGAGGATTTCAGCAGTTGCAGTCATAGTTTTCCAACCGATTGTAGAAGGGAAAACCTTTACGAGTAGTCTTTCGTGACCATATCGAAAAGTATTTTCATCTGTAGTTAGTTCTTTATTTATTGTTATCATTTTATTTTTTCTTTCTTTGTTATTTCTTATCTTGTTATAAGTATAGTTTAGCATATTTCAGAGAAAACGCAACAAAAATCTTCATTTAAATTTCATTGATCATCAACGAGTTACAACGCAAGGGTCCCTGCCGTCGTAAGTCGTTGATATTCAACAACTTATACAGGTAACTTAGAAAGAAAAGATATAAGTTCTATCTCTTTGGATTCTTCCAGATATTTTTGAGAAGGTTTGAAAAAGATTACTTTTTCTGAAACTTTTTCAACTGTGATACTTTCTGGTAAAGAAACTGTCTCACCTTGATCATCTGTGGCTACCATCAGAGCCTTGCCAGCGTAAGGTTGAGATTGAATCCCATACTTAAAGTATGCTTGATGCTCTGAATCTTTTAGTAATCCTTCGTCATCTAGAATCAAATCGATTCCTCTGTATTGGTTTGATGTACCAATTCCAGTAACTGTTATGATTTCGCAATCAATTAAGTTTTTAATGGTTTGGAGTTTAGTATCAACCATCGTTACATCCATTACGGTTTCAGTGAATGGGTCTATGAGTATTGCTCTTGTCATTTTATTTATTTTCCATTAAGTTTTGCCTTTAGTAAGGCGTGAGCTTTAGCCTTTTCAGGATTATTCTTTTTCCATTCAGACCATCGCTTTTTACGATTAGCCCAAAGAGTTTGATTTTTTTCTTTGCGTTGAATTTCCCATTCTTGGGAAGTTAATTGTTTTTTATTATCGTTATTCATTTATTTATTTTCCTTTACTAGTTTAGCATTGTTAAGGTTGATAGTTCCAACCTTATCTTTATCTTTACCTTCAAGGAAGGTTACAACTGCACTATTAGCAGAAGTCTTATAAGAAACTTTTACAAGAGTTCCTTCGTAAAGGTAAATTTCACCAAAGTAAGTTGGTGTATTGTTAGAGTTAGTAATGATTACTTCTTCAGAAGCATTCACATTTTTTCGCATATTTTCACGCATTTGTTTTCGTTGAAAATTCCAGTTTATCATTCTATGAGTCATTTTATTTTTTCTTTCTTTGTTATTTGTTATCTTTTATCTTATGTATATAGTTTACCACAATTCGTCCAAAAGTCAAATTATTTCTTCAATTTGTTTTTCGTTGATTATCATAGAGTTATGATGAGCAACTTCAACTTTGTGTTCATATTTCGAGAAACTTTCATCGAGTCTCTTTTGGGATTCTTCAACGGCTTTTTTGAGGTCAGCCGAAGCTTTGTCTAAATTTCCGAGGAGGATTTCTAATTTTGTTTTTCTTTTCATACCTATAATTTATCACATTTTAGAAATTTTGCAAGATATTTCTTCATTTAAATCTCGTTGACCATCAACAAGTTAAAACGCAAGGGACCCGCCTTCCCTAAGTCGTTGATATTCAGTTACTTACAACTTGTAGAACTTGTGGTTGCGTATTGTAGCCACTAGCCTTGCATCCCTAGCCCACTTAGGAGCGACGCTGATGGCGTGGTAATGGTTTGCACCCTTTACAATGTCTGGCATCTGTTTATGGATGATTAGATCAGCAAGGTATAGAGCGTTCTTACCTTGTGGCATGGCAAGTAGCTTCTTCTTTGTTGCCTCACTTACTCCACCATTCCAGAAGCTAAACTGCTTGGATGCTAGGCACACTTGGCTTGCTGATTGCTTACGCTCTATCATCCTTGTTTGGATAACGCTAGCAACGCCAGCCATACCCTCGAAGGTTTCACCTCTCGCTTCGCCAAGTATCGTTAATGCTACGATGAATAGTTCTGCTGTCATAAGATTAGTCCCTTCCATTGCTGATTGCACCGCAGTAGTCAGAAGGTTTCTCTGCACTGATAGTACCAAGGCTATACCCCTCAGAGCTAGTCGCACCCCAAAGGAAGCAAGTCTGCGTCATCTCGTCGATGATGCTCTGTGCCTTGGTTGTTGCAAGGTCAAGTAGTCCACCCTTGCGACCCTTGGCGTTGATCTTATTCACGAATGCGTGAAGGGCAACCTTAACAAGAGCTTTCTTTACATCATCTGGATGAGCGTAAAAGTAGAACGCTTTGCCGTTGCCCATATCGTGCAACTTGCCGTTAGTTCCTTCCCAATTATAGATGCTATTGAAGAAGTGATTGATTTGTTTGATGCTTCCTTCGAGAAGGTAAGCATTGTTTTCGCCGAAGGTTTGGTAACTGATTTTGAGGTTTTGTTTCATTGGTCTATATTGCCTTTCTGTATTGGTTTCGTCAACTATTATTTTTGCATCGCATCTTGATGGATGCTTTCAATCTTCTCAGCGTGAGCGTCGAGAGTAGCGATGGCCTTTGTAGACGCATCTTTAAGGTCTTGGCTAGCCTTGTTGAGGTTTGCGATTAGCTGTTCATATTTACTTAGTTTTTTCTTCATAGAGTTAATCTATCACAGAATAAGAATATCACAAGATATTTCTTCAGTTAAATTTCATTGATAGTCAACGACTTACAATTTATGCCATACATTTAAGCCTAATACATACCCCCCATTTTTGAAAAATTGAAACAACTTAAAACTCGAATATAGCCGAGGGGGTACTAATATCATTCTCCCCATAACAATAAAAGTATTATTAATATAAGTGTAATAATATATAAATCTATATGTTATTTTATTTATTCTTTACATCATTGGCGCTAATAGTATTAATTGCTTTTATATGCATATTAATTCAACCTAAAAAAACAAAAAATTCAATAAATACCACACCAGAAGGTGAGTATTTGTTTGCAAAAGAGATCTTTACCAGAGATCCAGAAACATTCAAAGACAAAGACAAAGATGGAATAGATGATATAATTGACCCTAAAGTATAGAGGGGTACCCTTTTTTAAAATCCATTAAAATTCAACATAACTCTATATAAGTGAAGATAAAAAAATCCAACGGGCTATTTTTCTATTAAAGTCTTTGTAATATAGTTGTTATTAATATAATAATACAATCTACACAAATCTAATTGATAAAAAAAAATCTAAAAATTACCAGCGCCCAGACTTTATATGTGTAATACGGTGTAAATAAAACATATGTGCCAACGAACTTTTACTATGAGTTTTTGTATGTGTCCAGGTCCAGGCTCTTATCCAGGAGATCCTAGCAGCAGTCAACCATGTACATGCCCCCACCAGATAGTAGTTGCGATACTAGTGGCGGAGGCAATTAATATAGTGTAAATAAATAACATGAGTTGTCAAGCAAATTTAGGAGCAATCAAGACGGAATATACATTTTTAGGTTATTTTCCTCCTATTCCAGGAATAAGTTGTCACGATAATACTCTTCCTGGAGGTCCGTCTGCTGGAGAATCACCTTGGCCAAATACAGATTGCGAGAGTTTTATAAACGGCTGTAAAGCACCATGCAACAAAATAAAAATCAAAACTAAAAAACAGTGTTGTCACATATGGTCTACATTTGTCTTAAATTGTCAATTTTCTTGTAGCACATCATATATGGTCGCAACTTATACATGCGAAAAAGTAGAGCCACCACCAATAGAGTGTTTTCCAACCACAACACCACCATTGCCTCAAGACTGTGAAGATTCTGGTGGTATTCCAGCATAATAATATTTAATACATAGTTTAACTAAACACTTTACTTTTTTATATATATAATATAATATATATAATATGGCCCAAGTAATTTCTATATTACTAGAAGTTTTATTAATATACTATTCATTTAAATTATTTTTATTTTTATTCAATTTTAATACAGGGCCAAAGCCTATTATTTTAGACGACACTATAGAACACAGACTCAAAGAAGCAACAAAACAATTAATTAAAAAAGATATTAAATTATCAAATATATCAAAGGAATTAAAAATAAAAGCTAAGAAACGTGTAATATTTTAGTGAGCTTATTTACTATATTATTAGGATTTAGTGCTCTTTTCGTAGCAGCTTGTGGAGGTTTCTTTTCGGTCAAAGGCATAGGTTTATTATTCTCTGGCAGTTTTTGGGCCACAATATTAATGGCAAGCAGTCTTGAGTTCGGTAAGATAATGGCTACGAGTTTCTTGTATCGTTATTGGAATAAAATTAACAACTTATTAAAAACTTATTTAACTTGTGCAGTTATTATATTAATGGGTATAACTAGTCTCGGAGTTTTTGGATTTCTTTCACAAGCCTTTTATTCTACCAAATCTAACATAGATGGAATAGAATCTCAAGTTAAATTATTAGAAAATAAAAAGAACTCATTAAATATTCAAATAGCCTCGAATAATGAAAGAGTAAAAGTATTAACAGAAACGCGCAAGAACCAAGAAGGTAATTTAACCAAAGCTTTAGATCAATCTACAACCACAACTGTTACTAAATCTGGAGGGTTATTTGGAAATGATAGCCAAGAAAAAGTAATAGACAAGAAATCAGTAGAACTAAAAAGCCAAACATTGACTACTATGCAATCTAATATATCTTCTTTAGAGTCTAATATACAAAATATTAATAATATTAATATATCTTTAAATAATGAATTAAATAACCTAGATAATCAAATAATAGAATTAAATAAAAAAGTAATTAGTTCAGATATAGGTACTTATAAATTTATCGCCAAAGCTTTTAATGTGGAAATTGAAACAGTAGTTAAATATTTTATTTTATTTATTGTAGTAGTATTTGATCCATTAGCTGTATGCTTGCTTCTTGCATACAATATAGCTTCTAATAGAAAGCCAAATGAAATAATTGTCGAAAAGATAGTAGAAGTAGAAAAGCCTATAGAAAAAATTATTGAAAAACCAGTAGAAATAATAAAAAATATATATACCACTTATAAAAGGGGTACGAAAAAAAAGCACAATCCAGATCTAGCAGATCCAAATTTAAAATCTAATTTAGACTAAAGCGTAACCTTTTTTAAATTTTAAATCTAATTCAAAAGAATTTACAGCTTGCCCACGATCAAATCTTTTAATAAAATCAGCGCCAAGTTTTGGCATTTTGGCAACAAATATTTTTTTATCTATTCTTAAGGTAACATGACTTGGAAGAACTGATACGTCAGTTATCTTTTTTTTCATTTTGCCTTTAATTGCTCTAGCAATAGCGCAATTTTGAGGATTAGCTTTTTCTCCCTCAAGAATGTTTGCATTAGTTATATTAATCTTATGATTCATTTTATCTCCTTCATTTTGTAATCAAAATTATCATTGTCTTCAGTATGCCATTTGGGGCTATCTTCGACAGTATAAATATGATCACTTACTTTTCTTTCGATTAGTATTTCGTTTGGTTTTGTAACGAAACTAGCGTCAAAAACTTTTATTCTATTGTTAGGCTGAATAGCGTAATTACCGTTATCTAACTCTATAACGTGTCCGCACTTATGCTCATTTGGAGTCTCGCTATATCCAAAATTTATTTCATTAAATTCTGGATGAGCCCAATCAAGAGTAAAAAGATATCGTCCAAACTTTTTATGTCCTTGTCTATCTAAATATTGCATCTTTGCATTTTTTAGAGCATAAAATTGATTTACGCTTATGTAATAACTAAAACTATCCCATAAAACTAATTGATTCAAGTCTTCTACTGGAGCATCTTTTTTACTACAAAAAGCACTAATGGGCGCTCTCCACCACACTCCTCCGTCTTGCATTATAAAATGAAACAAAGGAGAACGATTTGGAACAGAAGCCACTCCAAACACTATGCAGTTAAAAAATTTATCATGGCTATCTTCTTGATTTCTTAAATAGTTACCACGGACGTAACATTCAATTGGGGGTATGCTTGCGTTGAGATATGCCACAGTTTATTTATTTACACTAAATATAAAATGTAGTGTAAACTTAGATGTAAGTCGCATGTCTAAAAAACACAAGCAAAAAGAAGATAAATCGGTCTCAGTTCCTCAAAGAGATAAAATTGAAGGATTCCTAAATATTCGCGAATTACAATGGACAGATAATCAAAAGAAGTTTATTCAATTACTTCAAGATAAAAGTACTAAAATGGTATTTTGTAAAGGCCCAGCAGGAACAGCCAAGAGTTTACTTAGCGTGTACGCAGCCCTAAATGCCATAAATCACAAAAAAATTGGCGAGATATTTTATGTTCGTAATCCAGTAGAAAGTTCTACTCATAATCTTGGATTCTTAAAAGGTGATCTTCATAGCAAACTCGATCCATACTTGCAACCACTAATGGATAAACTCCATGAGCTATTACCAAAAGGACAAGTTGAAATGCTGCTCAAGCAAGAAAGAGTCAAAGGATTGCCAGTGGGATTTTTAAGAGGATTAAGCATCAATGCAAGTTATATAATCTGCGATGAAGCTCAAAATTTAAGTGTTCATGATTTATTACTTATTACTACTAGAATGGGTAAATTTAGTAAATTAATATTAATTGGAGATATTCGTCAATCAGATATTAAA
>Ga0209356_1000673_pt1 | contig 13531 bp, 20 predicted proteins | sample LauGreFaBDMM15SN_2_FD_188213 | JGI IMG/M metagenome (GOLD analysis project Ga0209356, IMG submission 188213) | Freshwater lake microbial communities from Lake Michigan, USA - Fa13.BD.MM15.SN (SPAdes) (version 2) | ecosystem: Environmental > Aquatic > Freshwater > Lake | place: Lake Michigan, USA...
TCGTCAAAAGGTAGCGGATATGATTGACAACGCTTTGAGTCCTGAGAACTTGACCTGCGATGGAGAACTTCCCCGCGCAGAGGTCAATCGGAGATTCAAAGAGTTGGATACTGCCGCTAAACAACTTCGTAAGTTGGACCCTACAGTTAAGTTTTACGAATACGATTATTAAGGAGAAATTATGAGTGCAATGTCTGATATGTCAATTGAAATTCAAGGTATGCTGGAAGATGGCTACTTGCCAGTGACCATTGCTCGTCAACTTGAAATTCCCGTTACTTGGATCTTTGAGGAAATCGAACAAGATGAACTCAGCCCGTTTGAAACAATCAATTCTTAAGGAAATAAAATGAATAAATATCAAGTTCAAGCTCTGTTAGACATGGGCAAAGTAGCAATTGGCATCTTTGCTGTTATTGCATTAGTCAATGGTATCATTATGTTGGGCATGGAAGCCGGTGATATCGTAGCGGCAATTTCGTTTGCTGTGATGATTTACTGCCTATATCAACTATTCCAAATCCGTGTTGCTCAGTTAAAAGACAAAGATATTGTTAACGAGATTACAAAGAAATACGAATAATACTATGAACGAATTTGACAAAGAAAATTTAGAGTTCTTCATGCGAGCCGATAAGGCCACTATGAAAGAATGGTTTGAATGGGCAGATCAAGAAAACTTGGCTTATGCTATGAAATTGATACAAACTGAAATTGCCCGTTTGGAAGTAAACTCTTTAGAATTGACTGATGACGTTGATCACACAGATGATGCAGACTATGCAATCCTAGAGATTCTATCAAAATTTGACACAAAATAATTTTGGTGTTATAATAACACTTTAATGGAGAGAATTATGAAGCGAGAAATTATCACTGCCAAAGTTCCAAAACAAAAGCGACGTGCTGACTTCTTGTTTCATAACGGTGCTTATCGCCCGCAGGTCGTTGCTAGCCAAAAAGTTTACAATCGTAAAAAGTTGGCAAAAGTAATTGACACAAAAGGTGATTAAGCATATAATAGTGATATGTTGAATGGTTCAGCATACACATTTTTTTACACACAGAGAAAGAGAAATCTAAAATGGCTACTACTAAAACTTTTAAAGTTATCGGCGTTTCTACACTTAATGGCAAGACTAAAGTTCGTTTTGCCAACGACTTCGCAGGTCGTATTAAGAACTTGGTGAAGAATGGTCACACCAATGTCGAGCTCTTCGAGCTGCCTGAGGCAATGACTAAAGAAGCAGGTCTTGCTTACGCTAAGGCTAATGCTTTGTTCACTATCCCTGCTGACACAGACGTTACAGCAGAAGATATCGCCGCAGTGGCTGGCGAGTAATACGCTGGGGCACAGAAGTGTGCCCCATTCTTACCTTTCTTAGGAAATCATAATGAGCAGATTACAGTTGCATGGACGCACCTTTGTAGTGTTCGATGCTAACAATAAAGAACATCGCAAATGGTTTGCTGATTTTAATGCAAGTCGCAAGTGGGGTAACTGCCCTGTGCGGTTTGTACTTAACGACGCTCATGGCGACTTGATTACACAAATACAACGAGAACTAATCCAGTTCTATGTTGACAAAGAATTTAAAACCGTAGTAAAGAAATAAAATGACACAACCCGTAACAACACCTAAAGTCGGTGACCAAGTCCGTAGTTCAACTGGCGGCATCATCACATATACAAAGACAGGTTTGATCCACACTATGTCTAAGAATCGTTAATTGACATAATTAAGATTAGACGTTATAATACATTCATAGCAAAACATTTATAGGAGTATGCTAAATGGCAAAAGTAAATAAAGTCGGAATCGGTGAAGCCCGTACAGTAAAGATCACAGAAGCAAAGCGTTTGATCCGCCGTGCTATGAAAGTTAAGCGTCCCGTGTTTATGTGGGGTCCTCCAGGTGTTGGCAAGTCCGACCTTGCCGCTCAGTTGGCAGACGAAATGGGTGGAGCTCTTATTGACGTTCGTTTGAACTTGTGGGAACCTACAGACATTAAAGGTATCCCTTATTACAATGCACAACAAAATACGATGTCGTGGGCACCTCCCAGTGAACTGCCTACAAAAGAGTTTGCTTCCAGGCATCCTGTGGTAGTATTGTTCCTAGACGAACTGGCTGGTGCGGCTCCTGCTGTTCAGGCCGCGGCTTACCAACTTATCCTTAACCGCAAGGTAGGTACTTACGAACTGCCAGACAATGTTGTTATTATGGCGGCTGGTAACCGTATGACAGACAAAGGTGTTACTTATCGTATGCCTACTCCGTTGGCTAACCGTTTTGTACACTTTGAACTTCGTGTAGACTTTGCAGACTGGAATGTTTGGGCATTACAAAACCGTATCCATCCGGACGTTGTTGGTTACTTGAACTACCAAAAAGCAGACTTGTACAACTTTGATCCCACAGTACACGACCGTAGTTTTGCCACTCCGCGGAGTTGGAGCTTTGTGTCAGATCTTATTGATGATGAAATGACAGACAACGAGCAGACAGACATGGTTTCAGGTTGCGTTGGTGAAGGTCTTGCTATTAAGTTTATGGCTCATCGTAAGATTGCCGCAGACTTGCCTAGTCCTACAGATGTATTGTCAGGTAAGGTAAAAGAGTTGAAGACCAAAGAAGTGTCCGCTATGTATAGTTTGACCACAGGTATGTGCTACGAGTTGAAAGATGGCTACGATACTGCTAAGAAGTCTGGTAACCTAAATGCTTGGCATACTAACTGCGAAAACTTTATCCAGTTTATGATGGATAATTTTGAAGCAGAGATGGTTATTATGGGTGCCCATACTGCACTTAAGAATTACAACTTGCCCTTTGATCACAAGAAGTTGAAGAACTTTCCAGACTTCTTCAAACGCTATGCTCACTTGGTAGTGGATGTCAGCAATTGACATTGAAGAAGTTCTCAGGGCTCACTTGGAGTCTATGACTATAGACAAGGAAAGGGGAGTCCCTTTCCGGTCTGAGATGTTAGAGTTGGTCTACGGCAATATGGAATATGTTAGAAGTGTGTTTGGTCCAGGTGAACTTACACGAGACATTATCATTGACTATTTTGACCTTGCAAGAACTACTTGGTCGGAGATAGACTATACACATGGTCGAACAAGAAATGAGATAGTTAAATGGTGCAGATCAATGGATATCAAACCTTTGCATTACTATGCACCGATGGGTACAAAAACTATATGGTTTAAGGATCCAGAGTCAGCTTTTCTTTGTCGTTTAAAGTTCGGAATTTAATTTTTGCATATTGAAAACTGACTCTATAGTGGTAGTGTTATCAATCTTCCAATTTGGATCTAAACCATATAATTTTAAAATTTCTAATGTAGATGTATGTGCTGTATTTAACATATTCTTTTTAGGTATGTTGAATTCAAAACTTGGATCTATTTGATATACTTGATCTAAGTTTTTATTAATAACCAAATTGTAAATATCAAATTGAATATATTCTTCATTTACAATGTCATCTAATATTAGATTATTTACAACTTTTATAAATGATTTATCTGTACTAATACGTAGTCTGTTATCTAATAATGAAAAATCACTGTTTTTAACGAAATGAATTCCCGGAGTATTAAATTTATATTTTAGTAAAAAATATGGTATCCAAGAATACTCATCAGGAAATCGGCAGTGTATTTTTTTGTTTGTCCACCGAACATTACTAACGCGATGATCAGTTCCATGCTTATGACTGTAATGTTCTTTAATATACCGACTAGAATTATTTTTTACAATCTCAAAAGAGATTTCATCAGTTTTAGTTATTCTTTTATATTTCTCTTCAAAAAATTTAATTGCAACTTGTTTTATTAATTCTGATCCCGAATAAGTATTTGACAGTGTATCGTAAATATGGACATACTTGTCCATAGGACTACCAAAAAAATTATCAAGTGCATCAGTAAACATCCATTCTTTGTTGGCGTTCATGCCTTCTGCAACGGAAAAAGGTATTTGATAAGGTGCTCCACGTGTTAAAAAATTTTGAAGAAACGTGCCCATGTGTCCCATTGTCCATGTAATGGGAATAAAGTGATCAAAGATATTAATTGCCATATAAATATTTATTGACATAAATAAAATTCGGTGTTATAATACATGCATAACTCCAAACAGGAACTATTATGAAATTTACTACAAAAGATCGCTTAACTAAAGCTCGTGTTAAGATGTTGCTTAAACATCCTTTTTGGGGTAACTTGGCTACCCGTCTTAAATTGGTAGAGAACAGTGACTGGCTAACAACTGCCGCCACAGATGGTCGTCACTTTTACTATTGTGAAAAGTTTATTGAAAGTTTAGATGATGAAGAACTCGTGTTCCTGTTTGGACATGAAGTTGGACACATTGTCTATGACCACATGGGACGTCGTGGAGACCGAGATCCACAGTTATGGAACATGGCCGGTGATTATCTTATCAACGACATGCTTATCCAAAACAATGTAGGCAAAAAGATTACCAAGGTGCCAATCCTGTGGGATCCTAAATTCCGTGACATGACCACAGAAGAAGTCTATGACGACTTGTTTAAAAACGCTGTCAAGATCCAAGTTACTTTGGACATGCACATGGACGGCAGTGGTGAAGAAGGTGAAGATGGTAAAGGCAGTGATGGTAAGTCTAGATCCAGCGGTATCAAAGTAGACGAAGAAACTGCTAAACAGATGCGCGATGAGATGAAAGAAGCTATTCTGCAAAGTGCTCAAGCGGCGGGTGCAGGTAACGTTCCAACCGGTATCAAACGCCTCATCCATCAGTTCACTGCTCCTAAGATGCGTTGGCAAGATCTGTTACGTATCCAATTGGAATCTAGTTTAAAGAACAATTACAGTTTTATGCGACCAAGTCGCAAGGCGTGGCATACTGGTGCAGTACTGCCAGGTATGTTGCCAGCAGAAGAATTGGACGTAGTAGTTGCCATTGACATGTCTGGTAGTATCAGCAATGAAATGGCACAGGACTTTTTGTCAGAAGTTAAAGGTATGATGGACTTGTACAATAGTTACAAAATACATGTATTCTGCTTTGACACAGAAGTATACAATCCTGTGACGTTCAGCGATGACTATGGTGACGACATCAGTACTTATGAAACAATGGGTGGTGGTGGCACTGACTTTGATGCTTGCTGGAGATACATGAAAGACAACGACATTGAACCCAAACAATTTATTATGTTTACAGACGGTTATCCATACGACAGTTGGGGTGACGAGAACTACTGTGATACATTATTTGTTGTTCATGGCAATGATCAAATTGAAGCACCGTTTGGTGTAACCGCACATTATACTTTTAATAAAGAAACTGCATAAGTTTTAAATAACTTAAAAATAATAAGGAAGATACTTGCTCTTCCTTATTATTTTGTGTATAATATAAGAATACACACTATAAATAATCTGTGTATATAACATAACAAAAGGAGTTTTTACATGAATAACGTTAACATCAATGATCTAATGACTTTGCTAGCCGCTGTAGATATCGCAGTCAAGCGTGGCACTTACAGTATTTTGGAAATCCGCCAAGTTGGAGAAGTTGCAGAAAAATTGAACGCTTTCCTAACTGAAGCTACTGCTGCCGCTCAAGCAGCCGATGAAGCTGCCAAAGCCGCTGAAGGTACAGAAGCCACTGCTGAAGGTACAGAAGCCACTGCTGAAGGTACAGAAGCTACAGCAGAAGGTGCAGAAGTAACTGAGACACCAGAAGCACCAGTAGAGCAGGCCTAATCCAGGAATTAATCATGCCTACATTTTTAAAACACGTAGGGCAGGTTGCAAGTACAGGCAAGAAGTGTGTTGTGGTATTTAGAACAATACCCGGCGAAGAAACTTCTTGCCTAGTGGTTGAAACTGAAGTCCTAGGTACAAACTATCATGATAACTTGCTAGAAGCCATCGAAAGTCTAGGCGGGCAAGAAGACATCGACTTCTATAAATATGCTCAAAGAAATACATTCTTTGATGGTAGAAATATGTTAGAAGCAATGCATGTCAGTGGTTGGTTAAAAAAGTTTCCAACCAGTGAAATTATCATGATGCCCACGCCTGAAATTAAAATTGGTTTAAGCGAACTCAATGCTCAATTAAATCAAAACGATCCAGGACGTACTACCAGCAGTGATATCAGCCAATCAGAAAGTAAACCAGCAGGAGTATTGGATGATAAAGATATTGCCAATCAAATGCGTAGTCAAGCGGCATTTTTTAGAAGTGAAGCAGAACGTTTGCTTAAAGAAGCAAGTGCTTTAGATCCACAAGCAGTAACAGCCTCACCAGTTGCCGAGGCTTCCAAGCCTAAGCGAGCATACACCAAAAAAAAGTAATTAAGGAACCCGAATCATGGCTATTAGGAAAAAGGATAGAAGTTTTGAAGAAATCCTTAAAGATGTTGTCATGGAAGAAGTTCCTATAGAATATATAACACATATTCAAATAAAATTAGTAGACGGTGATATCATAGAGTTTTCGGGCGAAGAACTCAGCGGCATGAATGATGCCAGCGAAGTTCTCAAAGCTCAGGGCTTAGAACATCTACGAGATAATATCCTTGATATTGAAGTCTTTATTGACAGCAGTAAAATTAAATCTCGTGTGATTAGATATGTACGAGGTATATTGACCAGCCAATTTGGCGAAGAAGATGACACTAAGAACAGAAATTGATTTTAAAAAAGATACAAACTATGTTCCGGTATTGGATCATGGTTTTGTAGGTCTTGTAGACCATATGGGCAGTGACAATGCTATCGTTCAAGCCGCTCGTGTCAGCTATGGTGCTGGCACAAAACAAGTTCAAGACGACCGTAACTTAATCCGTTATCTAATGCGTCACGAACATACTACACCATTTGAAATGTGCGAAGTAAAGTTCCATATCAAACTTCCTATCTTCGTTATGCGACAACTTGTACGGCATCGTACTGCCAGCATGAACGAATATAGTGCTCGTTATAGTGTGCTTACAGATGAGTTTTACATTCCTGAATTAGAACAAATCCAAAAGCAAAGTACAAGTAACAAGCAAGGTCGTGAAGAAGCAGCTTGGGGCTTTGAAGAAAAGCGCGGTGTTCAACATGCCTTCCAACGTAGCTTTCACAATGCATACAAAGAATATGCTAGTTTACTAGGTAAAGAAGATTCTGGACTGGCACGTGAACTTGCTAGAAGTGTGCTTCCAGTGGGTGGATACACAGAATTGTATTGGAAAGCCAACTTGAAGAACTTTCTACACATGGCTCGCTTGCGTATGGACCCACATGCACAATGGGAGATCCGTGAGTTTGCGGGTGCTATGTATAACTTAGCCAAGCCATTATTCCCAGAAGCATGTAGTGCATTTGAAGATTATGCTGTTAACTCAGTTAAGCTAAGTGCCGGAGAATACGAACTAGTCAAGAGTTTAATTAGTACTGACAAATGGAAACAATTGGTAGAGAAATACGGCAACGATGAAAAAGCCTTGGGCGCAGACTCAGGGCTTGGTGTTCGTGAACTACGAGAATTTAAAGAAAAGCTAGGTCTGTGAGATAAATTATCTCACAATACAATTAATCTAGCTTTCTCAATATACCAGCAATTCTAGGAGTCCATCCAGCAAATGGACTTGTAGAAGTTTCAATAATATTTCCCGGATCTCCATCCGGATAAGAAGTCACTGTTAATGGATATGTAAGTGCAACAGTAGATGAACTAGTATTAACAGAACATTGGACACCACCTCCATTATACCACCAATTATCAACTGTCATGTTGTTTGATATATTATTTGGTTGTACTATCGGACTAGCACTGTCGCCGCCACGTTCAATTAACGTAAAGTGAACGTCTCCAGGATTTAATGTTGCGGTATAATTTTCACCAAAATTCACGGAGGCTGAAACAAAATCCCATTTTTGTGGAAGTATATATGAATATGTCCATGCACCTTGATTTCTACCTATGTGGTTTGATACTATAGAATTAGATGTTATTTTATCAATAGATCCTTGATAAACCTTTACATTATAAGAAATACCATAACCATTGCCACTATTAGTTGGATTAATACCGTCGCCGACAAGTGTAGTTAAACCCGAGTCTGATATTAAAATTCCTCCGTCTACTGAAGTTGCAGTGATGCCACCCCCATCTCCAATCGCACCTGTTGCTAAAGAAACAACAGTAAAGTAAGTACTGCCTGGTAATACACTATTTGCATATGTCCAAGTATTTCTAAAAGAACCTACAAATCGAGCATTTGGATTGTTTACAGAATAGTTATCACCCGGGTACGTGTCCCCGGAAGTACCGTATCTAACTAAACTAGAACGATTGATCCAGAAATAGTTGGCCAACAGAATTGCACTTGTGGAATCATTAACACTGCCGTCATCTATTTGAACAATATAAGAAATTCTATCGCTTAATTCATTAGTTACTACATTAGCTAAAGATAATGTTACACGCAAATTAAAACCAGTGCTGGGCATTTCTGGTCGCCCCAATCCAGTTGCTATAGTAGCACCACCGAAAGAATTTAAATTTCCGTTGCCCTCAGCATATATTCCAGCGGCATCAGTAAATTCATAGTAATACGTTCCGTTTGCAGGGCCGTTGAGAATACTCCAGTTGACTGTCACTGTTCCAGTTCCCGTAAAGCTGTCTTGTAAATTTATCGAAGGATCAGAAGTAGGAGTCGGCTCAGGTGTGCCACCGTCTGGAGCTCTAGATGTATCATTGACAAGCACCGACGATGATGCCACAGATACTCCATTTTGCGTTTTTGCAATATTTAAAATAATTGTTTCTGAACCCTCTGTTAAACTATCACTTCTCAGTGTCTTAGTAACAGTACTAGTGCCATTGGCTAATATAAATGTTCCTGACATTGCAGGATCAGTAAAGTCTGCACCACTTATACCTCCAATTTGTTCAAGCGACCAGAAATAAGTTCCTGGAAGTGCATTACTAGTAATTGTCCATGTCACTGGTACACCTTCGTTGACGGTCGCTGGACTTGCTGTTATATTCCATGTCTCTGACGATAATTTATCAGCAGTGGCATCTATTTCCCATGTTGCAACTCCATTTGATTGCATGACTTTAATAGCTGTAACTCTTCCAAATCTATTAGCAATCGTCTTGATCTGGTTCTGAGGCTCTGCTACTGCACCATCCTCGGCAGAAATAACAACATCACCGGTGCCTACTCTTACTATAATAACGCTGGTACCAACTGGAATCGAAGCAGTATTGGGCAATGTCACTGTTTTTAAAGTAGTACTATCAATTCGTATATAACTTCCATGGTCTGATTCTGATATTGTATATGCAGACGATTTGTTTTCGATGTTAGTCAAAGACGGATTCATACGCTGCCATTTATCAGCAGATCCAGTGTAAACATTTAAATTTTCAACAGGATCTTCTTTAGGAAAATTTTCATACCATAGTTGTCCAATGATAGGATTTTTTGGCGGTAATGGCTCGGTAGTTGCATTTGCGGGATTGAAGCTGTTAAAATTCTCCAACATATGTACTAAATTTTCGGCTATTATTTCGCCGTGATTAGTATAGTTTTTGCCAATCAAACCAATTGAGCTAGAACTGGTTTCCACAGTTCTATCATTTACTATTGCTAGTCTTTCAGTGTTCGATTTAGTAACATCGTATGCCATTTGTTAAATTCCTCTTATATAGTATTTAGTTGTTTAAAAACAACCTTGTACTGGGGAAATTAGGCCTGTAACGGGTCTATGCTGATTTCATTGATATGAAATTCCATTGGCTGCTCTAAGATCCATTTGACATACTCAGCAGCCTTTATTATTGGCATTGTTTTTCTATCCGGGTGTTTTTCTTGTACATTACTTAGACTACCGAAACTAATCAAAGTAACTCTGGGATTTTTAGCCCATACTCCAGTCATACCCAAGCTATTACAATAATCACGTAATGCTTTCTTTTCAGCGTTATATAACCAATCTGTGGCTTTCATAACTCTGTCAGTGGTACTACCGATGCAGATAATCAATGTTTGTTTACCTTCGGCTTTGAGCTTCTTGTACACCGATTCAAGTAAAAGAGTTTGATTAAATTTCCACAATGCGCTATTTAGAATAACTACATCGTAGTCTACGCTCATATCAGCAAATGCCTGTTGATTTTCTGCCTTAGTTAAATCTAGTTTATGTGTTGTTCTACTGACAAATGTCAGTTCGTGATCTTCTAATACTGTATTCAGTGCTTGTGCTAGACCAAATGTAGGGTTACCTGATACTAATATTTTCATTTAAACAATCTTTCATACTCAGGAGCAATATCTAGTATGCTATGACCACGTGCTTGATCTAAATAATTAGTGAATTTGACAAACTCAGGAAGTTTATCACTGTAGTCTGCACCTAACATATATTTTGTAATACTGTTTAATATGTTTTCTGCATTCTTAGCAATGTCTTCTGGATACTCAGCTTTAAACTCTGCAATACATTTAGCATAGTATTCCACAATCTCTTGCTTCATGTCCTTGGGCAATACTCGCACATTAACACGCTTTGGTCCATGTGCTACGTGATGCGTTATAATAGGACGCTTCTTTGTACTATTAATCTTAGTAAAGCCACTGTCTTGTAACTTCCATTTCATAAAACGAGGCACGTGCCAAATGTTATATGCTGTTACTGTGCAAGCTAACCAAGCAAGTATATTAGGGTTCTTTTCTGCATATTCATCTAACTTCTGTAAGTTCTTGTATGCCTGATTCCATTTTAAAGGCCAACGCTGATATTCAACTGTTTCGCCCATGCCATCCATGCTGGCACCAACACGAACCTGCTTGAATTGTGTCCACATATCTAATACACGCTTGGGCAAGTTGCTCATGTTAGTATTGTATTCTATGATCATCTTTTTACTTTGACCAGCGTCAATACATTTCTGTAAGAATTCATAGTGACGTTCAATCATCATAGGCTCGCCACCGGCCATATAAACATGCTTGATATTTGGAATGTTTGCTTCTATCTGTGTCCAGAAACTTTCGCTGTTATGCCAGTCGTAGTCTTTAGTAGATAGTCTGCCGTTGTCGTTACGTTCTAATTTAACTGTGCCGTGTGTATCTTTGTATTCATCGCTGCCATGATATTCTGTCCATTGTTCATACCACGTATGGCTATCAGTAGGGCCGCACATACGACAAGCCAAGTTACACAAGTTGCCAAAACGCAGATCATAATATTCTAGTTTTCTATCTTTAATACTACCATCTTCTTCGGTTATATAGCGAGCATCGTCTATGCTGAACTTCCAATTATCTATTTCATATTGTCTACGACTGTTTAGGCCACTGGCTTCTTCTTGTTGGCAACGACCACATTCGTTGCTCCACTCACCTACCAGCATGTTCTTACGAACTTCTTTCATTAGACTAGCATTACGAGCTTGTTCCATATTGTCTCTGCCGGCATTGAATGGACTACCATCTTCATGTCTAACCACGCCTTGATTTTCTGTTACGTTTGCTTGACAGCATACACGAATGTCACCATTGTTGCGAACAGCTTGGAAGTTCCATGGGATGGGGCAAAAAGTATTACTCATAACTTTTATCTCCAGGGAATAGTGGTAACTTGGTACCAGGAGCACGTTTAGGAATCTTACTGTCTGCACTACTCACGCAACTTGTGCCGCCGCAGGGCATGGGCTTGTCATATAACTTAAAGCCTGTTTCAATATGTCCTAATGGTACTTCACTGCAACTATAACTGCGTTTTACTGTGCCGTCTGGCTCGCGGATAATAATACTGCGATAGCCACTGCTACATTCCCACTTGTTAAAGTTATTAAAGTTAAATGCGTTAAAACGTTCTGCTTGATCCATGAACCAAGGATTTCCGTCTTTGTCAATAAACTCAATTTGATAATGAGGATCGATATCGACTTGTTTTTTACGACTTGGATCTGCCTTATCAACCATATATGTAGGTTTTGGGCGCTGTACAAGTCCTGCTGCCAATGCTTTTTCTTCAGTATAAGCACGTTGTGGCATACCATTATGCAACTTGGCTAGCATTTCAGGAGTATATCCATCTACTACTCTGCTGGCAGTGGGATCGCTTTGTGGCTTGAGTGTGACGTTGATGCCCCTGTTATGGAAGTATAAACTTAGATCATAAATCTCATTGAACTGTTCGGGAACCATGACCATGTTGATAGTTATTTGTGTGTCGTACTCTTGGCACAACACTAACTTGTCGGCAAACTCTTCTACCTTCTTGTCTGTATCAACGTGTTCGCGATGGCAACTTGCTGTGATACTGGCACGGTGGAAGTTCTTAACTGCTGGTACATACTTTTCTTCAAACCATTTAATAGGACGACTCATGTTTGATGTCATGTGTACGCTGGTATAGTTTGTATTAGCCGCATCATCATTCAAGTGATTAAGGATGTCAATGTAAGCAGGATGGAATGTTGGCTCTCCGCCACTTAGACTAAAGTGGAAACTATTAAAACCTCGTTCACGTGCTTGACGTTTAATCTCATCTACTGTGTGTAGCATCAATGGTGTGGGACGATGATCCTTTGTATCACTGCGGGCATAAGGCCAGCAATAACTGCAACGATAGTTACAGTAGCGTCCCAATAGCCACGATACAGTAAACGTATCGCGGTATAGCATTGTTCTTTGTCCAACTCTAACTAAGTCACTGAAAGGTATCTTGGTAAAGTCGTATTCACTGGTTTTTAAATCACTCATTTTGTTCGTAGATAAATTTTATTTCTTTGCCAGGTCCTGCTTCGCTAGGTAAGCCGCCATATTCATTGATATACCATTTAATAGCAGCCTTGTACCAACCGGTACTATCGTGTCTACTTTCTTTGTTAAACTTGTATATGTTATCATTGGTAGCTTCCATGCTACTTATAATTCTGGCAGCTTCTAATTGTAACACTCTTAGTGGCATTGTGTCAAGGTCTATCATAGGTCTAAATTATCCATTAGTTTAATTAATTTATCTGTCTTCTTTACAATTTGTTTTTTCAATAAAAATTCTTCTGCAGACTTTTTGTATTCTGAGCTATAAGAAGTTCCTATTCTATTTTTAATTGTATGCAAGTAATCAATGAATACTTGTTTATTGATTTGATTTAAATCGGTTTCAGAAGTAGCAACATCTATGGCCAAATCAATATATTTTTTATACGATTCTGGCAAATATGCAATATCTAATTCATAGGGGAGACTTACAAAATTTCCATACCATAAAAATTCTTTAGTTGGCGCATAAGTTCTTATTTGTTCGTATGCCCATGATATGTATTCATGAAACGACTTTATACTAAACACGCACAGTGTTGGATTAAGCACAATAGTTTCAACATTTTCGTGTTTAACATATTTTACAAAGTTATCAGTGAATCTATCCCAGACCAAACCATCTCTAACAAGTTCAGCAGATTCACCAAATGCTTCGTTACTAATACCAATGGCCCAAACTAATTTGC
>Ga0209356_1000674_pt1 | contig 13531 bp, 12 predicted proteins | sample LauGreFaBDMM15SN_2_FD_188213 | JGI IMG/M metagenome (GOLD analysis project Ga0209356, IMG submission 188213) | Freshwater lake microbial communities from Lake Michigan, USA - Fa13.BD.MM15.SN (SPAdes) (version 2) | ecosystem: Environmental > Aquatic > Freshwater > Lake | place: Lake Michigan, USA...
GACTTAGGCGCACCAAAGGAATCAATTTGTCACGCACTTTGACCAACTCGCCTCGCCCCTGGACCGAATGCACCATGCCAGGGCTAGGCCTAAAGGATTCTCGAATCGACAGCGTCGGCAAGATAAAGCGCTCGTCGCCGACGCTGACCAACATACCGTCAATAATGGCCAAGGTCAACGGTAATCGAATAGTGAATTCACTACCCTGCCCCAAGGTGGACGCGACTTCAATGCGGCCACGCAAGCGCGAAATATTTCCCCGCACCACATCCATGCCCACACCGCGACCTGAAATATCGGTGATGGTCTCGGCCGTAGAAAATCCCGGCTGAAAAATCAAATCAAATATCTCAACAGTGCTCAGCAGGTCATCAACAGAAATCAAGCGTTTTTCTATGGCCTTGCGGCGAATGTGTTCTGGATCCATACCCTTGCCATCATCACTGATGCGGATGACAATGCCACCCCCTTGATGCGAGGCCTGCAATTTGACCGTCCCTTGCGCTGGTTTGCCCTGTGCCGTGCGCAAGTCTGGCGACTCGATCCCGTGGTCGACTGCATTGCGAATCATGTGCATCAATGGGTCAGCCAACTCCTCCACCATGTTGCGATCGATTTCCGTGTCTTCTCCCAACAACTGCAAATGCACTTTTTTGTGTTGCGTGGCCGAGAGATCTCGCACCAAACGCGACATTTTTTGAAAGGCACCACGAATGGGCACCATCCGCAAAGACATGGCGTTGTGCTGCAAGTCGCTGGTGATGCGCGCAAGCAAGCGCAAATGTGGCGCCAATCCTCCAGACTCCAATTCTTTGACATGCGGGTGTTGCACCACCATGGACTGCGCAATCACCAATTCACCTACCAAGTCCACCAGTTGATCTAATTTTTGCGTATCCAGCTTGACAAAGTTCACCAAACCTTCGGGATGCGACGCGTCACTGCTTTTTTTAAGCGGTGCGACAGCGGCCTTGGGTGTGGGTATTGATTTGATTTCTCGCTGCACCTCTACGGTGGGTTCGGGCGCCACTAGTTGGTCCATTTTCTTAGGCGCCGGTTCATCTGCACCTGCCAAAAAGGCTTTGACGCGCGTCATCAACGCCGAAATAGGAACTTGAATCGCTTGCGATTTATCCTCTTGCGCCAATCGTTGACTGATGAGATCGACAAACTGACGCATAGCGTCACCACCAGTCAAAATCAAATCAATCACGCGAGGAGTGATGTCAATGCGGCCATTGCGGGCAGCATCTAGCAGGGATTCAAGCTCGTGCGCCAAATGATTAACCGGCGTCAACCCCAAGAATCCAGCGCCACCCTTAAAGGTATGAAAGGCTCTAAACACTTGGTTGAGCATGTCCTTGTGCTGAGGTTGGGTCTCCAGTACCAACACCCCCGATTCAATTTGCTCGAGCAAGTCACGGCCTTCGTTGCAAAACTCATTCATCAGTTCAAGATCATCCGAATCTTGAATAATGATGGTGAGCTCTTTTTGCTGATCGGCTTCCATGGGTATGGGTTGCGTGGGTGCGGTCGCTTGAGCTATCGTCGATCCGGGTGCGACTGGGGCATAGAACGCTTCTTCAAGTCTTGAGTAGGTGACCTGCAATCGCTGCACATCCGCTTCGAGCATTTGAACCTGTCCGGATTGAACTCGATCAATCCATTCACGCTCATGTCGCAACTGACTCAAAGCTTCTTGATGACATCGCAAAATGGGACTTTGCGCCAGCGTGGACAGTGCACCCGAAATAACTTCTAAGGATTCAGGTGATTCCGGAGAAAGAAAGGCAAGCTCAGTGGCAATAAACTGAAGGGCCTGAGAGAGGCTTGAGTCTAAGACTGTCAAAATCTATGAGTTCTCTGCAAAGGTCATATTTTAGAATCTGCCTCTGAATAAAATGAAGAACTTATTGACAATTAAATGCAAGAAAAATCAGTTTAGCAGGCTTTTCCTATCTCAGTGCAAAAGGATGGGCTGCACAGCCGCCAGCCTTGTCCAACGAGGTATGGGCCTGAAGGGGGAATCTGAGACCCTTTGGGAGTGGGTTGATCATCGCAAGGATGGTGATCAACATGGACGAATCAAGGCTGTCAACGATTGAGCAGATCGAGGCATTCTTGGACGCGAGCGAGCAGGTGTCGGGGCGATGATTGTGGACAAGTACGCGGCCAAGCCAGAACCCGCAGGACTCCCCATTGCGCTTCGCTCCACAGCGACTACCTTCGGGGAAGTCAAGATGGAGAATGCGTCAGGAATGCAAAATGCAAAAACCGGGGCAGCGCCGTCCAGCTATGTGAAATCGGGTGCAACTTAAACTGTCGTCAAGTCTGTCTCGATGATGGGGTCCACTTCAACCGATAGTGTCCGAGCTGAATAACTTGAAAACTGAATGTTCGACAAAAACTGCCGCCGTCCGGACTCCGTAGCTACGGTAGCGTGCGGCGCAAATTGAATGGCTTCCCATTCCTTTGACAAAGCCAGGCTCAGCGCGGGCCCGAAATCGGCCGAGGCGCTGGCCATGATGTCAGATTCATTCAGCAACACCGTGGCCCAGTCGGTGTTCCATTGAAATGGGAGGCCCGCTACCCGCTCATGGTTTTCCCGCACCAAACTGAAGTCCGAGCGCAGGATGACGGTACGTATGCGGTCTATCCAAACGTCGCTCAAATTCACGGATACCATCAATGGCAGCAAAGCGTTCACTGACGCCGACTCAATATCCGATGTGTGTCGATTAACGCGGCCGGTGTGATGATAGTCATGCGCAACCGCAATCAGTAAGAGAGCCGCTTGCCATGCCGTGTCAGGCTCGGCCCCTTGTTGAACTTCCATACTGCACTGCAGAGTGACGGTGGTCAATGAATCCGCGAAATGTAGCCTGTTGTGATAATCGGGCTCGGGCGTATCAATGCCACGGCCTTCTTCCGCTTCAATCTGGCGAGCCGCAGCCAATGCCAAGTCAAGTAACAAAGGTGTTTGTGAATCGTCAGGTATGGCGCTTAGTTTTAAAAAGGCTGCACACGCCTCAACCAATTTGGGTAAGCCCACCCACTGTGTCTGCCAGGAATGCCTCAGATAACCATAAGAGGACAGCAGACAAGCGCGCCAATCCTTCCCCGGCAGTTCAAGATAGGTCGCTTGCTGTGGCATCACGGCAGCGGTGCTTACGGGCTACGAAGCGTGTTGTGCATGCTTTGTTGCAACAGCAATGCCTCCAAAATCACCAGCAATAAGGGTGAATGACTCAGCAAGAGTTCCGAAGCTTCAGCGGCGGCAATTTGCCGGCAATTCACTGCGCCGTTTGCGCGCGCACCTGCTGAACGCACGCCTCCTTCCAATATGGCTGCCTCTCCGAAAGATTGGCCTGCGAGAGCGGAAGCAAACACATTCCCTTGCGCGTTGACTAAAACAATCTCGCCGTCTTCAATAAAATACAGGTGCTTGGCCAAATCTCCGATTGAAAATATGACCTCGCCGTCTTCATAAGCTTGGGATTTGAATTCAGCCATGATAGGGATGAGCTATCTGTATCGCTGGATTAGGACAAAGCCAGCGTGCGTTTGACGATGGTTTGCAAGATGGCTTTCATCTCTTTAGGCAGCAATGACATGATGGAGTCGACTTTGTGGAAGGGGATCAGGCGAGCTTGCACCGCTGTAGTGGTGACAACTGTCATTTTGCTGGGACGGTTAATCATTCCCTCTGCCAGACCCAGCACCGCACCAGGCCCGAAGCGATAGATCTGCTCACCTTCGACGCCCACAAGACTGCCACTGATGATCAGATATCCTTCTTCGACCAAACTGCCGGCAGCGATAATTTTTTTCTTAGGCTCAAACGCGGTAGTCTTGAGCAAAGAGGAGCCCCAGAGGCTGAGGAATAAGCGCTGATCACTGGAGAGTGATTTGGACTGTATGAGGTCGAGTGCTGCAGCGGTTCGCGGATCTGTGATGCCCAAACTCTTCAATTTTTCAAGATCAATGGCAAAACTGGAACTAACTTGGGACAATTATTCACCTACGATTTTTATAATGGAAAGAAATCCTAGACCTAATTTAGCTTAATTTTCAATTAGTTTAATGACTATTGAGCATTACATGATTGAAGCGGTATAGAAGTCAATACATGTAATCCGAATTGCCATAAAATAATGCAATTTATTTTTTTGCAATAGACTTGACGGAACACATCGACATCGTACAAGAAATCAAGGGACCCGGATCTTTTTCTTCTCAACACTCCTCCCGCAGACACCCAATGTCAAGCAGGTGCTGCCAAGCTAAAATTTCAACGAAATGGAACAGGCAGTGACATGCCAAACCCAGCCCCGAACCAGTCTGCACGCCAAAGAAACGTTGCCAACATGTTGGCCACTCTGCGCGTTGAAAATCTCAGGCCCAGTGAAAGCCTCAAGCCGGGGCTCAAAGCCTACGTAGACGGGCAAAAGACCACAGCTGATTTGCTCAACGAAGTCAAGGCAAAGTATGTCGCGTTCCGACGCGGATGACGCCTACGGCACCCCCGGCTACTGCCGCTCTAAAGAACAAGACAGGCACACAACTTTTGAGTCTAGATACACAAAGAGGTCAAGGTGGGAACGGTCAACGGTGTGCTGCGTCAAGCCGGTGTCAGCGCAGAGGAATTTAATTCGGTGATTTGATCGTTGGTGCTGGCGACCCGAGTGAAATCGCCCTCCCCCCTGATTTTTCAATCCGAGCCGAGTGAAAACCCAGCAAAAAGTCAGTTTGTTAAATAATGCAACAAAATGGCTTATTACACGGTTTATTACACAGTGTCGTTTTACCCATATAAGTAATTGATTTATATGGGTTTTTCAGCAACCAGGTTTTCTGTTAATCCGGAAAAATCAGATACAAGCCTAAGACAGCTGATCCAACACTAAAAGCACTGAATTTTTCAGTGCTTTTCCCACTTTTGGCGGCAGAAATTGTCATCGCCAGAGCCTTTTGGCGACTCTTTGCCCCCGGGACCAGTCAGTTTATTACACGGTCATTGCACGGTCAAGGTGATCAAAACGTCATCCATTGCAGCTTGGCGCGTTGGCGTCGGTAAGGACAGTTTGGATGTCTAAAGAAGCTGGGTCGATTCCGGCGCAGTGCCCTAACCATTGCAGGACAAGCCTATCCTAAGAACGCGTCCCTGCCCTCAAGGCCTGATCAATATCCCACAAGATGTCGTCTATGTGCTCGATGCCCACCGACATACGCACCATATCGGGCATCACACCGGCCTTGATTTGTTGCTCGGGCTCGAGTTGACGATGCGTAGTGGACGCAGGATGGATGATCAGGGTGCGCGTATCGCCAATATTGGCCAGATGGCTCATAAACTGTGCCGCTTCTATAAAGCGCACACCAGCCTCTAGGCCGCCTTGAATGCCAAAGGCCAGCAAGCCCGATGCGCCGGGCAGCCCATCCACGCTGCGCATCTGACGCTGCACCAAATCGTATTGCGGATGGTCCGGCAGTCCGGGGTAACTAACCCAGCTGACACGCGCATCGTCTTTTAAAAATTGAGCCACTTTGCGCGCATTACTGCAGTGGCGTTCCATCCGCACATGCAGGCTTTCGGTACCCTGCAATATCTGCCAGGCCGAAAACGGCGACAGGCAGGCCCCATAGACGCGCAAGACTTCCATACGCGCACGCATGGAAAAACCAAAGTCGCCAAAGGTCTCGTAAAACTTGACGCCGTGGTAGCCCGGCGAGGGCTCGGTCATACCCGGAAACTTGCCGTTGTCCCAAGGAAAAGTACCGGCCTCGACCATGACACCGCCTAGCGTGGTGCCGTGCCCGCCCAGGTATTTGGTGGCCGAATGCACTACGACGTCTGCCCCAAAGCGCAAGGGGTTGCATAAAAAAGGCGAAGGCACGGTGTTATCGACAATCAAAGGCACGCCATGCGCATGGGCCACATCCGCGACGGCGGCAATGTCCAGCACCGTCAGGCTGGGGTTACCCAGACTTTCGGCAAATACCGCGCGGGTGTTGGGTTGCATGGCCGCGGCAAAGGCCGCTGGTTCAGTGGCATCGACAAAAGTGGTGTCGATGCCAAAACGCTTCAAATTGACAGCCAGCATGGTGACGCTACCGCCATACAAAGCCCCAGCCGCGACCACATGGTCGCCCTGCTGCAAGATGGTCATCAGCGCCATCGCCTCAGAAGCCATACCACTGGCCGAGGCCAGTCCTGCGCGCCCTCCTTCGAGGGCAGCGACACGCTCTTCCAGCGCAGCTACGGTAGGGTTTGACAAGCGGGAATAAACATTACCAAAGGTCTGCAAGTTAAACAGGCTTGCCGCGTGGTCGGCGCTGTCAAACACAAAGCTGCTAGTTTGGTAAATGGGCAAGGCGCGTGCGCCGGTGGCCGCGTCGGGCACCTGCCCGGCGTGGATGGCCAGGGTCTCGGGTTGGAACTGGTGGTCTGCCATGGTGATCTTCCTCAGGCCTTGGTCAGGCGACGCTTAGCCGAAATAATGCCGGTGCTCACACCCACCAGGTTGAGCCCCCCAAACAAGCGGCCATGTTCAATCTTGACGCAGCGGTTCATGACTGAGTCCATCCCCGCCTGGCGCACCAATTGGTCCGCCTCTTCATTGACCACACCGATTTGCTGCCACAGGCAGCGCGCACCCATGGCAATGGCCTGGCGAGCAATGGGCAACACGTCCTCGGACCGCCTAAACACATCCACCATATCCACCGCAAACGGAATATCAGCCAAATCAGCGTAACAGTGTTCGCCCAGCACATCGGTACCGGTTTTGGCATAACGCGGATTGACCGGCACGATGCGGTAGCTATGGTCTTGCATGTATTTGCTGGCAAAAAAACTGGGCCGGTGCCACTCGGCGGACAGACCTACGACCGCAATCGTTTGGCTGCGGCTAAGGATGCGGCTGAGTTGGTCTAGGGTGTTCATAGGCGTGAGTATGCGCGTGAGGCCTGTACCCGGTTGCTCAGTGTTCCTATGCCGCTGACGGTAATTTCGACCAAATCGCCATCCTTTAGAAAGCGCGTGGGCGAAAAGCTGCCGCCCGCGCCTTCGGGGGTGCCGGTGGCGATCAGATCGCCCGGGTTCAGGGGCGTTAAGTGCGAGATGTAAGCGATTAGCGCGTCCAGGCCAAAGATCATCTGGCTAACATTGGTGTGTTGGCGCAGTTCGCCGTTGATATGCGTGGATAGCGTCATTTCACTTAGCGCGTCCATGGTGTCGGCGGTAACGATCCAGGGGCCGCAGCCGCCGGACTTGGCGAAATTTTTACCGGCATGCAAAGAGTGTTTTTGCCAGCCGCGCACCGAACCGTCGTTCAAGATGGTGTAGCCCGCCACATGCGACATGGCCGTTTCGCGCGTGATCTGTCGCCCGGCTTTGCCAATGACCAGCGTGATCTCGCCTTCGTAGTCAAAGGTCTGGGCCGCATCGCCTTGTGGCAACTCCAGTGCCTCGCCCTGCCCTACGATGGCATCGTGGTGTTTGGCGAACAGAATGATGTGATCCGGATCCGGCGGCGCTACGCCTTCGACGGGGTATTTCTTGCGGTAGTTGATGCCGACGCAAATGATTTTGTTGTGTGCGGACAGCGGCGCTAGCAGTTGCACATCGCCCAGCGGCAAGCCTGTTGTTCGGCCCGCCACATCCTGCGACAGCGCCTCAGTGGCATCCTGCGCAAACACGGCTGCCATATCCGGGTAGCGCGCCAGAAAACCAGGGGAAGGCTCAGCAATGAATGCTTCTTGCAACACCACCCCGTAGGCACTCCGCTCCTGGTGCGTAAAGCATGCAATTTTCATAAAAATGCCTCTTCGCGTTTTCGCACCACGGCTGCCATGGTGTCGTTGTAGGGAGTGGGGATACCCAACTCGCGGCCCAGCAGCGGCACCATGCCGTTGATAGCATCGATTTCCGATACCCGCCGCGCCTGGTGGTCCAGCAACATGGACGGGTGCGCCAGCGGCATGCCTTGGCCAAATTGCATCACGTAGTGCAAAACGTCGCTAAATCCGAATTGGATGCCCTGGGCCAGGCCACAGGCATAGGCTTCGCGGGTGCAGCCGGTGGCAATGTCCCACCACTGCGGCTGCGCCATGAGTTCGCCTACCGTGCAGTCAAACACAGTACAGGGCGCGGAAAACGTGACGTTGCAAACAAACTTTTCCCAAATCAACTGGTTGATGTCTTCGAAGGCCTGGGCCTTGAAACCAGCGGCTTGCCACACCGCTTCCAAGCGGCGCAAACGCTCACTCATCCCGCCCTTCATTTCGCCCAGGCGTATCAGCTTCATAGCGTTGTGATGCGCGTGACCGGGACCTTTCATCGAGGCTCCGAAACCGTCGGCCACGCCGAGCAATACATTGTCCGTGGGAATGTACTGCGCAATGCGCTGGCCCGAGCCCAAGCCATTTTGAATCGTCAGCACCAGCGATGAGGCCTGCATCAACGGCGCAATGGCTTGCGCCGCCGCACCCACGGCCGACGCTTTGGTGGCAATGATGTACAAATCGCAGGCACCGGCATCGGCCACATCACCCGAGCTGTGTATGCCTTGCACCACACGCTCACCACTGGCGCCTTCCACGCGCAAACCGTTTTTTGCAATCGCGCGCACATGCGCGTCCCAGGTATCAATCGCCCACACTTCGTTACCGGCATCCGCGAGTAGGGCGGCATAAACCGAGCCCATGGCCCCGGTCCCTATGACTGCAATTTTCATGGTGCGTGCATCTCCTGCGGCATCAGTTTGATGTCCCAACCGGCGCGCAATGTGGCTTCGGTGGCGCTGTCTAAATGGCACGGGAAATAATTGGCCAGCAAGTCCAGGGTACGCTGGCGGGCCACGGTGCGCAGGTCGTGGGCACCCGCTTGTTCCCATTGGGCGGGTGAGCGTCTGTCGGCCAAATGCGGATAAACAAAATCGCTGTTCATGCGCGCCAGCGTATCGGGCTGACCCAAAAAGTGGCCTTCGCCCTCCACCACCGCACGCAGGCTTTCCAAAGCCAGTGTGGATGCATCCACCGGCACCGGTGCCAGCGATTTGAGGATAGCGCCCAGCATGTCGTTGTCGATCAGGTAGGACTCTAGCGAAGCGGCCATCAAACTGGCCTGCATACCGCAGGCCTGGGTAATGAAATTACAACCAGCATGTGCGGCCAGGGTCACGTTCAGCGCCTTTTCGTAACCGGCCTGGGCGTCCGCAATTTTGCTGTCGGTAGCGCCCGCAATCGTGGAGTTGGGCAAATTGAAATGCCTTGCCATTTGCACGCAAGCGGCGGTTAAGGACGCCTGCTCACCGCTGCCGCCCGACATGGCGCCGGTACGCAAATCGGTGACCATGGGGCGCGGGCCGAAGACCAGGCGGGCTTGCGGATCCACCAGCCAAGCGATCACCATGCCAGCCAGGGTTTCGGCAATCGTTTGGGCCACACAACCGGCAATCGTTACCGCGCTGGACGCAGCCATCTGGCCAAAAGTATTGACCATGGCGGGAATGCCCAGCTCTACGGCAGCCATCAACACCTCGCAGGCGTCCGGGTCCAGGCGCAGGGGCGGCACCGCGTGGTTGATATTGAGCGAAAGAAAAGGCCGGGCGCGAAAGGCCGCCTCAGACCCAGCCACCAGGTAGCACATGCGTGCAATCTCTTGCACATGGACGGGGGTGGACGCGGACACGCAGACATGCTTACTGGTACCGGCCAGGCAGGCAAACACGGTGTTTATCTCTAGCGACAAGGGGTCCGACATATCACGCGCGACCAGCGAGCGCGAGAAAAAATGCACATGTTCCAGCGTGTCCACAATGCGCGCTGCATCGTACAAGTCGCGCAGGCGTGACTCGCGGTACACGCCGGTTTGCAAGTCCACCACCATCGGTGCAGCACCGCCGGTACCCACATGGACGCGGCTTCCACCCAAGTTCAAATCATGGCGCGCTTCACGTCCGCACAGCACAAGCTCGCGTGGCAGTTCACGCAGGCACCGCTCGACCAAGTCTTCGGGGAAACATAGACGCCCTTCTGGAGAGAGAGATCCCCCTGCAGCGCACACCAGCGAAACGGCACGTGGCGTAGCGTCAGACAGACCGAGTGTGGCCAAAATTTGGAATGCTGCACGCTCGATAGACAGCACCGCCTGTGTATCCAAAGGCGCGTAACGCCCGCCAGTGGCACGTATACGCGCGGGCGCAGCAGCAGGCTCACGCTCGCGACGGCGGGAGTGACGAGTGGGCTGTACGGTCATATCCGTCCCGCGGCTCAATGCACTAAATCGCGATCACCAATGCCCAGACGAATTCCAAGGGCACGCAAAGACTCTAGGGTTTTGGGTGGGATGGGGATGCCGCTGACCAAGCGTTCTGTGCGCAGCCGTGCCTCTCGCTCACCCGGTACCTCTACCCGGTCAAAACCCGGCGCAGGCGGGCAGGCACGCAATTCGGCCAAACATTCTTCGGCAGCGCGGCGGTAGGCGCTGGGACCTCGGAAACGGCTCAGATCCAGGCCAATACAAATCCAGTTCAAGCCATCCATGCATTGGCCCAGTATGGCCTCGCCCAGCAGTTCGGCCACCAGCGCCATGCCATAGCCCTTGGGCCCGGCCATAGGCAAGATAGCTCCGCCATTAAAGTAGTCGTCTGGCTCGGTGGTAGGGTGGCCCTGCGCGTCAATACACAGGCCTGCCGTAAGTGGGCGGCCGGCCATTTTGGCGGCGTAGACCTTGCCGCCAGACGCCATGCCAGTGGCGAAATCGCTGACCACCGGACCCATGTCACCGCCGGGAATGCCAAAGGCGAAGGGGTTGGTAGGCAGCATGCCACGCGCGCCACCATAAGGCGCAACCTGGCGCCAGTCTTTGCGCGCGCCGCCACCGAACAGGATGGTGAGGCAGCCGGCCTCGGCGCCCCGTTGCACATAGGCGCCGACCCGGCCAGTGTGGTCCACATTGGCAACGCCCACCGCTGCCACACCATGTGCCCGGGCGTGTTCAATCAGGTAGTCGGTAGCCAAGCGGAAGGCCGGCATCCCCAGGTTGTTGCCACCATCAATCAACGCGCCGCCGCCTTCGGCTTGCCGCAAGACCGGCTGGGCCTGCGGGTTGAATCTGCCTTGAGCAAATCGCTCGGCATACCAATCCAGCCGGAAGATGCCGTGCGAGTACACGCCACACAAATCCGCATCAACCAAGTGGTCTGAAATTTCAGCCGCTATCGCCGCATCGCAGCCAATGGCCTGCATGGCTGCCGTGCCAAAGCGCTGCAAGGCCGCAACCGGAACGCGCGGGTCGCTATCCAACATGGCGGACCTCCGTGCCTGGCGCTAAAGCCTGGCTGAGTTGCGCAAGCGGAATATGGCAGCGCACCAGGTGGCTCCCTGCGTCTTGCCAGGGCGGTGTTTCGCCATCACAGCGGTCGCCCTGATGCTTCGGGCAGCGCCGCTGAAAAGGGCAACCCTGAGCCGGGGGCGACGATTCCAGCACATCGTCGGCCAGCAATTGCGGCACATGGTCCGGGTCCGGCTCCAGCACCGCGCCCAGCAACACGCGCGTGTAAGGGTGCAGGGGCTGCGCATACACCGACGCTGCGGGGCCGATTTCGCACAAGCGACCTTGATAGAGCACCGCCACGCGATGCGCCAGCGCGCGCACCACTGCCAGGTCGTGCGACACAAACAAATACGCAGTGCCGCGTTGGGCACGCAGTTCGTCCAACAAATCGAGTACCGCCGCTTGCACCGACACATCTAAAGCGGAAGTCACTTCGTCGCACAACACCACATCCGGTTCAGCGGCAAACGCGCGGGCAATTGCGACGCGCTGTTTTTCTCCACCGGACATTTGGCTGGGCAAGCGGTCCATGTAATGTGCGCCCAGGCGCACCCGCTCCAGTAGCGCAATCGAGCGCTGCTCGATCTCATGGTGCCCTAGCTTGAAATACAGCTCCAAAGGCTGGGCCAGAATTTGTGCCACCGTATGGCGCGGGTTCAGGCTGTCATCGGGGTTCTGAAAAATCAGCTGAATTTTTCGCAAATCTGATGGGCTGCGCTGCTCGACTTCGGCAGCCAACGGCGCTTCATTGCTAAACGCTATGCGGCCTTGCGCTGGTGCCAAGAGGCCAGCCAGGGCTTTCAAGATGGTGGACTTGCCACTGCCCGACTCCCCTACCAGCGCCAATGTTTCGCCGGGGCCCAATTGCAGATTCACATCCTGCACCGTTAGGCTGGCGGAAGGCGCGCGCCCCAGCAACTGCTCCCACCAGTTGGGCCGTGCATAGCTAACGCCTAATTGTTCCAAATTCAGCGCCTGTACTTCGCTTTGCTGGGCGGTACGCGCAAGGCGCGATTGCGCACGCGCGATAGTGGGCGTCTGTTCGGCAAAGTGACAACGCACTTGCTCACCACTTGCAAGGCTTCGCAGTGGCGGCCGCTCCGTGCTGCAGCGCTCTTGCGCCAAGGCGCAGCGCGGTGCAAAAGCGCAGGCCGGGCCCGCCTCACCGGGCGCCGGGGGACGCCCATCCAGCGCGGCGGGCATACGCGCATCGGAGAGACGCGGAATGGAAGCCAACAAGCCATGGGCATAAGGGTGAGCGGGCGCGCGCAAGACGGCGCGGACACTGCCATCGGCCACCACTTCACCGGCGTACAAGACCAAAACCCGATCGCACACGCGGGCGATAGCGCCCAGATCGTGGCTGACATAGACCATGGCGGTACCGGTTTGCGCATTGATCTCGCGCAGCAACTCCAGGATATGCGCTTGCGTAGTCACATCCAGGCCAGTAGTCGGTTCATCGAGCAGCAGGGCCGCAGGTTCACCGGCTAACGCCATCGCAATCGCCACCCTTTGTTGCTGACCGCCCGAGAGTTCGTGCGGATAGCGGGCTAATATGGCTTGCGGATCCGGCAAGCGCACCCGCTTGAGTAACTCGAGGCTGCGCTGCCCATGGGCTGCGGCGGGTAGCGCGCTGTGCAAGGCCAGGGCTTCGGCCATTTGCACGCCGACGCGCATGGTGGGCGTGAGTGACTGGCCCGAATTTTGCGGTATCAAAGCAATCTTGCCGCCGCGCAATGCCTGCAACTGCGGCCTACCCAGGCTGAACATATCGGTGCCGCAAAAATGCGCACGACCGCCGAACACGCGCAAACCGGTTTTCAGATAACCCATGGCCGCCAAGGCCAGCGTGCTTTTGCCCGAGCCGCTCTCGCCCACCAGGCCCACGCTTTGGCCGGCTTGAATTTGCAAATCGATATTGCGCAACACGGCCCGCGCCCGGCCATCGCTGCCGCTAAAGCCGACGCTCAGGTCGCGGATGTCGATCATTGCCTCTTGCGGCATATCAGATCGGGGCCTTTTGCGCGCGGTCCACGCCCAGGGTTTTGGCCAAGGCATCGGCCAGCATATTGATGCCGATGATCAAAGAACTTAAGAACACAATCGGAAACAAACCTGCCCAGGGCGCGAGGGGCAAAAAGGTGCGCGAGTCGGCCACCATCAGGCCCCAATCGGGCGTGGGCGGTG
>Ga0209356_1000675_pt1 | contig 13497 bp, 11 predicted proteins | sample LauGreFaBDMM15SN_2_FD_188213 | JGI IMG/M metagenome (GOLD analysis project Ga0209356, IMG submission 188213) | Freshwater lake microbial communities from Lake Michigan, USA - Fa13.BD.MM15.SN (SPAdes) (version 2) | ecosystem: Environmental > Aquatic > Freshwater > Lake | place: Lake Michigan, USA...
ATTAAGTGTGATGCAAAAATATAGGTGAAATCACAAAAACCAAAAAAAAATGCAAAAAAAAGTGATTTTTTAACTCAAAATAGACAAGTAATTGAATATCAATTATTTAGTTGTTTAAAAATCTAACATTTTATCAAAAATGTGAGAAAAAATGTGCAAAAAAATCACCTTTTTTATGTTTTTTGTCGTTTCTATGTCAGCATAATTTCAAAAAAAAGCCACCAAAAACCCACAATTGCTTTTTTTCATACCGCCGCTAGAACAAAAATAAAAAACCTAACATTCATCTAACCTTCAATAACGAACTCAAAAACAAATAGTTACAGAGCCCAATAAAACCAAGGTGTTTTGTTACAATTACCGAATTTTAATCAATGTTAGGTGAATCTTAGGTAATTTTCATGGCCGTCTCTGGGTGTCTTACACATTACCAATTTCCCCGCAAGATTTACCCCATTCCATTTGCAGTTGCGGACATCTGCAACTAAATTGCAGGGCCATGAACAACGTTGAAAATCGATTCATCACCTTGGTTGCCATTATCTATTTTATTGGGATTTTGGGCTTCATGATCCCCTCTCTTACACCTACTTTTGTTTGGCTTACTCCATACAACATCATTGCTGCATTTGTTTTCTCCTGGATTTTTCACAAAAAATGGGAAGCCAAACACGTCGCCATCATCATCACCGTTGGCATATTAGGATTCCTATTAGAATACGCGGGCGTGAAAACGGGTAGTATTTTCGGTAGCTATCATTACGGACATACACTAGGCAGAGGCTGGCAAGGTGTCCCCTACCTCATCGGTCTCAATTGGGCTGCCCTTATCTTCTTTACATCAAGTTTGCTTGCAGGACGAGTAAACAACCCCTACGCTGCCTCTTTCCTTGGCGCAGCAATGATGACACTGTACGATTTCTTTTTGGAGCCTGTGGCCATGCGATACGATTTCTGGCACTGGGACAACAGCAAAATCCCATCGCAAAACTATATCGCTTGGTTTATCGCATCTCTTCTGATGCATCTGCTATTGCACCTCAGCACAAAGCCACAAAGAAACAAAATGGCTGGCGCCATGTATTTCATTCAACTAGGATTCTTCTTGATCCTTTACGTATGGATTAGATTGTTTTAATTGACCCCAAGAACACTTAAGCGTACATCGCTTCAATCTCGTCGGCGTACTTTTCCATCACCACCTTACGCTTAATTTTCAACGTAATGGTCAGATCCCCCGCCTCAACGCTAAACGGTTCACGCTTTACGATAAAGTCCTTGATGCGCTCAAACTTAGCCAAATTCTCACTTAGCTTCTTCACGTCCTCCTGCATCCACTTTTTGATTTCTTCGTCTTGGATGAATGGATCCGACACTTCAAAGTAGTCTTTACGACCGCCAAATGCCGATTTCAACTCATCCATACTAGGATGTATGATAGCCGTCAAAAACTCCCTTTTATCACCAATAATAAATACCTGCTCCAACTTCTGACTGCGCAGCAATACATTCTCGATCTGCGTAGGATAAATATTCTTTCCCAATGAGGTCTTTAGCATATTCTTCAAGCGATCCGTAATCCGCAAATAACCGCGATCAAACTTTCCGATGTCACCCGTATGAAACCAGCCTTCCGCATCAAACACCTCTGCTGTTGCCTCCGGACGATTCCAGTAACCCTGCATCACGTTAGGACCCTTTACCAAAATCTCCCCTTCTTCACTTGCGTAATTCGCCTCAAACGTATCGTAAGTCTGCGTGGCCAATATTTTTTTCGTTTCGATGTCTTGAATCGCGACCATCTGTCTTGGTGCTACCCTGCCCACCGTACCATATACTTGTCGATGGAACTCATTCACCGTCACCAACGGACTCGTCTCACTCAAACCATAGCCTTCCTGAACCCGCATGCCCAAATTGGCGAAAAATTCACCCACATGCACTGGCAATGCACCGGCCCCACTGACAAAGATTTTTAATCGGCCACCCATTTTCGCTTTGATCTTGCTGTAAACCAATTTCTCTGCGATGGCAACCTGTATCGCCAACAATGGACCTACCATCTTGCCTTCGTCGCGCTTCACCCTTGCTTCTCCACCCACACTTAGTGCCCATAAGAAAATCTTCGCACTTACACCCCCTTTTTCCGTACCACTCTTATATACTTTATCGTGGACACGCTCCAACAGCCTAGGCACCGCGGCCATCAATGTAGGACGCATTTCTTGAATGTTCTGTGCCACTTTGTCGATGTTCTCGGCAAAAGCAACCTGCGCACCCATATATGTACTCAAATACATCGTGGCCAATCGTTCAAAAACGTGACTCAACGGCAAAAAGCTTAAGTATAAATCATCCGAAGTAATGGCCGGACATAAATCTTTGGCATCATAACAGTTGCTCATGAAATTATAATGCGTAAGCATCACTCCCTTTGGCATCCCTGTTGTTCCGCTGGTATAAATCAACGTCGACAAGTCCGTCTTCACCACCGATGCGTATCTTTCTGCTATCGCCGATGCATATTTATCCTTCAAGGCCTCCCCTTCAACCAATACCGAAGTATAATCCGTAAATTTCTCTCCTTGATCCAAATCCTTTGGCATAGCAATAACCTTCATTACTGTATTACAGTCGCCTTCCACCTTCTTGAACTTCTTGAATAAAAAGGCATTGCCAACGAATAAAACCTTACTACTACTATCGTTTATGATATATGCGGTTTCTTCGCCCGTTAGCGTTGGATAAACAGAGACGTTCACCAAGCCCAACTTCTGAATGGTTTGATCGATTACATAATACTCCGGACAATTATCCATTATCAGAGCAACGCGATCGCCTTTTTGCAAGCCCAATTCCATGAAATAGGCACCCAATTGATCAACGCCATCCAAAATATCCTGATAGGTCAACTGCTCCCATGTCCCATTCTCCTTATAAAACATCACGGCCCGATCTGGACTGTGAATTTTATGCGCTGAATTCAAGTAAAAATCGTGAAGTGAATTAAAATTGGGATCAGGTTTTTCGATAATAGACGTCATATTTCTTTTGTTATAAAATCAACTAGGGCAAATATGTCCGAAAAAAGCGTGAAAGCCAAATGGAATGTACAAATCACTGCAAATGAGTGAATAAAATTCCTTCAGAAAAAAATACTATCTAAAACTTAAACCGCTTCCGCTTCAACCGCAACTACTTCTGGCACCATTCGCTTAAGCAAATTCTCAATCCCCGCCTTCAACGTCATTGTGCTGCTCGGACAACCACTGCAACTGCCTTTCATTTGCACCGTAACAACGCCATCGATAAAGCTTTTGAAATCAATTGCACCGCCATCCATTTCAACCGCCGGGCGGACATGGTCTTCAAGAAGCTGACGAATTTTACGTTCAATCTCTGTTTCCTGCTCTGGCGATAACGAAATTTTTGGTGCAACAATTTCTTTGCCTAGCTCAATCCATTCGGTAAAGAAATTTCTCAAATCCGGAATCAAATCGAACCACTCGTAATCTTCATTCTTTGTGATACTCACAAAGTTATTCATGATAAAAACGCCCTTAACAAATGGCATTTCGAACAATGCTTTCACCAATGCACCACCCTCTTGAGCCTTTTCCGCATTGCGGAAATCAGCACTGTCGTTTGGTAGCAACATTTTGTTCGCCACAAACTTCATACTTTCAGGGTTTGGAGTCGCCTCCGCGTAGATGGTTACAATGTCGTTCAAGCTTTTTTCCATAACCCTACAAAATTAACGAAACTTTTACCGATTTACCATGCTTATTTCTTTGTATACTTGCGTTTTTTACAATCAAACGCGGGTAATTCACACAACAACGACCATGACCAAAGCCAAAACTACATTTTTTTGCAAATCCTGCGGATTCGAAAGCCCCAAATGGATCGGAAAATGTCCTGGCTGCAGCGAATGGAATACATTTATTGAGGAAATCAAACCCACAAAACAAACCACCGCTTGGAAGAAAAGCGGTCGGAAAATTGCCGAACCCAAACCACTAAACCAAATCCAAGCCAACCAAAGTGAAAGGTTGATCCTACCCGATGAAGAACTCAATTTGGTATTGGGTGGCGGACTTGTTGCGGGAGCAGTCGTGCTTTTGGGTGGTGAACCAGGCATCGGAAAGAGTACCTTGTTATTACAAATCGCGCTGCAAACCACAGCCAAAACCTTATACGTTTCTGGGGAAGAGAGTGAAACGCAAATCAAACTGAGGGCGGAACGACTTGGCTTTGGCGATAGCACTTGTGAAATACTCACCGAAACACTTTTAGAAAATATAAAAGATGTCCTCACGAAAGATCAACCCGAACTACTCATAATTGATTCGATTCAAACACTTTATAGTGACCAACTCGATGCCACTCCGGGAAGCGTTTCGCAAATCAGAGAATGCGCCGGTCAATTGTTACAGTTTGCCAAAGAAAATGACGTCCCCGTTTTCCTTGTTGGACATATCACAAAAGACGGCAACCTTGCGGGACCGAAGATTTTGGAACACATGGTGGATACGGTACTTCAGTTTGAGGGCGATAGGCATCATGCATATCGAATCATCAGAACCTTAAAAAATCGATTTGGCAGCACGCAAGAATTGGGCATTTACGAGATGCATGGCGCGGGATTGAAAGGCGTTAAAAATCCATCCGAAATTTGGCTTGCCCAACGCGAAGAAGTCCTTTCTGGCATTGGTATTGCGGCCGTACTTGAGGGAGTTAGGCCTTTGCTTTTAGAAACCCAAGCCTTGGTGAGCACAGCGGTATATGGAACGCCGCAACGGTCAGCTACGGGATATGATCTCCGCCGGCTAAACATGCTCCTCGCAGTATTGGAAAAACGGTGTGGATTTAAATTAGGTCAGCAAGATGTATTTGTAAACCTCGCCGGCGGCCTCCGACTGGAAGATCCCGCCTTGGATTTGAGTTTGATGGCGGCCATCATGAGCAGCTTCTATTCAGAACCCCTTCCACCCAAATGCGTATTCTCGGCCGAGGTGGGCCTTAGCGGCGAAGTTCGTGCGGTTCAGCGCGTGGAGCAACGCATAGCCGAAGCAGAAAAACTAGGATTTACAGACATCGTAATATCGAAGTACAACAAATTCAACCAAGAACATACAGGCAAAATTAAAGTGCATTCCTTTGGACGAATCGACGAGGTATTTGGTTGGTTGTTTGGTTAAGCACCCATCAACTTTTCCTTCACAAAACTCTGGGCCAACAGGGCAATTTTCTGAGTATTTGGAATGCGGACGCGACTTTCTAGAATATCGACCGCGGTAGTACGCTCAATTTTTTCGAGCAGTTTCAAATAATAAATGTAGGCAGTATAAACACCCAATCGGCAACCCACTGGAAGCTGAACGATGCCTTGATAAGCGTGGGCAAAGTCGTTTTTTACATCTTGAATTATTCCGTATTTGTCCGAATCGGAAAATTGATTAAAATCAACCCCTGGGAAATACACTCTACCGCGCTCTTCCACATCGGAACGAATATCACGCAAGAAATTCACCTTTTGAAACGCCGCACCCAAACTTCTTGCAAAAGGCACCAAATGATTGTACTGCTCTTCATTGCCATTGCAAAAAACCTTCAAACACATCAAGCCAACTACCTCAGCACTTCCGTAAATGTATTCAGAATAACTTTGGGCATTGTGAGAACTCGTGTCCAAATCCTCTTCCATCGAATTAAAGAAAGGCTCTATGAGTTCCTGCCCCACGCCATATTGATTCGCCGCCAACTGAAACGCATGTAAAACCGGGTTGGTACTAATCCCCTCTTCCATCGCTTGATAGGTCTGACTTTTAAAGTCCATCAGCAGCTGTTCTTTATTGTAACCGTGGAATGTATCAACGATTTCATCCGCCACGCGCACCAGACCGTAAATGGAGAAAATGGCCCACCTACACTCTTTTGATAACAACCTGATGCCCAACGAGAAACTGGTACTGTAATTCAGCGCCAATCTGCGACTCATCGCGATAGAGGTTTCATCAAATAACTTAATGCTCATTTACAATCCTTTCCGTTACTAAACGAGAGCCTATGACCACAATGGGCAATCCTGTTCCAGGGTGAGTACTGGCTCCAACATAATACACATTGTTGAGCTTTTCGTCTTTATTCGCTGGCCTTAGCGCGCCAATTTGATTCAATCCGTGCGCCAATCCCAAACCACTACCCTTGTACAAATTAAACATTTGCTGCCACTCGTTGGGTGTATAAACAACCTGCGTGAGAATATTGTTTTTGATATCAAAATTTACGCGTTTCCCTAAATCTTCAATAATCTCATCCACCAATTTATTTGCATCGCTCCAATCTGCCTTCACACGCAAATCTGGAACCGGACAAAGGATGAATAAATTCTCACAACCCTCGGGTGCACAATCAGGGTTGCTTTTGCTCGCCACATTCACATAATAATAAGGTTTTTCCGGAGCCACAGTGCTTCTGAAAATCGTATCGGCATAGCCCCTGAAATTATCGCCCAAGAAATAGTTGTGGTGATGAATACCCGGAATGGTTCCTTTTATACCTAAATAAATGGTGAATGGCGCCAATGTCCATTCCATTTTATCGAGTTTCGCTTCGGTATATTTTTTACGATCCAAAAACTTGCCTCGGAACCAAGCCGCGTCGGCGTTGATTACAAATAGGTCCGACATATATACATCTCCAGCGGCACTGGTCACTGAAACCATTTTGCCACCTTCATGCTGTACCGACATAATCTCGGTGTTGTAAATCATTTTCACACCCTTCTTCTCGAGCAAGCCCATGATGCCTTCAACAATTTTATACATCCCACCTTTCACATTCCAATACCCATCGTGCTCCAGCTCTGTGTAGTTCAGAAGATTGTATACACTTGGCGTATTAAAAGGCGTCGCACCCAAAAAGAAAGCCACCAATGAAAATATAATTTTCACCTCTTCACTCTCAAAATGTCGCTCTAATTCCGCCCAAAACGTCCTAAACATCTTCGGCAAATGCTTCATCGGCACCGTCGCCATACTTAATGCATATTGTACGATGTTATCGAAATTTCGCTTAATGATTTTATATTCGGTATCGTGAAAAATCTCTTTCGCCCCTTTCAAATAGCCCCTCACCTTTACCTCGAAATTGTCCTCTATCCCTCTAAATTCATTGGCCAGTTTGTCCAAATCCTTGTATATCTGAAACACGCGATCACTTCCCGCCATGTTCACCGTATACAACGGATTCAATTCATTTAGCTCAAACGGAATCGGCTCGCCGATGGAATCAAACAGTTCTTTGAATTCATAACTCATCGAAAAGAAGGAAGGTCCAACATCAAAAGTAAAACCGTCTTTCTTTAGCACATGCAAACGTCCGCCCGGCAAAGCCTGCTTCTCGATGATGGTTACTTGATAGCCTTTGTAGCTCAATCGAAGAGCTGTTGACAAGCCACCGAGACCCGCACCAACAATAGTTACTGACTTAGTCACGTCCGTATTTAGTTAAATATCTTTTTGGAACAAATAGAAATCCAAAGGCTTCCGCACCTTCTTTGGTATGCACCGCATGATGCAAGTGATGCGTCTGTCGCATAGCCTTGAAATATCTCAATCTCGCGCCGCGCAACCACTTTACACGTTGATGCACAAAAACATCGTGAACCAAAAAATAAGCAATGCCGTATAACGCAATTCCCAACCCCGCAAAAAATCTCCAATCGTAATCTGCAGCGCCCAAAATAATCAACCAAGCAGATGGCAAAGCGAACATGAATCCAAACAAATCATTGAGTTCAAACCTGCCTTTTCTGGGCTTGTGATGACTCTCATGCCAAACCCACATAAAGCCATGCATCATGTATTTGTGTGAAAACCAAGCCACGAATTCCATGAGAAAGAAAAAGAGAAGTACAATTAGGAAATTAATCATTGGGTTGAATGTTTACATTTAACATTTCTGCGTAGGAAAGGTTTTCTCTTGCCGATGTAAATTTATTAAAATTACGCTTCTCAACAAACTTTTTCAATCCGCTCGAGGGGCGTCGACCTAATTAATGCGAAAGGATACCTTTGGCTTTAGGTGCCGACAATCGATAGGTAACACCAAAGGAGATTAAATAATCAGCGAAAGCCGCATCGCCATTCCTAGCAACTCCGGTGGCATCTTGTACCTCTTTGTCGGTAACAGATTGTTTGCGAATACGATACATCGCAATAGGCATATTGAAATTTATAGTAGTCTTGCCTTTCATGTACGTTACCCCCGGCTCTGCAGCAATGGTATAACCCGGTCTGCGAAAGCCATAACTCTCACCCACAAGATCCCGTACTGGCACACCTTCCAATCGAACACCCCACGAAAACGACAATCCATGCAACTGCGATTGTGATAAAAACCCAAGTCGTGCCGCATATTGATCGGCCACAGAACACATGTATTCGTTGGTAAAAACCTGCGCCACAGGATTCCCTGGCACCATTATGCTCGCTCTCCTGTTGGTCATCGTCCCATTCACCCCGCGAGGATTCAAAATATAAAAGGCATTTCCATAGGCAAACAACCCTTCGGCCATTTCCCAAAAACCTTGCAATTCCATCGACAAGCCAAGGCCACCATCTCCCAATTGGATACTTTGATCAACCGGACGGTAAACAGTCTGACGCGATGAGGTACCCGAAGCCGGATCCGTAACCAACACATTGTAAAAGCTGTCTTGCACGTTCCAATTGCCGGTGGGCAATTTCAGTCCTACACCCAACATCAAATTGCTTTTTGTGTGCGACACCGGATTCCAAAGCCAAGAACTTATGCCAATTCTCGCATCGCCAATACCGGACGATGTTGAGGTTTTTCTCGCACCAGGGAATGTTGTTGTTTGTCCGCCATGCTCATAATAACTCGACCGATCGGTGTAAGATACGGGCAAACTCACGTTCAACTGGGTGCGGAGGGTCAATCCCATTGAAGCAGAAAGGTCCAACGTATTGGAATGATTGATTACTTGGGTTTGTTTTACCAAGCGATCGTATTGTTCTTCATCGCCTTTGAAATGGCGGAACGATTTAAAATACCTATAGTTTGTACCCACTTGCCATTGACCGGGCGCCAACGCCAAACCGGATCCACCTGCAACACCACAACCGCCAAACCCACGCACGGCAACACATCCTTGAGCCGATAAGTTCTGCAATGAAAAAACCGCAAAACAAGCTGTGATAACTGTAAAAATTTTTCTCATAAAAATAAATATTATGCAATAATAAGCCCCATCATTTACTTTACAAATGGTAAACTTCAATAACTTCGCCGCGATTCCCTGCATCAAAACCATGTTGATTCAAAAAAATTGGCCATTAATAGAATGTAATACTTTCGGATTCAATGTAACCGCGAGTGAATTCATTTCTATCGCCCACATAGACCAACTAACAGAACTTTTTCAATCACAACAACTTAAACGAAACGATATTGGAATCCTTGGCGGCGGGAGTAATATTACGTTCACTACAAATTTTGTGGGGCTATTATTAAAGAATGAAATTTTTGGCAAAACCATACTTGATGAAAACAGCGAGTCGGCCATCATCGAATTTGGCAGCGGCGAACCCTGGCATGGGGCGGTATTACATGCGCTATCGTTAAACCTTGGCGGAATAGAAAATCTCAGTTTAATCCCCGGCACTGTAGGTGCTTCACCCATTCAGAATATCGGAGCCTACGGCGTTGAATTAAAGGATGTTTTTCATTCGCTATCCGCTTTCCATTTACCCACCGGAGAAATCCATCATTTCGATGCAAAAGCCTGCGAATTTGGCTATCGCGACAGTATTTTTAAACGGGAAAAAAGAGGTCAGTATTTCATCGTATCCGTCCAATTGAAACTGAGTAAAAATGCAGAAATCAAAACCCAATACGGCGATATTCAAGCCACTTTGGATGAATGGGGAATTGCGAAACCTACGATTCACGACATCTCAAAAGCGGTGATTTTTATCCGTGAAAGCAAATTGCCAAACCCAGCAGAAATAGGCAACTGCGGTAGTTTTTTTAAGAATCCCGTGGTTTCTAGCGATATCATTCCAATGCTTCAATCACAATACCCCGACATAAAAACCTTCCCAGCAGGTGAGGGTCTCACAAAAGTGCCGGCCGGATGGCTCATCGAAAAAGCAGGTTGGAAAGGCTTTAGAAGAGGTGATGTGGGCGTCCATGCCAAACAGGCCTTGGTATTGGTAAATTATGGGAATGGCACCGGCCAGGAAATCATTGATTTAGCCCACGAAATTCAAGCCGATGTTTTATCAAAGTTTGGCATCGCCCTAGAAATGGAAGTCAATGCTTGGTAAGGGCAGATTGGCTGTTTGAAGTTTGTGCCGTAAATTGCACCCAATGAAATCCGCAATCAGTCTGGTATTTTCTTTATTGCTTTGCTTAAACGCATCGGCACAATTGGGCAAACCCGAACCCCAGAATTCATCAAAAAATGGAGGCACTAGCGATGTCATTCGCGACATAAAAACGCCAATGTCGCATGTTTTTGATCCAGCAACAACGCCCAATATTTGGATGATGCCAACGGATAGCGAAGCGGAAATGCCATTGCCCGGAGGGATCAATGAGAAACTTAGACGCGAAATTGATGCGGCTCGCTCCGCTCGCCTTAACTCCAACCCCGTTCAAAACCGTGGTATCATTCATGATAAACCCACCCCGCCAAATTCAATCATCACCCAATCCCAGCGCGGTGTTGAGGTTCCGCCTGGCGGCGGAACCCCCAACGACAACCATATCGCCGTAGGAAACGATGGAAAAATTGTCTCCGTCATGAATACCGTAATCCGCGTTCATAACGATACCGGAAAAATTGTGAAAGCCTTCACCCTCGACTACTTCGCCAACAACCCCAATATCAAAAAAGACCCCATCCCTACCATGAATCGAACCTATGATCCGAGGGTCATGTACGACCCCTATAAAGACCGATACATCGTCGTTTTTATGCATGGGACCACCAATAAAAATAGCTTTATCATCGTGGGATTCTCAACCACCAACGACCCCGCTAAACCTTGGAACGTCTATAAAATCCCCGGTACACCCATCCAAGATACCGTGTGGAGCGACTACCCCATCGTTTCGCAAACCAAAGAAGACATGTTCTTTACCGTGAACCTGTTACACAACGGAAGCAGCTGGGAAGAAGGTTTCGTAGAGGCCGTTATCTGGCAACTGAACAAAGAAGATGGTTTCAAAGGCGATACGATGCGCAAGAATTTCTTTCACAATATCAAATACAATGGCGTTTCAATTTGGAGCATCTGCGCGATACAAAATGGACCGATGCCGGACGGGGTCGACAACTACTTTATGAGTGTTCGGCCGTATACCAAAGAAAACGACACTATTTTTGTTCATCGAATCACAAACACCCAGAGAAGCGGACAAGCCAACTACGAATTGGGCGTGCTCAAAAGTCCTTTAAAATATGGCTTCCCCTCCAGTGCTTTACAGCCCGATACAGCTTTCCGACTTAGAACCAACGATGCCAGGGTTTTGAGCGGCGTTCGCATCGGCACACAACTACATTACTTCCAAAACTGCCTCAATTTCAAAACGATGCAAGCCCACATAATGCATGGCAGCATCTATAATATCACTTCGCCAAGCGGCGCAACGCTCCATCATACCTATTGGAATCAAGGCGGAGCTGTCACAAAAGCACATCTTTTCCGAAACGATAGTCTCGACTTTGGATATCCTGCCGTAGCTGCAGCCGGCGAAGCAACGACATCGGAATTATCAGCCCAAGACCCTTCAATGATTGTCACCAGCGTTTATTCAGGCGCAAAACACTTCCCCGGAACTGGCGCATTTTTCATCAATCGATACGGTGAATACAGCGATTATCAAATACTTAAAAAAGGGCAATCGATCATCAACTACACCTTCATCAAACCCAAAGAACAGCGTTGGGGCGATTACGAAGGCATCCAAGCAAAATTCAACGAAAAAGGCATTTACTATTTGGTTGGTTCTTGGGGCAAAGGCAATAGCATGAGCGCTTATGTGGCTCGGGTGAAAATCAAAGACACCGTGGCCGACAATCCCATTTCTACCATGAGGGTATTCCCCGTCCCCACCACCGAAAACCTCAACATCGAATTTCAAGTCAATACGGAAGCGACGATCATCGGACAAGTGTTCAATTTGAACGGCCAAAGCGTTGGCATCGAATCAGGACTAACGGAGAATTATGGCGCCACAGAAGATCGCAGTCGTTTCACTTTAACCGTAGAACCCGGCACCCACAGATATGCGCTCCATACCCATGGATTGGCCAAAGGCGTTTATGTCGTAAAACTAGAACTCGTGAATGGCAGTTGGGGCTTTACATCCTCGGATCCCCAGTCTTTTAAATTCATTGTCCAATAAATCAACCTTGGAAAACCTCAATCCAAACGCACGCGCCAAAGGAGAAATCATCCTCATCAATAAACCCCATGGATGGTCGTCTTTCCAAGCGGTGAAAAAAATTAAATACGTCACCAAAGCCAAAAAAGTGGGCCATGCGGGCACTTTAGACCCCCTCGCCAGCGGTTTATTGATCATCTGCACAGAACAGCAAACCAAAGGGATTCAAACCATTCAGGACGCCGACAAAGAATATGAAGGCACTTTGGTTTTAGGCGCAACAACCCCAAGCTACGATCTGGAAACTGAGCCCAATGCGCATTTTCCCACCGAACATATCACTCAGGAGATGGTCCATGCAATCATTCCTCAATTCTTAGGCGAAATCGACCAAATTCCACCGTTGTATTCTGCCCTTAAGGTCGATGGTCAAAGGGCTTATAAGCTAGCAAGACAAGGCGATGAAACAGTGTTGAAATCCAGAAAAATCACCATTCATTCTTTGGAATTTACCCGCATCGAATTGCCAGAAATAGATTTTCTCGTTCGATGTACCAAAGGAACATACATCCGCACTTTGGTGTTAGACATCGGCCACGCTTTGCAATCCGGCGCCTATATGTCGAGGCTGGTCCGCACCAAAATCGGGGAACACCACATCGAAAATTCCGTTTCGCCACACGAGTTTGAAGAGGTATTCAAGTCAAGAATTGTAGAAATTTCCGACACCACCCCAACCAACATTTAAAGTTTGGGCCAATTTTTGCTATCTTTGGCCAGCATGCGCACGATACACAAAACTCTACGCTCTTTGGCTTTTATCGCCTTATCGTTAACCTTGGTACAATGTACCGAACTCAACGCCGGTAAAGTTAAACAGGACTTTAACAATTGGTTTACCGATCTTATTACACCTCGCGCCTCTTCTTTAGAAATGGCCAACGATGGTTATATCGTTAAAGGAAATCTAAAAAATAAACCCAATCAGGTAATTCGCTTGTTCGAAATGACCGCTGAAGGATTGGTTTTCATTGACAGTTCCTTTACAGATAAAAAAGGCGATTTCTCTGTCAAAGG
>Ga0209356_1000676_pt1 | contig 13486 bp, 11 predicted proteins | sample LauGreFaBDMM15SN_2_FD_188213 | JGI IMG/M metagenome (GOLD analysis project Ga0209356, IMG submission 188213) | Freshwater lake microbial communities from Lake Michigan, USA - Fa13.BD.MM15.SN (SPAdes) (version 2) | ecosystem: Environmental > Aquatic > Freshwater > Lake | place: Lake Michigan, USA...
CCGAAGTCCGACAGATCGATGGTGATGGTCTGGTTGGCACTGGCGCCCACATGAAAGCTCAGGCGGCCGGTGCGCGGTGGTGTCATCTTGCTGTCAGCGGCACTGACGTCACCGCCAAAAGTACCGGCCTGAAAACCCAGCGACTCAAAGTCACCCGTTGAGTCGTTAAAACCGTTGACACCTGCTTCGACTGTGAACGTCTTGCTGACATAAGGCGGCGGCGCGCCATTGCTGGGAGCAGCGCCGGCAGGTGGTTGTTTAGGGGCCGGGTCGGCAATCAGCGAGACCGAGCCGTACAAAGTGGCGGCGCCAGTGGATGCGGCTGTGGCACTTGTAATCGAAGTGACACCGGAAGCGTTGGCTGAGGCGCTAACGGCCAGACCAAACTCAGAGGCGTTAACTGTGCTGTCTACCCAAACAGAGAGGTTACGGCCATCAGGCGTCGTCAGTGTGATACCGCCAGTGCCGTTGTTGGTGGCCATAGCACCGTGCTGACCAAAAGAGCCATTGATCGCATCCACAACCTTGGTCAGGCGCTCTGTCTCACTGTCTGCCGCCAGGAAATCAACCTGAACGTTTTGTCCGTTTATATACACCGAATAGGTGCCATCTGCTTCCGCAGTCGTGGTGTAAGTACCGCTGGTTGCAACGGAGCTGGCCTTGGCGGTCACGCCCGTCTCGGCATGGTGGGAGTTGATGGCATTGGCTATAGCAATAGCGCTGGCAGCTGCTGAACTGGTCAAGGCGGTCGTGTTGCTGTACAGATCGTCAGAAGCTACGGTAGCGCGGATCGCCACGCCGTTGATGACCAGGTCACCGTCACCCAAAGCCTTGATATCGGCTGAGCTGGTCACCACAGGACGGATACCCGTGTTGATCACCGCCTGGTTGGTGGTGTAGCTGGCAGGTTTCAAGCCGGCACGCGTCCAGTCTCCGGTAGACAAGGTAGTGACCTCGAGCTCGCCTTCCACGGAGGTTTCCAGTGAATAGCTGCCAATCTGCAGGCCTTCTTTCAGGCCGGTTCGGGCTTCAAACTCTGAGGTGCTGGCGGTGGTATTGAAAGCCAGTTCGATGTTGCGTCCGTCAGCGGCCTCCAGGCGCACGCCCTGGTTGTCGTTGTTACTGTTGATGGCGACCACGCCCGTCTGAAAGCTGATAGCGTTGATGGCGGCCACGACGGCAGCACGTGACTCGCGGGTGTTATTCAGCACCGTTGTAATGGGCGCAGATGTGTAGCCGTTGATGGTGACGGTGCCTGTGGCGGCTGACAAACCGGTATCCATGGCACTGCCGGTCATTACGTTGGTGTTGACGACCGCAGCCACATTGGTGTCGGCAAAATTCTCGTTGATGGTGTAAGCCCGCGCAATCGCGCTGGCAGCGGCAGAGCCGGCAGGTGATTTACTGTCATTGGCTGCATAAGACACACCGATGGTGACACCATTGATGATCACGTCGTTGGCGGCCATGGCTTCAACCGGGGTGAAGGTACGGTCTACGCTGAAATCAAGGGTCGTACCCAGAGTCACACCGGTGGTAGTCAACACTAAATTCCCAGTTCCATTGGTCAAAGGGGTGCTGGAAAAGGTAATTGATGTGGTGTCTACAGTACCGTAAAAAGTAGTCTCATTACCGTCTGGAAAGGTCATGGTGGCGACTGCTTTACGGTCACCTGCTGCCGCCAAATCAGTCGAGTCACCAGCTGTAGATCGCGTAAAAGTTAGCGCTGCGCCAGACAAACCGGAAGTGGTGTAGCCTGTAACGGCTGTGCCAGTAATGGCTCCACCGTCTACCGTGGCTGCGGCTGTGGTGTTGAAGGCTGTTGCGATTTGCGCAGCTGTGGCACCGCTTGAGCCGGCGGTAAATGTCCTTCCGGTCAAAGTGACAGTTTCTCCGGCAAGAAGATCCTTGAATGTAACAACGGCTACCTCCGTTGATCCTGCTGAATGCGCGCGAGTAATTGCAGAAGTTGGGTCAGTTCCAGAGCCGGCAGTTATTGCTAACGTACCCGCGACACCTGCAGTGGCATTTGTCAAAGTCAGTGTGTTTCCTGATGCTACAGGTGTGTTGTAGTTAGTGAATGCGGTACCCGAGAAAGTACCAAAATCCGAAGAACCAGTTGCGTAAGCCTGTGCTATTTGTGCCGCCGTTGCCCCGCCAGGATCTGTTACGGTAAAAATATGGCCACCCAGATTAACTGTCTGTCCGGATGTCAAATCAGTAAAAGTAAGCGTAATTTGTTCTGCAATCGCATCAACACCTTGAGTCACTGCAACAGTCGCCGTTGTCGGTACTGTGATGCTAATTGAGCCAGCTTTTGAAGGGGTGCCGCTAGTAATTGATGCCGTAGCACTGCCACTCGCGGTGACTGCGCTAGCCGTGTACGCAATAGCGGAGCTGTAAGTCCCAGCCGAAGTCGCCTTGTAAACAGGACGCTCACCGACGCGTTCACCGCTGGTGCCGTTCAAAATGGGGAAGCCGTTCCACTCGGTGGTTTCGGCAATGCGCACAATTTCTTGTTTGAGCTGCTGAAACTCGGAGTCCAAGTAGCCACGCTGCTCGTCGGCGTTGGTGTCATTGATGGCCTGGATGGAGAGTTCGCGCATGCGCTGCAGCATGTTCGTGATCTCATTCGTTGCACCCTCAGCCGTTTGCATCAGCGAGACCGCGTCGCCGGCATTTCGCATGGCCTGGTTCAGGCTGCGGATCTGCTGCGTCATGCGGGTGGCAATGGCCAAGCCCGCCGCGTCGTCTTTGGCTGAGTTGATGCGCTTGCCGGTAGACAGCTGCTGCATGGCCACGCCGCTTGCGCGCTCTGTGGCTTTCATGGCTGTCTGTGTGTAAAGCGCTTTAACGTTGGTATTGATCACGGGCATATGAATCTCCTAAATCGGTTGGCCTATTTGCCAGAATGGAACTGCTTATGCAGAAGTAGTGCCAATCTGTGTGGCCCTGCTCAACCGGCAATTTGTAGTTGCTAAACGGCATTCTTTTGCCGCTTTTTTGCCGGTTTTTGCTGAATTAACTGTGCACGCCGGATGCGGGCAAAGCCATTGATGAACTGGCCATGGCGGCGCGCTCTGCAAGCAGATCGGCGTCTTGTGGCCAGTGGGACAAGCCCTCTTCCACCGTTTGCACGGCGTCAGCGGGGTCGAGGTTACAAAACAAAGCACGCGCCAGCATGCGGTAAGTCATGGGCTGGGTGCGCTCTTGCTGCACGTCGCGCAGGTCTTGCAGCAACTCAATGGCCAGCGACCAGTCTTCACGTGTCATGGCCAGCAAACCGGCCATGGCCAGAATGTCTTCACTGTGCGGGTAAATGGCAATGCCGGCGTCTGCCAGGGCCTGCGCCAAATCGTTCTGCTCTTCAGCCATCAGCCACTGAATGCCCAGGCGGATGTCTGTCGGCGTAAAGCGCGAAACATCTTTGAAAGACAGGGATTGAGCGGCAGCGGCTTGCTGCATCACGGACTTAAATTCTGGTGTCATCTGGCACTCCTGGCGGTTAATGGGTCAATGTCAATTAGTCGACAGCACGCCAAAACGGCGGCTTCTCATACCCATCACAGCAAAAGTGATGCCAACCCTCTGCAATAGCCAAACTGATTGTGTTTAAAGGGTAAAACGGCAATAAATGGCGCTAAACGGCAAACCATGACCGCCCTGCCCTTTGTAAATCGCCACAAATTAATAGCCAGCAATCCGGCAGAATATTTTTCCGGCAATCAAAGCCAACTGCCGTTTTGCCGGAAACATACATTGCAGCAATGAGCTGTTTCCGGCAAAATTACAAAACAATTAATTTTGCCGGAAACATCATGAAACCTCTGTCAAATCAACAGCGACTTCACCAAGTCAATACCGAACAACTTTTTGAAAACTACCGGCCCGCCCTCAACCATGCGACGGCCTATACCTATGGCATGCGCTGGAAAAAAGTGCGTGATACGGAATACCTTTTCAAGGATAGCGACAGGCGGGGTAACGGCAAATCGCTTGGGCCCAGGTCGGCTCAAACCGAAGAATTGTTAGCCGCCTTTTCAGCCGGACGCGACACTGCAAAGGAACGCCTGAGCCTGATAACTGAAAAAATTGAAGAACAAGCCAGACTGAACAAAGCCCTTAGACTCAATCGAATCCCTCGCGTTGTGGCTCGCGTACTGCGCGAACTGGACCAAGCCGGCCTTCTGGACAGCTTTACAGTGATTGGCACTCAGGCCCTGTATGCCTACGAAGCCGCTGCAGGCTCTCACTTTTTGCTCGAATTACTCGCCTCCGGGGATGTGGACTTGCTCTACGATACACGGCAAAAAATGACCGTCGTATCGGAGAAGCTAGACGGCAACGGATTGTTGGGCTTGCTTAAAAAAGCAGACAAGACCTTTGAGTGCGTGCGTCAAAACAGCTATCGCGCCGCCAACGCCGGACAGTTCATGGTGGACCTTGTGATTGCACCACTTGGCATGCATTCCAAAACAAACATTACGTTTGCTGATTCAGATCTGGTGGCGACCGAAGTGCCAGGCCTTCAATGGCTGTTGAACTCCCCCAAAATTGAGGTGGTCGCCATTGATGAGGACGGATGGCCTGTGCCCATCAGGGCACCAGATCCACGAGCTTTTGCATTGCACAAGGCTTGGCTGTCGGGCTTGCCGAATCGGGAACCCCTCAAAAAACCACGCGATTTGGATCAGGCCAGGGCCGTAGCGCTGCTTGTTCAAGACCAAATGCCCCAGCTGCCATTTGAAAGCACGTTGACATCTCTGCATGGCGATGTACGCAAGATGCTGCAGGTGCTGATACCCGTCGTAAGCCCCTAAAATGCAACCCCTCAAGACTTGTAGTAACATATCTACAAATTAAAAACCGGGAGCCAAATCATGAAAGTCACCACCTTCTCAAGCCGGGAATTCAACCAAGCGGCCAGCGAAGCCAAGCGGGCCGCCAATGACGGGCCGGTTTTCATCACCGACCGAGGCAAGCCGGCGCATGTGCTGATGAGCATGGCGCTTTACCAACGACTCAGCGGCAGCCAACACAAGATTGCCGACCTTCTGGCGATGCCGGGGTCTGAAGACCTTGAGCTTGAGATTCCCCGCTGGGATGAGCTTGCCCGCCCGGCGGATTTGTCCTGATGTTTGTGCTGGACACCAACGTCGTCTCTGAGTTGAGCAAAGTCCGCCTTGACCAGGCAGACGCCAACGTGGCGGCATGGGCCGACAGCGTCAACGCAGCAGACCTTTACTTGTCGGTCATTACGCTGCAGGAACTTGAAATAGGCGTTTTACTGGCAGAGCACCGCGACCCGAAGCAAGGCGCAGTTTTCAGGACTTGGCTGAACAGCCATGTTCTACCCGCATTTGAAGGCCGCATATTGCCGGTGGACACCGCCGTGGCACTGCGCAGCGCCAAGCAACATGTGCCCAACCCCCACTCCTTCAGGGATGGACTGATTGCCGCAACAGCACTGGTTCATGGCATGACTGTAGTCACCCGCAACCTGGCTGATTTTGAAGGGACGGGCGTAGCCATGCTCAACCCTTGGGATCCCATGGTTGGGTAAAACTTAAGGCAAACGCGTAACAATGCCGTGTTAAAACTTCCCAGGCTTTGAGAAGGGATGGATCCCTGCCTTCGCAGGGATGACGGTCAAGGGCATCTGAATGCGCGCAATTAACGAGGTGAGCGATGGGTAAAAAATTAGACAAAGACATGCTTCAATTCCAAGAAGACCTGCTGCTGTCTGTGCGGCAAATGAAAGCCGGAAAAGCTGCCCGTACAACAGTGGTGGCGTTAACGGCTGCTGCCGATGCCCGCGCCAAAGTTGGTGTTTCACAATCAGAGTTTGCCACCTTGCTCGGCGTGTCTGTAGGCACTTTGCAAGACTGGGAGCAAGGCCGCCGCGAGCCCTCGGGTGCGGCCAAAACATTGCTGCGTATTGCAGCGAGCACTCCAGAGGCAATCAGGCTGGTCGGATAGAAATGCTTTATGCCCAAAACGCCCCTCCAACCTAAGGCCACCGACTGGGACCGAGTCAAGCGGGAAGCCGCCAGCGACGCACCCGTTGAAGACCCGCTAGGTCCTTACGACCCGAAAGACCCTGCAGCCGTGAGCGACTACTGGAAAACCGCCACGATCACGCGTGGTCGTGGCAGGCCCCGCGTGAGCGTGAAGCGCCCTACCCTGAATATGCGTGTGGATGCTGAAGTGCTGGAGGCTTTCAAGGCCACTGGCGCTGGCTGGCAAACGCGTATCAATGCTGTGCTGCGTGATGCCGTCGCGCACGGGGTGACCAAGGTTCCATGACGCTGTTGAAGCGCCCATAAAAAAGGGGCCGGCGAACCGGCCCCACACTTGAAAAGGGATGGATCCCTGCTTTCGCAGGGATGACAGATCAAACCGAACTGCAGGAACGTGACGCTGAAAAACTCACTACATCATGGATTTGATGCGGCTGAGTTCCGTATGAAGAGCCGGCAAGTGCTTTTGGATCTTTCATATGGGCTGTGCGAGGCTCAAAACTTGAGACCTGAAGGAGTCCGGCAAGGCATTGGGCGTTAGAACGTCAACTTTGACGCCGAGGAGCTGCTTGAGCTCTCGCCGAATCGCGCCAATATCGAAAAGCGATGTCATGGGGGTCGGGTCAACCAGTATGTCTAGGTCACTGGACTCATCGTCAAGACCTTGCGATACAGAGCCAAAAACGCGGGCATTTGTAGCGTTATGGGCAAGCACAATTTGCAAAACTGCTTGCCTATGCATCTTGAGGGCTTGTGAAGGTGTCATCACTAAATTATGCGGGAAAACAAGAATCATCAACTTAGCCCGGCCCATAAAAAAAGGGGCCGGCGAACCGGCCCCAATCTTGGAGAGAAAAACGACCCCTGCTTGCGCAGGGATCTCGGGTCAAACGCTTACTTCAGCAGAGCCAGCACGGACTGGCCGGACTGGTTAGCCTGCGCCAGCATGGCGGTGGCTGCTTGCTGGATGATCTGCGACTTGGCCAGGTTGGTGGTCTCCTTGGCGTAGTCGGTGTCCAGAATACGGCTGCGGGAAGCAGACAGATTCATCGAGGTCGTTTCCAGGTTGCTGATCGAAGCGGTCAGTCGGTTCTGGTAAGCACCCATGGCAGCGCGGGAGTCGGTGATCGTGTTGATCGCTGAATCGAGCGTGGTCAGGGCGGCTTGTGAACCCGTGGCGGTGGTCAGGTCAATTGACGAGACGCCTGCACCGGCAGTGGCTGTCACAGTGGCTGCACCCTCGCTCAGGCCAGCGGCTGTCAATGCGGCTGAAGTGCTGCCCGAAACGTTGATACCGCCGCTGTCCGTGGTCGACAAAGTCACTTTCGAACGGGTGGTGACGGTTTTGTTAGTGTCGACAGTAACAACCGTACCGCTGATACCCGTGACCGATGCTGTATTGCCAGTCAGATCAAGACCACCCGTAGATGTCAATGCGACAGATCCCGAAGTGTTAACAGCTGTGACACCTGTTGTGCTGCTTTTAGCATTGATGGCAATCGCCAGGTTGTCAAACTTATTGGCCGTGATGGCAATGTCGGTGACGCCTCCAGTGGAGTCAGAATACGCAGTCACGGTAGACCCAGAGACAGCACCCGTTGTAAACCCTGCGGTAAAGGTACCCGAATAAGTACCCAGTGCCGCGCTGACAGTGTTGGTGCTGGTTGCAGTGGCGGCAGTCATACCACTCGTCAGGCTCGCAAAAGCTGCCGCTACAGCGGTGCTGGCCATGGCATTGGTAGCGGTGAAGGTCAAGCCGTTGACAGTCGCTTTTTGGCCAGCAGCCAGATTAGAGAATGTGATCACCGAAGTCTCTTTAGCTGCTGCCGTCAGGGCAACGCTGGTAACGGATGCAGTGCTTGCAGTGAATACACCGCCGGCACCCATGGCGCCGGTGGTGACAAAAGTACCGCTCGTGAATGTGCCAATAGTGGCGCTTACATTGGAGCCTGCGGCCGTGATGGCGGCGGTATGGGTTGCACCACTTACTACAGTCGCAAAGGCGGCTGCTTGTTCACTGGCTAATGCACCATTTGTACCAGCAGTAAAGGTCAATCCACCCACTGTGACTGTGGCTCCTGCAGCCAGGTCCTGGAATGTAACCGTCATTTGTTCCGTGACGGCAGCAAGGCCTGCCCGGGTTGCATTATCAACAGCGACCGCCGTACCAGACCCAGTGTTGGCAACAGCAAGAGCAATTTGGGTGTCAGAGGCAGTGGTTGCAGTGAATACACCGCCGGCACCCATGGCGCCGGTGGAGACAAAAGTACCGCTCGTGAATGTGCCAATAGAGGCGCTTACATTGGAGCCTGCGGCCGTGAGGGCGTCGGTATGGGTTGCACCACTTACTACAGTCGCAAAGGCGGCTGCTTGTTCACTGGCTAATGCACCATTTGTACCAGCAGTAAAGGTCAATCCACCCACTGTGACTGTGTCATTTGCAGCCAGGTCCTGGAATGTAACCGTCGATTGCTGCGTTTGGGCAACAACACCTGCTCTTGTTTGAGCAACAGTTGGCTGAGTGGACGTAGTTTTTGTCGGGTCAACAGTCACACTATCAATGGCTACGCCATTGATAGTCAGGCCGGTAACTGCTGCAGTTGATGTGGATGTAGCTCCAACCATCGAAGAGGTTACGCCAGACGCCAGGCCGGTGGCAGCCGTGCCCAAAGTTGAAGTCACTGTGATGTTACGGCCATCAGCTGCGTTCAGAGCAACCGCGCCTGTAGTGGTGTTAAAAGTAGCCGTTACACCGGTTTGGCTGGAAATGGCGTTGACTGCGGCAGCAACTTGACCACCACGTCCAGCCGCAGTAGAGGCTGCGGCAATCGCTCCAATCGACACGCCGTTGACCATAACGTCGCCATCGTCAACAACAGTAGAAAAATTCGTAACAGCAACACCGGCAACCGAAGTTTCACCAACTGTTGCAGTCACTTTGGTGTTGGCGCTGATGGCGTTGATAGCGGCAGCCACAGCGATACCGCTGGTGGCTGGGAGCGTGTACGACACACCATCGTCAGCTGCAGCACCGGTGGTGTAGCCATTGATGTTCAGCGCGCTGGCGGCCAAAGCAGTATCACCGACTGCAACGCCGACGGTCGATGCGGCGTAGCTGCTGTTGGAGCCCACACCCAGGGCGCTGGACTTGGCACTGTCAATCGAAATAGCAATGCGGTCATTAGAACCGTTGCCAGCGCCAACTTGCAAATCTTGCCCTTGGAAAGAACCGTCCAGCAACTTGATGCCGTTGTAAGTGGTGTTGTTGGCCACGCGGTCGATTTCGGCAACCAGTTGCTTGGCTTCATTGTTCATGGCGGCGCGGTCGCTGGCGTTGTTGCCGGTGTTGGCAGATTGAACGGCCAACTCACGGATACGCTGCAGGTTGTCACCAATCTGGGCCAAGCTGCCCTCGGCAGTTTGTGTCAAGGAGATGCCGTCGTTGGCGTTGCGAATGGCTGCAGAGATGCCGCGAATCGATGCGGTCATGCGGGTGCTGATGGCCAGGCCGGCAGCGTCGTCTTTGGCAGAGTTGATGCGAACACCGCTGGACAGACGTTCCATTGCGGTAGAAAGGTTCAGGCCCGACGTGCGCACAGAAGACTGTGCTTGCAGTGAGCTGATGTTGGTGTTGATAACTGACATGGACTATCTCCTTCGAGAGGGTTGAGTGAAGTTGACAAGAATCCAATGTGAAGTCTTGTTGCTCAATGAATCGGAAGCTGGTTTATTTACTTGAGCCTCAAGAGCAACTAATTTCAAATTGAATTCAAACTGGTTCAGAAAAAAATTAAAAATAAGCTTAAAAAATCAGACTTTGGCATTGAGCAAATTGCCCTTGGTCTCGTCAATACTGCGGGCCATGCGGATGACAACTTCATTAGGTATCTGGCGAATCACTTCGCCAGTCTCCTGGTTAGTCACTGTCACCACTGGGCGGTTGAGTGAGGGATCGTGTTTGAAAGCCAGACCACGGCCGCCGTCTTGCATGCGTTCATTCATGCGTGCGATGGCTTGGTCTAAGCGTTTCTTGTCACCTTCGGTGTCTACCTTGATCTGGGGTCGCTCAATGGGAATAATTTTGGGGCGGGTGATTTCGGGCGCAGGTGCTGACGCGGGTGCACCTGCTCCATGCGCCGGCACACCTGCCCCTGTACGCGCCGGCGGTGCGGCGCTGGGAATGGTGACCCCGGGGCCACCCTGCATGTCAATCATGATGAAGTCCTTTCCTGGCTGCTGTTAAACAGATGAAGTTCCCTCGCAACAGCTTGGTGCAAGGGTGCTTCGGTCAGGAAGGATCGACCCCTCCGCGGATAACTTGAGGGTTTTCCGGAGATTTTTTAACAAATAGGGGCAGCCCGGGCTGTTAAGGCCAAGGCGCTTGAGGTGCTATCGGCTTGTGACGGCGCTAGTTCAATCGTTCGTATACATAGACATCATTCCGTCAAAAGTACTCTTCAAGCTGGTTTTTTGGCTGTTGATACTGCCAACCAGGCTTTCCATGGCGGAAAACTGCTTGGTGTAACGGGCCAGCAGATCGTCCATGCGCGTTTGCAGGGCGGCCAACTGGTCTGCATATTTAGCGTTTTGTGACTCAGCAGTCACACTTTGCGTGGTCAGCGGGCTGGTGGTGGCCAGCCAGCTGCTGATTTTGCGCAGGGTGTCGCCGGCAAGGCCGGAGCCGCTGCTTGAAAAAGTCAGGTCAGACACGCTGCCGCCGCCGGTATCAGCCGCGCTCAGGGTGAAACTGGCCCCGCCTACGCTGCCAATAACAGCAATCTTGTAAGGCAAGGTGCCGCTGGTTTCTTGCACCAGCTGGGCGGTGTAGCCTAAATTGGTGGCGTTGATGGCGTCCACCACACCTTGGGGTGTCGCATTGGTAGCCGTGACCGGAAAGCCATGGGCCGTGCCGTCGCTGGACGTGAGCGTCACGGTGAAAGCCGCGCCGCCGTTCAGGCTGCTGGTGGCTGAGCTGTAGCCGCTGCTGCTGCTGTAAGGCGGGCTGGTGGCACTGCGGTTGTTTTGGTTGGCGGTGAAGGTGGTCACCACATCGTCAAAGTTGTCGGCCAAAGCAGTGGCCAGTTTGGTTTTGTCTAGCGTCATGACGCCGGCTTTGTCCACACTCAGGCCCATTTGCCAGGCGGCACCCACATTGGTGCCCGGGGTGGAAGACTCGCCCAGCAAGGCTTCACGCAACTGGGTGCGCACCAAGCGAACGGTGGTGTCGCCCACCAGGGTGGCGCCATAGATGTCCAGCTCAGACTTCGGGTTGGTGACTTCGGTAAAAAGGCTGTTGGCTTCGTTGTAGGCCGTCACCAATGCTTCGATTTTGCTGACCACTTGGGTGGTGTCACGCGCTAAGCTGATGCTGGCCGAAGTGCCGGCGGCCAGCAAGTTCAAGGTCAGGCCGTCCACCACGTCGGTCACGGTGTTGGAGCTGCGGGTGTAAGTCACGCCGTCAACAGTCAGCACAGCGTCGGTAGCGGCGGTTTCTGTGAAACTGAGGGCCGTGAGTACGCTGCTAGGGCTGGAGCTCAAGATGAATGATTGGTCGGCACCGGTCGCCCCTGTCAGCACGACCTTGTAAGACGGCGAAGTGCTGCTGCCGGCGTTGACCAGACGGGCCGTGACATCCAGGCCGGCGGTATTGATGGCATTGACCAAACCTTGCGGAGTGTCGTAGCCGTCCGCTACTGTGACGGTGACCGCAGCATCAGAGCCCACCGTCACGTCCATGGTGAAGCTGCTGCCGGAATTCAATGCGGTTGAGCTCGAGGCAAAACCGGCGGAGATATTGCGTTGGGGGCTGGCCAGTGTGGTGATGGCCACGGCATGGCTGCCGAGATCTGCGGCCGTGCCGGCAGTCACACTCAGTGCGGCGGTGTTGGAGTTGCTGACGCTGGAGGCATTGAAGCTGTTGGCGTCTTTAAGGCCGGTCAAAGCATCTTTGACGTTACCCAGCATGAACTTGACGGCGGCATAACCCGAAACTCTGGCTTCGTTCTTGGTGATCTTGCTGTTGATGACGTTTTCTTGCGGGGCGCGCTCGGCGTCCACCAGGCCTTGGGCGAGCGCAGCTACGTCCACCCCGGAGCCGGCGCTCAGTGAGGTGATGATTTTCTGGGCACTGGCGCGTTTGGCCGCAGCGGCGGCTTGCGCGTCTGCGGTGGCCGTGCTGGTGCTGGAAGAAGCGGAGGTGGCGGTGGTGGCCATGCTTGTTTTGCTTTAAAGGGCTGTCAGCGCGCAAAGCCCCTGGGTGCATCCTGGGGAGGCAACAAGGGGGGCAGTTGGCGGCCGGCCGAGCCGGGGTATGCGGTGACGGCGCACATCAGTTCAGGTAGTTAAAGAGGTTGAGCTTGGAGATCTTGCCGAAGCTGCTTTGGGCGGCTTCTAGCGAGAGCATTTGTTTGTTCATTTGACCAATGGCTTCGGCATAGTCCAGGTCTTCAATATTGGAGAGCGTGGTTTTCAGGCTCAAGCGGGTTTCTTCAAGCACGGCTGTCTGGGCGTCGGCCACGTTCATGTCGGTGCCGACCTGGGCCAGGGCCAGGGTCAGGCCGTTTTGCAGGGCGTCCATTTCGCCAATGCCGCGCTGCATGTCCATGCGGCTGGAGCCTTGCACGGCGGCGGTGAGCTGGTCCAGCGCCTGGAAAAAACCCAGGCCGGTGGACACGCCTTTGGCGTCGGTGCGCACCACGCGCACAAAGGCTTCAGAGCCTGAGCGGTTGAGTTGCACAGTACGCTGGTCGCCCACAGACACGCGCATGCGCGTCTGGTCGCCCTGGTAGGTGACGTCGCCAAAGCCGTTTTCGGCAAAGGCGGGCTGGTCTACCCGGCTGCCGGCAAACAGGTAATTGCCCGAGCTGTCCTGGGCGTTGGCCATGCTGAGAATCTGGTCGCGCAGGCCCTGCATTTCAACGGCCAGCACCTTGCGGTCGGCGGGGCCCAGGGTGTCACTGGCCGCCTGGATAGCAATTTCTTTGATGCGCACCACCATGTTGCTGACGCCTTGCAGCGCTGACTCTTCGTCTTCCAGGCGGGTCTTCACGGCGGCCAGGGTGTCGGCGTAGCTGTCTTGACGGGCCATGATGGACTTCAGGCGCTGGATGCTGGCCGCCTGGGTGGGTGCGTCACTGGGGGTGATGACTTGTTTGCCCGCCGCCAGCTGCGCCTGTGACTTGGCCAGCGTGGTTTGCACCGTGCCCATTTGCTGGGTGGCGCGGTCAAACAGAGCGTTGGTCGAGATTTTCATGCGTGTTCCTCAAAGTTCCTGGGTGGCTTAGCGCACGGCCAGCACAGCGTCAAACAGCACGCCGGCGACTTGCATCACCTTGGCAGAGGCCTGGTAGGCCTGCTGAAAACGAATCAAATTGGCGGCCTCTTCGTCCAGGCTCACACCGGAGACTTTGTCGCGTGCGCTCACGGCCTGTTCATGGACCACGGTGAGCGCTTCCTGGGCGATGTTG
>Ga0209356_1000677_pt1 | contig 13483 bp, 13 predicted proteins | sample LauGreFaBDMM15SN_2_FD_188213 | JGI IMG/M metagenome (GOLD analysis project Ga0209356, IMG submission 188213) | Freshwater lake microbial communities from Lake Michigan, USA - Fa13.BD.MM15.SN (SPAdes) (version 2) | ecosystem: Environmental > Aquatic > Freshwater > Lake | place: Lake Michigan, USA...
ATTACAACGTTGGTGCCGGTCTGGCCATCAGAAAGATCAATAATGTCGCTGATTCCTTGAATCTTCTTAGCTTTTACAAGTGCGGCAATACGCTCAACAACCTTTTCAGGTCCGATTGTGTATGGAAGCTCCTTGATGACGATACCCATCTTGCGGGATGAAACCTTTTCAATTTCAACAGATGCGCGCACCTTAAATGAACCCTTACCTGTTGAGTACGCCTCGCGCACACCATCTAGTCCAACTATTTCTCCACCAGTAGGAAAATCTGGACCTGGAATAAACTTCATTAACTGCTTAATAGTTGCAGTTGGATTTTCAATCAAAAACTTAGTTGCAGCGATAACTTCACCTAAGTTGTGAGGTGCCATATTTGTGGCCATACCAACAGCGATACCGGAACCACCATTAACTAGCAGGTTTGGATATGCAGCAGGCAGAACTACAGGCTCTGAAAGCTGACCGTCGTAGTTAGGACCAAAATCAACTGTGTCTTCATCTGCTTCTGCAACCATAGACATTGCAGCAGGTGCCAAGCGTGCTTCGGTATAACGCATGGCTGCAGGGCCAGCATCTAGGGAACCGAAGTTTCCGTGACCATCAATTAGTGGCAATCCCATGGAAAAACTTTGCGCCATACGAACAAGTGCGTCATAAATCGCACCATCACCATGAGGGTGCAACTTACCCATTACTTCACCAACAACACGGGCACTCTTTACATGACCACGTTCTGGGCGAAGACCCATATCTGCCATCTGATGCAAGATGCGACGATGAACAGGCTTTAAGCCATCGCGCGCATCAGGGAGTGCGCGTGAATAAATTACCGAGTATGCATATTCAAGAAAGGAGTCAGAGACTTCTTTAGAAACATCGATGTCAACGATCTTTCCTGGATATTCACCGGGCTTTGGTCCAGCAGGTTTCTTACCTTTTGCCGCAGATTTCGCGGGAGTTTTCGCAGTTGCCATTGGGGCATTCTGCCAAGAGTCAGCCTTAATTTAGGGGAGGGCGCGCCCCAACGGATGAAACACACTTTGCAGCAAGGGCTGCACCTGCCGTGAGGGCTTGAGTTAAGTCACTTGTCTCTAGCCACTTAGGAATAAAGCCTGCAGCAAATGAATCTCCAGCGCCAGTTGTGTCGACAACATTAGTTGTGACCGCTGAAACCTTTGCACTGTCATTTCCATTAACCGCTATTGCACCCTTTGAACCTAGTTTGATGACTACTAGCGGTGTGTAATTCTGTAGATTCTTTTCAGCTGTTTCAATATCAGTTGAATCACCAAGATAGAGCGCCTCTTCGCTGTTGAGAAGAATTCCATCCATATGTGAGACCCAAGAAAGTACTTCCTCTCTTGAGACAATCTTCATCGCACCTGTTGTGGTTGGATCAAAGTAAATTGGCTTGCCTGCGGCCTTTATTTTCTTGCTCATGGCAAGAACAGCTTCACGACTACGGAAATCTAGAAGGGCATAGCCTGAAAGATAGACACCATCAATATCATCTAGTGGTGGTAGATCGGAAACCTCTAAGTCTGCATTTGCTCCATTGTCAGGAAACATTGTGCGCTCACCATTGGCATCGACCAAAATCACGACAACACCTGTTGGGCGTCCGCTATGCATCAAATTAAGGTGCTCCACGCCGTATTTATCTAGATCTGAAATGAGCGCAAAGCCAACAGGATCATTACCTGTTCGAGCAACTAAGTGCGCCTTAGAGTTTGTGCGGGTAATCCAAGTTGCAACATTTGCAGCCTGTCCACCTGGGTGGCTAGAAATCTTGCTAGCAGTGTCGTTGCCGTAATTAATAGGCTCTTTTAACTGTGAAATAACATCAAGTGCTAAGTCACCGATACACAGGATTTTTTTCATTTGAGTGCAACCGCAATCTGTGCGGCTAGCAAGCAGTTAGATTTAATAATTTCAGTGTTGATTGCAAGGGATTCACCTTTTGAAGCGGTGTGAAAATGCTCTAGCAAGAAGGGAGTAACTAACTTTCCATCGATACTTTCACTCTTTGCTCGCGCCAATCCACTTGCCAAGATTTCATCATGACGTGACTTTGGCATCTCTTTAACAACTGGGTTTGCCACCACTAGTGCCTTGAAATGAGTAGAGACCGCTCTTCTGGCACGGATGATTGCGGCAATTTCTTCAGGGGAGTCAACACGGTGCTCTAAGGTGTAACCAGAATCTGTGAGGTAGAAGCCAGGAAATGAGTTGGTCTTATAGCCAACTAGACCGATTGCAAGTGTCTCAAGCCGCTCTAATGTTGCGTGGACATCTAAAATTGATTTAACTCCAGCACAGACAATTGTCATATCAAGTTGGGATAGGGCAGTTAAGTCAGCTGACTCATCAAAAGATTCATTTGCCCCACGGTGCACACCGCCCAGGCCACCTGTTGCAAAGATATTAATTCCTGAAATCGCTGCGATATGCGCAGTTGCTGCAACAGTAGTTGCCGCAGATTTTCCTTGTGCCACGATGATTGCAAGGTCTCGGATTGAAGCCTTTGAAATGTCATCACGGTTTGCGATCGCTTCAAGTTCAAGAGGTTCTAAGCCCACCAAGATTTTTCCATCTAGCAATGCAATCGTTGCTGGGACAGCCCCTGCTTCTCGGACAATTCGCTCGCATTCAATGGCAACTTCTAGGTTAGAAGGACGTGGCAACCCATGGCTGATAATCGTTGATTCAAGAGCAACAACTGGCTTTCCAGCCTTAATTGCATCAGCAACTTCAGCTGAGAACTTAATCGCCTTTTCCATAGACAAACTGTAGTGCACAGTCATGGGAAGATATCCCCGTGCATTTGTCCCAGGTAACGCCATCGATCTTTTCATCCCTTGGCCTTGAAAGTGCAGTTGATCACTTAAACGTTGGTTCATCACCCATGGGCCGCGAGCTTCTCTTTTTAATTGATGGTTTTGGCTATGACACATTAGCCACCTATGCAGATGTGATGCCAACCATGTCACGAATGTTTAACCACGGAGTAATTCACACAGCATTTCCTTCAACAACTGCAACATCACTTGCAACTTTAACAACTGGAGTAATGCCAGGTGCTCACGGAATGTTGGGATACACCGTGCAAGTTCCACGAAGTGGTGGCAGATTGCTCAATGCCTTGAAGTGGGATGAGCGCGTTGATCCTGAAAATTGGCAACCTGTAGAAACTTTGTTTCAGCGAGCAGCTGCAGCCGGAATCAATGTGACACATGTTGCCGCAAAGCGATATGAGAACTCTGGTTTTACCCGCGCGGTTTTTCGCGGAGCACAATACAAAGGTGCAAATGTTGTCACAGATTTAATTAGTGAGACAAAAGCTGCCCTTCAAGCAACGCCATCATTTGTGTATTTGTATGTTAATGATCTAGATACTGCCGGCCATTCTGATGGTGTGGGAAGTGATAAATGGCTTGCAGCCTTAACCATGATTGATCAAATGGTTTCCTCCTTAATGAAAGAGGTTCCTAAGGGCACCCGCATCTGGGTCACCTCAGATCACGGAATGATGAATGTGGAAGAAAAAATTGTTATTGGTCAGGACAATTCATTGCTACAAGGTGTCAGTGTTATTGCCGGTGAACCCCGAGCTCGTCATATTTATTTAGATTCTGATTCCCTCATAGCGCGCGCCGAAACAGCATCGTTGTGGCAGGAATATTTGCAGGATAAAGCCCTGGTGCTAACCCGCGAACAAGCTATTTCTAATAACTTATTTGGCGCAGATGTCAGCCCAGATGCTTTTGATCGCATGGGTGAAATAATTGCAATTACACGCAAGAAAGTAGTTTTACTTGATGCCCAACGCGCAGACATAGAGGGCGCAATGGTTGGTCATCATGGATCAGATAGCGATATTGAATCGCAGGTGGGTTTACTTACAACAACGCTGAGTTAAAGAGGAAGAGTTACTTATCCTCTGGCTTAATACCAAACATAATCTCATCCCAGCTTGGAACCTTTGCGCGTGCGGTAATTCCATCGCGAGAGGCCTCATCATCTGGCTCCTCCCGAATAACTGCAAGGCGTGGCACTTCGCGAATTGGCTCCACGACATCTTCAAGATCCACTTGAGTTACTTCTTTGCGGAATTCGCTATAGACATCAATAACGCGTCGTTCAGAGGGGTGAGAAGCCTCAGTCGGAACCAACCCTGCCGTTGGAAGCTGACGTGGCGCAGGTTCATCACCCATCATCCAACGCGCATTCTCATCCATAGAGATGACAGTGCGCAGAATTGAATCAAAGTTCCACTGTGCTATCCCAACTCCGGTGCTGTTTGGATAATGAAGTTCAATTGTCCATGTGCCATCTTCTAAGCGCCAGGTGTCCCATGAAAGTTCAGATGAATCAATGTTGCGTGGAGCAAGACGAGAGATGACTACACCCAAAAGCGTCACCGCATCACGGCCGCCTTCTTTGCGAATTACAATCTGCTGGGCTTGATCAATGATGTAGATGCGTTCTGAAAGAATTGGTCCAGCAAAACGTTCAATCTTTTCAATTGAAATATTATTATCACGCGCAATTTGTTCAGTGGTCTGTCCGGCACGAAGCAAACGCTGAATCTCTTTGATTGAGACAGTTGGTTCAAGATTTGTTGGGACCGACATTAATCGTTGCTGATTTACAGTTGCACGCAATGTGTCGCTCACGCGGACGGTGAATTCATTTCCGTCATTGTCATGTAATGAAAGGTGCAGACCGTCCTCGGTCTTTCCATTTAGTCGTAGCTCAGTCACGAGCACGAGGGTAGCCGATGAGGGCCTTATAAGTGTTGAAATACGGCAGCGTGGCTACACATGCCGCGATCATGAATCCCAATGGCACCCAAAATGCAATGTCTGCACCAAAGCGATCGATTATCTGACCCGATAGCGCGCTAGAGATGGCGCCACCCAAAGGCATACCAGCAACGACCCAGGTCAATGTTTCCGTGATTTGATCGGCAGGCACTGCGCCTTCGGCAACACCATATGCATTAATTACCAACGGTGCGATTGCAAATCCATTGAAGAACAACGCGACGGCAAGCCAGCCCAATGAATGCGTAAAGAGCATAGGCACCGATAATAAGGTCAGTGCAAATAAGAAGATTAAGAATCTGGAGGCGCTATTGAGCTTCCATTTGATTGTTCCATTAATGATTGCAGCAATTCCGCTACCAAAGGCCCAGATTGCCAAAAGTAACCCCGATTTATTTTCTTGGCCCCTGGCTTCGGCAAATGCAACGGTGACAATTGCAATTGAACCAAAGAAGCCACCCAACATAGTCGTTGCAAGAACAACAGCCTGAACGCGCTTATTGCGAATGACTGCAGGATGGGGATCAACTATGCGCTTAGGAGTTGCCGGAGGCTCAGTGGATTTCTGCATGATAAAAAGGGGAAACCCGATCAGAATAAAGATGATTCCCGAAATAATTCCGGCAGCAGGTGCAATAGTTGTGGCGCACGCAGTAACAATGATTGGTCCAAGAATAAAGACAATCTCATCCATGATTGCTTCAAAAGAGTAAGCAGTATTGACCAAGTGACGATCTTGTTCATCTTCGGCAGTGCTCGTTTTATCTGGGCTCAGAAGGTGCAGCCAGCGGCGTCGAACTAATCCACCAGTATTTACAGACATTGATTCAGCCAGAAAGATTGTTACAAACCAACTCCAGACTGGTGCCTCATTCAAAACTAAAATGGTGAAAAGTGAAAGCCCTATAACTTTGATAGGAATCACACGCACCAGCATTGCACTTTGGCCAATTCGATCTGCAACCCGTGACCAATGCGGCGTTGCAAGTGCCATTACTACCGATGCGGTTGCACTAAGTGCTCCAGCTAGGGCATATGAATCACTGACTGCCACCACAATGAAAATGAGTGCAAGTGAATCCATGGAGATTGGCATACGTGCAATGACGCCAGGAACTGAAAATCGCAATGCCCCGGGTGTGGCAAATAAGGTTTTATATCCCGAGAACATAGGAATCAGTCTATCTCGCAGTTAGACTGCGCCTATGACTGATACTCAGCAATTGCTTGAACTTGCCCTAAAGATTGTGCGACAAGCCGGTGAATTGTTAGTGGACCGGCCAGCATCATGGGACCTAACAGTTAAATCAACTGCAATTGATATCGCAACCCAAATGGATATTGCATCAGAAAAGTTAATTGTTGAAAGCATCTTGGCCGCTCGTCCTGATGATGGAATCATCGGTGAAGAAGGCACATCACGTGAGAGCAAAAGTGGAGTCACCTGGGTGATTGACCCAGTTGATGGCACAGTTAATTATTTTTATGGATTACCTGGTTGGGCAATCAGCATTGCAGCAAAAGATGAAAACGGAACTTTGGTGGGTGTCGTGCATTCACCAACGGTCAATGCCACATGGCACGCAGCAAAGGGCGGGGGAGCATTCCTTAATGATGTGGCTATTGCATGTAATGACCCCGTCGAACTCAATCGCGCGCTCATCTCTTCTGGATTTGCCTATGATGTTAAAGATCGCATCGAACAGGTAAAGATTGTTAACGCTTTATTGCCACAGATCCGCGATCTTCGACGTATTGGATCTGCAGCAGCTGACATTTGTCATGTTGCAACGGGAATGGTTGATGGCTACTTTGAAACTGGATTACATGAATGGGATTTAGCCGCCGCCGAGCTCATCGCCCGCGAAGCAGGGGCAACGGTGACCACCCGTCCATGGCATGGCCTCAACCTGACCGTTGCAGCTGGACCTCACCTTTTTGCCGCCCTTAACGCTCAGATCCCTGAGTGATCTACCTCGTTTTCACCGATTTACGCTCAAGCCATTCTCTGTGGCACAATACGCAGTCTGCACCGCCAAAGCGTGTGCTTAATAGAAATGACAAAAGGATCCGAATATGAACATTCTTGACGCCGTAGATGCAGTATCCCTGCGCAAAGACATCCCACAGTTCCGCGCTGGCGATGAGCTCAAGGTCCATGTTCGTGTTATCGAAGGTAGCAAGAGCCGTCTTCAGGTTTTCCAAGGAATTGTTATCCGTCGCCAAGGTGATGGCGTTCGCGAAACTTTCACAATCCGTAAGGTTTCTTACGGTGTCGGTGTTGAACGTACCTTCCCAGTTCACACTCCAGTTATTGAAAAGATCGAGTTAGTAAAGAAGGGCGAAGTACGTCGCGCCAAGCTGTACTACCTACGCGATCTTCGCGGTAAGGCTGCCAAGATTCGCGAAAAGCGCGATGGCGTTGAAGGTTACGGCGATGGAATTCTTTCTACTCCAGAACCAGTTGTAATCCCAGAACCTGTGGTTGAGGCTGTTGTTGAAGCACCAGTTGTTGAAGCGGTTGCCGTGGAAGAGGTTCTAGTTGAAGCTACAACTACAGAAGTTGTTTCTGAAACAGAAGTTGTGGTTGAAGCAGTTGCTGAAGAAGCAACTGAAGATGCTCCAAAATCTGAATAATTTTTCAATGCGCAACAAGGGATCGCTCCTTAAGGAGCTTCCATTTCTTGTCGTTGTTGCACTTGTTGTTTCGTTATTTATCAAAACCTTCTTGGTTCAGTTTTTCTACATTCCATCTGGATCAATGGAAAACACCTTGCAGGTCAAAGATCGCGTGGCGGTTAACAAGGTTCCATTTATTTCAAACTCAATCCACCGTGGTGATGTTGTTGTCTTTCGTGATCCCGATAATTGGTTACCTGAGATCATTGACTACTCAACTAACCAGTACCTAGCAAAGGCAAAAGGTGCACTAGTTGCTGTTGGAGTTCTTCCAAATCCTGCCAAGCAGTATCTAGTCAAGCGAGTTGTGGGCGTTGCTGGAGATCGCATCGTGTGTTGCACTAAGGATGACAAGCTAAGCATCAACGGCGTTGAAGTCGATGAACCATACATTTTTTCTGGCAACAAGGCTTCGGAAATGACATTTGATGTGACCGTCCCAGAAGGAAAAATCTGGGTAATGGGAGATCACCGAGGTGCTAGCGCAGATTCTCGTTATCACCAAGAAGATATCAATAAGGGATTTGTGCCGGTATCAAAAGTCACTGGCCGCGTAGTTGCAGTCATCTGGCCCTTTAAAAACATTACATACCTGCCAAAAGTTGATGTACTAAAAAAGTAACCTCATGAAGGTTATAGAACAGTTACTAACAAATTCAGGAATCTCACCGATTGCAGGTGTTGATGAAGCCGGTCGCGGAGCATGTGCAGGCCCACTAGTAATTGCATCAGTCGTACTACATGATCCATTTGCTCCCGAATTAGCCGTAGTTCGAGACTCTAAAGAGATTCCTGAAAGCAAACGCGATGTGGTTTTTGAATTGATTCAAGGCATTGCAGCTTCAATAAGTGTTGTTATTGTTCCGGCATCTGAAGTTGATCTGCGCGGCGTACATGCAGCAAATCTTGATGGCATGCGCCGCGCGGTTCAAGGTTTAAGTGTTGAACCAGCATATGTTTTAACTGATGGCTATGCGATCGAAGGTTTAGGTCTTCCAAATCTGGCGGTCTGGAAAGGCGACCAAGTTGTAGTCTCCATCAGCGCTGCATCTGTGATCGCCAAAGTAACCCGTGATCGCATTATGCGAGAAATGGATAGTGACTTTCCACTCTATGGATTTGCTGGGCATAAGGGATATATCACCGCGGCGCACACCAAAGCTTTAAACGAACATGGGCCGTGCGCAGAACACCGCACATCTTTTGCCAATGTTGCAGCGCTCATCCACAAGTAAATTGCAAGGAAGTTTTCGATGTAGAGGGATCTGAAAACATTGGATCCATGTACATTCACAGTAAAGCCTTAGATGATGAGTATGAATCACGATTAATTCTCTTCTCAGTGATCGAACCTGGGCATGCTGCTTGGGGTCAAGAGATAAACCGAGTTGGCGCAACAACGGTTCTGCAAGGGTTGCTCAGCGGTGGATATGATCCCAAAACCTGCACACAACTCATTAGAAGGATTGAACTGACGAATTCGGAGCTGCTTCAAACCGCCGTTGATGCCAGTAACTCTGAGTTCATCTATCCGGGCCATTTAAAATGGCCGAAGCAGGTAGATCAATTATCAAACCCTCCTATTGGCTTAATTGTGAGGGGTCAAACCTCATTTTTAACCGAGAAATCAATTGCGATAGTTGGCACAAGAGAGCCCAGTCAATATGGGCGAGAGAGTGCATCAGATTTTGCAACTGCATTTGTTGGCCATGGATGGAATGTCGTCAGTGGAGGCGCTCTAGGAATTGATACATGTGCCCACATAGCAACACTAAAAGCATCTGGAAAAACTATCGCTGTAATCGCATCTGGTGTGTTGGTTGATTACCCTGCCGCAAATTCAAAACTGTTCAAAGCAATTACGCAAAATGGGGCACTAGTCAGTGAAGTCATGCCAAATGTTCGCGCTGCTCAAAATCGATTCTTAACTAGAAATCGATTAATTGCAGCACTATCTTGTGCAACACTTGTTGTTGAAGCGGCTTATAGAAGTGGCTCGCTGCGCACGGCGCGCGATGCCGCAGATCTCATGCGCCCAGTAATGGCTATCCCAGGACAGCTCAATTCACCAATGAGTCAGGGTTGCCATCGACTGATTGCAGAACGCGCTGCAGAAATCGTGACTTCTGTGGCAGATGCTGTGGAGTTTGTTGGAGTTAATCAATGAGAGAATAACCCCATGAGTGATTTCCGTTCGGGCTTTGTGGCCATTGTTGGCCGCCCCAACGTTGGAAAATCAACTCTTATTAATGCCTTAGTCGGTAGCAAGATTGCAATTACTTCCCATCACCCCAATACAACACGAACTGCGATTCGCGGAATTGTTCACGGGGAAGATTTTCAGGCTGTACTCGTTGATACACCTGGTGTTCACAAGCCAAAGACCTTGTTGGGTCAGCGCCTTAATCAAGTTGTGGATCAAAGCATGGATTCAGTAGACATTGTCATTATGTGTATTCCAGCAGATGAGACATCTGGCGCAGGTGACACATTTATCGCCCAAGAAATTGCCAAACACCCAGGTGCTAAAAAGTTTGCAGTAATTACTAAAACAGATCTCATCGCCAAGGAAAAGCTTGCGATTAGATTGCTGGGCATCATGAAGATCGCTGAAGGTTTTGTCTGGGATGAAATAATTCCAGTATCTGCTGCCATCCATGACCAAGTTGATTTACTCAATGAATTGATTGGTAAAAACCTGCCAGCAGGTCCTCAGTATTACCCGGCAGGAACAACAAGTGATCAAGCAATTGAACAGATAATTTGCGAATACATTCGCGAGGCAGCACTTCAAGATGTTCGGGAAGAGTTGCCGCACAGCATTGTGGTTACCATCGATGAATTTGGTGAGCGTGAAGAAAAGGGATCACGCCCCTTTTATGATGTTCATGCAACGATCCATGTTGAGCGAGATACGCAACGTGCAATTTTGTTGGGCCACCAAGGCGCTCGATTAAAAGAGATTGGTATTCGTGCTCGCGCCGATATCGAACGTGTCTTAGGTGCCAAGATATTTCTTGGACTTCATATTAAGGTCTCTAAAGAGTGGCAGAAGGATCCAAAGCTGCTTGCGAAGTTAGGTTTTGGCGAGAAATCTTAAGCAGATTTGCGACTTGCTAGATAGGAACCAATTAGTACCAACGGCAATCCCAGGATAATTCCAGCCGTTAATGGCTCCTTCAAAATAATCACACCTAGGACAACTGCGATCGCTGTGTTCATATAGGTAACAAGGGAGCTACGAGCCGGGCCTATTTCAGCAATAACCTTAAAGAACAAAATAAAGGCAATGGCTGTACTGAAAACGCCTAATGCAATCAGCGAAAGAGAGGCTTTCATAGAAACACTTGATGGCCATTGAACGATTGCAACAGGTGCCCAAAAGACAGTCGTAATGGCCATGGCTAAGCCATTGATTGCGATTCCATCGACAAGTGGCAAATTAGTTGTCACCATAATGACTGCGTATGCATAACCCATCGATGCCACGATGACCATGGCAATTGAGAGGGGATCGCTGTTACCTGACAAGCTTTCAATTCCAACGACCAGAATCAATCCAGCAAATCCCACAACAATTCCAATAATGCGTTTGAACTGCCACACTGAATGATCTCCGCGAAGTGAAGTAATTATTGTTGCAAAGATCGGAACCGTTGAAACTAGTAATCCGGCCAACCCCGAGTCAATCTTTTGTTCAGCCGTAGTAATCAGAATCCAAGGTCCAATCATTTCCATCAGCGCATAAAATGCAACGTACTTGAATCCCAGAACCGCGCCGCCAAATTTCTTGCGGTAGATAGCGATGGGAATCAAAATTGAAGCCCCAATAAGGGTGCGGCCTGCAACAACTGCTGCGGGTGGGAAGTCTTCAACGGCGCTTTTCATGAGTAGATATGGGATTCCCCAAAGCACGCTAACTATTGCGAAGTGGAACAGGGATTTGCGCGTCATTAGGCGAGAAGTTGTCGATTAGCCATGGAGGAAGGTTAGACTGTTCCAGTCAGCGTTGACACCAAGTGGCGGGAAAATTTGAGCCACTTAATTAACATCACAATTGTTGGAGTAGATCATGCGTATTGGTGTCCTGACTGGCGGCGGAGATTGTCCTGGTTTAAATGCAGTTATTCGTGCAGTAGTTCGTAAGGGTGTTAAAGAGTACGGTCACGAGTTTGTTGGATTCCGTGATGGATGGAAAGGGCCTCTCGAAGGCATAACCATGCCTCTTACTATTGAAACTACCCGTGGCATTTTGCCTCGTGGAGGAACAATTCTTGGATCATCTCGCACTAACCCTTTCAAGATCGAGGGTGGAGTAGAGCGGATTAAGGAAAATCTTGAAAAGGCTGGTATCGATGCGTTGATCGCAATCGGTGGCGAAGACACTTTGGGTGTTGCAACAAAGCTTGATGCACTTGGTGTCAAGGTTATTGGTGTTCCAAAGACAATCGATAATGATCTCAACAACACTGATTACACATTTGGTTTTGATACAGCGGTAAACATCGCAGTCGAAGCGATCGATCGCCTTCACACAACAGCTGAATCACATCACCGTGCATTAATCGTTGAAGTTATGGGTCGTCACGCAGGCTGGATCGCATTGCATTCAGGTCTTGCAGGTGGTGCAACATGTATTTTGATTCCAGAGCAGAAGTTCTCGGTTGACAAGGTTTGCGAGTGGGTTGAATCTCGCTTCAAGTCTCACTACGCACCAATTATCGTTGTTGCTGAAGGCGCGATTCCTCAAGATGGTGACATGGTTGTTAAAGATCAGTCCCTTGATTCATTTGGCCATGCAAAGTTGTCGGGCATCGGTGACTGGCTAGCAACCCAGATTGAAGCAAAGACAGGCAAGGAAGCACGCACATCTGTTTTGGGACACATTCAACGCGGTGGTACTCCATCAGCATTTGACCGTGTTCTAGCCACTCGCTTTGGATTGCATGCAATCACAGCAGCTCACGAAGGTGACTGGGGCAAGATGGTGGCACTTCACGGTACAAACATCGCTCGCGTGCCTTTGGCAACTGCAACTGAGAAGTTAAAGACAGTTCCGCTAGAACTATATAAGGAGTCAGAGATCTTCTTCGGATAATCGCCTCCCGCGATTACTTTCGAACTCTCTACACTTCTCCAATGAACGCAAAATTAGACACTCTGTTTACACCTGGCCTTGTTGCTGCCCAGCAACCAACCTGGCCAGGTGGACCAGAGGGGGATCAGATCAAAGATGCGGTGGCACAGTTAAAAGCCTTGCCACCACTTGTCTTTGCTGGTGAATGCGATGATCTAAAAGTTCGAATTGCGCTAGCAGCCGAAGGAAAAGCTTTTTGGTTACAAGGTGGAGATTGCGCAGAAACATTTGTTGCAGCCACCGCAGACTCCATTCGCAATCGCATCAAAACTATTTTGCAGATGGCAGCAGTTCTTCAGTATTACTCAAGTCTGCCGGTTATCAAGGTTGGCCGCATGGCTGGCCAGTTCGCTAAGCCTCGTTCCAATGATTTAGAAACTCGTGGTGATGTCACACTTCCTGCATACCGCGGGGATGCTGTTAACGATATTGAATTTACTGAAAGCGCACGCACACCAGATCCACAACGTTTAGTGCGCGTCTATAACACATCTGCTGCAACCCTTAACTTAGTCCGCGCATTTACCCAAGGTGGTTTTGCAGATCTACGCCAGGTGCATGAATGGAATAAAGGTTTTATTCGTGATTCCAAAGTTGGCGAACGATACGAGCAGATGGCTAATGAAATCGGTCGCGCTCTGGCATTTATGAAATCTGCAGGTGTTGATCCTGGCAGCTTTAAATCAGTCGATTTCTTTGCAAGCCATGAAGCATTGATTTTGGAGTATGAAAAGGCGTTAACCCGTATCGATTCACGCACGGGTGATGCCTATGATGTTTCAGGACACTTCATCTGGATTGGTGAGCGCACACGTCAACTAGATGGCGCACATGTTGATTT
>Ga0209356_1000678_pt1 | contig 13476 bp, 6 predicted proteins | sample LauGreFaBDMM15SN_2_FD_188213 | JGI IMG/M metagenome (GOLD analysis project Ga0209356, IMG submission 188213) | Freshwater lake microbial communities from Lake Michigan, USA - Fa13.BD.MM15.SN (SPAdes) (version 2) | ecosystem: Environmental > Aquatic > Freshwater > Lake | place: Lake Michigan, USA...
CGGAATTGCGTTTCTGGAGGTGCCGCCAAAGTTTACCAATGCAAACGGACTCGTGACCCCGAGTGGATTTTATTCAGGTGGTGCGAGAAGTAACTTTTTCGTTCTGATCGACACGGGGGGGGTGGGTTTTGTGGATCCGACAAAGGAATCCGGGTCTGGGACGCTGACAAATTCAAATGTGGCAAGTTCGGTGGCGGTTTGGGTGGTGGATCCGACGACGAACACAAAGGCTGTTGGAACGTTTAAGTAGACGGTGGCGGGGTTGGGGCGGATTTTGAATTGGCCTCAAGGTCCTCTCTCCACTCATCTTATTTAGTCAACTTGCGGGCGAGGAGATACAGATTATGCGGTGCGCTTTCTGACAATAAGCTTTCGCATCGAAACGAGGCGGCATTTCAATTCCATTTTTATGCCTAAAATTTAATGCCCTATTCAATCTGTAGGCAAATTATGAATCATTTTAAGTTCGCCTGGGTATTGCCCAGCTGTAAATTCACGACAGAGTGCGCGTTATTTATAATGATACAGATTCGCAAAGGCATTCCCATTAGTGATTAACAGAGAAATTTAGAAGTATTGACAATGTAAATTATGGCTATATGTATATTTAATGAGAAATAGGCGCCCCAAAGATGCTTTTACACTGGTAGAGCTTTTGGCGGTTATTGGGATCATGGGTTTGCTAGCTGTTTTGGCAGTACCAGCTTTGAAGGGGTTGACAGGGAGTGGTGGTAGAAAACAGGCACTGGGGCAGTTGATCGGGGCACTGGAATTAGCGAGGAACACCGCAATTTCGAGCGGTACTAATGCTGGGGTGATTTTCCCTACTGATAGCATGAGCGTCCCAGGGTACGCATATCGAACCATGGCCGTGGTTACTTGGGGAACAACGAGCACCAACAATGAGGCCGAAATGGTGGGAGATTGGATCAGCCTTCCTCGGGGGATAGCCTTTTTCCCCGGGTCTCTGGCAGCCACAAATTTGGTTACTGCTACCAATATTACCTATCGAATTCTCACTCAAAAAATAACGAATGGCACATTCAATGCAGTTCTTTTTCAAAGGGACGGTGGACTTCTTGCCGGAATAAATGGAGGGACCCCTTCGTATCCGACCAACGGGGTGGCTTTTTTTGAGGGAACGGTCACAAATAATAAAGCGAGTAAAATTACTCAGCAACCTAAGTTTGAAAGGGTACGTTTGTCTCAGTATACGGGTCGGGTTCGGCCCACATTGGGGGATGAGCCATGAGAGCCAAGGTTCGGCACCCGGCTCCTGCTTTTAGTTTGACCGAGGTGGTGATTGCTATGGGTGTTGCGGCAGTTGCCTTTACGTCTCTCATCGCTTTGTTCCCATTGGGTCTGAACCTCAACAATGAAAGCTATATGGAAACTCAAGCTTCTATTTTAGCTAAAACCATCCTGGAAGATCTACGTGATACACAAAATGGAGACAAATGGGGTAGGAATAGTAGCAGTCCCACGGCCTCTCGACTTTTACAGATAAGCACAGACGCAGACCCAGATACAGCTTCACCGACTTTCACTACGATTCCCCTCAACAGTTATGCGGGCGCATACACGAACTTCCTAGCTTACACAAATGCAGTGATTTCGAACGCATACGGAAATTCCATCATGTGCCGCCCAACAAAAATCATTACAGCAAATGATTATTCCAATGGTGTGGTGGGAGCGACAGCGGTAGCTAAAATTACCCTTAACCAACTATTTGATAATTTGCACAGAGTAGAAGTAGTCGTAGAGGTGCCGGGAACGGCGAAAGAGACCAATCGGACCCGACAATTCTTTTCTGGAGTAATTCGATGAAAGCAAGTCCTGTGGCTCATTCCTTTACCTTGATCGAGTTAATGTGCGCTTGCACTCTGCTTTCGGTAATTCTCCTGATGATGGTGGGAATGCAAGATCAGATGTCTAAGGCTTGGAGGAACTCAAACCGCCGAATGGATGCAACACGAGAGGCTCGTGCGGCCCTGCGTATGATGAGTAGTGATCTAGGAAATCTATATTTTCGCACGAATACCTGGGGGAGCACCATGGCATACAACCCGAGCCGATCGCCAATCCCCATGGCAATCTTAAATGATAATGCTCGGGCAACTACTTTGAGCATCCCAAATGCGCAACCGGGAAGTGTCGCTATTTTTGCTCTTGTCCAAAGGCAATCTTCGGTTCCCAACCCCAATGCCGTTTTTGATGAATTTTGTGCGGTGGGTTATTATATAGGCTCGAGTGAGGATATGGATGTGAACGGATTTAAGCGAACTAACTATAATTTATATAGATATTTCAGGACTGGAGCACAACTGACTCCCGCCCTGATTGCCTACCTCCAAGCTAAAAATCCAAGAACAAGCGTTGCCGGTATCTTTAGCCCTTCGACTAATGACGATATTTTGGCTCGCAACGCCTGCAACCTACAGGTCACCGTCTACCCGAAAACCAACGTGGATGGGAATACGGTTCCTGCTAACGGGTTGGTTTTTTCTGTGATCGAGGGCATGGGCAACAGAACTTTTTATCACGGAAACAAATTTCAGTTCGAGTTGACCACCTATCCTGACGATGTGGTTGCTTCTGGGGTCTTAGGAGGCCTTACGAATTGGTCCAAGGCTTCCAATGTTCAGAAATATGGTCGGACTTTCGAAGGGCGAAAAAACCTGGAAATAGACAAATGAGGCCTGCGGACGTGCAACAGCGAAAGGGTGAGGCAAGTTTTGCTCTCGTCAGCGTGCTTGCGTTGGTTTCGCTAGCCGCATTGACGACGACTGCTTTTCTTGCCAGTGCAAGACTGGAAAGGATGTCCTCTAGGACGATCGGAGATCAGACACGACTCGAGATGGCTCTGGATACTGGACTGGATTTTGTCTGTTACGCGATTGACTTGTCGGGAAAGACTTGGAATATCCCGCATTGGCTCGCTGGTGAATCCAATGGGATCGGTTACCTCATGATGGGTACTCCTTCAAATACGGCGGGTTCTACGATTGTTACGAATTACGCTTTGTTCAGTCCTGCGACGATTTCTGCGATCAGTAATAGTATGGTACCGAAGGATAGTATATATTTTGAAAGCACCAGTCAGGCAGATTATGTGTCTCAGCGAACCAACTCTACTGGTTTAATGAAACTGACGAATTTCACAAACACAACCGTGCAGATTCCTATGCTTGGGGCGCGCACTTCCCCTCCCGTGGGATGGATCACAAATTATAATCTTATTCGTGGAAGCAACACTCCTGCTTTTCGATTTGCTTATTTCACTGAGGATAAGGAAGGGTTGATCGATATCGATTCCATGGGAGGGGAAACAAATCGTTCGACGGGGACGAACCCCGCAGAAATTTCTTTGATTTCGGTAGGGGTGCCGACGAATAAATATGGTCAATATTCAAACCTGCGTCCCGCTTTTGTTTCGCCTGGAATGATCAAGGAGATATTTACCAGCAACCTCAGCATCGCTGCGACCAACGCACAGTACTTTTCGACGGGCAATCGCAACGTCAATGGCCCCAAGGCTCCCGCAGATGATAACCGTGGATTCTATCGGATCCCAGAGGGGTTGGGTTACCCCAGCTCTGGAACTAAGGCGGTGAATATTAACAGCAATTTAACTGCCGCAGGACTGACGATTTTGGCTAATCACATCAACACATCTTTACCCAATTTTACCAATCGGGTAGGAGGATTTCCGGCGCAAGATTACACCCTCACCTTGGCTGCCAACATAATCGATTATGCGGATACGGATTCCGCTCCGACGACGATCGGCGCACCTTCTGGAGGTCCAGCCATCCGCGGGTATGATAGTTATCCATTGCCGACCATTTATTATGATCGAATTGTTATGACTGTAAGTGGCACAAGGCTAAGTTTTGCGGTAACGCCCTATGTCCAATTTTGGAACCCATCCTCAGCGAGCACGGGAAATCTTCCGCTGACCTTGACGAATCGGATTGACGAACAGCTTAACTTGCCAACAGCTTCCACGCCTTTTCCAAATCAACCGTACGTGGACACGCAAAGTTTAACGCTAGGACCTAATGAAGTTAAGGTCGTGGCTTTCGCAACCAAGAACTATGATTTTGATTTTGCTCCCGGAGCCCCTCCAAGTGACCCTATTGAGCTCACAAGACGAGACATCGTTGGGGAGTTCTCCATCAGTGTAAATTCTGTTGTTATCGCTAGCAGTAAAATGAAGAGAGAGAACGGGCGCGTTTTCAGAACTAGTCAGGCTGATTGCGCCGGCGCTATTCCCTCATTGCGTTATGAAAATACACCCACGGTGCCTTACTGTCTTGGGGATCCGCGGATGATTTTATATCAAACATTGATACCTACTGACGCAAGCGACTACGAGAAATGTTGGTGGTGGGGAATGGCTCGAGTCGAGCTTTCTACTCCAATTTTTACCGACCCCCGGAATTGGCCTGATGGTGGACACAACTCGGCTACTGCCGTGCCCACCACCAGTAAAAATCAAACCCCAATGGATGTGGGAGGCAGTTCCCTGACTAAGCCGAACGAAGCTCCTTCTCAAATTTCGAACAGGGGAATTTGGTCAACCAATGGGGCTCAAGCCAACGGGGCCTTTTCCAATATCTGTGTTTTGGGGCGGATCTTTGACCCGATCCAGTGGAAGTGGCCGGAGCAGGGTTCGACAACTACAGGTACTGGTTTGGCGCGTATATCGATCCCAGCCGATGCAGAGGCGAACTCCATGTACGGAGGGGGCAATACCCTGCGGATCGGGAAATTCGAGCATCCCAAATTTGCCTTCAGTAGTGTCGGTGGCGAGTTGGCGCCCAACATGCAGCAGAGCGCCGCTGCCTTACTGGACATCTTTTGCGTTCAAGACAAATTTATTGAGGGAGATAAAATTAATATCAACACGGCACCGCCGGCGGTTTTGCGGGCTTTGGCAGCGGGGGTGGTTGTGGGTACCTCGACTAGTCCCACGGCTCCAACGATTACCAGAACAAATTCCACGGCTTTCGTTGAGGCTTTTGTTCGGGGGGTTACAAATTTTCGCGCTCGCCACCCGTTTTATTCACCCAGCCAGTTGGCTTTCATTGGGTATGATACGGCTTGGCCTGGAAATTGGCCGACAAATGCTGTTTTTGGTAACACCAACGGGGTGATAGGAACCCTCCAAGGGATTACCCAAGCCAACGATGAGGTTATGGAGATGTGGTTTAGCAAGATCTATAACCTGACCAAGGTGGGGACCCAGAACTATCGGGTTTATGTGGTGGCGCAGATGCTGACTCCCGCAGGGGTGCCCAAGGGGCCGGTGATGCGGCGGTTTTACGAAGTGCATAATCGGCGGAACAATGAAGCGGACTACACTAATAACAATTGTACTATTGTCATTACGCGGCGGGCCGAATATTAAGCGTTATGGATCATTTCTGCTAAGGTGGTGCCAATGCTAGGGATTAAAGATTGTATGTTAGATAAGCGAAATGGGGTCGTCTTAGGTGTTCTACTTTTGGTTTTGGCCTGTCCCATGCTACAAGGGCAGGGCAGTCCGCCCCCTCCGTCGTATGCGGGTTTGCGTCTGGTGCACGCGGCGGGCACGACGAACAGAGTCCAGTTTCTCATGAATGGAAGGATTATAAGTCGCGATGGGCTTCTTCCAGGATACGCCGGTGGGGTAGCGGGTTTTCCTGCGGGAAAGAGCATGTTTACTGCGAAAAGCGGGGAGGAGCCGGCAAGCCTACCTATACCGGTGGAGCTTTCCTCAGGTCGCAACGTTGCGGTGGTGGCTTTCCTTGAGCCGATTCCCCAGAAGGACAGGCAACCCGGAAAGCCGGACAAGAAATTGGCTCTTTTGGCGATCCCGAAAGAACCTATCTCCGAAGGAAAAAGCAGATTCCGTCTTTTGCTGGTGGGGGAGCCAAGCTACGAAATCTTATGTAACGATCAGAGAATAAATTTGGAAGCCGGAAAAATTCAGGAGGTGGGGGGATCTGCGCGCTCGATTATCCTCCGCGATGGAGCCAAGATGATCACGGAGTGTCAGCCAGTAAAGCCTGGAGACCATGTTATCATTGTCTACCGGGATGCCAGTGGAGCTTGGGCGGCGACCCGATACGAAGACCGAGTTGCAAAATTCTGAGTCGGTTGATGCGAAGATCCAAAAAACGCAAACAAACCTGTTGGGACGTTTAAGTAGGCCGGATTGAGGGATTAAGGGATTAAGGGATTATGGGGTTAAGCTTCCGCGTTCGCGGGACCCGCTTACGCGCGAATTTTGGATGTTAAATTTTGGATTTCTGATGAGTGAGGACAGAGGACAGAGGACAGAGGGCGGGACCCGCTTACGCGCGGGCAGGCGTAAAAAATTTCCTAACTAGGCGATAAAAATATCACTAAAATACCTAGCATAAGTTGTTGCTGGAAAGTATTTTAATTGTTTTTTTATGAAAAAATAAGTGCCATCATATTGTCACAAAATATTCCTAGCTTTTGAGCTATTGAGGAGCAGGTTGTGAGTGTGCCTCAGCAAAGACAGAGCGTGTGTAGTGCCCGAGTTGCGTGTGCCAATCCTGCGGTGCGGACGCCTTGTCCCAGGAAATAAAAATATGAAAAACATCCTCGGCAACTCAAACTTTGGGTTCACAAAATGGTGCGTCGCGTTGATTGCAGCGGGATGGATGGGCGGAGTGAGTGGGTGGGCGCAGGCAACTCTTCCTGTAAGTGCAACTTTTTCCACTGTAACAGCTGCTGGCGCGGGAACAATGCCGACGGGTTTTACTCAAACTGGCCTTGGGGGTTATGCGGGCTCCCTGAAATTCGATACACAGGGTGACTTCCTTGTTCTTAACTTTGCTGGGGCTGCAGGAAGCCTGTCGTTTGATATTGGTCCTAGCAATTCCTTCACCACCGCTATCCCTGCAACTGTTGTCTTCGATGTGCAGGAGTCATCAGATGGATCTACCTGGACTAGTCTAGCTACATATTCCAATACAGCATCGGGTTCAAAAACAATCGCGAGCTTGAATTCAGCAAGTCGATATATTCGTTGGATCTTTACGACAAAACCATCAGGAACAAATGTGGCTTTAAAAAATATCTCATTAGCTGCTGGCGCGATTGTGACACCAGCAGCTCCTGTTGTCGCTCCGGCGAGCGCAAATACCACTTCGGGTTTCACGGCTAACTGGGCGGCATCGTCGGGCGCAACGAAATACTATTTGGATGTGGCGACGGACAGTGGAGTCACCGTCTTTGTTCCCAACTTCAGCAATCTTGATGTCGGTAATGTCACTTCTTATGCAGTGACTGGTTTGGGTGCGGGCACGACCTACTACTATAAGGTGAGGGCCAGCAATTCCGCGGGGACTAGTGCAAGTTCTGGAGCGCAGACTGCGCTAACGACTGTGGCAGGTACGCCCTCGGTTATCGTTTCTCCGGCCAGTGCGACTGGGTTGACGAACTATGTAGGTCAGGTTTCAGCCTCGACAAACTATACGGTTACGGGAGCCAATTTGGGTGGAACGAATCTGGTGGTGACCGCCTCAACGAATGCGATTGAAGTCAGCACTAACTCCTCCACGGGATTCACCAATACCTTCTCTTTGGCACCTTCGGTTGACGGCACTTTGAGCAACACGGTGTACGTGCGTGTCTCGTCCTCGGCCCCTGTCGGGGCGGTGAACGGAACCGTGAGCAACGTGAGCGGAAGCGCCAGCAACAACTTCACAATCAGCGGAACGGTGACCAAACCTGCGCTGACCTTGGTGCTGAGTCCGACCACTGTTCAGGAGAGCGCCGGAGCCGGCGCTTCCGCTGGAACGGTGGGAATTCCGTTCAGTTTGACCAATGATTTGACGGTCAGCCTGATGAGCTCCAACACGGCGGCGGCGACGGTGCCCTCTACCGTGACGATCACGAACGGTCAGACCAATGCGACGTTTGCGATTGCGGCGGTGGCCAACACGAACAGCTATGCGGATGCGACCGCAGTGATCACGGCCAGTCAGGCAAACTACACTTCTGCCAATGCAACTCTTACTGTGCAGAATGTAAATGCGGCTCCGGTCAGCACGATTTCATTGCGCAATTCAGGTGGGGGGACCGACACGCAGAACTTTGACGCGCTTGGAACGGTCAGTATTGCGGGGGCGATCTCAGGCACTGTGGGTGCGCCGACAAGTTTGGCGGCTGTAACTGGTTCAAGCACGCTGAATGGTTGGTATGCGACCAAGATAGTTGGAAGCGCTACCACTGCCACAGCGATTACGGCTGATAACGGCAATGGAAACAGTGGGCTGGTTTATAATTATGGGGTGACTGGTGCGACGGACAGGGCCCTAGGTGTTCTGGCCTCTGGTACGAGCACGATGGCAATCGGCGCGTTGATTAAAAATGACACAGGATCCATTATAAACAGTATCACTGTGAGCTTTACAGCCGAGTTCTGGAGAAGCTCGACGACGACACAAAACGTGCTGACCTGTGCGATTGGCAAGGTAGATGGTACGACGATCACCTCTGCAAATTTCCTAACGTCTGCCGCTGCTACATCACTGGTAGCCTTGAATATCACTGGGCCTACTCCTGTCACCGCCAATGGGGCTCTGATTGGGAACGATGCAGCCAATCGAGTGGCCTACAGCGGCGTATCGATACCCTTGCAGTTGAACCCGGGAGAGACGGCTTTTGTAAGGTGGCAGGATAAGGATGATACGGGAAATGATGCCGGATTGGCGATTGACGATCTTTCCCTGACTTATGGGGTGGACTCCTCTGTGCAAATCACTTCGTTTGTCGCAAGTTCTGGCCCGGTGGGAACTCAAGTTACAATCAACGGGGCTAATTTCACGAGCGGAATGCCCGTGAAGTTTAATGGAATTGCCTCTCAGCTAGTCAGCTTCGTCAGCGCATCCCAAATCGTGGCAACGGTGCCGGAAGGTGTAACGACGGGTTATATCACGGTGGGAGATGGAGCGGGTGCGGTGGTGAGTGCAACGGCCTTTGTGGTGGGTGACTTTGCGGTGACCACACCCTTGGATGGTATGGATTTCGGTTCGGTTTCGGTTGGAAGTATCGGTGGGGACAAAAACCTAATCATCATGGGGGGCGGGTTGCCAGAAGGAACGCTGAACATTGAGTCTGACTCGCCAGACTTTTTGTTGTCTGAAGATGGATCCACCTGGTCCAGTTCGCTTTCCATCGCGTATGATGGTTCGTTTGCCACGCCCTATATCCGTTTTGCCCCTTTGAGCACGGGGGCAAAAACCGCCTTGGTGACCCTGTCCTCAGGAGGCACCACAGTGGCGAAGTACACATTCACGGGCACGGGAAATAGCATTCAAAATGTAACAGGTTTCGCAGCTGTTTCTGGCAACGCCCAGATTGGGCTTTCCTGGACGAATGCATCTCCAAGCACAGGGGTAATTATTCTTGCCCAGCAGGGCAGTGCGGTGACGAATAGTCCCGTGGCCAGCAATTCCTACACGGCAAGCACTGTTTACGGTTCAGGAACTCAGGTAGGCACATCGTATGTAGTATTCAACAGCACGGGTACAAACGTGACAGTCACGGGCTTAACCAATCGCCTGCTTTACTACTTTAAGGCATTCAATGTGTCGGGGGACAATGTCAGTTCAGGAGCGAGTGTATCCCGTGTCCCTTATATCGCCTTATCGAATGTGATTACCCAGTGGAATTTCAACGGAAGCACCAATACGCCCTCCTTGGGCACTGGCACAGCTCAGGCAATCGGAGGAACGCTCGTCCAGTCGTATACAGCGGGCAGCCCGACCGATCCGCTGGGTACAGGAGGAGTCGGCAATTTTGCGTGGACCTTGAATACGTGGACAGGTGGATCAACAGAAACAGCGGGGGTGCAGTTTAATGTCAGCACAGCAGGAAAAGGAAGTATCGTGGTTTCTTGGGATGCATATCCAAGCAATACTGGGCCCAAATATTACAGGCTTCTCTATACATCTGATGGAAGTGTTGCGACACCTGTTTGGACCCCATACACAGCGACTGGATCGGGAACTGAATCAGGGTTGTATGTGAATCCAGTCGGTGCGAGTTGGACGATTCAGAACCAAGCAGATCTGAGTGGTGTTCCTGCGCTACAAAATAATCCGAACGCAGCGTTCCGACTGGTCTCGGCTCATGCGCCAGGCACTTCGGCATATGCAGCTGCGCAGTCTGGTTCGACTGCGGGTTCAGGTGGAACATTAAGGCTGGATATGGTGACGGTATCAGGTGTGGCGAGTGTATTTAATAATCCGCCGACCAACATTACCCTCTCGGCGACAACGATCGCAGAGAATAATGCGGTGAATGCCGTGGTGGGTACGCTTTCGACCACGGATGCGGACTCTAGCGACACCCACACCTACAGCCTCGTGTCAGGAACCGGCATCACGGACAACGCCTCGTTCAACATCGCCGGGGCCTCCTTGCGGGCGAGTGCGGCATTCGATTTTGAGACGAAAAGTAGTTACTCGATCAGGGTCCGGACTACGGATTCGGCTAACAACACCTTCGAAAAGGAGTTTACGATCACGGTGACGGATGTGAATGAGACGCCAGCCGACACCACGCCTCCGGTGATCACTTTAATTGGAGCGAATCCGTTACTTATTGCCAATGGTTCAACGTACGCTGATCCAGGTGCAACGGTGACTGACAATGTGGATGCTACGCGAACAATTCAGGGCACGGGAACGGTAAATACGGCTGCAGCGGGTGACTATACGATCACCTACAACGCGACCGATGCGGCGAACAATGCTGGCATTCGGTTGACCAGAACTGTGCGAGTAGCTGGAACCTATGTGGACTGGTCGGGTGGGTCCACGCTGGATTCGGCTGGGCTAGCCAAGTATGCGATTGGTGGTGCGAGTAGCCTGACAGCGAATGATGGGGTGAAGCCGACCACAACACTAACGGGCGAATTCTTAGTCATCACGGCGATTGTGCGGACAGATAATTCGAGACTCGCGGTTGTGGGTCAGGCCGTGACCGATCTTGCCAACTATGCCAGTGGCACGGGTGTGACGACGGTGAATGGGGTGGAGACTACCGATCAGACGGGTGTGCCGACCGGGCATAAGCGAAAGACGTTCTCTGTCGCGCGGGATGGGGACGCCAGAAAGTTTATGCGTCTGAGTGCTTCGTTGGCCTTAAGTGGAACGAACACCACCGTATCGGTGGCGAGGGATAGTGGTGGAGCCACCTTCCTGCAGGTAACGGGAGCCACGGCGGGATCGACAAGCGGTGGATCCGCCACCAGTGACAAGCGGACGGTCTACTACTTTGCAAACGACACTACCTCTAGCCCGACCTTCTCTGGCACTGCTTGGCCTTATGTGATCGTGCAGGGTCAGTTAAGTGCGGGGGCTGGTGTGACGGCGACTTTAACAAAAAATAGCAGTGGCATGCTGCTGGTGAACGGGTTGCCGGCGTACCAGTTTGATGGAGATAGTAGCTCGACGACGGCTAGTGGTGTTAGTGGTGCTTGGCCTGCGATGCGAGCTGATGGGACAAAGACCACGACTGCGCCGGGCGGAACGATACAGTAGAGTTGTAAGAATCTGCACCTGCTCTGTCCTCTAGGACGCGGGTGGCAATGTGGTTTTTGGGGTGATGAGCTCGTTAGAGCTGGGTGCCCAGCATTCGCGGGGCAGGATTTCGCGAGAAAACGTGAATGCTAGAATTTGAGGAATGTAGGTGTTTCCAGAGATGTAAACGGAGTGAATGTACAGCAGAAGACTGCCAGCGTTCCAGTTAGCGGAGCTAAGAAGTTCCGAGAGTCGAAGCGGTCCAGCAGTAGTAGTTTTACGTTGTTGTTTGCAAGAGTCCCAACAGGAGGACTATGGGGCCTTTTTTTGGAAGAATAAGAAACAGGAGGCAAAATATCCCTTTGGTGGTAGAATTTGTATTTATGTGGAGTTTTGTGATTAGCCTGAGCAGAGTCTGGGCTGGTATACTTCTGCTGACCGTGCGCGGTTTGGCCGCTCCTTCGGTGAGCGACATCGGCAACCAGACGGTAACGGTTGGGAGTGCCATCAGCCCGCTTCCTTTTACTTTAAGCAACTTCACTCCCAAGCAGACGATCCGAACTGTTGCGGCCAATATCACATCCGGAAATAGCCAGTCCTACGAAGGCCCGGGAACGCGAATTTTGCAGGGTTTGCAGCCGGATGTGGTCATGCTTCAGGAATTTAATGTGGGCACCAGCTCGTCGACGGCCGAGGTGCGGGCCTGGGTGAATACAACCTTTGGTACCGAATTCAGTTACTTTCGTGAAACTTATAGCGGAATTCCAAACGGGGTGATCAGCCGTTGGCCGATCGTTGCCTCCGGTTCGTGGGATGATGGGGATGATGCGGTAAGAGACCGCGGTTTTGCCTGGTCGCGGATCGACATCCCGGGGGATAAAAACCTGTGGGTGATCAGTTTTCATCTCAAGGCCTCCAGCGGATCGAGCAATAGTATCCGGCGCAACGCCCAAGCCCAAGCGCTAGTCGAACTGATTCAGGCCAACGTGCCATCAGACGATTACCTGATGATTGGCGGGGATGCTAACACCTATAACTATTCGGAGGCCTGCCTCGCGACTTTGGGGTCCGTGGTGGACGTTTCCGCCCCACGTCCTGTTGATCAATCGGATAATCCTGACACCAACGCCGACCGTTCCTCGCCTTACGACTGGGTGTTGGCGGAACCAGAACTTGATGCGTTGGAGGCTCCCGTACAAATCGTATCGCTTTCATTCGCCAACGGGCTGGTTTTCGATAGCCGGATTTTTTCCCCCCTTTCGTCTGTATCTCCCGTTTTGTCCTCCGACAGTGGGGTAACAGGCATGCAGCATATGGCGGTCGTACGGGCTTTTGCCGTGCCAGCTGCGGAAATGTTGACGGTGACCGCGAGCAGCAGCAATACGACGTTGATTCCGAACAGCAACATTGTGGTGGGTGGAACCGGCACGAGCCGTACTGTGACAGTCACGCCCGTGGTAAACCAAACGGGGACGGCGACAATCACGATTACGGGTGGGGACGGGACTTCCACAGCGAGTGACACATTTGTGGTTACCGTGAATCCATCTCTAACGGCATTTCAAAGCTGGATGGCAGGATATGGACTCAGCGGGTCCACTGCTCTAGCCTCAGCCGATCCAGATGGGGATGGGTGGAGCAATGCGCAGGAGTACGCCTTTGGATTGGTACCGAATGTTGCAGGTGGGGATTTGGTGAAGATTGAAAGTAGTGGGTCGGGACCCAAGATTACCTATCTGCAAAGGAGTGGAGTGACCTACACGGTGAAATCAGCTTCCGATTTGCCAGCAGGGTTTGCGGGCACGGTAACCCCGTCGAAGAGTGATCCACAGCCGACAAGTTTACCATCGGGTTATGAGCAGTATGAGGCAACGCTAACCACCGGTACGAAGGGGTTCATAAAAGTAGAAGCCACTGTCCCTTA
>Ga0209356_1000681_pt1 | contig 13445 bp, 17 predicted proteins | sample LauGreFaBDMM15SN_2_FD_188213 | JGI IMG/M metagenome (GOLD analysis project Ga0209356, IMG submission 188213) | Freshwater lake microbial communities from Lake Michigan, USA - Fa13.BD.MM15.SN (SPAdes) (version 2) | ecosystem: Environmental > Aquatic > Freshwater > Lake | place: Lake Michigan, USA...
TTGACAGCCAATGTAGAGAGAGCTGAAGAGGCCGTTACCTCAGTTGCTGCAGTAAAAATCGTTGCCTGGGCTAGTTGTGGAATTGTCGAGACAGTAAAGAGCCCAATTAGCCCTATGGCTACCCTGATTTCCCACCGACTCATATCTCTATGATTACGCGTGGCAGGTGGCAAATCAAGGGCAATCGCCCTGATAGGGTCTGCTCTGCATTCAAACATTCGAACGTTTGAATGGGTTGTTAGCTCAGTTGGTAGAGCAAGGCACTCTTAATGCCTGGGTCGGGGGTTCGAGTCCCTCACAACCCACTTACGGAAGTAAGCCCGAATTCGAGGGATTTCACATTAAAAACAAAAAGGGCTGAGGCTATTTGCCCCAGCCCCTTTAATCTAAATAACTATGCTCCGATTGCTCTAATCTGGAAGAACCACAATGCAATGATTCCTACAGCTGAGATTGCCATAAAAATCTCAGGTGGTGCCTTACGTGCATTTCTGTTCCACGTTGAGTCTTCATTTGCGGGAATGTCTTTAACATATGCCGCTGTGTCGCCAAAAACTCCCATTGCGAAAACCAAGAAAAATGCTTCGACAATGCTCACGATGACTTTCCAGTCAGTTTGAGCTCCCGAAGAAAGATCGGCGAAAGCAGTTATTGCAAAAATTGCTAAGTTTGAAAAAAGCCCGACCAGCATTACTGATGAGGTTTGTGAAGCAGCAATCTCATAACGTTTCTCGTTAATTTCACGTTGATCCATTGTATTTCCTGTCTGGGAAGAACCAATTTGGTTGAAAGAAATGTATGGGGTCAACTCTCTAGTTTCAAGAATCTCTAAGTTAATTCTAGGTTAACATGATGAAGTTTTAAGCGTGCCTCAAAGGCCTGTCGTGACCGGGTCGGGGGTTCGAGTCCCTCACAACCTATTTGTAATGCCTCAGGTCAATAGAGGTGTTGATTAAGCAGCGCTTACCTCAGCTCAATGCGCGCTTTAGCATTCCCAAGTATGCATATCCTTTGACTTCTTTTGACCAGCTGCCTACAAGAGGTATCGCCTGATAGCTGATTAATTCCCAGCCTTCATTTCCTAGAGAATTCAATTTGCTCGAAAATTTCTCGAACTCGTCTGCTCGTTTGTTGCTATTCCACTTATCTGTAATTGTTAATTCTTCTACTAGATATTCCCATTTTGCCATATTCATAGCCCCCTTAAATTGTTTTATCGAGTTCTTGCGAGCACTCGAAAATTCTTACCAGAAGTGAACCACGCTACTCCCCATTTCTCACTCTTTCTTCTTCTAGCAATTGCTTGAGTCTTCATCCTGCATCGTTATCTTTCGGTGGTTTTAGGAAATATCTTCGCACGCCCACCGAAACCCCCAACTGTTTTTAATGCGCCCCCAGAAAGTGACCGGTCAGCGCGGAAGGTTACGTTTCTCCCTTCGCTACCATTGTTCTCTCCGGGAGTTAGCTATTTCGAGTCATGCATAAGGAGTTGAATATGAATAAAGATGAGTGGGATAAGACTTACACAGAGCAAAATGCCAAAGCTGAAATGTTCGGTGCGGGTATAGCGGGTTTACTTATGCTGGTACCAGTTGTTGGACTACTGGCTCTATGGGAGCCGAGAATTCTCTATGCAATTCCATTGTTAGTTTTCTGGATTTTGCGAAAGCGGAAATCAAATAAGAAATAGAACCTCTTGATTTCAGCATTAATTTGCCAATCAGTAGGTCACTTTTTTATAAGCGTTAAGGCAGAGCATCAAGGTAAGCTGGAATCACGATCTCGTTGTACTGCAAGAAGCCAGGCTTAAAGGGCGGATCAAAACGACAGATTCGAGTTTCATCAGAGAGTGCAATATCAACTTTAGCTGCGCTTACTCGAAGTTCTTTAGTCATCTTTCGTGATAGTTCTTCGGTTGCTTTCCCGCGAAATGATTTGGCAACACACGTCTCAGCTTCTAATTCACGTAATGAGACTTTTGAATCATTGGGATCTGGCATGTGACCAATAGTGCTACCCGATGGCATTACAAACGAGACATACCATTCATTAGATTCAGAAGTATCCGCTTTTTGGGCGGTGATTACCGGGGCAGTCATTGCAATTTTTTGCGAAGACTTATTTCCTTGTGAAATGTAATTAAATAATGAAGAGAAGGCGCTACTTGACGCAGTTGAATATTGAGCGGAAACCCTGACTTCTGCCAGGACGCAAGGCAGATATTCGCGAAGCTCAAACCCGTCATAAGTTCGTAGTACTTTAAATTCTTGCCGTTCAGTCATAATGAGAGCCTACTCTTACATAGCCCGAAACATCTGAGTACATCGCCCTATTGAGGTTCACATGCCCTTCACATTACACTCGTGGCCTAACTTTCGTTTTCAAACTGGGAGAAAAATGAAGCCTGCAAAAATCGCTGATTTTGGAATCACCGAAGAGTTTGGCTATTTGCCAGCGCATGCACCCGCTCTAGCCTTATCGGCTGGTAATGAAGAGTGGGATCAGTTTGGTAGAGATATACCAAAGTTATTAATGGGTACAAACTTTAGATCTCGCGTGAAGGCACTTCCTGAATTTAAAGTTAGTAAGTTAAATGGCGAAGCTGAAATTCAGCGAGCTATGTTGATCTTGAGTTATATCGGTCAGTCCTATCAATGGTCTGAAAACAGTCCAGCAACTGTCATGCCAGCAAACTTAGCGATTCCATGGCATCAGGTAGGTAAGCTCGTTGGAAGACCACCAATTCTCTCCTATCAAAGTTATGCTGCAGATAATTGGCGTAGATTTGATGCATCTGGACCCATTGAGTGCGGAAATATTGGCTTGCTCCAATGTTTCCTGGGTGGACAAGATGAAGAGTGGTTTATTTTAATTCATATTGAGATTGAGAAAAAAGCAGGAAAGGCTCTTAAGGCGATCGAGGATGCACAGAGTGCTGTGTCTAATAGTGATGCTGCTCAGCTTGAGGAAGCTCTAACGAATTTACGTAGCGCTCTTGCCGCAATGTATGAAGTACTTGGGAGAATGCCAGAGAGATGTGATCCCTATATTTATTTTCACAGAGTACGCCCCTACATTTTCGGCTGGCGCAATAATCCATCCCTGCCAGATGGTGTGATTTATGAGGGCGTGGATGAGTACCAAGGGGTTGGACAAAAATTTCGTGGTGAAACTGGTGCTCAGAGTGCCATCATTCCAGCAATGGATGCGGTCCTAGGAATTGACCACGAAAGGGATGAGCTCCGAGAATATTTAATGGAGATGCGAATGTATATGCCACCACGACATGTAGCATTTATCGAAGCGGTCGAGGCTGGTCCGTCAGTTCGTAATTTTGTAACCACAGCAAAGCAAGTTTCACTTACAGGTGTATTTAATGATTGCGTTGAATTGGTAGCAAACTTTAGAGCGATGCATCTTGAGTATGCAGGGACATACATTCACGCACAAGCACAGGCAACCCCAGGAAATCCATCGGCAGTGGGCACTGGTGGAACCCCATTTATGACCTACCTTCGCAAGCACCGTGATGAGACAAAAGAACAGACTCTCTCTTAATTCTTTTCAATCAATCTGTGGGAGATAGAAAGATAATCAGTAAGTAGCTCTTCCTCCAGATGCATCAAAGGTGAAGCCAGTAGTAAATGAACATGCTTTAGAAACCATAAAAGCCAACATCTCTGCAGCTTCTTCTGGCTCACCAACGCGTCCCATAGGAATGCGTCCAAGCATGTACTTCAAAGTTTCATCACTTGTACCTGCGTTAAATGGAGTTCGAATTACTGCAGGAGCAAATGCGTTAATTGTGATTCCTTCTGTTGCTACCTCTTTACCAACACCTTTAATGAAACCAATCATTCCTGCTTTTGATGTGTTGTAGGCATGCATTCCCGGGTTACCTTCTTTGCCGGCAATTGATGCAATATGAGCGATCCGTCCGTACTTTCTAGCTTTCATATGAGGGAGAACTTCTTGAGTCAACCAAATTGTTCCAAAGAGATTGATTGTTACGGTCTTCTCAAAAGCAGCCCAGTCAACATCTTCGACCTTAGTATTTGTAGGACCAACGATTCCAGCGGTATTGACCAGTGCATCAATTTGCTTATGATCTGAAACTACAGATGCGATCAACGCTTGAATACTTGATTGGCTAGACAAATCAACGCTCTTCACCTGGTTATCTTTAAGGCCTAGCTCTGTCTGTAGTGTGACTAACCCAGCGCTATCTAAGTCCGCTATTACGACTGTGCCCCCACGAGACGCGATCAATTGGGCCGTAGCTCTACCAATTCCGCTTGCAGCGCCAACTACGAGAACTACTTGATCTTTGAAATTCCTTTGATCAGTTGTCATGGGCTACTCCTCGGTGGCTAAAACCCCGTCCACAATTTCGGGCCTTGGCCAATAGTAAAGGCTTTGGCTCTATCGCGGTTAAAAAATCGGGTCTAAACTTTGCCCATGAACAAGGTAGCAATCGTCACTGGCGGAGCAAAAGGCATTGGATTCGGAAGCGCGCAACGTTTACTAGAGGATGGTGCAACGGTTGTTATCTTCGATGTGGATGTGAAGGCAATAGCCAGCGCGGTTGAACAGTTTGCGAGCTACGGAAATCGCTTCTCCGGCATCAAGGTCGATATCTCTTCCGATGCAGAAGTAAAAAAGGCAGTAACCGATGTAGGCAATAAACATGGCCATATCAATTACTTGGTAAATAGCGCAGGAATCCAAACCTACGGTATCGCTGAAGATACTTCTGAAGAGCTTTGGGACAGAACATTTGGTGTCAATGTGAAAGCAATGTACTTGACTACAAAGTATGCAGTTCCCTTTATGCGCAAGGTTGGTGGCGGATCGATTGTGAATATTTCATCCGTACAAGCGCTTGTAAATCAGAAGAATGTCCTGGCATACGCTGCTTCAAAAGGAGCAGTTAACGCTCTCACACGTGCAATTGCGGTGGATTACGCTGCTGAGCAAATTCGCTGCAACGCCGTACTTCCTGGTTGTGTTGATACACCGATGATCCGTGCAACGGCAGAATCTTTTGCCGGTGAGAGAAGCGCGGAAGAATTTCTACACGAATGGGGTTTAACTCATCCGATCGGTCGAATGGCTACCATCCATGAAATCGGGCAACTCGTTGGGTTCCTCTGTTCTGAGAAGTCCTCATTCATCACTGGATCTTCATATGTCATCGATGGTGGGATGACTTCTCAATTACCGAATAAACTTGCCTAGTCACTCTTAACCGTTAAAAGAAACGAGGGCTGAGGCTTATCGCCCCAACCCTCACTCCTAGATCGAACTTTCAGATGTCCTCTTCTACCCAAATACCGCCACTCTTGAACATGATTTTAGGATTCTTTTGACGTTCTGCACTCTGAGCTTCCCAGTTCTTATCAGAGAAAATTTTTGCAGCAGACTTACCAAAAGCCTCATGACTGTCATGCTTCACCAAGATAATGAAGGCATTATCTTCACCATACCAACCTGACATAACCTTCACTTCTGCACCGGTGGCAACCTTCAAATCCCTTACGAATTCCTCGAGTCTGGTTCGGGCTTCTATGTCAGCAGTTTTTTCATATGCATCTAACTTCCATACTTCCCATACTTTTGCCATTTCTTCTCCTTATTTGATTGTGTATCTCGATTGTGAGTGAAATCTCTATCTTCTTTTTAGGCGAATGGAACCGTGTGAAGCAAGACAGCCTTCCATGCCCCATTTTCTAGACGGAATGCGATTGTCGTCGGAGCAACAATTGAGGTGGACTTACCCTCGAATGTATAGCTCTGATTCAAAGTGCACGTGACAATAGCCATGTCACTTGAAGTAATCACACTGATATCAGAAACCTGCGATTTGATATCGGTAACTGACGTCATCATTCCCTTAATAGCCGCCACGCAAACTTCTTTTCCACGCAACCACTTCTGCGCAAGTTCATCTACTTGTTCAACGTCATCTGAAAAGTATTTAACGACTCCTTCACTATCAAGGTCGTCAAGAGACTTAAACATCTCAATAACAATTTTCTTAAAGTCTTGGCTCATCTGTCTTCCTTTTCTCTGAGATTCAAGTTTGAGTTGATGTTCGGAATGTTATGCGTGCTCTCCACCTGTATGGGCGAAAGTCTTATTTGTTATCTGCCAGCGTCCCTCGAGGATTGAAAGTGTGAAGTAATCTGTAAATGAGAGAGTTCCCCAGAATCCTTCTTCTTTAACAGTTGCCATCGCCACCGTGCCATCAATTTGGATATCAGCAATTGTTGCCTTCATCTGTCCAGCATCTCCAGGCGATTCCACCATCAAGGCAACGAAGCCAGCTTTATCTACGTCATAGTCAACACCGCCCATGGTTCCAAACCAACGCGCGCTTGAATGGAAGGCTTCATTAAGTTTGTCGGCGTTGCCTTTTCCGGCACCTTCAATGTAAAGATTGATAAGTCGCGTTACTTCCTCTAGATCTTTGCTCACTTTGAGTCCTCTCTGTAGTTACCACAAATCAAACCAAAGGTGGGGCACGATGTAAATAAAAATTTGTGAAATTGTGACCCTGATGGGTATTTCTGCACGAATGGGGCTTAGCTTCTTGGAGTACCCAAGTCGGCTCGAACCTCTTCAAACATTGTGTAGAAGTCGGCAAGTTCAACACCAGTAGCACTCTTGAATGCATCTGGAAACTTCATATTTTTGCCCAAATTATTGTAAACACTCATGAATTTATCCATGCCAATATTGGCAACTAGGAACTCAGTCGCAATAGCTCCGATTCCATATGGGTCAGAACTGCCATCATTCTTGGTTACTTCAGATAATTTCAGCGATTTCACTGGTCCAGAGATTGACCGCTTAACCGCAAATATGCGTCCCTCGGTTGCGTAGTCTGCTAACGACAAATGATTGGCTGTTTGCAAGCCCACAAAGACTGCAGGACCTTCCCAGAACCATTGTGGCGCAATCCCCATACCATCTGGCGTTGCGCTCGTACCCGCAATACTCTGTTGAATGAAGTGGAAAGTCTCATGCCCTGGCATTTGCATCATGCCGATCTTGTCACTCACCAACAAACCTTTACTCGTGATCATCGTATTGTTATATGTATTTGGTGGTCCACCGTGAGCTGGAACCTTATCGAAATAATTTGCTAGAGATTTTGCATCTCTCGTATACCCATTTTCGTTATAAGCCTTTTCTGCAAACTCCTTATCTTTTGCAATTACTGCAACAAATGGAGCACTTAGTTGTGGGTAAGCAAAGACTTTTGAGGCGAAAGACGATCCATCTGTCACCCACTTAAGTAAGTTTGCGTCTACACCTTCTTGGGCAACAATTTTTACAGTAGTCGAAGGACTTCTATTCGTTGCTGAATATGTTTTGAATTTCTCAGTTGCTGCCGTAGCAATAGACGCCGACGAGGTTGGTTTGCTCCACTTATATTTTTCCCACAGCGTTGCGTAAACAATTTCAGGAGTTGGCGCAGGTGTTGGGGTTGCCGACGGCGTAGCGCTAGGCGTTGAGACAACGGTTGGCTTAGTTACAGCCACACCTTTATCCCAAACAAACTTTTTGCCAGACTTGATGCAGGTAAAAGTCTTACCGGCTGCAACCGACTTAACTCCAGCTTTCTTGCAAGTATCTCCCGCCTTTACGGCAGCCTGTGAAGGCGTTAGAGGGAGAGTTAAGAGAAGAGCCACGGCAGTTACGAAGGCAATTTGTCTCTTTTGCATCTAGAGAAGATAAGGGATGCCTTAGCCAATTTCAATAATCTTTTGCTAGTTTCTAACTTAAATCCCTATCGATTCCGATGAATTCTTCGCGAACTGGTGTATTTTATTTGTATGAGTCCAAAGACAACGCCTAGCTACTGGATTTGCCCGAGGTGCGATCAGCGAGACAATTACTATCACGCTCCACGAGTTGTTGGCCAGGTAGGCATCGCTCGTGGATTTGAAATAGGTGATGCTGAGTTTATTGGTGGCGGCGCTCAATCAGTTGAGAAAGAGGTAGCGCTCTGTAAAAACTGTGGGGAACGCGTGAAATTTGTTGCAGAGATTGTCGAATACTCTGCTGAAGAAAAACGTGAACGCGGCAAACAAGGCGTTAAGAGCGGTCTAGTGACATTCCTAATTTCCAGCCTTGTAGCCTACTTCGTTGGTCGTCACTACATCAATTTGTACGATGAGTCGTATCCCTGGTTAATCGCATCTGTAGCTTCCACAATGACCTCCCTAATTTCTCTCGTTTATGTATTCTCATCAGCAAAAGCGTCGCTGTCGTAACCTTTTCGTTATCACAAATACTCCTTTTACATACCTAAAGGCAGTATTTTTCCCTTATGAAAAAGTTAGCTCCTCGTTTCGTAGCCCTCTTCTCTCTAGCAATTCTTCTCGCATCAGGACTCCCGGCGGTTTCGTCAGCAGCCAATCCTGCGGTCGTAAAGCTGACCGTTCACTATCAGCGTGCTGATTCCGAGTACACAGGTTGGAATCTCTGGCTCTGGAAGAACGTCACCACAGGAACCGATGTTGATGTTAACAAGGCTGGTGTGAATTTTACGGAAAGCGATGACTTCGGAAAAATCGCACGAGTTGAGCTCGACGGTATGGACAAATTTGAGAGTATTGGAATTATTGTTCGCAAGGGTGAATGGGCCGCCAAAGATGTGAGCGCAGACCGCTTCATCAATAAGTTTAAAGAAGATGGAACTGTAGAGATTTGGCTACGACAAGGCGATCCGGTTATTAGTTATGAAAAACCAACAGGAGCTATCCAAGAACCTGCCGGAAGCAAGTTAGCGAAGTTATATGACTCTGCAGATTTTGCAGCCAAGTACACATACACGGGTGATGATTTAGGAAATGTTTACTCGAAGAGTGCTACAAAGTTCCGAGTCTGGGCTCCGACTGCGAAGTCAGTGAATCTGGTTACCTATGCAAAAGCGGATGATCTCGCCGCATCGGCAACGATCACGGCGATGAAGGCAGATGTGAATGGCACATGGATTGCGGAACTTTCTGGCGATAATCATGGACTGATCTATAACTACCGAGTCACCGTTGATGCAGCGACAAATGAAGCGGTGGACCCATACGTTCGAGCAACAACAGTGAACGGTGTCCGTGGCGTGGTTGTTGATCTAGCTAAGACAAATCCAGCGAATTGGTCCAAGAGCAAGCCAGCTTTCTCAGGTAATCCCACAGATGCCATCATTTACGAGCTTCACGTTCGCGATCTATCCATGGATGCATCCAGTGGAATTCCAGCTGCCAACAAAGGTAAGTACCTGGCTTTCACAGATCTCAACACTTCATTTTCTGGGCAGAAGACTGGTATCTCTGCGATTAAAGAATTAGGTGTAACCCACGTCGAGCTTCTACCTATCTTTGATTACGCATCTGTTGATGAGAACTCCCCTACCTTTAACTGGGGCTATGACCCAATGAATTACAACGTTCCTGAAGGTTCGTACAGCTCTGATCCTAAGAACCCAACAGCGCGTATCACTGAACTTAAAGCTGCCATCCAAGCCATGCATGACCAGAAGCTACGCGTGAATATGGATGTGGTTTATAACCACGTCTACACCGCAAGTAATTTTAGTCAAGAGCTCATCGTTCCGGGGTATTGGTTTAGAACTGATGAATCAGGAAACCTCACCAATGGAAGCGGTTGCGGCAATGACGTTGCATCTGAACGATCAATGGTTCGTAAATTCATTGTTGATTCAGTCAAGTACTGGGCTAGCGAATATAACCTTGATGGATTCCGCTTCGATCTCATGGGTCTTATGGATATTGAAACCATCAATCAAGCAACTGCAGCCCTTAAGAAGATTGACCCCACCATCATTGTCATCGGTGAAGGTTGGGATATGGGAACTCTTCCAGCTGAGCTACGAGCAAATCAGAAGAATATTTCTAAGCTCAACGGAGTCGCACACTTTAATGATCAGATTCGTGACGGTCTTAAGGGTTCAGTCTTTACTCCTGCAGATCCAGGATGGGCAACTGGAAAGCTCACTGCGCGATCTGATGTCACCGCTGGAATCGTGGGAAATACTGAGCACAGTATGGATATGGCAGCAAAGTGGTTTACCCAATCCCCTGCACAATCTGTGAATTATGTAGAGTCACACGACAACTTAGCCTTGGCAGATAAAATCACCTCCAGCGTTAAGGGAGTATCACCAGCTGGAATTGCACAGTTAAGCCACTTCGCAACATCTGTCGCATTCTTAGCTCAAGGTGTTCCATTCATGCAGGCTGGACAGGAATTCTTGCGCTCGAAAAATGGAGATGAGAATAGTTACAAGTCCAGTGATGAAGTTAATTCACTGAAATGGTCGACCAAGGCTCGCAACGCCACGACTACGAAGTACTTCCAAGGTTTGATTGCTCTACGAAAGGCCCATCCTGCATTTCGTATGTCAACTGCTGCGGTAGTAAAGGCAAATCTGAAGTTCATTCCAACGACAAATGATGTGATTGTTTATACCCTTAACGGCAAAGCTGTAAGAGATTCTGCAAAGCTCATTGTCGTTATTCATAATCCAAATCCTGGTGCGGCATCAGTCACTCTTCCGAATAAGGGAAAGTGGTCAGTACTTGTAAAGGGATCAGTAGCTGGCACAAAGGCTATCCAGACACTTTCTACAAACAAGGTGAGCGTGGCAGGTCAAACAACAATGGTGCTCACTCAGTAAGTAGACGATCGAGATGAGATACTTCAGCCATGTTTGAAGCGCTCTTTCTCGGTTTACTGCAAGGCCTCACCGAGTTTTTGCCTATCTCATCGAGTGCGCACCTTCGCCTCGCTGGTGAGTTCCTGCCAGGTGCCGGTGATCCAGGAGCGACATTTACCGCGATTACACAAATCGGCACCGAACTAGCTGTGCTTATCTACTTCCGTAAAGATATTGCCCGGATAGCTGCTGCATGGCTCGCAAAGGTTGTCATCCGTAAAGAAATTCCTGGTAGCGCTGCGCAAGATGTACGAATTGGTTGGATGATTATTCTCGGTTCACTACCGATCGTTGTGCTTGGATATCTCTTTCAAGAGAATATTCGAAATGCATTTAGATCGCTCTGGCTCATTGCAATCGTCATGATTGTCTTCGGCATCATTCTGGGAATTGCAGATCGATTCGGCCGTAGTGAGCATGATCTAAGTGGACTTACTCAAAAACATGGTTTGGCATATGGATTTGCTCAATCGCTAGCGCTGGTTCCTGGCGTTTCTCGATCTGGTGCCACGATCGCAATGGGGCGAGTACTTGGGTATACCCGCGAAAGCGCGCTACGTTATTCATTCTTGTTAGCTGTACCAGCTGTTTTTGGTAGTGGCTTCTATGAGCTCAAAACTGCCATTGGTGAAAGTGATCCATCAGCACCATATTCACTAGTCGAAACTTTCGGTGCAACCATTGTTGCCTTCTTAGTCGGATATGCCATTATTGCTTGGCTTATGAAATTCATTGCAACAAAGAGTTTTATGCCATTTATCGTCTATCGAATCGTTCTGGGTACGGGCATTTTGATACTGCTCGCTACCGGAACAATCAACGCTTAAGGGCTATGCGATGTTAGGTGGAATCGATAACGCGCTCTTTCTCTCCTCCTTTGGTGGCTTTGTTGGCGTTGCAATTCTGATCGTCTTTCTCAAGTGGGCATTTTCATCGAATAAGAAGATGATCGTTATCCCAATCAAGGCTGGTAAGAAAGATGAATACGGCCTCCTTAAACCACTACCAACGCCAGGAAATTACATCGAAGCTGAGATGGCACTATTAAAATTGCAGGATTCCAATATCAAGGTAACGCTGACAAAAACTCTACAGGGGCCTTCGCTGATGGTTTTTGAACGTGATTACGAGATTGCGCTAGCGGTCCTCAAGAGCTAACTCACTCAGCTCAGCACCTGAAATTCGATAGACAGTCCACTCATCCATCGCCTTAGCGCCAAGGGATGTATAGAAATCAATTGCCGGTGTATTCCAATCAAGAACCCACCACTGGAATCGACCATAACCGCGATCCTTGCAAATCTGAGCAAGGTGCTTCAGCAAGTCTTTTCCGTATCCAAGTTTGCGATACTGCGGGCGAATAAAGAGATCCTCTAAATAGATTCCGTGTAGACCCTGCCATGTGGAGTAGTTGAGGAACCAAATTGCAAAGCCTGCAATCTCTCCTTCGTGTTCAACAATCTCACAGAAGACTTTGGGAGCATCACAGAAAAAGGATTGTTGGATCTGTGAAGCGGTGGCTTTTGCTTCATCGGGAGCCTTTTCATAAATCGCTAGCTCGTGAATTAGCGCAAGTATCTCTTCCGTATCTTCAATGCGTGCGGGTCTAATCACTTCTGGGCCTGCTTAAACTTGGGAAGATTGAGATCAAATTGTATGGAGAACGCCCGAACTAAGGCGACGACTACTCCACTGGTTATCGTTGCAATCGATACATCTACATTGAAGCCAATCAAGGCAACGAATGCAACAGCCCCGCAGAGTGAAGAGGTTGCAATCGTTTCGCGGTGCAGCAGAACTGGTTCTAATTGACAGAGAACATCGCGTAGTAATCCACCTGTAACGGCTGTGATGACGCCCAAAATAATGGTGGCATACCACGGACTATTGAGATTGTGCGCGAGTTGCACACCAGAAGCTGTAGCAATTGCCAGACCAAGGGTGTCCATAATCAACAAGGTCTTGCCAATCTTAGTAACGCGTCGAACGCTTAGTGTGATTGCAACTGCAACGATCACGCTTCCAATAACCCAAGGATCAGTAATGAGAATGGGCTTGAGCCCTAAGAAAATATTGCGCAGAGTTCCACCTGACACAGATGCGACGATTGCAACAAGTGCGATTCCACCATAATCCAAGCCACGATCTGCTGCTACGCGAGCTCCAACGAGTGCGAAGACAAAGACAGAGAGCAGGTCAAGAACATGAAGCAGCGTCACGCTGATTTACCGTAAATTATGAAACAGCGATGATGTCGACTGCGAAGATGAGTGTGTCCTTCTCAAGTGGATGACCAGCCATCGCTCCATAACCAAGAGCAGGTGGGATCACCAATAGGCGACGTCCGCCAACTTTTGCACCAGGAAGACCTTGCTGCCAACCCTGAATTAAACCGGAGAGTTGGAATGTTGAAGGAGTTCCGCTTGACCAAGAAGATTCAAGAATGCTTCCATCAGACCACTTCATCAATGTGTAGTGAAGTGTCAGAGTTGATGTTGCAACAACTTCCGCACCACTTCCAACGATTACATCTTCGATAATAAGAGTGGTAGGAGCATCACCTGAAGGTGCGGTAATTGTTGGTGCTTCACCGGCATTTGTGGTGACTTGAACAAGCGTGCTTGATGACATGTCATCTCCGATTTCTGAACAGCCTGTAAGGCCAACGAGTGCGAGCGAAAGCATGAGTACAACTTTTTTC
>Ga0209356_1000683_pt1 | contig 13426 bp, 13 predicted proteins | sample LauGreFaBDMM15SN_2_FD_188213 | JGI IMG/M metagenome (GOLD analysis project Ga0209356, IMG submission 188213) | Freshwater lake microbial communities from Lake Michigan, USA - Fa13.BD.MM15.SN (SPAdes) (version 2) | ecosystem: Environmental > Aquatic > Freshwater > Lake | place: Lake Michigan, USA...
TGGTTGAAAAAGCTTACATGGTAGATGACGCTATTGGTGAGGCGTCCGGTGGTATTTACCAAGCAATGATTGCGTACAACAATGCGATTGAAGCCAGCAGTAATTTCAAAGATTTGACCAGTTTGAGTATAAAAGCTCTAGATCGTGCGTTTGAATACTTTGAGGTGGAATCTGCCTACGAAGTTTCAACCAAGGTAGAGGAAATTTATTCAGTCGAATCCTTTGAACATCATCACGCATGAAAGGAAATGACCATGTCTAAATATCTTGTTATTCCTCGACGCGCTGATTCACCAGTGACCCATAAAGGTGGCAGTACTGAAGAGACGGTTTGTGAGATCGCTAAAAACTTGTTGCATTACCCAGGCCCGTCGGATTATTTGATGGCAATACCGGCAGATACAAAGATTGCCACATTTTCTGTTCTTAAAGACGACGCATTCTGCTCACTCGAAATCACCCCAAAAACTCTTGATACTTGGCGCAATGATGTCATTGGTATTCAAGATGCCATCAATTCATTTCAGTCAGCTAAGGATCGTGCAGAGAATATTTTGGATCGTGCCTTGGCAGATTTGGACGAGGCTTATGAAAACAGTACTGGATTTAAAGGCTATACACCAAGTGATGACATCAGTGTGTATGGTGCGCTAGAGCAGATGGGTTCTAACGATCTTGAGTACACATTTCAACGCGCCTTGCATGAGATGTACAAATTCCAAGTGCTCAGGCGTGAGACGGCTAGAGGGTAGGCACCATGGAACAAGCACAACTTTTCAAACGTTTGTTTGACATGAGCTTGGATGAGATCGCGTCTTTCATTAGTTACGATGAAACGATTGAAGCATCCCTGTACAAGTTGGACATGGCCGCTAGGACAAGACACATCATTGACTCAGTTCAATTTGAGGACATGTGGCAGTCACTCGATGAGAAAAGTCAAACGTTCGATATCTACATATCCATGCGACTGTCGCCCATGACGCTGGCATCTTGTTTTCACTTGAACCATGACATGAATGGATTGGAGTGGCGATTTGTATTTCCGCGCTATGACGATCTACCCAAGAACTCTCGGCCCAAGTGTTTTGGTGAGTACTTGGCATTGAACAAAAGTGTGCAGATTATGGATATCGAGACCTACGATATAGACATAGCGTGTGAATTTTTGGATAAGGCGTATGACTTTTCACACCACAAGAACAAGCCCATCATTCCTCGCCAGCAAGGCGGCGTTAACCAGTAAGCGCAATAAATGTCAGTTGCTTCTCGAGTTCAATGCAGGCCATTTGCGCGGCCATGGGATTCTTGCCTGCATTGATCTCCAATCTAAAAGTCTCGCCTGCAGTGGTGATGTGAATCTTCACGATGCCGGCTTTGCTTTTAAATTGGTAGGAGACATCTGCTCGGGGCAGATGTTCACGTTCATTAACAATCAAACTAATCTTTTGTTTACCGATGTCTTGCAGGCGTTGGTTTAATTCCCAAGCGCCAGCAACTCGGCCTTTGTAGTCGGCCATGGCTTCTTTGACCACGGTCATAGTGCCAGCAGGGCCCACTTTGGCAATGATGGCCAGTTCGCCACTCAAGTCTTCTTTCTTAACAAGCCTGACCCTTATCCGCTCGTAGTAATCGACCGCAATCAAAGCCGCCTTCATTTTGGTGATGGCTTCTTCTGCGTAGCGTTCGAAGTACTGGGTTAAAAGTTCAGACATGGTGGGCTTTGATTATTCAGTCGTGAGGGTAGGCCGTGGTTGGTATTTCATTTCAGGGGATCAGGTGGACTTCTTAAGCTGAGCTTTGAGGCGATTCTCAAAGTCATCGGTCAGTTCACAGTTCTGTGCGATGAGGGGCATGACAAGACCCGTGCTCATCTGCACCAAGTTCATGATGTTGTTATTGGCCATCTGTGCTGTCATGATGGCTCGGATCTGTGCAGCTTCACCACTGGTGGCGTAGGGATCTATAACGCCAGCGAATTGCTTGGCCTTCATCAATGGCGTTAAGTGGCTGTAGTGCTTGGTGATCATCAACACTGACGTGCCCATCTGCTCCGCCAAGTCGTGAATTGGAATTCCTTCTAACAAGCGCTGGGTGGCGTAGTAGTGGCGCAAGCTGTACAAGCTGCGTTCCTTGCCCGTAACAGGGCAGTTGAGTAGCTCTGAGTCCTCAAGCCACTGACGGAATGGTTTGTTCCAGTTGTCTGGTACAGAGCCATCCGAAAGTCGGAATAGCAGCTTGGGGATCTTTTTCTTCAAAACTTCCTCAAGGGTCATGCTGGACAAGTCTGGGCTAAGCTGACGTAGGCGCTCTAGCAGCAGCCAGCAGCTGTTGTGGGCTACAAAGTTACGTGCACCGCGTTTGCCGCGCTGTAGACGGAAATGCAGGATGGGCTGCCCATCGCGCACTTCCACATCAATGTGCCGCCATTCCAAGTATTCAGCTTCAGTTCCGGGGCGCATACCAGTAGCAGCCATGAAGGGCACGTAGATAGCCAGCAGTTCACGGATAATTTTTGTACGAGCGGTGCGCCCATCGTCAATGAACTTGGCCGCATACTTCATCATTGCTTCCAGCTCTTCATGGCTGAACTCAGCACGGCGATCACTCTCAACTCCAGTGTTCTTGGTAAGAGGGCGCTCGTATGCAGTGAGATAGCCACGCTCAATGGCTTCATCAAAGATGAGGTTCAGCGCAGCGTTGTGATTGTTCTGTGCACTGCCTGAAAGCTCACGCCCCACCTTGTCGCGACGCCACACATGGAATTCAGAAATCACTGAGGGCTTGATGCCATCCACGTTGTACAGGCCGTAGAAGGGGATCAAGTACAACTTAATAGCTGAAACATAGTCCCGAAAGCTAGGTTTGGCTGTACCTGCGGCAATTTCAGCCTCCAAGCGATGCAGGACAATTTCAGCTACTGGCTTGAACTTCCTGCTGGTGACGGGGCGGCCTTCTTCCAAGTCAAACGTTGCCTTCATCCACATGCGCTCAGCTATCTTGGAGGCTTCCTTCACATTGGCTGTATCAGTGCTGCGACGGAACCAAGTTTTGAGATTCTCCAGCTTGTAATGCGCTTGCCATTTTTTGCTGTCGTCACGACGCACAAGCCTAATCAATTCAGGCTTGACTATGACGGTTTCGCTTGCTGGTACACGCATGTCAGCACTTTACAACGACTTTTTGAAAAAAGCAACCAGCGGCAGATTAAATATTCGTGTAATAACCGTGTAATTAAAGGGGTTTTGGCTCCTCGACCTGGGCTCGAACCAGGGACCTACGGATTAACAGTCCGGCGCTCTACCGACTGAGCTATCGAGGAATATTCGGTTGCAAGCAAAAAGTACACAAAAAATCAGTCTCTATAAGACTAAGAGCGACTGTACATTCAGCTAAGTCTCGCATTGTAGCAAAAAATATTGTGGGTTTTCCAATGGGAAGGGATTTTATCCAAAAGCCAGAAGAAAGCTTGTGGATTGGATAAGTTAGACACTCTTTTCGATTTAATCAGTGCCTTGTTGTTTGATTAGATCCTTAGAACTAGCAGATGAGCTGCGACGATTCTCACGCAACATGAACAAATACAGGCCTTCCACTTTGTCTCTGGCCCAGGGTGTTTTGCGCAAGAACTTTAGGCTGGAGCTGATGCTAGGGTCGTGTGTAAAGCATCGAATTGGAATTCTTTGCGCCAGTTCAAGCCATCCGTAGTGCATCTCAAGGCTAGAAATAATTGATTCAAGCGTTAAGCCATGCAAAGGGTTGCGTGGTTGTTCATGGGGGAGGGGCGTATCGCTCATGATCATCTTCGTACCAACATGCTAAATTAGCGCGGATAAATTCTGGATGCGATGGGCTTCACTTCATAGTTTGGAAGAAAGCGGCAATCTGCAGGTTTAGCAGAACTGAATTGTTTGCATCGTTGATCAATGTCGGCTGCGGATGGTTTTTGTCCTTTTTCTACCCAATCAAGGAGTGCGTTAAACAACGGTGGGTAGTGTGCGTCACCCCAGTAGCTGTGCTCGCGTGAGTCGACAAAAGTTTGAACAAGCTGCTGATCTTTGCCGGCCATTTTCATTTTTTGGCGTAACACATCTTGCCCTTCGACAAACACTGTGGAGTCGTTGATGGCATGACTGCTGATGACGGGCACCGCAAACCGACCTTGATGATTGACGTCTGCAGAAAATTTTGCAGTTGCTTTGGGATCTGCAACAAATCGTGGAATGGATGCATTCAATTTGACGTCATCGGCGGAACCCACATAACGAACGCCAGCATTGCCAAATGGACTGCTTCCCCCATTTTTAGAGACCACATCTTGAAGAGCAAAGGTACCCCAATTCAAATGACCCAAAACAGAGTTTTCGGGCATTTTGAGAACATCAACTATTGTTTTGAGTTTTTGCGCTTGTTCAGGTGTTCTTTTTGCCGCAGGTGTGCCGGTGCCCAGGCATTCATTGGCGCGCTGCGCCAAATCGGCATTGGTCATTTGGTTGTCGGTTGGCAGTCCAATCGACAAAGAGTAGGGCTGTTCTGTAGGGCGCGGATGGTTGTTGCACAAATGTTGATAAAGAGCACGGATGTCCAGCCTAAAGTCGTAGGTGGTGGGTCCTGCCACCACACCACTGGTCAATAAAATACCATCCCAAGATTTTGGAAACATTTCGGCTGCACGCGTTGCAACCATGGCGCCCCAGGATTGACCGTGAAGAAGCGTTGTACGTGGTTTTGCCACGTGATCAATGAAGATACGGCGGACGCGCTCAGTATCCTCTGCGGCAGTCGTTACTGCAAAGCCACCTTGACGAAAGACAGAGCCTGCCCATGCATGGCCTTCGCTCACTGTGATGGCCCAACGTTTGATGTCTTCGTCTGCACGAGTCGTTTTGGGTGGGCCATAGCTTGGGCCACCATGGGCGTGAACGACCAACACGCCAGTCCATTTTGCGGGCATGACGATGAGGTAATGCGCGGTAGCTGAGTCTTGTCCGCGCAGGCAAGTTGCCCCCGCAGGAACACCTTCAGGGCAAACTTGCTTTGTAGGCGCTGCTTCAATGGACAGTGGTGTGTTGACGCATGCTGTCAAAGAGAAAAAAGCTAAGCTAGACAGCACCAAGCGCATGGGCTTGAAATTTTGATAAGGCATGGTTTGGAGTTTCAAATTAGGTTAGAAGATTAAAACTGCTGAGAACATTGAAGCATTCAAGATTACGGCTTAAATTCATCAGGGGCACCAGGTGGAATGGGGGGATGTGTCTTTAAGGATTTTTCAAAAGCCATCATCATTTTCCGCATAGGACCTCGAACCCATCCGTCTTCCATCGCGGCGTCAGTTTCTTCTTTAGGATCGCGTTTGATGTTAAACAACCAAGGCGTTTCAAGGTGTTTGGTTCCCGAGTTGGGCTCGCTCTCAAAAATAAAATGCAATTTCCAGTGACGCCATTTGACGGCACGCAACTCTGACTTAATGTAGAAGAGAAATCCTTCTCGAGCAGAATTTTCTGTTCGTCCAGTCCACCAATTCATTTGACTTACGCCATCAATTGGTCTGTCGATGGGTAGATTTGCACCAGCCGCCTCAATGAGAGTTGAAAAGAGATCCGTAACATGAATGATGTCATCACTCTCTGTTGCTTTTTCAATCTGGCCTGGCCATCTCACAATCAATGGCACACGAAGACCACCTTCCATGGCAGTGTGATAGGTGCCCGACCAAGGGCCAGCAGTACCGCGCCATGGCCGTCTAAATTCAGGGCCGTTGTCACTTGCGAAAATAAACAAGGTATCGTCATAAATACCTAGGTCTTTGACCGCATCTATAAGTTGGCCCACCCTATGGTCCATTTCCATCATGGAGTCTGCAAATTCACCAACACCACTTTTGCCAGCAAAGTCTGGATGTGCCAAGGTAGGGAAATGCAAATGGGTCAGTGGCACATAAAGAAAAAAGGGCGTATCTCCATTGGCGTGACGGCGCATGAAATCAACCGATTTCTCTGTCAATTCACTGTCAATCAATCGCCGTTTGGCCAGATCATATTCCGCTACATTTTTAGCAGCTTGCCCTTTCATGCCCTCCATGACTTGAGGTACGTCAACTACGCTCGGGTCAAAGCCAGGTGATTGTGTAAAGAGTGTTTCATTGGTGGTGCGAGGTATTCCGTACCACTCATCAAATCCTCGTTGATGCGGATAACGGCCGTCACGGTCACCCAGATGCCACTTGCCAAACATACCGGTGGCATAACCTGATTCTTGGAGTACCTGTGGCAAGGTGATTTCCCAAGGATGGATACCTTGTGGAAGGCCCGCAGGCACCGACTGCAGAGCGCCTGTTCGAATAGGATGCCTGCCTGTCATCAACGCAGATCGAGTAGGGACACAATCACTTTCGACATTGAAGTTCAAACATTTCAAACCTTCTTCAGAGAGTGCGTCGATTCGCGGTGTCGGCGCGCCACGCAATGCGCCACCACCATAGCAGCCGAGTTCGCCCCAACCTAAGTTGTCTGCTAAAACCAGAACAATATGGAGTCGTTTCTTTGTTTGAGTCATCTTCACTCCATGGCGATCTTGCGATCTTTGATGAGCTTCGCCCACCGCTCACGGTCTTGAATCATGCGCTGCTGGAAAGCATCTGGCGTCATGGCCACTGTTTCCATGGCCAGTCCAAGCAGTTGCTGTTTTAAGGCTGTATCGGCCAGAGACTCTTCAACAACCTTTCTCATTTGAGAAATGATTGGGGCAGGTGTGCCATCCACTGCAAAGAGGGCAGACCACTGGGGAACATCAATATCGCCTGCACCACTTTCTCCCAAAGTGGGGGTGTCGGGCAGGATGCTCGAACGACGCCTGGTGCTTACTGCCAATGCAACCAGTTTTCCTGATTTGATGTGCGGCAACACAGCAGCAGCACCTAGAACTGCCAAATTAACTTGCCCTGAAATAACGTCATTCACTGCTTGCCCACCCCCTTTGTATGGAATATGGAGCAAGTTGACGCCAAGGTTTTGAGAAAACAATTCGCCAACCAAATGTTGAATAGAGCCCTGACCGGAACTTGCATAAGACACTTGATCGGGTTTGCCCTTGGCGCGAGTCTGCAAATCTTGAATTGTTTTCAGACCAGATGAGGGCGCGGTCACGATGACAATGGGCTGAAACGACAAAACAGCGATGGGGGTGAATGTTTTGGTTAAATCCCAAGGCATGTTGCGAAACAAGGGCAGCAAAGAGACGGAGTCAGAAGCGACCAAAAAAGTATGCTGATCTTTGGCGGCGCGAAGCGTGGTCTCGACGCCTAATGAACCGTTGGCACCGGGCTTGTTGTCTACCAAAACTGCTTGACCAAGTCGTTTCCTGGCGCTTTCACCTATCAATCGGGCTACAACGTCATTAGAGCCACCCGCTGGGAATGGAACAACCAAGTTGATGGATTTGCTAGGCCAATCCTGTGCCAAGGCACCCTTGGACATTAGCATTGCTGCTATGGAAGTCCAAACCAAGCGATGTGTAAATTGTCGTTTTGAAATGGCAGTCATGGTTCTAATGATTCATTGATGACCACGCCAGTTTAACTGGCTTGCAGATGGTTTACATTCATCAATAGACAAATCGGATGGTCAATCGCAAGTTTCTAGGAGCCCCTGCGTACAGGTAGTAATGGCCAAACTGCTTGGGCGATTCTCTCCAATAAGCGCGATTAGTGGCGTTCTCCAATGCCAGTGACCAATCGGTGTTCTTGCCTACCACTTTGGTGCTGTAGTGGGCCGCCAAATCTGCCGTGGTCCAAGCTGGCAAAGTCATGGCGCCGCCTTCCATCAAGTCGCGTAGGCCTTCGTGACTCAGGCGCAGAGAGGTGCGCAACCCGGCTACTTGAGTCCAGCGGTATTCAGCCGCAGCACGCACGACCAATGAAGGTACGTTCAAGGGACGTTGCCCGTTTTGGCTAGTGTTGATCACAGCATCAGCACGTTTTGCATTGAGCCATGTGGCAGCGGTATCCAATTTCCATTGCTTGCTGCGGTAGCCCATGCCCAATTCCACGCCTTTGTGATTGGCAACACCATCCAATATTCGTGTGCATGAGTTGTCTTCTTCGCACACACCTTGATCACCCCACACGGGGCGTGTGATGTCAAACAAAGCGGCATTCCAAAGCCATTCACCCTGAGCGCCTTTGAAGCCCAATTCTTTTTGGGTACTTTTCGCTGAAGGCAGTGCCACGCCAGCATTGGAATACCGGCTGCGATTCGGGGTGACTTGTGCCTCCACACCTTGGCCATAACTGAAGTAGCCTGTGGTGTTGTAGGGCAGTTTGTGGCTGAAGGCTAGCCAGGGTGTGGTGATGGTGCGTTCGTCGTGCGTGGCTCGACTGCCATCCGTGCGTTGGCTATCGCGCTGAATATGGCTTGCTCGGAGGCCCAACCAAAGGTCGGCAAATTGATGAACGCGAACGCGATCTTTGACACTGATTTCGGTTGAGTACTCTTGGCGGTTGGTGTTCAGGTCATATGGCTCGGGCGCTGCGGTACTTTCGCCAACACCCATCAAGCTGCCAATTCCAGCCCAGTTGTAGGCTTGCATGGGGGAGAGTTTGTCAATTTGACGCTGACGCAACCAAGAGAAGCTGAGGTCGTGTTGAATGCCTGCCAGCTTTACTTGACCTGTCAATTCTGTTTGCAAGGCATCGCTGGTACGACGCTCGTTTTCGCTGCGATAGTCGTACAGGTCAAATGTTTTATCACTGCAAAAACGATCGTAATTGCCTTCTGCATAACAGCCGTAGGCATAGCTTAAGCGGTCGTCTGTTTTTAAACGTTGCGCGCCAAGTTGGGTGGTCCACATCCAGCCGTTGTCTAAGCGTTGCTTCAAGCGCATGCTGCCTGTAAGGCCATCAAAGACGCCGGGTACAGACCAGCTTTGTTTGGAGAAATTGTTGTGACCCAAAACAGGTGAGGGCAGTGTATTGCCCGTGATGCTTGCCGCATTCACGCCCATTTGTTGCCGGCTGCTGCTCTCAATTTCCCATTCAAGGCGTGTGTTGGCGTTGATGCGCCAGTCCATGGCCAATGCCAACAACTGGCGATGGCCTTTTGCGTTTCGCACATAGGGATTGAGATCTTCGTAGGCTGCATTGACTCGGTAACCCACAGCATTGTTCTCGCCAAAACGTCCGCCGATATCGAGTGCGACGGCGCTGTTGTTGCCATTGCCATAACTGAAGGTGAGGCTTCGAGTGCTGGCTTCTCCCGAATTGGGTGGACGCTTCACCACGTAGTTGGCCAAACCACCTGGTGCGCTGGTGCCCGCTTGAATGCCGCTGGTGCCTTTGAAGAGTTCGATGCGCTCTTTGTTGTCCAAGGGAATCATGGTTTCGGCGTTGATAGGCAAGCCTTCACGCCGATAGTTGTAGCGATTGTCCAGCATGAAACCGCGAACACTTAGCATGTCCCAATAAGCGGGCGAGTTGTAGCTGTCGGTTACAGAAGAATCTAAACGCAATGCATCAGAAATACGTTGCGCACCCAAATCTCGCAATGTGGCGTTGTCTATGTTGATGGCACTGAACGGTGCTTCGCGCAAGCTGAGGCCTTCAAAACCACTGACTTGTTGTGCAGCTGGGCTGGTGATCAAGATGGTGTTGTTTTGGGCAATTGCAGAGGCACTGACAAGCAGCAGCGCGTGGCAAGTTAGTTTTGGCAAATGGTGTGCCATTGCGTTTTCCTTCAACGAAATGGCAGGTCGGCTGGATCATTCAACGAATGTTGGCAAATGAGTGTTTGCCTCGTTGTTTAGACAAGCTTCCCTGCGCGAGGATTACCTCAATCAGGTTCAAAGGGACTTTCTCAGTCTTAGCTTTACAGCTAAAACACCCCTAGCGGATGTGGCTACAAACTGGCGTCAGCAGTGTCGTTTGCAATCACGGGTTGATTCTATTACACACCCAAGAGCTTGTGAAGGTGGGTAGAAGTTGTGGTGTATTGAAGTAGGGTTTTTTGGTCGGGGCGCAGCAGGGCAGATGCGCCAAAAGCGGCCAAGGTCGCTTCGTGAAATCCACACAAAATGAGTTTCTTTTTGCCGGGGTAGGTGTTGATGTCGCCCACCGCAAAGATGCCGTGCGCTTGTGTGGCATAGGTCTCGGTGTTAACAGTCAATTGCTTTCGTTCCATGGCCAAGCCCCAATCGCTGATAGGGCCGAGCTTGGGTGAGATACCTAGGCACAAGAGCATTGAATCTGCCGGTAAAACTTCTGTATCGCCATTCGCGTTGAGAATTTCTAAGCCCGTGAGTTGGCCGTGCGTTTGTATCAAGGCAGTAGGCTGCCCGGCCACAAAACGCATTGTCTTGTCAGCGCAAGCTTGGCGCATTTGCTCAATTGCCTGAGGGTCGGCTTGAAACTGATCGCGCCTGTGAAGCAATGTCACACTTGCGGCGGCATTGACCCCCATGCGCCACCGCGCGCAAGCTTCCAGCGCGGCATCGTTGTCGCCCAGTATCACGAGGTGTTTGCCTTTGAAGCTTGTCTCGGTAGCCGCTGCATGAAAGATGTGCTTGCCCAACAGAGTTTCAAAACCCGCCAAGCTCAGTGTGCGCTTGACGAATGCACCCACACCTGCCGCAATAAAAACAGTTGCTGCTTTGAATTGCGTGCCTTTGTCGGTTTGCACTTGCCACTGGCCGTCTTCTGTGGCTTTGAGTTCACTGACCAATTCTTGAAGATGAAACTGTGGTGAAAAGGGTTTAACTTGCTTTTGCAGTTGGTCAATCAGTTCTTGACCGGTGCAAAGCGGAATGCCAGGAATGTCGTAAATGGGTTTGTCGGCGTAAAGCTCGGCACATTGGCCGCCCACTTGCGGCAAAGCATCCACCACGTGGCAGCGAATGTCTTGAAGCCCTAGTTGAAACGCTTGGAACAGCCCCACGGGGCCTGCACCAATGATCAAGGCTTCTGTTTGAATCAACGGATCAACTCGCTCAGTTTGCCTGTCTTGTCTTTCCAGTCGTCCGCATCGGGCATGGGAATTTTGCGTTTGGTTATGCTTTTCCATGTAGGCAACAAGGCCAGTTCGGCATTGAGCTTGGTCATGTGAACTTGGTCAGCTGGCAGGTCTTCTTCTGCATAAATGGCATTGACGGGGCATTCTGGAATACACACAGCGCAATCGATGCACTCGTCGGGGTCAATGGTGAGAAAGTTAGGGCCTTCACGGAAGCAGTCTACAGGGCAGACATCCACACAGTCGGTGTATTTGCAGCGGATACAGGATTCAGAAACAACGTGGGTCATGACAGTTTGAATAGGCTAGGGCGTTAAAGGACGTCATGGGGATGACGCCCGAAAATTGGCATTTTAAGGCACTTAAAGAGGACTGTCTCAATTCACCAACACTGCGCCTGAGGTCTTATGGCTGGCCGTATCGACCAAAATCATGGCGCCCAACACGCGGGATTTGGCAAAAGGCAAGGCAATCAGGGGCTCTTGGAAGGCCAAAGTCAAGCGAGATCCTTGGCAAACAAAGGCTGTGTGTCTAAAGCAGAGCCTTGGTAGAACGCAGGAAAGCGCTCAAACTGTCTTTGGGCAGCGCTAGCATCCAGCCCTTCACGCAACACAGCGACATCAAATCCTGTGCGCGCCATGGCCACCAATTGATCAATGAGGACATCGCCAGTGGCGCGAATTTCACCTTTGAAACCCAAGCGGCGACGCAACAAGAAAGCTTGACTGTATGCGCGGCCATCGGTGAACTTGGGGAAGTGCAAATCGATGCGCTTGACGCCTTCAAGCGACACTGCGCGCGGATCAGCATCATTGGCCATGCCGATGGTGCTGGTGTCTGCAACGTATGAGTGATCCTTGAAAGACAAAATTTGCATAACATTCATTCCGTGTTTCATGCGAGCGCAGGTTCAGTGTGACGCGCTGCATTGGCTTCAATCTTGAAGGGGTCTTGCCCAACACGGCGCAAGGTCTCGATAAAGTATTCGGCACGACCGTTGCCGGTAGGCGCGCGCAGTTCAAGGTACGTGTTGATCACGGCCTCAATCACTTCCGGCACTTCAGCGGCTGAGAATGAAGGACCTACCACTTTGCCCGGACCTGCCGTGCCAGACAACGCAGAACCATCGGAGCCACCCAAGGTCACTTGGTACCACTCTTTGCCGTCTTTGTCGACGCCCAAGATGCCAATGTGGCCGCTGTGGTGATGGCCGCAGGAGTTGATGCAGCCGCTGATGTGCAAGTCGATGGGTCCCAAATCGTCTAGCTCATCAATGTCTTGATAACGCTCTGAAATTGCAGCCGCAACGGAAATGGCGCGTGCATTGGCTAAGGCGCAGTAGTCACCGCCAGGGCAGGCAATCATGTCGTTCAATAAACCAATATTAGGGCTTGCCAAGCCCAATGCTTTGGCGTCTTGCCAAAGGTCAAAAAGTTGGGTTTCAGGGACCCACGGCAGCACCAAGTTTTGTGAATGAGTCACGCGTGCTTCGCCCCGAGAGTACTTTGCCACCAATTGCGCAGAGGCCTCTAATTGTTCTGCTGTGACATCGCCAGGTGCCAAGCCCAAACGTTTGAACGACAAAGTAACTGCACGCAACTTCGGATTTTTGTGCGCAACAACGTTTTGATGCAACCAGCGTTGGAATCCTGGGTCTTGTAGGTTGCTGTGAGCAGATACTGACGCATTGGCGGGAGCTTTGGGTTCAACAAAGCAAGCTGCGACACGATTGAACTCTGCCTGCGAAATGGTGTGAGGGCCACCATCTTTGTTGACCACATCGTCAAATTCAGCTTCCACTTCGTCGATGTAACGTTGGCCTTCAGCTTTCACCAAAATTTTGATACGCGCTTTGTACAAGTTGTCGCGCCTGCCCCAACGGTTGTACACGCGCACCACGGCTTCGAGGTAGTTCATGATGTGTTGCCAAGGCAAGAACTCGCGCACCAAGGTGCCAATGATGGGGGTACGGCCCATGCCGCCGCCCACCCATACCTTGAAGCCAACTTCGCCAGCAGCATTTTTCAAAAGCTGTAAGCCGACATCGTGCCAACCAATGGCCGCCCGGTCCTCTCTAGCGCCGGTGATGGCAATTTTGAATTTGCGTGGCAAGAATGCAAACTCAGGGTGCAAGGTACTCCACTGGCGCAAAATTTCTGCGTAGGGCCTAGGGTCGACCACCTCGTCTACGGCCACACCGGCCAATTCGTCGGTGGTGATGTTGCGGATGCAGTTGCCGCTGGTTTGAATGCCGTGCATGTCCACTGTGGCCAAAAGGTCCATCACGTCGGCCGACTTGCTCAATGGAATCCAGTTGAATTGAACGTTTTGGCGAGTTGTGAAATGGCCGTAGCCTTTGATCAGCCTGGGTGATTTGCCGGGCAGCAAGTCTTGTTGAGCTTGGGCTTTGGCAAACAATTTATCTT
>Ga0209356_1000684_pt1 | contig 13425 bp, 10 predicted proteins | sample LauGreFaBDMM15SN_2_FD_188213 | JGI IMG/M metagenome (GOLD analysis project Ga0209356, IMG submission 188213) | Freshwater lake microbial communities from Lake Michigan, USA - Fa13.BD.MM15.SN (SPAdes) (version 2) | ecosystem: Environmental > Aquatic > Freshwater > Lake | place: Lake Michigan, USA...
TTGCACAACCATGCGGTTTTCTTTCATATTTAAATTAATCGGGCCTTCCGGCATCGCTCTTAAAATATCCAACAATTTACGTGCACCGACGGTTGTACTGAAATCACCCTCACCAACCCCAAAGTCTGCCTTCGTCGTAATCTGAATATCAATATCTGTCGAAATAAAAGAAATTTGTTCTTTTTGCTTACGCATTAAAAAATTAGCAAGAATTGGTAAAGTGTGGCGACGCTCAACAATTCCACTAACAACTTGTAAAGGTTTTAGAAGGATGTCTCTAGTTGTACTGACCAGTTGCATGTTGTTATTCCTAAATTAGATAAATTTAATTTAATACTAGTAATAAGAATCTAGTTTTCTGTGGATATTTAAAAAAAACTATATAGATGAATGCCTTATGGAAATTAAAACCTGTGCATAACCTCTGTATAAATCGTGGATAGATCTTGGATAACTTATTCATAGACTCTATTTTGCACGATGATGGAGACTTTTCCACAAATTATTAACATCTTATACACTACTTATTCACATCTCTTTACATTGGTTATCCACATGATTATCCACAGAATTTTAAGCCTTCAACGTTTGTTCTAAAACGTGTAATTCGTGGTTTAAATGGCTGTCATATAAACGTTTTTCACTAATTTTACGCACAGCATGTAAAACCGTTGTATGGTCCCTACCACCAAATAACTCACCAATTTCTGGTAAGCTTTTTTGGGTTAATTCTTTGGCAATATACATAGCAATTTGGCGGGGTTTTGCAATGTTAGCGGGTCGTTTTTTGGAATACATATCGGAAACTTTAATACTATAGAAATCAGCAACCGCTTTTTGGATATTTTCTACGGAAACTTGTCTATTTTGAATAGACAAAAGGTCGCGTAGGGCTTCTTTGGCAATATCAATACTAATTTCTTTACCATGAAAGCGTACATAAGCAAGAATTTTACGTAGTGCTCCCTCTAACTCTCTGATGTTTGAACGAAGATGTTTGGCAATAAAAAAAGCCACATCCTCAGACATTGGAACAAGCTCAGCTTGAGCCTTGGTCATTAAAATAGCAACACGCATTTCTAACTCTGGGGGTTCAATCGCGACAGTTAAACCAGAATCAAACCGCGAAATCAGCCTATTATCAATCCCATCCATTTCTTTTGGGTAGGTATCCGAGGTAATGATGACTTGTGATTTGTTGGCAATAAGAGCCTCAAACGCATAAAAGAACTCCTCTTGCGTTCGACTTTTTCCACTAAAAAATTGAATATCATCAATTAGTAGGAGATCCAAAGAGTGATAGTAGGACTTAAATTTATCAAAAGACTTTTGTTGATAAGCGCGCACCACATCTGAAACATATTGTTCAGCGTGAATATAACGAATCTTTGCGGAGGGTTTTTGTTGTAAAAGATAGTTTCCAACTGCATGAATTAAATGGGTCTTACCTAGCCCAACCCCACCATATAAAAACATAGGGTTATAAGATGTTCCGGGATTATTCGCAACTTGAATTGCTGCAGCTCTGGCGAGTTGATTCGCTTTACCGTTAACAAAAGTGTCAAATGTCAGGTGTGGATGCAGTTTTGAGTAATCCTCAACACGAATCTGAAAAGAGACCGGATCCATTTCTTCACTCATTTCGCTCTGTGTACTTAAAGAACCTACCGGCTCAGGTGAGCTAACAATAAAATTCGTGGGATGGGACAGTTCAGCTTCATTAATATGACAAGCTTGAGAATCTACAACAAACTTAATCTGCGTCTCAGAAGGTAAAAAAACCTTAGCTAAGTCATTGATTTGATTTGAAAATTGCGTTTTTATCCACTCAAGTTTAAACTGATTTGGAGCGGCAATAATAAAGGCCGATGAGTCTGCTGAAAAGCCCACCGGTGTGAGTGGCCTGATCCAAGTTCGGTATTGTGAGGTGGACATTGTTAGGACCATACTTTCTAAGAAAGCAGTCCAAAATTGATTGGCGGACAGACTTATATCCGTTGAGCGTACCAGCCCAGGTATAGCGTTGTTCTCTAATTGGTTAATCATTTTCAAGTGAAATATGGGATTGAATATTTTTTTACAGGAACTCAATTGTAACCACTACCAAGAGTTATCAACAAAGGAAAAACCTGTGTAAAACGTGTGGATAAGTTGTGTACAACTTTATTTTTATTATTTAAATCAATTATTTAACAACAAAGCATGCAGTGATTATCTTTTCTATGCCCAAATTACAAAAGCGCATTGACGAGAGCCGATAATTCATGGAAAATAGAAGGTTAATCCTGTAAAGAGCAAAAAAATGAAACGCACATATCAACCATCTGTAACACGCCGCAAACGTACCCACGGTTTTCGTGTTCGTATGAAAACTAAAGGCGGGCGCCAAGTTTTAAATAACCGGCGCGCCAAAGGTCGCAAACGCTTAGCTGTTTAATGAGATTTGGCATGGAAAAAACGTAATCATGCCAGGATAGCTGTCTTTTCGAAGTGTTAACAGCTCGATTTGATTACAGCTTCATTGCTAAAAAAATGGCGGCAGCTATTTCGGACGAATTAATCGATCAAACCAAAAAACAGCAAAGCCCCACTTCAGGAAAAGCGATTTATTACTTTGGGTCTATTATTAAGACCCATACTTGGAATAAATAAAATTTTGTAACTAGGAAGATTTTCGGGTCTCAAGATCAAATCACACGTGATGTTTAACTTACCCAAAATACAGATATTACGAAAAAGCAAAGAAATTTCCGCAACTCTTTTAACCAAACCCAAAAGAACTATGTACTTTTCTTTTCATCGTGTAAATCAAGAAAAGGATCTTTTCCGAATTGGTTTAGCGATTCCTAAGAAAAAAGCGCGAAGAGCGATAGATCGCAATAGGATTAAACGCTTAGCACGCGAAGCGTTTAGACAAAGTCCAACTAAACTCAGTGCTGATCTAGTTATCAAATTAGACACTCCAATCGGTAAAAAAACAAACAATCGCTTACGCGAAGCAGAACGCATACAAATAAAAAAGCAGTTAAATAACTTTTTTTTAGAGCTTATTTAAATGAAAAAAATAGTAATCACACTTTTGCAAGGTTATCAGAATTTAATTAGCCCTTTATTAGGCAATCGATGCCGGTTTCACCCATCTTGCTCGCAATACGTGCGGGATGCTATTGAACAACGAGGCATCTTTCAGGGGCTTTGGTTGGGGTGTTTGCGGCTATCAAAATGTGGTCCATGGCATGCTGGGGGGTATGATCCTGTCACAACAGATTCAGGAACAGTGTCTCAGAAGAGTCATACTTAAGACAACAGTCCAATTTACAATCAAACATCAATTTATAAGATAAAAATATGGAAATTAAAAAAACACTATTGTGGGTAGTATTTTCAGTATCAGGGATACTACTATTAAATAATTGGCAAATATCGCAAGGTCAACCGCCTTTACCCTTTTTAGCACAGCCGACCAATCAAAACACCACAAAAGAGGAAGTCGTAAATCGGGGTAGCCAAATGCCAACACCGGTGAGCAAAAGCCCTATAGCAGTCGCAGCACCATCAGATGGCAGTTTAAAAGCCACTGAAAAAACAGACACTGTACGCATCGAATTGAAAAATGATGTTTTGGATCTGGTGTTAAGTAACCGAGGCGGCACTATTGTTTCAGCAGCACTCAGGAAACACTTCAATGATGGCAAACCAGTTACCTTATTTGCCATCGATCAAAATAGTACGTACTTTGCAAGAAATGGCCTCATTGCTGAGGGTATAGATGCTCCGAATCATAATGATATTTTTCGCCATCAAATTTCGGCAAATGGGCAAAAAATCACCTTTACCTTGGAAAAGAATGGCATTCTATTAGAGAAATCGTATGCCTTGATACCAGATAGTTATGTCGTAGAAACCACTTATCAAGTTACAAATAAAACAAATAAAACTGTTACGCCATCACTTTATTTAGAGTTAGTACGAGATAACCAGTCTATTGATGAAAGTCAGTTTTATAGCACTTTTACGGGACCGGCTATTTATAGGGAAAAGGAGAAGTTTCAAGAAATTAGTTTTGTAGACATAGAAAAAAATAAAGTCAAACCAATGTCTGCTCTTAGTAAAGGCGAAAATGGTTGGATTGCGATGGTGCAACACTATTTTGCCAGTGCTTGGATTCCACAAACGGAATTTGTTCGAGAGTTTTATTTTGATAAATTAGAAAAAAACTTATACCGAATTGGAATTAAGTCTGGATTTAATGAAATCGCTCCAAATGGATCGGCCGCACAATCGGCGAAGCTTTTTATTGGACCAGAAGATGAAAAAATATTAAAGCTAATCTCGCCCGAGTTTGAACTAATTAAAGATTACGGAATGCTCACGATCATTGCTAAGCCTATATTTTGGCTTTTAACGCAGATACATAGTATCGTCAATAATTGGGGCTGGGCAATTGTGATTCTTACGATTTTAATTAAGATCGTTTTCTTCCCTTTATCGGCGGCTAGTTACAAGTCTATGGCACGAATGAAAGAGGTTCAACCCAAATTAGTGCAAATGAAAGAGCAATATAAGAATGATCCGCAAAAATTAAATGCGGCGATGATGGAAATGTATAAAAAAGAAAAAATTAATCCTTTGGGTGGTTGTTTACCAGTATTAATTCAAATACCTGTTTTTATTTCGTTATATTGGGTTCTATTGCTAAGCGTAGAAATGCGCGGTGCGCCATGGATCGGATGGATTTATGACTTATCAAAACCGGAAACGTCGATTAGTGATTTGATTGGTATAGGTATACCGATTGGAGTATTACCAATCCTTATGGCAATCTCCATGTATATACAGGTGAAGTTAAACCCCACGCCACCAGATCCTATCCAGGCCAAAGTGATGTTATATATGCCCTTAATTTTTTCTCTGATGTTCTTCTTTTTCCCATCGGGACTGGTTTTATATTACATCGTGAATAATATTTTATCGATTGCTCAGCAATGGCAAATTAATAACATGTTTGCGACCAAAAAAGCGTAGATATACTGCGATGTTTGGCAAGCGAGTACCGATCATTGCTTTAGCAACAGCTTCAGGCAAGGCAGGGGTCGGGGTGATACGCTTATCCGGCGAAGATTTGAGAGAGTTTATAGAGAAGCTTTTCCAGATTGAGCTAACTCCGCGCCAAGCAACCCTTTTAACGTTAAAAAGCGCCAACTCGGAGCCGATAGATACGGGGTTGGCGCTTTTCTTCCCGAGTCCGAATTCTTTTACCGGAGAGGATGTTCTTGAGTTTCAAGGGCACGGTGGTATTTTGGTGATGGACTTAATCATCCAAAGGTGTTTGGAGGTAGGTAAGCCATATCATTTGCGATTAGCAAACCCCGGGGAGTTTAGCGAGAGGGCTTTTCTCAATAATAAGATTGACCTAGCGCAAGCAGAAGCCATTGCAGATTTAATCGATGCAAATTCACAAGCTGCAGTGAAGAGCGCCTCCAGATCCTTAACAGGGGTATTCTCAATTGAGGTCAATGAGTTAATTGATCGTTTGACACAATTAAGGGTACTTGTAGAGGCAACCTTAGACTTTCCTGAAGAGGAAATTGATTTTTTAGAAAAGGCACAAGCGAAAGATCAGTGGCTTTTTATTTGTCAAAGCTTAAACAAGCTATTAAAGGCTTCAGAACAAGGAGCCATTCTACGCACGGGGGCGTTAGTAGTTTTAGCAGGGGCCCCCAATGTTGGTAAAAGTTCAATTTTAAATCAACTTGCAGGGCAAGATCTTGCTATTGTTACACCGGTTGCCGGCACGACCAGGGACCGCTTGCGCGAGACGATACAAATAGATGGGGTACCAGTTCAACTGATAGATACTGCAGGCCTTCGTGATGGTATCGACGAAGTAGAAAAATTAGGAATTGAACGCTCTTGGCAAACGATTCGAGAGGCGGATGTGATTCTTTTTATTCGGGATATATCCCAATTCAATGAGACAGATCATGACGAGTTATTCATAGAAATTCAAAGCGGGATATTGCACGAAGTGCCTCCCCCTATCATGATTGAAGTTTGGAATAAACAAGATGCTATCAAGCACATGCCCCATCAAGACCGTTTAGTGATATCAGCTAAAACCGGGTATGGTTTTGACGAGCTGAGGGCGCGTATTTTGCAAGCGATTGGCTGGGAAAGTCAGTCTGAAAATGTGATTTTTGCTCGCCAAAGGCATATTGATGCTCTTTTACGGGGCTTAGAACACGTTCAGAATGCTGGAAATTATTTATCATTGGGTAATCAAAGCTTAGAGCTTTTCGCCGAAGAGCTGCGTCTGGCGCAAGTTAGTCTAGGCGAGATTACCGGAAAAGTGCTTGCGGATGAACTATTAGGTAAAATATTTAGTTCATTTTGTATCGGAAAATAAAAATTAATAAAAATACTCGAGTCGCCAAAAATTAAAAAATGGTCGTTTCTAGGTTGCGGCGCAACAAGAAATAATCAAAAAGAATGCGAAAATATGAAAAAATTTAATAAACTTCAAAGAAACCAAAGCCATGAACCAACAAACGCCTTATGAGTTAAGTAAACTAAATATTCCCACATCCATCAAAAACCAGAATCTCATTAATTGGGTTCGAGAAATTGCGACATTAACCCAACCAGATCAGGTTTACTGGTGTGATGGAACTGTCGCAGAGTATGATCGTCTTTGCCAACAAATGGTTAGTTCTGGCATGATGAAAAAACTAAACCCAGCCAAAAGGAAAAACTCTTACATAGCCAATTCAAATCCGTCCGATGTCGCTAGAGTAGAAGATCGCACTTTTATTTGTTGGGAAAAGAAGGAGCAGGCAGGTCCAACGAATAACTGGATAGACCCCATCGAAATGCGCAAAACGATGACTGGCCTGATGGCTGGCGCAATGCGGGGAAGAACCATGTATGTTGTGCCCTATTCTATGGGGCCCTTAGGATCTCCAATTGCTCATATCGGCGTAGAGTTAACCGATAGCCCCTTTGTAGTTGTTAACATGAAGTTGATGACCCGGATGGGTAAAGAGGTTTTTGATCTTTTAGGTACAAATGCAGAGTTTGTGCCTTGTATTCACTCTGTAGGTAAGCCGCTAGAGCCCAATGAGAAAGATGTTTTATGGCCATGCCAGCCCACCAAATACATTGTGCACTATCCAGAAACACGTGAAATTTGGTCATATGGATCCGGTTATGGTGGCAACGCTTTGCTAGGAAAAAAATGTTTCGCTTTACGGATTGCATCCATTATGGGGCGGGCACAAGGTTGGTTAGCAGAGCATATGTTAATTTTAGGGGTTACCTCACCCGAGGGAAGAAAATTTCATGTTGCCGCTGCCTTTCCTTCAGCTTGCGGGAAGACAAACTTTGCGATGCTAATTCCACCAGCCGGATTTGATGGTTGGAAAGTAACTACGATTGGGGACGATATTGCTTGGATTAAGCCAAGGGTTGATCCGAAAACTGGCAAAACTCACTTGTTTGCAATCAATCCAGAAGCTGGTTTATTTGGAGTTGCGCCGGGAACAAATACGATAACGAATCCCAACTGTATGGCGTCTTTACATGAAAATGCTATTTTTACCAATGTTGCGTTAACGGACGATGGAGATGTTTGGTGGGAGGGTATGACTAAAGAGATCCCTAAACATTTAATCGACTGGCAAGGCAATGACTGGACACCCGCAGATGCGGCAGCTGGAAAAAAAGCGGCCCATCCAAATGCACGCTTTACCGTTGCTGCCATTAATAATCCAGCCGTAGACCCCGAGTGGGACAACCCAGAAGGCGTAGCAATTGACGCGTTTATATTTGGTGGTAGACGTTCGACAACCGTGCCGTTAGTGACTGAAGCTAGAGATTGGGTAGAGGGTGTTTATATGGCAGCAACGCAAGGGTCAGAAACAACGGCTGCGGCAACTGGGCAAGTTGGCGTGGTTCGCCGGGACCCTTTCGCTATGCTGCCTTTTGCCGGGTATAACATGAGCGAGTATTTTCAGCATTGGCTGGATATTGGCGCACAACTGGAGTCCAAACAGGCCGTACTACCTAAAATCTATTGTGTCAATTGGTTCCGAAAAAATGATCAAGGACAGTTTGTCTGGCCTGGCTATGGCGAAAATATGCGCGTTCTTGCCTGGATGTTGGGTCGTGTTCAGGGGAGCGCTCAAGCGCTTGAGAATGTCTTTGGCTACTCCCCAAGTTATCAAGACCTGAATTGGGATGGCATGCCATTTACGCAAGAACAGTTTAATCAAGTTATCTCTGTGGATAATGCCTCTTGGCGAGAGGAGCTAAAGCTGCATGATGAGCTTTTCACGCAGCTCTCCCATGGCTTGCCGAAAGTTTTAACGGCTACAAAAACGAAGTTAGAGAGTCGATTAGCTTAGTTCTCTTTGTTTGCAGATGAGCGGCAGTCTTTATCGTTGCCGCTTTGTAGCTTTCCGTCGCTATCAACATACGAACAAATGTCTTCAAGATGGTAGCGACCTTTTGAAGGACCTCGAGGCATTAAGGTGCTTTGGCGTGCAATTAAAAGATCGTTGGCTCGCTTACCCGCTGTCGCGATGCACTCCTTCATCAGGGGCGCATTCTCATCCTTAACGATCAATAGTAGCCCAGCGCAGCGCCCCTTAATTTCAGTATCAATTGCCGCCATGGCTACTGGGTTGGGCTTGACCCGCAAGGGTGAAATAATACTCATAGGATCCACAGCCTTGGATTGTACGTGCACTTCAAAATGTAAGTGCGGGCCAGTAGAGCGGCCAGTATTGCCAACAAGGGCAATGAGCTCACCTTTTTTAACAGTTTGTTTTTCAGAGACATAAATATCGCCAAGATGGCCATATTTTGATACTACCCCGTTGTCATGAGTAATTTCAATATATTTACCATAACCGTGTAAATCAAAAAGAGAACCTATTTTAGTGATGCGGCCATTGGAAATACTCACGATCGGGGTACCTAAGGCTGCCGCAAAATCTACGCCACTATGAAAAGCGTCTAGGCCCGTAAAGGGATCTTTGCGTTCGCCGTAGCCGCTAGAGAGGGCATACTCGCCAAGAAGTGGGACGCCATCAGGCAGATTGTTTTGAAAATACATCGCTAGCAAGAGATATTTCTTTAAAAATGGTATCGAAGAGTTTATTTTTTGAATTGTTAACTCTAAGTGATTTAAGGAGGTATTTGTTTCGTACTCTTCTTCAGAAAGGTTTAATGGATTAAGTGGTAAAAATTGGCCACCCTTACCCGCACCGACTAAATTTGGATTTTTAGGCGTTGGCTGTTGTTTATCCAGCTTTTCTTTTAAGGTAAAAACCTCATTCACATCACTAATTGTTTTGTTTAATTTTTCTTCTAGCTCTGTAAATCGAGAAATCAGCTCTGAGCTCAATGGCGGTGCTGGAGTTGGCGGCTCCACGAAGCCTATCCAAAGGCCTTTTTGAATAAGTATATAACTGGCAAGACAAAGGCTAAGAATAGATAACAAGACAATAGCAATGGCAGTTTTTTTTCGAATAGAAAAAAACTGGCTACTATCGTCTTCAAGGGATCTATATTCAGTCATGGGGGCTTATTAGAACAAACGCATTTAAAATTATATAAACACTATAAAGTCAATTTAAAAGATGGGTACTAGATGAAGATACTTGTATTGGGCGCTGGTATTGCTGGTTGTTCAATTGTGCATCAATTAATGGCAGGTAATCAAGGCCTCGAGGTACTTCTCATTGAGCAGCGCACAGGTCCTGCACAAGAAACTTCGGGTCATCGCCTAGCAATGGCACATCCTCAAATAGCAATGAAGAAGACAAAATTACAACAATTTACCCAATTAGGAAATCGACTTGCTTTTCAAGAATGGGCATATGCCCAAAAACAGGAGGGTGTATTTCAGCCAATGACGGATATGGAGTGGCGTAGTGAAGCAAGCATTTTGGAGCAATTTGACAAAATTGGAATAACTCCGAGAGAAGCTATTTCATTCGACTGTCATGAGGCGGAAAGTCAAACTGGGATACATCGACCTGGAATTTGGTTCAAAGAGGGAGCGGTATATGACTTGCCAGCCATTTGCAAAAGGGCACTTAGCCAACTTCCAACGGAGCACTGTCTTTGGGGCCAAAAGGTCGGGGCGATTTTGCAAAGTAAAGGCCAGTGGCAGGTTCTAAATGCAAAGCGCGAAGTTATTACGCAAGCGCCAATATTAATCCTGGCAAATGGCTTAGGAGTCCAAAGCTTGCTGGGTAGTATTGGTATCAGTTTACCAATGAGGGCGGTACGCGGACAGCTCTCCCGGTTTTTAATACAAAAAGATAGCTATATTGCCCCCAAATTACCCCGAACGGCCTTAAGAGGAAATGGCTATTGTCTGCCAGGTAGACTTTTACATACCGGGCAATTTACTTGGGAAATAGGGTCAAGCTATGATGAGGACTCTAGAGATACAGGATACTGGCAGTCTAGTGACGCGGGCAATCTACAGAAGGGGCTTGATTTAATCGGAGTGGATCTTGCCTATCAAGCGGAGTTGAGTTCTTATGAGTCATTTGTTGGCGTGCGATCAGCATCTAAGGATCGACTGCCACTTATAGGCCCTATTCCCAATGAAGATGGTTTATTCATTGCGACAGGGTACGGCTCTAGAGGGGTGATCTGGAGTAGTCTGGGCTCACGCTTGATTTTTGCTTACGTGGCTGCTTTTTTGGCAGATGAGGCTCGTTTACGCACGGGTTTTTTAGCAGGAGCATCGCCTGAGCTAGAGTCGGAACTCGCTTCTTCTGTTTCCCCTGCACGTTTTTTGGCAGGTGCTTTGGCAACGCGTACTTCAAACTCAAAGCCAATCTTACCGGTTTCTTGACGAACCAGATAGGCCTTAAACATTCTGCCAGTCCGAGAGGATTTAAAATTCGTTAGTAGGTCCGTTTTGCCCGTTGCGAGTAATTTTTCTACTTGCTCTTCACTAACTTCTTGTTGAAGAATGACCTTTCCGGTAAAAAAATCACACGATTTTTCTGGGCCAACGGATCTCTCACAGATATAGTTCATGCCATGCTCATATACGGCACCTGAACATTTTGGGCAGGGCCCAAGCGCTTTGAGTCCAGTAAAGTCAACGGGTTGTAGATCATTTTCTGCCGAGTTACCAAAGTCAAATTCTAGTTTATAGCCAGCATTGGGATAGTCTTTGTCATCCAGCGCAATAGGGTTCAATTTAATGATGGCCGCAAATGGACGGCCCATTTTGCTTCTAAAGCCCTGCAGGGGGCCAATTTTTTTCTCGCGTAACAACTCCTCGGCCTCTTCATATTCGAGGGTTTTTCCTCCCGGTATTTTGCTGATAGAAAAGCCACACTGTTCACAGGAGAAGCGACGATAGTTCTCTTTAACGGGACCTTCGCAATTTGGGCAAGGCGTTTTCAAAGTAATATAGTCGCCAGGAATTGTGTCGCTATCAAACTCTTTGGCCCGTTTGACAATTCGCTGCGTCATTTGGGCGATTTCTTGCATAAAAGTCGCTCGCGGAATTAAGCCTTTTTCCATTTGGGAGAGTTGATGCTCCCAGCCTCCGGTTAGAGACGGTTGGGTTAGTTCCTCGATGCCCAGTCCGCGAAGTAAAGTCATCAGCTGAAAAGCTTTGGCTGTGGGAATTAACTCCCGCGCTTCACGAACCATGTAGCGCTCGGCTAAAAGACCCTCAATAATCGCTGCTCTGGTGGCTGGTGTACCAAGTCCCTTTGCGGCCATAGCCTCTCGAAACTCATCCTCCTCTACGAGTTTACCTGCTCCCTCCATGGCTGATAACAGGGTTGCTTCGGTAAATCGAGCGGGTGGTTTTGTTTTCAATGGAACAGCTGAAGTAGACTCTGTTTGTACGGATTCATTAGGCGCAACTGCCACTAGTTCTTGATCATCTTGATTGGTTTTACCGTAGACCGTTAGCCAACCTGGCTTGACCAAAACCTTGCCTTCTGTTTTGAACAAATGACCACTAACTGTAGTAATTCGAGTGGTATTTAAAAATTCAGCTGCAGGGAAAAATATAGCTAAAAATCTTCGAACGACAAGGTCGTAAAGTTTTTGTTCGGGTTCGGAAAGAGTTTTAGCAGAGTCTTGCAGAGTGGGAATAATTGCAAAGTGATCCGATATTTTGGAATTATCAAAAATTTTCTTATTTAGCTTAACCCATTGATTTTTAGCAATCATAGAGGCAAATTGGGAATAATTCGGAAAAGAAGTACCTAGGGCGGCGATTGTTTCTTTGACTGTGTCAACATAGTCTTCGGGTAGTGCCCTAGAATCAGTTCTTGGGTAGGTCAGAAGTTTGTGGCGCTCATAAAGAGCCTGTGCTAAACCAAGAGTATTCTTCGCCGAAAAGCCAAAGCGTGCATTTGCTTCCCGCTGTAAGCTGGTAAGGTCAAAAAGGTGGGGGGCCTGTTGTGAGGACGGTTTAGACTCCTCTTGAACACTACCTGGTCTTCCATTACAGGCCAAAATAATACTTTTAGCCTCTGCCTCACTCCATAATCGAGATTCTTTTAGTTCCGGATCCAGCGCATCCGCTTTTGACGGTCTTTTAAATTTTGGGTCAAACCAGCGCCCCTCATAAACTCCTGCTGCAGCGATAAACTGCGCCCTTACTTCCCAGTAATCTCGGGAGATAAATTGCCGAATACCCTCTTCACGAACAACTACAATCGATAAAGTGGGGGTTTGGACTCGCCCAACGGTCGTTAAGAAAAAACCTCCACTCCGACTATTAAAAGCCGTCATCGCCCGAGTACCATTGATGCCAACTAGCCAATCGGCCTCGGATCTACACCGGGCCGCATCTGATAGCGGCATCATTTCCTCATCACTACGAAGATGCGAAAAGCCATCTCTTATAGCATTAGCGGTCATCGATTGTAACCATAGGCGTTTTACAGGTTGCGAAGCTTTGGTTTGTTGGGCAATGAGACGGAAGATCAGCTCACCCTCTCGGCCAGCATCACATGCATTAACCAGTTGCGTCACATCTTTTCTTTTAATCAGTTTTTGTAGAGCTTTTAGACGAGACTCAGTTTTTACAATCGGCCTTAATTCAAATCGAGGTGGAATTACGGGTAAATTGTTAAAAGACCATTTTCCCCGTTTGACCTCAAACTCTTCCGGAGCCATGATTTCTAATAAGTGTCCGACAGCTGAAGAAATAATGAAGTCGGATCTTTCAAAGTAATCCTCGTGCTTCGTAAAACCCCCAAGAGCGCGCGCAATATCAGCGGCAACCGATGGTTTTTCAGCAATAATTAGGGTTTTAGAAGAACCTAGATCTGTAACTCTGGCACTTGATTTTTTGGGCACTATTTTTAACCTTCAACATTAATTTCCTTTTTTATTATTACCCGAAGAAATCAAAAAAGTGTATATTTT
>Ga0209356_1000687_pt1 | contig 13399 bp, 14 predicted proteins | sample LauGreFaBDMM15SN_2_FD_188213 | JGI IMG/M metagenome (GOLD analysis project Ga0209356, IMG submission 188213) | Freshwater lake microbial communities from Lake Michigan, USA - Fa13.BD.MM15.SN (SPAdes) (version 2) | ecosystem: Environmental > Aquatic > Freshwater > Lake | place: Lake Michigan, USA...
GTCATGGGGCGGGTGCCGCGTTCAACACTGCGGCCAAAGGGCTGAGTAAAAAGTCGAGGGCGATGAAGTTCAGTGCCATGAGCGGGCGCATCCAGTAGTCGTCGATGAGTTTGGTGACCACCAGCGCCATCACGATGAAAAAGCCCCAGCGTTCGATTTTGGAGAAAGCCACCGCCGCGCGGTAGGGCAAGACGCCGGTCAGCACACGCCCGCCGTCCAGCGGGGGCAGGGGAAACAAGTTGAAGACGCACATCACCACGTTGACCAGCACGCCGCCTTCGCACATCTTGATGAAAAACACCTCGTTCACGCCTGCGCCCTGCAACAGGTAGAGCGCCGCGCCCCAAAGCAAGCCCATGGCAAAGTTGGAGCCCGGCCCGGCCAGCGCCACCCAGACCATGTCGCGTTTGGGGCTGCGCAAATTGCCGTAGCGCACCGGCAGCGGTTTGGCAAAACCAAACACCAGCGCGCCGCTGGTGGCAAAAAATAGCAGCAGCGGCATGAGGATGGTGCCCACCAGGTCGATATGCGGGATGGGGTTGAGCGTGACCCGCCCCAGTACCCAAGCGGTGTCATCGCCCAAGTAGCGCGCGGCATAACCGTGCGCGGCTTCGTGCACCGTGATGGCAAATACCACCGGCAGCGCGTAGATCGCGACGGTTTGAATCAGATGGGCAATGTCCACAAGCGGGTCCGGTTCGGGTGGAGTGGGGACTCTACAGCCCCAGAGCGGCCAGAGGTCCGCGCCCTTGGCGCACCACCACCACATCGTCACCGCTGAGGTCGACCACGGTGGTCGGCTCCATCGGGCAGGCTCCGGCGTCGAGCACGGCGGCCAGCTGCCGCTCGAAACGTTCCCGGATTTCGTGTGCGTCGTTCATCGCGTCGGTTTCTCCGGGCGGAATCAGGGTGGTCGCCAGCAGCGGCGCGCCCAGCAGGGCCAGCAAGGCCTGCAAGACTTTGTGGTCCGGCAGGCGCAGGCCTATGGTTTTGCGCGCCGGGTGGCTCAGGCGGCGTGGCACCTCTTTACTGGCCTCGAGGATGAAGGTGTAGGGGCCGGGCGTGGCGCTTTTGAGCAATCGGAACTGCCGGTTGTCGACCCGGGCGTAGCTGGCCAATTCGCTCAGGTCGCGGCATAACAGCGTGAGGTGGTGCTTGTCGTCCACGCCCCGAATACGGCGCAGGCTGTCGGCTGCGGCCTTGTCGTCAAGGTGGCAGACCAGGGCGTAGCTGGAGTCCGTGGGTACGGCCAAGACCTGGCCTTTTTCCAGCATGGTCACGGCTTGCTTGAGCAGGCGCGCCTGCGGGTTGTCCGGGTGGACTTCAAACAGTTGGGCCATGCCGGGCTGTGCGCGGGGGCGCGCTCAGTGGATGCGCGAAGCCAGCAACTCCCATACTGGCGTGAGCGACCCCGGCAGGTAGGGCAGGCTGCCCAAATCGGTGTGGCTTTCATCGGGGCTGTGGAAATCGCTGCCACGGGACGCCGCCAGGCCGTAGTCTTTGGCGGCGGCTCCGTAGGTCAGGTACTCGGCGGTTGTGTGGCTGCCGGTGACCACCTCCACACCTGCGCCGCCATGGCCTTTGAATTCGGTGAAGAGCGCGAATTCCTCGTTGGCGCTGAACTTGTAGCGCGCCGGATGCGCAATCACCGCCACGCCACCGGCCCCGTTGATCCAGCCCACCGCATCGCCCAAGGTGGCCCAGCGTTGCGGTACGTAGCCAGGTTTGCCCTGAGCCAGGTATTTGCGAAAGACGGAATTGGTGTCCGGGCAGATTCCGGCTTCGACGAGGTAGCGCGCAAAGTGCGAGCGCGAAATCAGCTCCGGGTTGCCCACGTATTTCAACGCGCCTTCAAAGACGCCGGGAATGCCCACCCGCGCCAGTTCGGCCGCCATCTCCTGCGCCCGTGCGGTGCGCCCGCCGCGCGTGGCGGTCAGGCCATCGCGCAGCGCGGTGTTTTCAGGGTCAACGCCCAGCCCAACGATGTGGACCGTCTGGTTCAAAAAGGTGACTGAAATCTCGACCCCGCAAACGTAGCGAATGCCGCAGGCTTTGGCAGCAGCAGCGGCCCTTTCCTGACCGCTGACTTCGTCATGGTCGGTCAAGGCCCACAGCTCCACGCCGTTGGCGGCTGCGCGCGCGGCAAGTGCTTCGGGGGTCAGGGTGCCGTCAGAAACCACAGAGTGGCAATGCAGGTCGGCGTTCAGGATGGAGATCACTTCTTCATTTTAGGCGCTAGGCCTTTTGAGGCTTGCGGAGATCAAAACCCCGCAGCCGCCGTGTAGGCTAGGCGGGCACCGGTCAGCGGATGCACAAAAGCCAAGTCGCGGGCGTGCAGCAGCAGGCGGGGTGCTTTCGCGGCGATATCCGGCGGCGCGTACAGCGTATCGCCCAGGATCGGATGCCCCAAGGCCTGCAGGTGGACGCGCAGCTGGTGGCTGCGCCCGGTAATGGGTTGCAACTCCAGCCGGCTGGCGGGAGTGGGTCCTTCCACATGCGCTACACAGCGCCAGCGGGTCTGGCTGGACTGGCCGCGCGTATCCACGCGGCGCAGGGGACGGGCATCCCAGTCGGCCCAGACCGGCAGGTCGATCAGCTGCCAAAGGGGGTCCACGGGGAGCAGGCCGTCAACGACAGCCACGTAGGTCTTTTCGACCTGCCGGGCTTCAAACAAGGCGCTCAAAGCCCGCTGCATGTCCGCGCCACGGGCCATCAGCATCAGACCGCTGGTGGCCATGTCCAGCCGGTGGACCACCAAGGCATCGGGGTGCAGCGCCTGCGCCCGCGCGCTCAGGCAATCTTGCTTGTCGGGGCCACGGCCCGGCACGGCCAAAAGGCCGGGCGGTTTGTGCAAGACCAGCAGGCTGGCGTCGGCAAAGACGATGTCCGGGCCGCCGATCGGGGCAGCAGTGTTCAGGGCTTGCCCAGGTAATCGCGCTTGCCGATTTCCACGCCGTTGTGGCGCAGGATGGCGTAGACCATGGAGCTGTGAAAATAGACATTGGGCAGTGCGTGGCCCAGCAGAAACTGCATGCCGGTGTAGTGGGTCTCCGTGTCTCCGCGTTTGGTCACGATGGCTTTGTCTTCGGTGCCGTCGATTTGCGCGGGTGTGAAGCTGTTGACAAAAGCCACGGTCTTGGCCAGGCGGGCCTGCAGGTCGGCCAGCGTGACTTCGCTGTCTTCGTAGGCGGGAATGTCGACCCCGGCCAGCCGGGCCATCACGCCCTTGGCAGTGTCAGAGGCAATCTGCACCTGGCGGCTCATGGGCAGCATGTCGGGGAACAGGCGGAAATGGGTCAGCGTGGTGACGTCGATTTTTTTGGCGTCCACATGTTTTTGCGCCATATCGAGCAGGTGGATCAGGTTGTTCAGGGCGTTGGCAATGCGCGGTGCGCTGGCCAGGTACATGGAAATGGTCATGAAGGGGTCTCGTTGCGGTTGGGGTAGGGGCGATGCACACCAGTTACGCCTCCCAGCGTGGCCTGTTGCGCGCAGCATCTTAGCGCCCTGCGACAATGGGCGCTGTTTTGTCCAACCAGGGCGCTGCTGCCCTTTTCAGCTTATGGCTACCTCTGTTTTCGACGTCCGTCCCGCCACCACCCGCGATGCCAAAGCCATTGCCCAACTGCACAACGCCACGGTGAAAGAAGCGTTCAAAGGCATGCTGGGCGATTTGGACGTTTCCATCATGCCCTTGGCCGAGCGTGAGCGCTATTGGTCTGAGGCCATTCAGTACGCCGAGCCGCAGGTGCAGGTCGCTTTGCACGGCGCCAAGATCATTGGGTTTGTGGGCTACGACCGCAGCCGCGACGAAGGCACGCCGGCCACCATGGGCGAAATCTGGGCCATGTATGTGGATACCGATTTCTGGGGTCTGGGTGCCGGACTCTCCTTGTGGGATGCGGCGCTGGAGGGCCTTGTGGACGAGGAATGCACCCATGTCAGCGTCTGGGTGCCGCTGGCCAATGACCGCGCTTTGCGCTTTTTCGAATTGGCCGGTTTCAAACGCGAAATGGCCACTGCCAAGACGGTGCCGATTGGCGGCGTAAAGGTCGAAGAAATCCGCCTGCAGCGCGCCTTGGGCTAACAGCCCTCTGGCCACGCCGCGTTGAATCCATCCGCCGATACCCGGGCCCCCGTGGCCCATTCGCCCATGGCCTTAGGGCTTGCGATGGGCATGCTGGGGGCCATTGGTTTTTCGGGCAAGGCCATCATCGTCAAGCTGGCCTACCGGCACGGGGTGGATACCGTCACCTTGTTGATGCTCCGCATGTTGCTGGCCTTGCCGTTTTTCATAGCCATGGTGTGGTGGACACAGCACCGCAAGGGATCGGTTCCGGTGCGTTTGAGCATGCGCGAGTGGCTGGGTGTGGTGTGGCTGGGGTTTTGCGGCTATTACCTGGCCAGTTTTTTGGACTTTGCCGGGCTGCAATATGTCAGCGCATCGCTGGAGCGGTTGATTTTGTATTTGTATCCCACCCTGGTTTTGCTGCTGGGCATCGTGTTGTACCGCAAGCGCGCCAGCCGCCACCAGTGGATCGGCATGGCAGTCAGCTATGCCGGTGTGGTGGCGGTTTTTGCGCACGAGCTGCGCCTGACCGGAGCCGACACGGGCCTGGGCGCAGCCCTGGTCTTTGGTAGCGCGGTGAGCTACGCCCTGTATTTGTCCTACAGCGGGGAGCTGGTGGGCCGCCTGGGTGCTTTGCGTCTGGTCGGGCTGGCCAGTTGCGTTGCCTGCGTGCTGTGTGTGGGGCAGTTTGCGCTGCTGCGGCCTGTGAGCGTGGTGGCGGATCTGGGTGCCGAGGTGTGGTGGTTGTCGGTGCTCAACGCCAGCCTGTGCACGGTCTTGCCGGTTGTGTTGGTGATGCTGTCCATCGAGCGCATCGGTTCGGCGCTGGCCTCGCAAGCGGGGATGGTGGGGCCTATGTCCACCCTGGTCATGGCTGCGCTGGTGCTGGATGAGCCGCTCAGCCTCTGGCTGCTGCTCGGAACTGCGCTGGTGATGTCCGGCGTTTTCATTTGCAGCCGCGGGCAGGACCGCCCTAACAGCCCGCCACCCTCGCCGGTGGAGTAGATTCGGACGCATTGCACTGTTACTTGTATTCTTTTTTTGGAGTTTGTATGTCGGCTTCCCCCCAAACGTCCCGCTCGATCCAGGTCAACCAGTACGGCGGCCCCGAGCAGTTGCAAGCGGTCTCCTTGAACGTGGGTGAGCCCGGCCCTGGTGAGGTGCGCATCCGACACCATGCGGCTGGTTTGAATTACACCGATGTGTATTTCCGCACCGGCTTGTATCCGCTGCCGGTTCCCTTGCAGCTGGGCATGGAAGCCGCAGGCGTGATTGAGGCGGTGGGCGCAGGCGTGACGCACCTGAAGGTGGGTGACCGTGCGGCTTACGCCAGCCAACCCCCCGGCGCCTACTGCGAGCTGCGCGTGATGCCGGCCAAATGCGTGTGCAAATTGCCTGATGCCATCAGCTTCGAGACCGGCGCGGCCATGATGCTCAAGGGTTTGACGGTGCAGTACCTGCTCAAGCGCACCCAGCCGCAAGGCGGTTTGCATGCAGGGGACACGGTGCTGTTCCACGCTGCGGCTGGTGGCGTGGGGCTGATCTTCTGCCAATGGGCCAAGGCCCTGGGTATTCAGGTGATTGGTACTGCGGGCAGCGAGGCCAAGTGCGCCATGGCACGTGAAGCCGGTGCGGCCCATGTCATCAACTACGCCACCGAAGACTTCGAGGCGCGGGTCAAAGAAATCACCGGCGGCAAAGGGGTCAAAGTGGTGTACGACGCGGTCGGCAAAGACACCTGGGACAAGTCCCTGAATTGCCTGTCCATGTTTGGTCTCATGGTCAGCTTCGGCAACTCGTCCGGCCCCGTGGCACCGTTTGCTCCGGGGATCCTGGCTCCCAAGGGCTCGCTGTACGTCACCCGCCCAACCCTGTTCATGCACATCGGCACGCGCGAGGGCACACAGGAAATGGCCGATGATTTATTCGAAGCGGTCACCAGCGGCAAGGTCAAGATCCGCATTGACCAAACTTACAAGCTGGAAGACGCAGCGCAAGCCCACAGGGATCTGGAAGCGCGCAAGACCACCGGCAGCACGGTGTTTTCTTTGTAAGAGGGCGTCAACTGGCTCAATATTCGCAATGGTGAGGGCTGCCGGTTGATGCCAACGCGCTGGCTTTCGTGGCTGCTGGGACTTGTGCTCGCAGCGTCGCCACTGGCTGCGGCTTTCGGGCAGGACGGGCCCGTTCCGTCCGCACCCGGTGCTGCGGCGGTGCCGCAGGCCAATTTTGATCGCGCCTTGCGCAAGGACGGTAACTGGTATTTTTCCTGGGGTTACAGCCGCCAGCAATACGCGCCGACGGACATTCATGTGTCGCAGCCCGATATCGGGAGCGATTTTGTGGTGCGCAACGCCCGCGCCAGTGACTTCCCTTCCAGCCCGGAAGACACCTTGACTTCCCTGTTCAATCTGGATTTGACGAATCCGCAAAACAACGTTCGCATCGGGAAATTTTTGAATCTGGAGAAAACCTTTGCGGTGGAGCTCTCGATCGACCACAGCAAATACAACGTCGACCTAGGCCAGACGGTGACGATAGACGGAACCGTTAAAAACGTGGCCTACAACAAAGATGTGGTGCTGACGGCTGACAACTTCAATTACACCTTGCATAACGGACTGAACCACGTCATGGTGAACGCGGTCTGGTTGCGCCATCTGCGCGGGCCGGAGAACCAACCTGGCGATTTGCAGCTGATCAGCCGGGTGGGGGCGGGGCTCCTGATACCGCACGCGGACAACACGATTTTTGGCAATGCCAACGAAGTGGGCCCCAAAAATACCAATGTGTGCTGTTTTTCCAGCACCGACTGGTGGCAGATCAATGGCTGGACAGCCGGCGTTGAAGTCGGTTTGCGTTACCGGGTGTACAAGGCTTTGTACGTGGAACTGACCGCCAAAGGGGCTTACGGTGTGCTGCGCGGCGTGCCGGTTTACAAAGGCACGGCAGACCAGGTCATTTGGATGAGCGAGCAGGTTTTGTCGACCGGCTTCCTGTTTTAGCCGCCCCGGCGAACGCGCAGCAGCTCGTCCAGAATCAAGCAGGCGGCCCCAAGCGTGATCGCGCTGTCGGCCACGTTAAAGGCTGGAAAATGCCAGCCTGCGGCATAAAAATCCAGAAAATCAATCACATAGCCGTAGACCACACGGTCGATCAAATTACCCACCGCGCCGCCCAGCACGCAGGTCAGGGCAAAACAGAACAGGCGCTGCCCGGCGTGGCTGTGCAAGAGGTAGACGATAAAGATGGACGCGCCTGCCGAGAGGCCCGTGAACAACCAGCGCTGCCAGCCCCCCGCGTCGGCCAGAAAAGAGAACGCCGCGCCGGTGTTATGGACCCGCACGATGTTGAAAAAGCTGGTGATGGGTGTGCCTTCGCCGAGTTCGTACAGGCCTGCAATCAGCACTTTGGTGATCTGGTCCGCCAGCACCAGCACCAGCGCCAGCGCCAGCCAATGCAGCAGCTTGAACCCCGCTGCGCCGCCCCGCCGCGCCATCAGGCGAAGTGGCGGGATTCGCCCGCGCCAAACAGGTTGGAGACGCAGCGCCCGCACAGCGCCGGGTGTTCGGTCGCTGCGCCGACGTCATCGCAGTAGTGCCAGCAACGGGCGCACTTCACGGCCTTGGAAGCCGCGGTTTGCACGGCCATCGCCGCGCCGGTTTGCAGGCGGACGGCCGAGGTGATGAAGGCAAATTTCAGGTCGGTGCCCAGGCTGCGGAGCAGCGCGTAGTCAGCCGCATCCAGCGTGAGCGTGACGTCAGCTTGCAGCGATGCACCGATTTGACCGGCAGAGCGCAGCACTTCAATGTCTTTGTTGACCAGATCCCGGATCTCGCGAATCCGGTCCCATTTGGCCACCAGCGCCGCATCCGGCGCGTCCATGGGTACATAGGTTTCCAGATAAATCGACTCCGATGTACCCACGACGCCCCAGGCTTCCTCGGCGGTGAAGCTCAGGAAAGGCGCCATCCAGCGCAGCATGGCCTGGGTGATCTGCCACAGCGCGGTCTGCGCTGAGCGGCGCGCCAGCGACTCCGGCGCGGTGGTGTAGAGCCGGTCTTTGAGCACGTCCAGGTAAAAAGCGCCCAGATCCTCGGAGCAGTAAATCTGCAAGCGGGTGACCACCGGGTGGAACTCGTAGCGCCCGAAGCAGCCACCTTCGAACATACCGGTATGGGGGTTGAGGGCGCCCGCAATTTCGGCTTGCAGTTGCGCCGCCCGCGCCAGCGCGTAGCGGTCGATCTCCAGCATCTCGGAAGGCGCGACCGCGTGCTTGGCCGGGTCGAAGTCGCTGACGTTGGCGAGCAAGAAGCGCAAGGTGTTGCGGATGCGGCGGTAGGCGTCCACCACCCGCGCCAGGATTTTGTCGTCGATGTTGAGGTCGCCCGAGTAGTCGGTAGCCGCCACCCAGAGGCGCACGATTTCCGCACCCAGCTTTTCGTTGAGCACCTGCGGTTCCACCGTGTTACCCAGGCTCTTGCTCATCTTGCGGCCCTGGCCGTCGGTGGCAAAACCGTGCGTCAGCAAGCCACGGTAGGGCGCGCGGTCGTACAAGGCGCAGCCTAGCAGCAGCGAGCTGTGGAACCAGCCCCGGTGCTGGTCGTGGCCTTCCAGATACAGGTCGGCCTCAGGGCCTTGGTCGTGAAAGGGTGCGCGCGCATAGGCGTCTTTGTGGCTGCCGCGCAGCACGTGCTCAAACGTCGAGCCGGAGTCGAACCAGACTTCCAGGATGTCGGTGCTCTTGGTGTAGTTGTCCGCGTCGTCTCCGGGCTGGTTCAGGATCTCGTGCACGGTGGCGCGGCTCCAGGCCTCAATGCCGCCGCGCTCCACCATCTCGGCCGCCAGGTCCAAAATCTCCATGGTGCGCGGATGCAATTCGCCGGAATCTTTGTGCAGGAAAAACGGAACCGGCACACCCCAGCTGCGCTGGCGTGAGATGCACCAGTCCGGCCGGTTGGCAATCATGTCGCGCAGGCGGGATTTGCCGTTTTCGGGGTAGAACTGGGTCTGCTCGATCGCGTCGAGTGCCAGTTGGCGCAGGGTTTTGGGGGCTTTGTCTTGGGTGAAGACGCCCACGCCCTCGTCCATGCGCACAAACCACTGGGCGGCGGCGCGGTAGATCACCGGCGTTTTGTGGCGCCAGCAGTGCGGGTAGCTGTGCGTGATCGGGTGGGTGGCCATCAAGCCCCCGGCGTTTTGCAGGGCTTCCAAAATGACCGGCACGGCTTTCCAGATGTGTTGCCCATTAAACAGGGGAAAGTCAGCGGCGTATGCGCCGTTGCCCTGCACCGGGTTCAGTATGTCGTCATAGGCCAGCCCGTTGGCTACGCAGGAGTTGAAATCTTCCACGCCGTAGGCGGGCGAGGAATGCACGATGCCGGTGCCGTCGTCGGCGGTGGCGTACTCGGCGAGGTAGACCGGCGCGGTGCGGGCATAGCCCGCGTCCAGATGGGCCAATGGATGGTGGAATTCGATCAGGTTCAGCTTTTCACCCAGTGCGGTGGCCACGACGCTTCCGCTGAGCTGCCAGCGTTCCAAACACTTATCCACCAACGATTCGGCGCACACCATCAAGCCTTTAGGTGTATCGACCAGCGCATACACCAGCGCGGGGTTCAGGTTCAACGCCTGGTTGGCCGGAATCGTCCACGCGGTAGTAGTCCAGATCACCGCAAACGCCTCTTTGTCCAGTTTGGGCAAGCCGAACGCGGTAGCCAGTTTGTCGGGCTGGGCGCACAAAAAAGCCACGTCCAAGGTGTCGCTCTTCTTGTCCGCGTATTCAATCTCGAACTCCGCCAGCGACGAGCCGCAGTCAAAACACCAGTACACAGGCTTCAAACCCCGGTAGACGAAGCCGCGCTCGATCACCCGTTTGAAAGCGCGGATTTCGCCGGCCTCGTTGGCCGGGTCCATGGTGCGGTAAGGCCGGGCCCAGTCGCCCAGAACGCCTAAGCGTTTGAAGTCTTCGCGCTGCTGGCCAATTTGCTCGGTGGCGAATGCGCGGCTTTTGGCCTGCATGTCATCTCTAGAGAGCTTGCGGCCATGCAGTTTTTCAATCGCGTTTTCAATCGGCAGGCCGTGGCAATCCCAGCCGGGAATGTATTGGGCGTCAAAGCCGGCGAGTTGGCGCGACTTGACGATCATGTCTTTCAGGACCTTGTTGACCGCGTGGCCGATGTGCAATTTGCCGTTGGCGTAGGGCGGGCCGTCGTGCAAGACAAACAGTGGTGCGCCCTTACGCGCGACCCGCAGGCGCTGGTACAGCCCGGCCTCGTCCCATTGCTTGACCCAGCCCGGCTCGCGCTTGGGCAAGTCGCCGCGCATGGGGAAGGGCGTGTCCGGCAGGTTCAGGGTTTTGGAGTAGTCGGTAGCGTCGGTCATGGGTGTCTCAAAAAAATCGCTGCAGGGGCGAGCCAGAGGGTGTGGCAGGCGGATGCGCCGGATGAGCTGGTCAGCTTGGGTAGGGGACGCGGGGCCAGGTGCGTCGGTGCGGGCCCCGTCAAATTCGGGCCGCCAGCCAGGCGCGGGCGTCATCGCAGTCTTGGTGTATGCCGCGCGTGAGGGCGTCCAAGCCCTCATATTTCAGTTCGTCGTGTAGTTTGTGCAGCAGTTCCACCCGGGCGATTTTACCGTAGGCCCCCTCTGCGCCCAGGCTGGCGGGCCAGTCCAGGCAATGGGTTTCCAGCAGCACCCGTCCGCCGTTTATGTCGTCTGGATCGATTGAAGGTCGCACCCCCAGATTGGCCACGCCGGGCAGGGGCTGGGCCGCAAGGCCGTGGACCAGAACCACAAAGATGCCGCTGGCGGCGGGCTTCCAATGGGCAAAGCGCATATTCAGGGTTCGAAAACCGAGTTCCCGTCCCAGCTTGCGGCCGTGGACGATGTGGCCCGAGATCGCATAGGGCCGACCCAGCAGCTTGGCGGCCTGCGCCATATCGCCTGCGGCCAAGGCCTGGCGTACTGCCGAGCTCGAGACCCGCAGGCCATGGACCTCGTAGCTGTTCATGCGCGCCACATCAAAACCCTGCGCGGAACCGGCGGCATCGAGCATGGCGTAGTCGCCTGCGCGCTTGGCGCCAAAGCGGAAGTCGTCCCCGACCAGTACATAGCGCACACCCAATCCTTGCACCAAAACGGTGCGAATGAAGCTGTCTGGTGGCTGTGCGGCCAGGCTGGCATTGAAGGGGAGGACGATGGTTTGGTCGACGCCGCATTGGGCCAAGCCCTCGAGTTTGTCCCGCAGCGTGCCCACGCGGGCGGGGGCGTGGCCGGCTTGTTGCAAGCTTTTTGCAAAATAGTCGCGGGGATGCGGCTCAAAGGTCAGCACGCAGCTCGGTACCCTGCGGCGCTGTGCTTCGGCGCGCAGCAGCGCCAGCATGGCCTGGTGTCCGGCGTGAACGCCGTCGAAATTACCGATGGTCAGCGCGCAGGCCGGGGCGACGGTGGGGTGCTGGAAACCGCGGAATACCTGCATGGGGGAACGTCTGTGCCTTCACGTAAACAGGGTATATTGTCTCCGACAGGGCACAGGCGGCTATCCGCCGCTGGCAGCCCTGGATACCCGCGCAATGTGAACCGTTTACCGGAGGCTCTGTGTGAAAGTATTGAAGTTGTCGGCCCAGGGGCTCCCGCAGTCCTGGATTTCCATGGAGCAGGCGGTTGTTCATTACGCATCGGACGAGGTGCGCTGGGAGTCCGGCGGTGAGGTGGCCGTGTTCCGCGGCGGGCACAACGCCATTACCGGCATCCAGTCGGTAATCCGGGTCAACAGCATCATCGGTACCCGCGGCGTGCCCCGCATCAACCCCTTCAACCTGCGCCCCACGCTCACCAATGCCAAACTGTTTGTACGTGACCGCAATGTCTGCGCGTATTGCGGCGCCCCTTTCCATGAAACCGAGCTGACCCGCGAACACATCATTCCCTTTGCCCAAAAAGGGGTGGACACCTGGATGAACGTGGTCACGGCCTGCCGCCCCTGCAACCACCGCAAGAGCCACCGCACGCCGGAACAGGCGCACATGCCGCTGCTCTACGCCCCTTATGTGCCCAGCCTGTGGGAAGACTTCATTTTGCGTAACCGCCGCATCCTGGCCGATCAGATGGAGTTCCTGATGTCGCATGTGCCGCGCTCTTCGCGCTTGCTGATGTAGGTCGTTTCCGGGCCGCCCCCGGCGGACCCGGTTTTGCGCTGCCGTTGGACGGCACCCCCGCACAGAAGCCCCCAGGGCTCGCGGTTTGGTTTGGAGGAACCATGGCCCTATCTGATAACCCCGCCCTTGAACCTGCGCACAGCCAGTCCCGTCGGCGCGCTGCCGCCCGCCTGCTCGCGGGTGCCTGCCTGCCTTTGCTGCCCGCCTGGCTGCGAGCGGCCGACAGGCCCACTTTGCCCGCACCAGCGCCAACGGGCCAGTTGGAGCTGGCGAGCGACTGGAGCCGCGAGCGCTCACCTGCTGGCTTTGCGGTCAGCGAAAAGCTCGATGGGGTACGCGCGGTGTGGGACGGCGAACGCATGCGTTTTCGCAGTGGCCGCCATCTGGCCGCGCCGCCCTGGCTGTTGGCCGCTTTGCCCCGCGAGCCGCTGGACGGCGAGCTGTGGCTGGGCCGGGGGCGGTTTGACAGCCTGAGCGCCATCGTGCGCAGCAAACTGGACGATGCCAGCCACTGGCAATCCGTTCGCTACATGGTGTTTGATGTGCCTGCGCAGCCGGGCAGCTTCTCCCAGCGGTATGCGCGATTGCAGGATTTGGTGTCCGCAGCCGCGCAGCCCTGGTTGCAGGCGGTTGAACAAGTGCAGGGCAGCGACGCAGCGACCCTGGAGCGGCACTTGCGCGAGCTCACGCAGGCAGGTGGTGAGGGGTTGGTTCTGCACCGCTGGGACGCACCCTGGCGGCCTGGCCGCAGCCAAGCCGTCTACAAGTTCAAGCTGCAGCCCGATGCCGAAGCCACGGTGGTGGCTCACCTGCCGGGCAAAGGCAAGCACACCGGCGGCACCGGTGCACTGCTGGTGGAGTCAGCCCAGGGCGTTCGTTTCGCGATTGGCAGCGGCCTGAGCGACGCGCAGCGCGCCGACCCGCCACCCCTAGGCGCGCAGGTGACCTACCGCTACCGGGGCTTGACGCCCAGCGGCATCCCCCGCTTTGCGACTTTGCTTCGGGTGCGGGAAGAGGAATAGGCGTCAGCGCTGCTGCGGATAATCCCGGCATGCGCAACATCGTGATTTTGATTTCCGGCAGTGGTTCCAATATGGCGGCCATCATGCGCGCGGCGCAGCACGAGGACTGGCCCGTGACCCTGCGCGCCCGCATCGCGGGGGTTATTTGCAAC
>Ga0209356_1000705_pt1 | contig 13265 bp, 7 predicted proteins | sample LauGreFaBDMM15SN_2_FD_188213 | JGI IMG/M metagenome (GOLD analysis project Ga0209356, IMG submission 188213) | Freshwater lake microbial communities from Lake Michigan, USA - Fa13.BD.MM15.SN (SPAdes) (version 2) | ecosystem: Environmental > Aquatic > Freshwater > Lake | place: Lake Michigan, USA...
ACGTGCCTCTTACTCGCCACCACCCTTAGTTTATTTGCACAGATCCCGGCAGATGGAGACGTCTTCGCCGATACCTGGGTGGCCACCGACGGAATCGGCCGCCAGCTGCCCACGTATGCCGAGGTCGGTCCACCGCGTGCGGACCGCCAAGTCGGATTGTTCTATTTTCTCTGGGTCAGCCGGGATGCGCATAACGTAAAAGACATTCCGGTCCAAGACATCACCCAGATTCTCGCCGAGAACCCACTCGCTCCAAAATGGGGGAAACCCGGTTCCTTCCACTTTTGGGGAGAGCCTGAACTCGGCTACTACGACATCAAGGACCCCTTCGTCCTCACCCGTCACCGCTCCATGCTCATCGCCGCGGGCATCGATACGCTTCTTTTCGATCAGACCAATACCCTTATCTATCCAGATGAGATGTTCGCCGTTTGTGAAAATCTGGACCAAGGCCGCCTCCAAGGCTTACCCGTGCCTAAAGTAGCGGGCATGCATAACACCAAGCCGGAGGTCTCCGTGCCCTTGCTCTACAGCGCCCTCTACGAGTCGAAGAAGTATCCAGAGCTTTGGTTCAAATGGCTCGGCAAGCCTCTCCTCCTCTCGAACCCCACGACCCTCACTCCTGAGATGAAGGATTTCTTCACCATTCGCCACACTTGGGCTCACAGCTCTCATCCATGGTTTGGAGGTGGCCGTGATAAATGGACATGGATTGACTGGTCCCCTCAAAAAGCTGGCTGGCACGAGTCTCCTTACATACCTGAGCAAGTCTCCGTCTGCGTCGCTCCCCACCCGGACTCCGGCAAAGGCCGGAGCTTCACCGGCGGTAAAGATGCCCCCATCGTCCCAGTTGAAGAACTCCGCACCGCCGAGGGCATCTATTTCGCAGAGCAGTGGCAGCATGCCTTGAAGCGCGACCCGCCCTTCATCTTTATAACCGGCTGGAACGAATGGGTCGCCCAGTCGCAAATCTTCGGGAAATTACCCCACAGGCCCAAGCAAGTGGGCTACACCAAGCTGGCCGAGGGTGACACCTACTTTATCGATCAGTACAACCAAGAATTCAGCCGCGACATTGAGCCGATGAAGAACGGCCATAGCGACAACTACTACTACCAACTCGTCGCCAACATCCGTCGCTACAAAGGCGTGCGTCCACCCACCGTGCCGGTCATTAAGCCGATCACCATCGACGGTGAATTCAGCGATTGGAAAGGCGTGCTACCCGAGTTCCGTGACTTTCAAGGCGACACCCTCCACCGCGATTTCTACGGCTGGACCAAGCTCCTGCAATACACCGACACCACGGGACGGAATGACATCGTGCGTGCCCACGTTTCTTCCAGCAAAGAGAGCGTCGACTTCCACGTGTCCTGCGCGGCGGATCTGACTCCGGCCACCGATCCCCACTGGATGCAGTTGTTCCTGGATGTGGACCAGAACCACCAGACCGGCTGGAACGGCTACGATGTGATGGTAAATCGCAGCGCGCCGACGGCCGAAGGTTTGGCAATCCACCGCTTCAAAGACGGCACCTGGATAGAAGAGGGTCGGGCGCGCTATGCGGTCAAGGGTCCCGATCTGGAACTGGCCTTGCCCCGCGCCCTGTTCGGATCCGATTCTCAGATCCGAGTGGATTTCAAATGGGCGGACAACCTCCAGAAGGACGACGACATCACGGAATTCTCCCTCCACGGCGACAGTGCGCCGGATCGCCGTTTCAACTACCGCTACGACCAAACCGTCAGCAAAGCACTCATCGAGACCTGGACCGCTGCCGCCGCCCAAGCCCGCTTGAGCAGTGAGAAGTAGCCAAGCATCGACACCTTCAACGAAGGCTTCCGTTCTTTTCCATCACGCCTTACGACTTGGAAACCGTCTCGACGGATAAACAAGTCAACCTGATCGGAACGTGGGACACCGCGCGGATTAGGATGAAGGGCAAGCGGGTGGAGCACTGGTTGAATGGAAAGAAAGTCCCCGAATATGAGCGCGGTTCAGAGGCGTTTCGCAACATCAAGATTCTCGACCACACTGTGCGATAACTTCGACTGTCCCCTGATCGTCGCTTTATTTTCAAGAGACGGTATCAGCGAACAGAGGCTTGCGTGTCGTCAGAAGTATGTCAGATTTTTAGATAGGTAACCCTTAGGCCAACAAAAAATCTGCCCCGCTGATTTGCCACGATGAAAAAGCAACATTCTATTCTTCCGTTTTTGTTTCTCCTTTTCCTTTGGATTGCCTGGGGATCTAACGCGCAGGCGCAAGCGCTGGATGCGTTTCTTTCCAACTCCATGGTCAAGGTGGGCGTGAACAGCGGCTCTTACGGCGGCGCGATTGTTTGGCTTTCCGGAAGTAACGGCGCAAACCTCGTGAACATTAATGATAAAGGCCGGCAAATCCAGCAGTCCTACTATGCCGGAAACAAAATCACGGCTGCCAATCAATCGCCTTCGTGGTCGCCCTGGTCGTGGAACCCGATCATGGTCGGCGACTACGCGGGGAATGTCTCCCCGGTGCTTACCTTGAGTAAAAATTCCGGGCAAATCTACGTGAAGTCGCAACCCATGCTTTGGGATCGGAACAACCAGGTTTCGCAGTCCTATATGGAACAATGGATATCAATCCATCCCACCCTGAACCATGTGGTCATCGTGGATTGTCGCTTTTCCTGTTTTCGCGACACGAATGATGCCTGGGGAGGTCCGCTTGCGCACAATCAGGAACTACCCGCAGTGTACTTTGTGTCCGCGCTGAACACGATCAAGGCCTATACGGGCGGTTCTCCCTGGACAGGGGACGCGCTGTCCACCATCCCGAATTCTCCTTCGAGCGGCACCTTTCCCTGGTCAAAATACACTCCCACAGAGCCATGGACCGCCTGTGTGGATGCGACAGACACCGGTGCCGGGGTCTATACTCCGATCGCCACCTCATTTTTGGCGGGGAAACACGGAAAGGGGGTCAGCACCAGTCCAACCGACGGATCAACGATGTATATCGCACCCATCGGCAATCATGCCTTCGGTTATAATTCCGTTTTCACTTTCCGGTTTTATTTGATGGTCGGCTCGATTACGACGATTCGGGACTCCGTCTATACATTGAGATCCGCTGCGGCCACTGCGCCGCTTCCTCCGACCGGTCTAACGGCAAATTCCGGATCCAAGAAGATGGGTTTAACGTGGAATCCATCCGCCGATACCACCAGCTACCAGATCAAGCGCTCAAGCAACCATACCGGACCATTCACCCTCATTGCTTCCGTGAAAGATACGAATTACACCGATACGGGCCTGACCCATGGGGTCCAATATTACTATACGGTTTCTTCATCTAACTCCGTGGGCGAAGGCGTCGACTCCGAGACGGTTGCCGTGTTCAACGTCTCCCTCAAGCAGGGGCCGACCATGCTCCGCAACACCTTCCTCGACGATCAGGGCAAGGAAATCTGCGGTGCCTATTCCGTAAGCGTCCCCTGTCTTGCTAACCTCCCATAAAAGAGAAGTAATCATGAAACACACTTTCGCACTTCCCACCGCCCTGCTGCTCGCGTCTCTGCTCAAGTTAGGCGCGATGGACGGAGAGGCTCTTAAGAAAACACAACTCACCGGTCCGAGCCTTGAGGACGCGGTGCTCTATCTCCCGCAAAACGTCGATTCCGCCATTAACTGGGGCTGCAAGGATTTCTCAAAAGACTTCCAAGAGGCTACGGGAAAGACATTGCGGACAACCCCTGTCTTGAGCGGCAAACACCGCCTGCTCATTTTGCCAGCGGTCGTGGATAAAGAGCCGATCCTCGAAAAGCTGGAAAAGGCCGGCAAGCTCGACCTTTCCCAAGTGCGCGGCAAGTGGGAGTCCTATCTCATCCAGCCCGTCCCGGGCATCAATGGGGAAGTGCCGGATGCTCTTGTTGTGGTCGGAAGCTCTCCACGCGCAGTAGCCTATGGCCTCTACGAGATCAGCGAGAAATCACTGGGAACCGATCCCACGAAATTGTGGACGGACTACATCCCTGAGAAGCGGGAGAGTGTCTTCTGGGAGGGGACTTCCTATTTTCCAGGACCATCAGTAAAATACCGTGGCTATTTCATTAATGATGAAAAATACCTGCTCAACTGGATCCAGCCGGGGGACAAGATCGTCGAGCCGGAAGTCTGGGCGCGGATCTTCGAGACGGCCGCTCGCACGAGGGCCAACTTCGTCTCGCTGCCGGATGAATACAATAAAGGCTACCTCGACGACGCGTCACGGGTCTTGCTGGAGGAACGCGGTCTCTTTTTAACCGGCAATCATCTTCAGGGAATGCTCGTCCAGACGATGAATTTCCCTGACTTCTGCAAGAAAAATGGATTCCCAACTGAATGGTCGTGGGTGACGAACAAGCAGGCTTTACTGGCTTTCTGGGAGGAGAAGGTCGCCTACAACGCCAAGTTCAAACATAATATCTGGCCGATCGGTTTACGTGGGATGGATGACCGTGACATTCCCGAGGTGGACAAGAACGCACCTAAAACCAATGAAGCCTTGGCGGCTATGACGAACGAGGTCATGGAAGCCCAATGCAAACTCCTTGAAAAATACATTCCCGCGGAGGAGATCGTCACCACCTTCACCATGCGGGGTCTACCTTTTGCTCTCTACAAGACCGGGCTGCTCAAACTCCCCAAGCACTGCATCTTGGTCTGGGGCGATGACGGTTCCTTCTCAACGTTTCGAGCCTTGCCCAGTAGCGATGAGTTGAAGCGTGAAGGCGGGAATGGCACCTACTACCATTTGACTTATTGTGACAACCATCACGTGGAGTGGGTTTCACCTGCAACCATACGCACGGAAATGCTGAAGGCAATTGATGAAAGAAAATGCTCGAAATATGTGATTTATAACGTGGGGGATGTGCGGGAACTGCCGCTCTCGCTCGCCGCCGGGTGCAACATAGCCTGGGACAACCGACCGTGGCAGGCGCCGGACTACGACCAAGTATTCATGGCACAATGGATCCGCAATCATTTCGATGTGAAGGCTGGGAGTGTCGGCGAACAGACGATCCTTGACCTATACAACCGCTATTTTGCTCTGGAAAGCGACATGCGCTGCACCAGCGTGATGGAAGTCGTCAGGCCAATCATGTGGGATGCGCCCAAACAAAAAAATGATGATGAGTTAAGAAAAGTATTGTCGGAGCTTAACTTTAAAAAAGATAGTCGTTACAGGGTCAGTGAGGAGAAATTAAAACGCGACGAACCTTTGTGGGAGAAGCTGAGGACCGACGCCGTGGCCGCACTCAATCTGGTGCCTGAGAAACGCCGGCAATTCTACAAGGACTGTAGACTGTTACACATCGAGACATCCAGCGGGGTGAACCGATTTGCCATGGGTATTCGTCGGATGATCGACGCCGCATTGCGTGGTGACAAAGCAGGCATCGACACCGCCTGTGAATCCGCCAAGTCCGCCATGCAGGTGATCCTAGATAGCCGTAAAACTGCGGAGCACGACCATTGGAAAAACTGGTTCCGGGGAGACTATAACTGGGACATCCTATGGTCTTTGCGTCCCGATCAACACATCAAGGAGCTGGAGGCCTTCAGGAAGCGGCTCGCCGACCTGGCTTTGACACCGCCAGCCGCAGGGGGTTTGTCACCGTGACTGCGACCGTCACGGGAGCGCCACTCGACAAACTCTTCGTCCATGTGCGGGTGACGCAAAACTAACCCTCCGATGAAACAAACGATCCGACTCCCAGTCTCGAGCGGCAAACACCTTTGACTCACCAAACAATAAAACGAGGTAAAAACAAAATGAAAAAACTAATATCACTTCTAACCATCAGTCTCGTGATTCCCCTGGCATTGCGTGCGGAATTGAAACTACCCGCCATCATTGGCGACCACATGGTGCTTCAGCAAAATCAGGCCAACCCGATCTGGGGTTGGGACACGCCGGGGACGAACGTCACCGTTTCTTTTGCTGGCCAAAGCTATTCCGCCACCGCTGGAGCCGACGGCAGATGGACAGTGAAATTGGCGCCGCTGCCGGCGAACGCTACCCCGCAGACACTCACGGTCATGGGTTCGACCCAACGCGAACTGCAGGATGTCCTGATTGGAGAAGTGTGGATGTGCTCCGGTCAGTCGAATATGAAATGGACTCTGGGCCAGGCTACGAATGGTGATATAGAAGCGGCAGCGTCCAAACTGCCAAATCTCAGATTGATCACTGTTCCGAATGTCGGCACGCAAGAATTGCAGGACAATTTCAAGGGCGAATGGGCCGCTTGCACCCCCGAATCCGCTAGAAAGTTCAGTGCCGTGGGTTTTCTTTACGGGCGTTATCTCCACGAAATCCTCAATGTGCCGGTCGGCTTGATCGACAACTCATGGGGTGGGTCCACCGCCGAGGCTTGGGTGCGCCGCACAACGCTGGAGCAGGATCCACGTTTCCAGCCGTTGATGGAATCCGCAGTCAAACGAGAGGCCGAGATAGCGTCTGGAAAGGCCCAGCTCGAGTACGAGCAAGCCATGACCCAGTGGAAGGTTGCCGTGGAAAAAGCCAAGGCAGAGAAGAAGAAACGTCTGCCGCCCGCCCCTCAACCCCCCGAAACATGGCTCACCGGGCAAAACCGCGTCGGCAATCTCTTTGCCGGAGTTCTCAATCCCACGATTGGTTACGGCATCAAGGGTGTTATCTGGTATCAGGGCGAGGGAAATGCGGGACGGGCGGCCGAATATGCCAATTTGTTCCCTTTGTTGATCGAGCAGTGGCGTAAAGAATGGGGACAGGGGGATTTTCCGTTCTATTGGGTGCAACTGGCCAATCATATGGCCGTCAAGCCTACTCCCGGCGAAAGTGCTTGGGCTCAACTGCGGGAGGCACAGACGAATACGATGCAATTAGCGAATACCGGGCAAGCCGTCATCATCGACGTTGGTGAAGGCTACGACATCCATCCGAAAAACAAGCAGGCTGTGGCGGCTCGTCTGGTGCGTTGGGCCTTGGTCAAGGATTACGGCATGGCCCTGCCCTATCGCAGTCCCGAATTCAAAATGCTGACCATCGAAGGCAACAAAGCCACGGTCACCCTTGATTGTTTCGGCAGCAAACTGCGGCCCTTTGGCGTGGATGAAGCCAATGGCTTTGCCGTCTGCGGGGCCGACAAAGTTTGGCATTGGGCCACGGGAACCGTGGTCGGAGACAACCAAGTGGTGGTGAGCTGCCCGGAGGTGGCAGCACCCACTGCGGTGCGTTACGCCTGGGCTGACAATCCGGTCTGCAATCTCTTTTCTTCCGACGACTTGCCGGTCACCCCCTTCCGTTCGGACACCCCGGCGACACTGATGGAAGCGGTTCAGTCTTCGCAAGGCACTGGCTCATCCTTGGATACAAAAAAGCAGCCCTAGGATCGCCAACTCAAGTAGCGCAATGGAGAAAACGTTCTCCGTTGCAGTCCTCAACCCCGTCTGCACTACCCTTAATTTTGCCTTATTTTCGAATAACCTCGCCGGTGGGGAAAATGGTGCCATCCGCGGTAAAGTCGATGCCGGTGATCCCGAACTGGTGAGAGAAGTCTCCACTCCATTTCCACAACGCAGTCCACCACTTGCCTTTCTCGTCCTGGAACGGGCGGGAGTGTCCATTGGCATCGCTCAGGAGGACATATCGTTTGCCGTAGGGGCCGAAAATATTTTTCGAACTGGCAACCATCGTGGGACCCAGTTTGCCGCCGCCGGGACGCAACAAATGTTCGTTGCACATCACGTAATAGAGATCTCCACGCTTGATCAAGGCAGAGCCTTCGTAGCCGACGAACGGATAGTTCTCCGGAATAATAACCTTTGCTTCTCCATCGAGTCCGCTCAGATCGGGTTTGAGTTTCGCCAACAGGCCGTGGTTACGAATGAGATACAACTGACCATCATCATCGCGGAAGATTTGTGCATCATAGCCTGGGCAAATCGGCTTGTCGGGCGAAGTCTCCCGATACGGCCCTTCGGGTTTGTCAGCCACCGCAATCCCGACTCCCCAGTTGTGATTCGGCATGCTCCAGTTGCAGCCATAGACGATGATGTATTTGCCGTTGAGGTAATGAAACTTCGGGGCGAAGATCCCCTGTTTCCCATTCGTTTTCGGGTCGTCGCTCTTGAATGGCTCTTTGCACCACGTCGCGTTGTTTTTGAACGTCCAGACCCAGCCGAGATCGGTCCAGCTTTTCAGGTCGGCGGAACGATAGAGTTTTACACCGTCATTATTCTTCCAGTGCTTGCCACTTTGGTAGTCGAAGAAGAGAAGCCCATCCCCCTCGGTGCCGGCGAATGTACCGGTCATATAGTAATTTCCATCGCCGCCACGGATCACATTCGCGTCGCGCAACTTCTCCTCGATGAGAGCTTCCGGTTTGATGTCTGGCAGTGTGGTCTTCACCCATGGTTCGTGAACCATCTGTAAACCTGTCGGGCCTTTGCCATGGAGCGCATAGACGTTTGCCCCCTCTTGGTCTTTTCGATGCGGGGAGAGCGGCATCAATCGCCAGCCGTTGACGCTGCCCGTTGTACCGTGATTCCACAATTTTCCGTTGATGTACAACTCCACTGGCCCAGCCTGCTTGATTTTTGCGTAGGTGTTGTTGATTAATTCCCAAGGCAGATCGCAGCGGATGCGAATCCAAATCTCACCGCTTTCCGGCACCGCTGCCGGAATACGCTCCGCATCTTTGGTCTCTTTCCACGTCGAGTCGTCAAAATCCTTCGCTGTCCAATCTGCGCTCGCCGGAGCTGTCAGCGTGTAACGAATGGATGTAGTTACATTCGCCGGTGCGGGCACTTGAGCTGCCACCCATCCCGGCAGTGTGATGCACATTATCGCGAACCATACTTTATATAGTATCGTTTTTTTCATGACTCTTGAGCTTTAGCAGGAAAATCCTGATCTTTTATTTAAATAACCAAGGTATTTTTGATTACGTTAATCCTGCATTGATTTTTACGGCGATTCGGTGGAGATGCCGACGTCCACAAACTGGCCGAGCTTTATCTGGTGGCAATGTACTGCGAGGACATTCTTGCCGGGCTTCAAAGCCGCTTTGCCTCCGGGCGTGATGGTCATCTGTTTGTATCCGCTGACGTAGCCGACGGCCTTGGCGGCCAACACCCCGTTTATATAGATTTCAACATCATCGTCGTGATGCACTAACAGGGAAGGCGTGCCGCTTATGGCAGCCGTCCAGTCGAATTCCCGGCGCATCCAGATGTCGGCGGTATTCCATGCAGTACGCACCACTGCGCCGGGTGTACCATTGACCCCGAATCCTCCCGGCCCCTCCTTCCAGGTCGAATCACCAAACGCCGGAGTGAACCAATCGGCGGCTGGTTGATCAGTGGTATACTTCCAGTTGACTCCCTCGAGTTGCGAGGTCGGCACTGCCTCCTTGATTGTCTTCTGCGGTGCTTGAATAACCTCGCCGGTAGGGAAAATGGTGCCATCAGCGGCAAAGTCGATGCCGGTGATCCAAAACTTTTGGCCGGGGAAGGGTTTCTCCCACATCCACATCGCTGTCCACCACTTGCCTTTCTCGTCCTGGAACGGGCGGGAGTGTCCCCAGCCGTTGTTCAGGAGCACATACCGTTTGCTGTAGGGACCAAAAATATTTTTCGAACTGGCGACCATCGTGCTGCCCATTGTCTCCACGCCTTCGGGACGCAGAAATATATCGGCAGCCATCACATAATAAGTATCGCCGCGCTTAATCATACTGACACCTTCGAAGCCGACGAACGGATAGTTTTCGGGAACAATTAACTTCATTGGGCCATCGAGTCCGCTCATATCAGCTTTAAGTTTTCCCAACAGGCCGTTGTTACGGATGAGATACAACTGACCATCATCGTCGCGGAAAATATGTGAATCGTAGCCGTCGCAAATCGGCTTGTCGGGCGAGGTCTCGTGATACGGCCCTTCGGGTTTGTCAGCCACCGCAATGCCCACGCCCCAATGGTGGTTCGGCATGCTGAAGTTGACGCCATAGACGATGATGTACTTCCCGTTGAGATAGTGAAACTTCGGGGCGAAGATCCCCTGTTTTCCATTGGTGAGCGGATCGTTGCTCTTGAATGGCTCTTTGCACCACGTCGCGTTGTTTTTGAACGTCCAGACCCAGCCGAGGTCGGTCCAGTTTTTCAGGTCGGGGGAGCGATAGAGTTTTACGCCGTCATTGTTCTTCCAGGTCTTGCCCGGTGTGTTACTGAAGAACAGCAGCCCGTCACCCTCGGTACCGGCGAATGTCCCGGTCATATAATAGTTTCCGTCACCGCCACGAATGATATTGGCGTCGCGAAGCGTTTCCTCGATGAGGGCTTGCGGTTTGATTTCAGGGTACGTGCCCTTCACCCACGGTTCGTGAACCAGCTGAAAACCTGCCGGACCTTTGCCGTGGAAGGCATAGACGTTCACCCCGGGTTTGTCGTTGCGTACAGGCGTCAACGGCCATGACCGCCAACCATTGATGCTGGGATAGCCCCCTTTCGTATCTGTCTGTTTCCCGTTGACGTAAACTTCCACCGGTCCCGCGCCATTGACCTTCGCGTAGGTGTTGTTGATCAACTCCCACGGCAGATCGCAGCGGATGCGAATCCAAACCTCACCGTCTTTCGGCACCGCTGCCGGAATACTCGCTGCGTCTTCGGTCTTCGTCCACGTCGAGTCGTCAAAATCCTTCGCTGTCCAATCTGCGCTCGCCGGAGCTGTCAGCGTGTAGCGGATGGATGTAGTAACATTCGCTGGTGCGGGCACTTGAGCAGCCACCCATCCCGGCATTGGGATGAACATCAGGGCGAGGCTCAACCATCTCAAGCGATTCTTTTTGGTCTTCATTTTGTTTTTTGTCTTCATAAGATTCTTCATATTTTGATATTATTTTTTGCGTTCATTATTTAGGCACAACGTCAGTGAGCACCTTCTGCGGCGGCTGAATAACCTCGCCAGTGGAGAAAATGGTGCCATCGGCAGCCCAGAATTGAAGCGCGGTGAACGCCATGATGAATCAACCAACGTAGCGTCATGCCTTTGTCTTTAGTCTCTTTCTTCATAAAAAAATTAATCATGGGATTAAATCTTTTATTTATTGAACCCCTTGTGATTCATGAATTCCCAGATGCGCTCCATCCAAGTATAGCTGCCCGTGCCTGGGGCTGCCTTACTCTGGAAACAGTGCCCTCGCCCGACAAGCGTGTGGAGATCCGACTGGATCCCCATCCGGCGGAGCTGCTCCCAGCATTTCACTGAATTCATCGCCGCATAACCGTCCGCATCACCGTGAAGGAACAGGATCGGACACGTCGCGGGATCAAATAAGAACTCCGGGACGAGTCGTGAGTCATCCTCGTTGCCGCCCTTCGCATTCGGGGTCTCCTCGCCGTCTGTGAGCGCGTACGCCGGATAGATCGCCACCGCCCACTGCACGTCGCAGGAAAGCTTATCAAGCTCGTCGATAGGCCCATAGGAAGGGGTTTTCGAGCTGGTCGCGCCCATGAGTGTCAGGTGTCCGCCGGCCGAGGAACCCATGATGCCGATACGGTCGGGATCGAGCCCCTTTGCCACAGCCTCGCTGCGGACGATTCGGATAGCGCGCTGCAGATCCTGCCAAGCGGTCGCGTGTTTTGGCAGCCCGCCCAGCGGACGCGGCGTACGGTATTTCATCGTCACGACAGTCATGCCTTTTTCGTTCAGGAAACGACGCGCCGGCGCGACTTCGAATCCATCCGGGTTGTTGCCCATGTAGCTGCCGCCCGAGTAGATGATCTGGATCGCCTTCGTCTTGAGATCCTTTGGCCTGTGCCACTCGAGATATGGCACGCACTGATTCGTCTGCAAATCCGGCATCTTGCCTTCCGGCCAAAGGGGCTCCTTGGCGTAGGCTGCACGCGCGTCGTTGTTGGGATAGCGGACCATCAGCTCCTCTTCCGCGCCCCGCCGTCCGTCAAAATTCATCTGGCGGATATACTCAGCGACACGATCGAGCCAGTGGTCGTAAGCAGTGCCATCCTCGCCCTTGCTCGCGTCGCCCATAAAACCATGGGGGCGGTCCGCGAAGAGATGGATCTCGGCAGGGATTTTCATCCTGCGGAGCTGGCGGTAGATCTGAGTTGAGCCTTTCGGTGAGTAGACGTCCGTTCCTCCGTGAAAGAGCGCCATCGAACACGTCTTTGAGTCGAACTTGAACACATCCGAGAGCTTGACGTCGATCGCGTCGCCCTGGCGAGTGTTGGGACCGGTGAGTCCGTCCGTGAGTGCATAGGCAGTGTAGACCGGAACCGCCCAGTTTATGTGGCACGGAAGCTGGTCAAGTTCGTCGACTGGCCCGTATGCCGGCGTGAGCGCGCTCGTCGCGAGCAAGACCGTCAGGTGCGAGCCTGCGGAGAACCCGAGAACTCCGATCTTCTCGGGATCGAAATTACGCTTCATCGCATCGTTGCGCACGAGGCGGACGGCACGCTGCGCGTCCTCCCACGCGCTCTGGTAGATCGGCAACCCTTGCGGACGCGGTGTACGGTAGATGAGGCTCACGCAGACGAACCCGAGATCGGTGAACTTCTTTGCGGCTTGGTCTATCCACTCCTGATCGCCGCAATTCTCATAGCCGCCACCGGGAATGAGCACCACGCAACCGCCATTCTTCACCGCCGGTGCTTCGTACCACTCCAGATACGGCATCGTATGTTCCGCCGCCTTGAATCCCGGCACCTTCTCCTCTTGGGTGGTCGCGGCGATCTGCTGGGTCTGGAAGTCCGGGATCTTTCCCTCCGGCCACAGCGCAACCCGCTCCCCAGCGAATGTCAGAACGGATGCCCATAACCAACAACTAAGAATCAAAGTTTTTTTCATGAGATGTTATGTTATTCAGATCTGATATGATTGGGTAATTGGAGTGATGCTCGCCGGTGCGGGCATGGTGTCTGAAGCAAAGGCCGCCAGGGGCGCCAGCAGTAAGACTGTGATGAATCGAAGTGTATGTTTCATGTTATTGCTCGGTGGATATCTGCTACTGCTTGCGTCGCGTCGCTCGTCTTGTTGTCGACGGGCTTTTTAGCCTTTTGCGCTTTCTTCCCAGGTTCTGGAGCCTTCGCGGTCGAATCATAAGCCGGGTTTTTCACCGGAATCACGGCATTGATCTCCTTCAGGTGCTCACTGAGCAAGGCGTCGAGCTCCTTGACCTTGTCCGGATGTTCCGTCGCAAGGTTCTTTGTCTCCCCCAGATCCTCCTTTAGGTTATA
>Ga0209356_1000706_pt1 | contig 13260 bp, 15 predicted proteins | sample LauGreFaBDMM15SN_2_FD_188213 | JGI IMG/M metagenome (GOLD analysis project Ga0209356, IMG submission 188213) | Freshwater lake microbial communities from Lake Michigan, USA - Fa13.BD.MM15.SN (SPAdes) (version 2) | ecosystem: Environmental > Aquatic > Freshwater > Lake | place: Lake Michigan, USA...
GCACTTTGCAGGGGCGTACAGGCATTGGTACGGAAGCAAACAACATTGACCAAGGCGGTTTAGATTATTGGAAAAGCCAATTAGCTTCTGGTGCAATTAAGCCAGAAAATTTTAGGGGTGCTTTTAGCAGCGCTACTGACCAATACATGGCCAATAACCCAGAAGACAAATACACAAAGCAAGTCCAAAGATTTATGCCTCCTCATATTGCAAACTTGTATCAAAGTGTTCTAGGTCGTGCCCCTGATGTAGGCGGTGCTGCATATTGGCAGAATCGATTTGGCAACGAAGTTGACGCTGATGAAATGAATTTGTTTACACAAGCCGCTCAACCTGAAATAGCGGCTCGTACTCCTGCCTCTACGCCTAGCATTAGTAGCGGGGGCGGCGGTGGCAGTACCACTAAAGACAAACTAGAAAAAGCCGCAATTAATGCAGCATTATCATATGCTATAGGCCCAACATATGATTATGCTAATGCTGCAAATAGTTTATTGAAAGGCGATATTGGATCGGCTGCAGGAAATCTTGTGTCAGGCTTAACCGGTGGCGTATCAGGCGCCGTAAAAAACATAGCAAAAAAGTTTAGATTTGAAGATGGCGGTCCAGTCAAGACTCACTATCAAACAGCTGGCGCTGTCAGGTATAAACATGACTACGTAAGCCCTGAGGAAGAACAAGATTTTCTTCGACGCACTCCCCCATCTCTTGCTGTAGTTAATCCTACTAATGTAGTACCTGATAAACAGCAAATAGATATGATGCCTCCTGTAGCCGTACAGTCAGTTTCAGAGCCTAGGCCCGTATTGGCTGAGATTGCTGCCAAGAATATTAATGCTGCACCTGCACCTGTTGCTGTAGTTCCTGCACCGGTAGCGGTAGCACCTAAAGCGGCAGTGCTGCCTGGCAATGACAACTTAGCCGGTATCCAAGCCCTTCTTGCTACATATGGTCCAAAAGATAGTGCGTATGCGGCAGATTTAAAAATAGCTCGTGATCGTGCTACTGCAGACAGCAATGCATTTACTAAAATGCTCACTGATACTATGAAATCACCTGAGGATGCTCAAAACTCTAAAGCAGAAATATATTTCCGCTTAGCGGCGGCGTTTGGCGCACCTACTAAGACAGGTCAGTTCAGCGAGAATCTTGGCATGGTTGGTAAAGAGCTAGGCGAATACGCCAAAGGCAAACGAGCTACTGCCAGAGAAAAACAGCTACTTGGTCTTGAAGTTCAGAAATTAAAGATGGCCTCTTCAAAAGAAGACTTGAACACGTTGCGTGCCTTGTCTGCTGAAGAGATGAAAGACAAGCGAGCCATTGCAACTGAACTCATCAAAGAGTACATAAATTCTGGCAAACCTCAGTCTGCAGCAGGTAAGCAAGCTCTTGATGAAGGTCTAGTACCTGGCACTCCTGCTTATCAAGCACGTGTTGCTGAGATTGGCAATTTGAATATTGAAGCTAAAATGGCGCAAATAGCAGGTGCATTGTCAGGAGTAACCACTCAATCTGCCAATCTTACTGTGGCTCAAGCTAGATTAGATCTGGATCGTGAAAGACTCGAAAATCAAAAGAATCAACAAGCTAAGTTAAGTCCAGGCGAAGTTAAACTTAAAGTTGATGCTGAAGATACGCTGGCTCAAACTGAGCAAGCAATGACTAATTTAAAGAAAGCTTATTCTTTAAATCCCAACACGTTTGATGGATCATTGCTTGATGTTGCTCAGCGCAAACTTTATGAACAATCTGGGTCTAAAGATCCTAAAGTGGTTGCTACTCGTGAGCTTGAAAACCTGCTTAAGAAAGCTTCATTGTCACAGTTGAAAGCAACCTTCCCAGGGGCAATCTCTAACGATGAACGCGCCGCTCTGGATGCCGTTCAAGGCCTAGATGCCAAGAGCAAAACCGAACGTGCAGTCATCATGAAGAATGCGTTCACGGCGCTTAAATCAGTGTCTGAACGCCATCGTAGGCGCTTGAGTGAAATCAATCAAGGTATCTATCGTGACACTGCTCCTATTGAAGGAGGGACTGACTAATGGCTACATCTAATCCTTACGTTGGAGGGGCTCGAGCTGCTATAGGCCAAGGTCTTGGCATGGGTTGGGGTGACGAAGCAGAAGCATGGCTTCGTTCTAAGCTTGATAAAAGCCCTGGCTATGAAGCAGAACTTGCCAAGATCAATAAAGAATATGCTCAGTATTCTAAAGAAAATCCATTTGTAGCTCCTGCCCTAGAATTTACAGGAGGCGCTGCACCTGCTCTAGCTGCAATGTTAGCTACTCCTGTTACAGGCGGCGCTGCCGCTCCAGCGGCTGTTGCTGCAAGTGCTCGCACCGCAGGAGCTTTGTCACGTTTAATGACCAATCCTTTAGCAAGAGGTGCAGCAACCGGTATGGGCACAGGCGTTGTTTCAGGTGCAGGTTCTGCGCAACCAGGTGACCGCACTTCTGGTGCAGTTATTGGAGGGACTGTTGGCACTGTGCTTGGAGGCGGTGCTCCTGTGGTTATTCGCAGTGGGCAAAGTGCTGCAAGATTCTTAAAAGACAGATTGAGTAGCAACCCTAGTTACATTGAAAACCGAGCCGCCGCAAAAGTCAATGCAGCATTAGAACGTTCAGGAATCACTCCAAAAGAAGCGGAAACTTTAATCTCATTAGACAGAGCCGCAGGAGTGCCTTCTACATTGGCAAACGTTACTAAGCCAACAGTTGGCCTTGCAGAGATTGTGACAGCTAAAAGCGAAAGAGCAGGCGACACGCTTGCCAATATACTTGAAGCTAATAAGTCAGGAATTAGAGAACGCGTAGTCGGGCAGACACAACGAGGCGTTGGAAACCAAGGCAACTTTTACCAGCAAGAACAAGACATGCTTCAGAACTTGCGTGCCAATGCAAATACTTTATATGACGAGGCTTACAAATTTGGCACTGTCAATGATCCTACAATTAACCGAGTGTTACAAAATCCACGGTTTAAATCATTCTTTGACGAAGCCAAAAAGATTGCAGACAATGAAAAGCTTGCAGCAGAATTGCGTGGAGAGAATCCTGCTAAGTACGTACTAGACGACATTTTTATTGCTGACGAAGTTGGCAATATTACTTTGTCAAAACTGCCTGATGTACGCACTCTTGACTATATCAAGCGTGGCATGGACGCTGTGATCGATAAAGGTTACAGAGGCGAAGGTATGAGCAGCGCAGAAGCTAATAGCTTAAAAGACTTAAAGAAGTCTATGGTCTCTGCTTTGGATAAAGCCACAGAAGTTAATGGTGTTTCTGCCTATAAGACAGCTAGGGGCCAATATGCAGGCGATGCAGAAGTTCTAGAGGCTCTGCGCACAGGCATGGCTGACTTTAAAAAGTTAGACCCTGAACAAGTCATCATGATGATGAAAAATTTCAGCACAGCAGAAAAAGAAGCTTTTAAAACAGGCGCTATCCGCAATGTATATGCCACGGTGATGGACCCTAGTGGCAACATTAACGCTGCTCAGCGTGTCATTGGTTCTCCAGAAGCTAGAGATAGACTAAAGGCATTGTTTCCAAGTCAAGCAAAGTTTGACATGTTTGAGGCTGCATTGCAGCGTGAAAATCAACTATTCCAGCAAGCAAATAAAATTTTGTCAGGTTCGCCTACGGCTAGAAGGCAAGCTGGCATTGAAGCTTTTGATGAAGGTGAAAGTGCAATCAATGCCTTTGTCGGCAATTCCATAACCGGTGGTTGGGTTAATTCTTTAATGAACATGGCTGCAACTGCAGCAACAAAATCAGGCATCAGCGATGAAGTTGCTGCCAAGGTTGCAAAACTTCTTTCTTCTTCTAATCCTGCAGAAGTTGCGGCAGCCGTAAAGATCTTAGAACGCAATGCAGCTAAAGGCCAACAGGCTGTTACAAAGCTCAATCGAGGCGAAACAGGAGTGATTATGGGATCAACCATAGCATCATCGCCTTCTCCAGTTGACCCTGAGGCTAAACCTCCAAGCATTGAAGCTGATATAGACAAAGAGCAAGAATCTTTCTACCCAGGCTTTCAAATGATGGGGCCTAACATTGAAGACGACATTGAAGCAGACATGAAGAAAATGAAGTAAAATTTAGTCACTGTCTCTTACGAGCAGTTGCCAACTTTTAACCCCGCTTCGGCGGGGTTCTTTTTTAAAAGTTCTCATCATAAAACTTGCGTAGTACTTCATGTAGGTCTTGAGTTCTAAACTCCCCGCCTTGCCCACTTTCTATGTCTCCAATCCAGATAGTTCCTTGGTTAGGCACTCTGCCAGGTGCAATAAACAAGTCCTCTACTTGAACGTGCCAAGGGCAGCTTGGCTCAAACTTTTCCATGATTAATCCTTCTTCTCATTGATGTCGTAAAACCAGTCATCACCTGCTGACCACTTACGCGTTCCATCTACTGTCCATAGTCTTTGAGCAGCTTGAAAGTCAGGGAATTTTGTCTCTGAAGGAATCAAAGACTGGTCGTACCACAAGCATCGGTTGTTTGGTTGACAAGCAAACTGGCCATTGTCTAACATGATCCAGTTAAAAGATTTGTGTTCTTCTGCCTGCTCTGTAAAGCCTGTATCTAGGTCCATTCCATCAGCGCAGAAGTCGACAGTAAACAAGTAGCGACCAAAATGCCACTGCTTGTCTTTGCCTAAGAACTTCACGCCAAGGTTGCGTAGACCAATTTTTTCAAGAATAGTAAACTTGTAGCCCATGCAGTCCCAAAGCTGCAAGGTATCAATTGGCAAATCACCATGGTCTTCTTTCCACACATAAGCATGGATAGGCAGCTTGTCATATAGCGCGCCGTACGCTGGCAGTAACGACTCAATGCGGAAAACTTGACCACGCAAAGCTTTAAGACTTACCCAAATGGCAGGCTCTAATTCACCATGGCCTTTGTGGTCGTTGTACAAAAATTCGCGTCGAACAAAACACTTAGTAGGCGGCAAAGATGCAATTATGTAACTCATGTGTTTTTCTCGTTGAACGCTTCTTCAGTCATCATCGCCTCCATTCTGTGTTGTATAAATCATCCAACCAATCATGGCACATACAAACACAAAGAGAATAGAGCCTAAGGCCAACATTGCAGCCATTACAAAAATGCCGGTAATCATTTCTAACATGTTTTTTTCCTCTCAAACCTACTGTCTTTTAAAAATGCTCTTAGCCACTTGCCTTTGCCAAGCTTGACCCATTCTTCATATTCACTCTGTGTTAATTTAACGCTAACACTTCTTCCGTTCTTGGTCATCTCACGTTTTGATTTCAGCATCTTTTCTCATCTTCACAATTACGTCTTGAAGCCTATACTCACAACTATGCTGGTTGCCGGCAGACTCAGTTATAAATACCAACTTACACTCTGTGCAGTACCACGCTGACCCTTGAGAAACAATAGTTTCTTTGTCCTGGTGTATCCCTTTGGTTCTCCCAAAGAATGTGCGTATGCGTTCAAGCATTTTGTTGTTCCTTCCAACGCTTGCATAGATCTTTTACTGCCTTACTCTTTTGTTTTCTGTCGCACATAGCACTGATAGATCTCTCTTTTGCTTTTTGTTTTAGCGTCAATGTTGGTGGTGGTTCTGGAAATAAACCATTGAACCCCACAGTTCCTAGCACAGCACTGATGATGATTCGATCAATCATGTTTGTCCTCCTTGTGCTGCGTCAATCGCTTCTCAAGCCTAGCAATGCGCTCTTCGTTGTACTGCATGGCTGCATATGCATACTCAGCTGCAGTCTCAGCTTCAAGTTTACGTAGATGTGCCTCTTGCAATTCTGTATAAATTACCTCAGAAATAGTCTTTGGTCTAAGAATGTCTTTTATGTATTTGACCGTTGTTTCTCTAAAGTTCATAATGTTATCCTTGAGCTGCTAGAAGTTCAAGTTCAACTTCTTTTACACGCTCGCGCAAGATGATGGCTTCTTGCTCAAGCAAGTCAATCTTCTTTTCCATACGCTGCCTAGTCATTTTCTCGGCGTGCACCCAACCGATTAAAGCTCCTTCATTGACAACTTTATCGGCAAATTTTTTAAAGTCTTTGCGGCTTAAAAAACCACCAACAACATCCATCGGAGGTGTAAATTTTTCAACTAAAAGACTTAGTTCTTCTTGCATTTTTTTAGACATGATTTCTCCTTAATTAAGATGACCACCAAGCTGCCAATAAAAATGCTAAGCCTACACCTATGACAACTGCAGTTAAGATGTCAAGTAATTTATTCATTTATCTTCCTTTACAACATTGAGACGGCGACTTTGCCGTGGTTTAATTGTACAACCTTTTTTTGGGTACCGTACAACTATTTTTACTTAATGCCTAAATCTGCCAAAATGGCATAAGCTTTTGTGATATACCATTGACGGTCAATGTCTTTAGGCGGCTTGGCTGGCAGCAGCATCAAAGGCTTGGCACCATCAGTCATGGCAACTTTATTCCCATTCTTTTTATAGTTGATTGAACCTGTCTCTCCAAGTGCATAGTACCAACGTACAGCTTTGCCTAAGTAAGTATCACCTTTAACTGCACCGCCTGTCACAGACCTGACCGACACAAACATCCTGGTATCTTGGCATGACCTAATAGTTGTTTCAATAGGTATGTCTAGCTGAAGATGATCAACCACGGCTTGCACACAAACCTGAGCAGTCGGTGTTTTAGACAACTCAGCATCAGCATATGCACCTTTTGCTTTATAAGAGCCTGAAGGCTTAAAAGCAACGTAATTGTTAATGTCCCTAGAGTACAGAGCGGTGTAAGCCGTTTCTTCGGTATTAAAGCCAGTTGTCTCTTCCCAGGCTGCAATTATGGAAAATAAGGCCGCTTGGTTGCGCTTGTGGCAATAGATCACTATGCCATCAGTATTAGCACTCACAACCTGTATGCCAGAGCCTTCAAGAGCCTCTATCAGCATCAACAAGGCCAATTGCCCTGTAACCGTGGTTTGGATCAACAAATCAGGGCTGTACAGAGCTGACCATTTGTTGCCAAACTTACCAAAGCTTGAATTGATGACAATCTTCAAAGAAGCATCAGTGACTTTGTCACCTGCCCTTTTAGCATGGACTCTCTTCTCAACGATTGACTTATATGCAGTCAAGAACTCAATGCCAATATGCTTAGGATAAAGCCTTTGGTTAAGAATGATGTTAGGGTAATAGCTAGTCACATCACGGTCAACTAGGATGTAGTCATTGCCTGCAATGTAGTTGACTGTTTTCTCACAAGAATGAATGCCGCCAATGCCTAACTGATAAACCGTCTGGTTAATCTTGACTTTAAGCTTGCCTACTTTTTCAGGTTCAGCAGCATCGCCTTTTTCATTAAGTGTAAAAGCCTCACTCTTAAAGACTTCAAGAGCATTGACCAACTCAGGGTGCTTAAACTTAATGAACTTAGGAGGCACATAGTTAAATGAAAAACCATTAGGCAAGTCAGGCCTATAAATCTTGGTTCCTTTAATTGCCTCAATCTGCTTCTTAATCACAGCCTCTGCAATCTGAGCATCTGACTTTGAACGTAAATCCATGCCTAACTCTTCGCCCATCTTTTCACGCAAATCAATCTGGCTGCTTAGCTTATTAAACAAGTCAATAGTTGTGTCAAGATCATTAATGCAATAGCTAGTCAAGAGCTCACGTTCATCTAGCTTGATGATTGCACTAGGTTCAATTGGCAAGTCTTGCATACGCTTACTATGTAAACGGCCACCATAGATTTTTAGACTGGCTTTGCCAGGTGCAACATCAATCAAGTCAATGTGGTCTATGTATTTGCATTGAGGCAGGTTGTACTTAGACTCTGTGTCCCAAGCTCTGACGTTATTGACAATGATGTCATCTGACATGACCTTTAACTTTGAAGCATCAAAGCCTGCAATGGAGCCTTTTAAAAGCAGCAAGTCATATCTATTGCCATTAAAAGTGATGATTGTGTATTTGCGCAACACGCTGTTAAGCTGCTCTGCATCAAAGTCTGACCAATCAGAACGCTCAAAGGTCACAACCTTGTCATTGGCCATAGACTTAATGGCAATCAAAAAGTAGTTTGTGTAGCACTCAATGTCAAGCACTGCTTTTGTTCTACTCGACATAGTTGCTCCAAACACGCCCGCTGCTTAGCCATAAATCTTTGCCACTAGACACGTAGTCTTGGTCTGCAACAATCCTTTTAATGCCTGTGCACAACACTAACTTTGTGCAGCTAATGCATGGAGCTGTTGTGCAGTAAAGCGTGTCTGCTGTATCAACTTCTTTTAATCTGGCAATTGCATTTTGTTCAGCATGGGCAGACTTACACAAGTCAAGGCCTGTCCCGCTAGGCAGTGTTGCGCCAGGGCAAGGCTCGTCAATGCAATGCTGAGAACCAGGAAAAGAACCGTTGTATCCTGAAGATAAGATGTAACCATTGCCGGTTATTACAGCACCGACTTGTCTGCGTGAACAAGTTGCACGCTTAGCAAATGCACGTGCAATGTCCATATAAGTTTGATCTAGTGTTGGTCTTATCATAATTTTAATTGTACAACATTTTAATCAAGCCCATGAACTTTTAGTAGGTATTCACCTTTGCTCATGCCTGCTAACTTAAGCACATGGTCATCAGAAGGATGGACAGTTAAAGAGTTAAATGACTCAATCAAGCCGTGTTCAAGCATTGCTTTTTGACGACCATATGGATGGTCAATGATTGTGCTGCTGTTCCAGATTTTGTCACGGTCAAGATGGTCGTAGTCATAGCCAGGCCTGACATAGTTTTCTATCCAACGGATTCCATCACAGAAAATATCCTCACCGTCATACGCAGTAGAGCCAATGTCTTTGCAAAACTTCATTGTGACTTCATCTAGAAAATCTTGCTCATTGCCTTTACTCAAAGGGTTGGCTGCGTACTTTAAGCACTCGACTGCATTGCTGCCATAAAAGAACGGGCTATTTTTATTGACGTATTGTGAGAAGAAGTCTGCTATGTCACTAACGACTGCAGCGTACTGGAATTTATATGCACGCAGTCCTTGCTGCTTGTTCCAAGCAAACATCCACTCGCCAATGTCACGCAAATCACGTTTGCCTTTTGATTCAAGCCATTCTGCAAGATCCCTAGCTAGCTTAGGTGCGTAGCAGCATAAGAAATAATCACCGCCAAGCTTGTAGTCACTAGTAGGCTTTGGAAATGCAGGGAACTGGTAACCAACAGATGTGTAAATTGTTGACTCTCTGCTGACAATAACTTGAGCCATTTGCTCAATCGTGTCACATGACCAAAACTTTGGCAAGATTGTGTTGTTGTAGCCACTAGGTTTTTTAGCGTAGTTAATACCGCTGCCTGTAACCCGATGAACTATAAACACATAAAGCCACTCAGCCAAACCCCATGATGCTTCAACACCTTCAAACGACTTGCAAATAGGTTTGCGCACATCATGCAGCTTGTGCGCATAAGGGTGATCAGGCGTCGTGTTGTAGAAAAGATCTAAAACAATTTGTGTAAAGCCTGCATACTTACGGTTAGCAACGTCATACAACTCAACGTGCATCATCAAATCATCTCTAACAGACCCTTTTAAGTGCGGTATAGTTCCTAGGTTGCATTCTGCTTGCTGCGTCTTAGCCATTGCAGCATAGCGAACCATTTCATCGTAGTAAGCAGTTGTTTCGATTCTCATAGTCCACGCTCCAGGTCACGCATGTCATGCCATGCTCTTTGACTATCTAAAGGTATGTCTTTGACTTGGTCATAGAACTTGTCTACCTTATCATCTGTTCCTACATTGATGAAGATTGAACCTTTTGCAGCAAAATTATCAAAGTCTTCCCAGCACTTGGCATCATAGTTTGCCGTAGATGGAAAGGGCGGGCGTTTACTTAATGGCACATCTTTTAAGAATGGCTGTGATGCAGACCAAAGGTTAGCATGGCCTATCTCACCATCGTGCATGTTCCTAGCAACAACCATGCCCTTACACAAAGCTTCTGGCCATGCAATCTGCAAAGCTCTAATGGCTGTGCCTGTAGAGACCGACATCCAAATCTCAGTAGGCTCTTCATCAAGCTGCTCTGCAATTTGAGCTCCTAGTTTGACAATTCCTGCTGTTACCAATGGAGTTTTTGCCAAACCAAAAGGCAAGTACTTTGCGCCATTCTGCTCTGCCCATTTCTTAGCATAGCTGTTAAGTGTAGGCATTGCTGCAATCTTTATGAACCGCAAGTCTGCGCCATAAGCTAGCAATGCTTTCTGATGTTTAGAAGGTGCACCAGAGGCAGGACAAAAGAACACACACTTTTTGCCATACATCTGAGCTAAGGTTGCAATTGCATCCATGGCCATACCTACTCGAGGTGCACAATAAACCAAAACATCTTCTTTGCATTCTGCAACTAGCTGCTCTGCACCATAGCCTTTTAAACTTGACTGACTAGCATCGCCTCTAAAAACGTATCTATCTCCGTGGGTTTGAACCACAGGCTTTGATAGCTTAGACACAAAGCCATCGCTCATTGCATGATAGTGACTACGTGCTTCTAAGGCAGTCATACCTTGAGGAATGTCTTTGTTAGACTTGTCTTCAGTAATAGTAAAAAGACTCATGAGTTGCCCCAGTTAAAACGACGATAGTTGATAGGTGCAATGTGAACAGATGAACTTAGCTCCATGTATTTCTTGGCGTACTCTTCACCGTCCATAGAGTACCATTCTTCAGGAGGTCTAACCACTTTGTTTTCACAAGACATGAGGTCTATAAAGTAGCTAGTCCAGTCTCGCCTGGATTCTATTGAACCGCAAAAAGGTTTGTCTTTGTAGTAACCGGTCTGTGGCAGCCTACGCGCCTCATACTCGACAGGAACAGGTGCTGCTATTTCTATAGCTATTTCAAATTCATTTTTTATGAACTCAATTACTTCACAGTAACGTTCGCACAAGCTTTCTATGGCTTTACCTGAGTCTGGCTGACGGCCTACATGGTGCCGTATGTCAATAGAGCCTGCAACTAGAGTTGCTTTGCTTGGCATTTTCTTTAACGTGTTTAACTGCTTTACAAACTCACCTTTAGTTAAAGCTCCGTGCAAAGTTAAACCGTTTGTACGCAAGACCATACTTCTAGGTGAAGCAAAAGCCGTAGCGTGACTGTCGCCAATGGCAACCTTTACAAAACCTAACTGGCTTTGCAAAATTGTTTTGCTGTTAGCAAGTCTAAGTTTAAACGCATCAATTAGACTTTTTGTTAAACGAGGCGAACAGGTTGCTTGGCCTATCCGCTTTTCTAACTGCTCTCCATAGTCAGGCATAGGCAAGTCTAAACTAAATAGATTGCCATTAAAGTTGACTAGTTGATCTATCTTGTCAACAATCTCGTCAGTGACGCCGCCAAACAGATTAAGACCGCCGCCAAAGTTTACGCCATGCTCCCAGTAAAGGTCGCTGCATGTACTAAGGTCTGTATTTTTAGCTGCAATTTTTGTGTTCATGCACTCTGCCCAATGCATGGCCCAACCACGAACATGTGACTTTTCACTAATAGGTATAGAAGCAAATGGATTAAAAATCATGATTGCACCAAATGAAAGTGTTTAGGATATACATGCAATGAGCCTGCGTTCCAGTACAAGTCACCTTTAACTAGGTCAGGATAAGTGTCATTTAAACGTGTAAGAGCTAAGTCAAGAACCGTGTCTTGCCAAAATCGATCGCCTTTGTAGCCATAGACAACGTCGTTGCTACGCATGTTGACTATGTGATGCAGCTTGCCATCACGAATCAACAACTGAGTGCTGTATGTGCACATAAAGTCTCGCATGCCATCAACTACTGAGTCTTCATGCATCGATGGCCGAATGTAGATCATCACAGCTTGTCGACTGTTTTTGTTTTTAACTAACGAGTCTATAGCTTTGTGGAATTGATGGCCGTTTCTTGCACTAAAAATACACCAACCATAGTTGCTGTTAATCATGCCTTTTGTACTAGCAACTTGCTTCCATACAGCAGGGACAGGAGGTGCTATCTCATTGACGTTTAAAGATTGACTCATGTACCAACGCAACTCTCTAGCATTCCAGGTGTCGTCAACTTCACCAAAAATCAAAGGCTCATCTGCAATAAATGAGGCATTGATGATCTCAAGGTTGCAGTCTTCTGCAAAGTCTTGTGCTGCTAGCTTGTTTGTCAAGACATTACGGATTTGTTGGACATTCATGGGATGCTCCTTACAAACCTGTCATCTTTGTTTTTATTGTGTGCAGCATGTTCCATCAAGATGAACAGTTGTGTGCCTGCATGTGCAAGATGGTCTAAACCTGACTCAGGGTCTTTGTCTTCGCCAGACCAGAAAGACATCATGTGACGCATGATTGATCCATAGGTACGTGACCAAACAACGGTCTCGCCTTGACGGTATGAGTTTGCAAAATACTTCTTAGCACCAAAGCCAAAGACATTAGCAATTTGCATCATAGGTTCAATCGGCAGCAAGTCAAGACGGACTTTAGTTGCATCAAACTTTGGTGCAAAGCCTGCCACAACATTGCCGTCTGAACTAGGTGCAAAGTCAAATACAACCTGAGGACTTGTATTGCTGTCTAAGATTAACTGCAGTTCTGCTTCTGGAGGAGTCCAGCCTTCTGGTTTAACTAAGTCACGTTTAAAGCCACCACGCTTTTCACCATTTTGACCAAGCTCTTTGGCCATGTTTGCTTCCATGACCTTTTCAAAGCCTGCAAGCAATGGAAAACCATGACGCTCTAAAGTACCCACTGCAAAGACAATCAAGTCTAAGAGTGCATCGTATTGGTCAACTAGTGTGTCTGCTGCAATGTACTCGTTTAACTCTTCGAGCATTGCTGCAGACCTAAATTCTTTTTCTTCTACAGTAAGCTGGTTTGCGCCTGTTGTATTTTCTATGCCAAACTTCTGATGCATGGCCTTCACAAGGTCCATTACTTTTGATTCCATTGCTAACTCCTATTCGTATTGATTGTTTGGACAGGCTACGCTCCTGATAGGCACACAAAGCTTGTGCTAGCTTAATCTTTAACCTAAAAGGTCAGCGTCTTCTTTAGCAAAGTCAGCAAAGTCAGAGCTAGCTTCAGTCCTGCCACTGAATGCTTCACCATCTTTAACTTTCATGACATTGTCAAGTGCAATCGATACGCCTTTGCCACCTGTTGGATGCTCCCATGCATAAGCACGAATAGAAGCACGGTAGTAAGCACCGCTATAGATTTCATCAGCAGACATAATTGGTTTT
>Ga0209356_1000711_pt1 | contig 13238 bp, 10 predicted proteins | sample LauGreFaBDMM15SN_2_FD_188213 | JGI IMG/M metagenome (GOLD analysis project Ga0209356, IMG submission 188213) | Freshwater lake microbial communities from Lake Michigan, USA - Fa13.BD.MM15.SN (SPAdes) (version 2) | ecosystem: Environmental > Aquatic > Freshwater > Lake | place: Lake Michigan, USA...
TTGATTGAACAGTTTGATCCTGAATCGAGTTTTCGCCGACTTGCCGGATGGAGTGCCAAGATCATCATGGTGCTGTGTGCGGGCCTTTCTGCTTGGCACTACTACACTGCAGGCTTTGGTCTGCACAATGAAATTGCGCATCGTGCAATTCACTTGTCTGTGGTGCTTGGCCTCTGCTTTTTAGTGTTCCCCCGACAAAAACGCCTGCCAGGTCCTTGGGAGTGGACGGTATCAATCGGCCTCGTGATGTTTTACCTGTTCATGGGTTGGAGCCTACTGGGCAATCTATCTGAGCCAGTTCCAGACGCAATGCGATATGCCTTCATGGCTGTATTGGTAGCAATGGCTGGCTTGTCTTTGCCTTTCAAACATTTTGATGGCAGCCACACACACATTCCATGGCGAGACTGGGTGTTTGCTGCACTGGCTTCAGGATTTTCGCTTTACCTGCTGGTGTTCTTTGAAAACATTTACATTGAGCGACCCGGCCAGCACACGCCCCTCGACTTGATGATAGGCGTGATTGCGATTGCGATGGTCATTGAGGCAACCCGCAGAACCATGGGCATCTTCTTGCCCTTGTTGGCAATTGTTTCCATTTTTTACGGCTTGCTGGGTCCTTACTTGCCAGGGGGCCTTTCGCACCGTGGTTACAGCCTCGCGCGCATTGTGGCCCATTTGTACAAAGGCACTGAAGGTATCTACGGCATTCCTGTTGGCGTGGTTGCCACCTTCGTCTTTCACTTCGTGCTGTTTGGCATCATGGCCCAACTCACTGGACTGGGGCAGTTATTTGTAAACCTGGCCACCATAGCCGCAGGCCGTTTTTCAGGCGGTCCAGCCAAAGTGAGCGTGGTGTCGTCCGGCCTGTTTGGCATGATCTCTGGCTCGGCCATTGCCAACACAGTCACCACTGGTGTCATGACCATTCCGCTAATGAAGAAAGTGGGATTTTCACCGCGCTTTGCGGGTGCGGTTGAAGCCTCTGCCTCTTGTGGTGGACAAATCACGCCACCCATCATGGGCGCTGCGGCCTTCATCATGGCCGAAACCTTGGGCATTCCCTACAACACCTTGATCATCGTGGCCATTGTGCCCGCCATACTGCACTATTTTGCTATCTTGTACATGGTGCACTTAGAATCCAAACGCCTTAAATTAGAAGGCATGAACCCAGCCGACATTCCTTCTTTGATGTGGGTCATTAAAAGCTCATGGCATTTGTTCACGCCTCTGGTGGTCATGGTCACCCTGCTCTTGATGCAGTTCACGCCTTTTCTGGCTGCCTTCTGGGGCATCACACTGACGGTTGCTTGTTCATGGATTCCCCGCTTAATTGGGCCTTTGGGTAAAAACATGACCGGCCTAGCCGTAGGTCCTAAAGCACTGGTGCAAGGTTTCGAGATGGGCGCAAAAGCAGCCTTAGGCATTGGTGCAGCCTGCGCATGCGTGGGCTTTGTTTTAGGCATCACCACGTTGACAGGTATGGGCTTCAAATTCTCAGCCTGGGTCATCGATGTGTCTGGAGTTGCAGCACAGTACGTCATGGTGCTTGACGTCTTCGATCTACTTGAACTCAAACAAGTCACCATTCTTTTTGGACTCTTGTTCACTGCAATTGCCTGCATCATCATGGGCTCTGGCGTGCCCACAACCCCGACCTACATTATCTTGGCGGCCATTGTGGCGCCTGCGCTGGCGGGTTTGGGCGTGCCACAACTGGCTACTCACTTCTTTGTTTTTTATTACGGTGTGCTAGCCGATGTAACGCCACCCGTAGCCCTTGCAGCTTTTGCAGCAGCAGGCATTGCTCGAAGTGAACCCATGGGCACCGGCTTTACGGCGTTCAGACTTTCCATGGGCAAGGCGTTGGTACCCTTTGCATTCGTGTATTCGCCAGCTTTGTTGTTCATTGACTTCACCTGGTCATCATTCTTGCTAGCTTCTACTTGCGCCATTGTTGCTGTGATGGGGCTGGGTGCAGCCTACACCGGTTTTGTTGCACGGCCTATCCGAGGACCTTCATTTTGGCTATTGAACGTGCTGTCAATTTCTTTGGTTTTTGCAAACCCAGTAGCAGCTTCAGTGGCTATTCCGGGCGTATTGTTAATCTTACTGTGGCACAACAAGCCTCTGCCTAGCACGACTTAGTTTTAACTGAGACCTGTCATTGATCGCAATTTAAAGTTCTGTCATTGTTTTGACAAAATCAGCTTTCCATTGAGCCGAGTTGTAATCAATTTTTTGGCCTGCAACAAATACACTTTTAAAGTTATTTGAAGGTGTCGAAAAGATAAGAGCGTCCATCAAGCGCGCTGATGGCACGCCCAGTAAAGAATCTGATTCCATGTCAATTTCAAGCAAGTCAGCGCGCTGTCCTAAAGAAATGCCCGCCAGTGGCAGGCCAGCGGCTTGAGAGCCACCTTGCAAAGCATGTTCAAACAAAACTTGGCCCGTAGATCCGTGGCCATTTTTGTGCAGCAAAGCCACGTTGCGTTTGCGCAATGACAAACGGGCACCATATTCCAAAAGTCGCAGCTCTTCTGTCCAGTTTCGATTGACATGACTGTCCGTTCCAATTGACCATGACAGAGATTGACGCAGAGCCTCTGGAAGGTCAAAGAATCCATCGCCTAAATTAGCCTCTGTTGTGGGACAAATAACCACCGAAGCTTGCTGCGCTTGAATGCCCTGAATTTCCGAAACAGATGTGTGAGTCGCATGCACCAAGTTCCAGCGCTTATCTAGGTTTGCATTTGCAAGCAACCATTCAACGGGCCGAAGACCAGTATGAGCTATGCAGTCTGCCACTTCTTTACTTTGCTCGGCAATGTGAATATGCACAGGTGCAGCGCCACTGTTTGATGTCAAACTCTGAATTTCTGTTGGCGCGACGGCTCTTAATGAGTGAATGGCCACCCCCGCATTCAAGCTAAATTGCGTTGAACGGGATTTGGCTTGGCGCACAACCGCTTGCTGCAAATTCAAAATTGATTCTGGCGTCGATGCAAACCTTCTTTGCATCGAATTTAAACCAGACTGACCCAACCCTTGGTTCATGTACAAGGTTGGCAACATCGTCAAACCAATCCCCGTCTTATCTGCAGCTCTTACCAAGGCCCAGGTCATTTCAGAGGGGTCGGCGTACTCAGCGCCATCTGGATTGCGGTGCAAGTAATGAAATTCGCAAACATGGGTATAGCCACTCTTGAGCATCTCGCTGTAAAGCCACGTGGCAATCGACTCCAAATGATCAGGCCCAATGGTTAAGGCAACACGGTACATTCGATCGCGCCAACTCCAGAAATCATCGCCAGATTGTTCACTGTATTCAGTCAAGCCAGCAATTGCTCTTTGAAAAGCATGGCTGTGTGCATTTACCAAACCTGGCAACACACAACCCAGTTTCAAAGCGCCCTCTGACTCTATGTCAGTCGCATCTAACTTTATACGAGACCACAACCCATGCTCATCGGACTCCAAGAGAACATTGGGGGTCCAAGTACCGTTGACCCAAGCCAAATTAGCTTTAAATTTCATAGGCTCAATGATTTAACTTGATTCAGTGCAGCGAGCACCATCTTTTCAAGCAGGGGCTGAACTTTAACCGCCAGTTGAGGGCGGTACTCATAAGGCGGCAACTCTGCCATGTAAACAGACTGACATTTTTCAAGTTGCACAGCGTGAATACCTGTTTTGGGGCTTCCATATTGTCGTGTGATGTAGCCGCCCTTGAATCTGCCGTTTAGCACATTCGTGAATGCTGCTTGGTTGGCGCAGACACTCATCACGGCAAGGCCCACAGAATTGTCTGCTGACAAACCATTGGCCGTTCCAATGTTTAAATCTGGCAACTTGCCATCAAACAACCAAGGGATTTCGCTTCGAATACTGTGGGCGTCCCACAAAAGGACATTTGAGTGCAATGACCTCAATCGTTTTAATTCGCCAGCCAAAGCCCCGTGATACGGTTGCCAGTAGGTTTCTCGGCGCCGCAACTTCTCAGCAGAATCGGGCTCGCAACCAACCTTGTACAGAGGCTCGCCTGTAAAAAACCGAGTAGGACAGAGTTCTGTATTGGATGCGCCAGGGTACATGGGCGCATCATCGGGCGGACGATTTAAATCAATCACATAACGAGAATAGACCGGCGTCAAAATACTTGCACCCATGGCTTTTAGAAAATCGTAAAGCAAATCTAGATGCCAATCGGCGTCTTCTATTTCAAGAGCGCGCGGCACATAGTTCGGCTTTAATTCCTCTGGCAATACAGTGCCTAAGTGAGGCATGCTGACAAGTACGGGCGCTACACCTTGGTGCAATTTAAAAGTAGGTGTCATCATTTTTAATTTGAATGAAATACAGAAGGTACTGCACGAAGCTGGCCGCCCCAAACCGTTGATAAACAGGGGTTTGATCCAAAAGCATAGGCCAGTTCGGAAGGATGATCAACCTCCCATAAAGCAAAATCAGCACGCTGCTCTGCAACCAAGGCACCTCTGTCGTTCATGCCTAAAGCTTTTGCTGCAATTCTGGTCACACCCGCCAGCGCCTCTTGTGGTGTCAACCGCATCAACGTACAAGCCATATTCAGCATGAGCAAGATAGATGTGCACGGTGAACTGCCTGGATTTGAGTCGGTAGAGATGGCCATGGGAACTTGATGGCGCCTTAAAATTTCAATGGGGGGCAGTTTGGTTTCACGAAGAAAATAGAACGCCCCTGGCAATAAGACTGCAACAGTTCCAGCCTGAGCCATGGCTGCTGCACCCTCCTCGCTTAACCACTCCAAATGATCACAGCTTAGGGCGCCGTAAGCGGCAGCCAATGAGGCGCCTTGGCTGTCTGTCAATTGCTCAGCATGCAACTTAACAGGCAGCTTCAAGCGTTGGGCCTCCTTAAAGACTCTTTCTGTTTGTGCATAAGTAAAGCCAATTCGATCACAAAATGCGTCAACTGCATCAATTAAGCCCTGCGCTTTGAGAGGCGCCATCATGGCGACCACTGAATCGATATAGGCCTCTGAATCATCTTTAAATTCTGGTGGCACGGCATGAGCGCCTAGAAAAGTATTCTGAATGTGCACAGGGTTGTGTTGTGCCAATTGCCTTGCAACGCGCAAGCATTTGGCTTCATGCTCAAGGGATAAACCATAACCTGACTTAACTTCAAGCGTGGTCACACCTTCTGCCATTAAATTTTGCAATCGTTTCTGTGCAGACGCCAACAACTCAGCCTCTGTGGCCACTCGAGTGGCCTGAACCGTTGATTTAATCCCGCCGCCAGCGCGGGCTATGTCCTCATAGCTTGCGCCATTCAAACGCAATTCAAACTCATTGGCACGCTGACCGCCATAAACCAAATGCGTATGGCAATCAATCAAGCCAGGCGTGATGAGTGCCTTGTGTGAATCGTGTACCACGGCACCGAGACGGTAATGAGATGGCAAATTAACACGTCCGCCAACCCAGGCCAAGCGCTCATCTTGTACAACAATTGCACCATCCTCAATGAGTCCATAGTTGGCCTCTTGGCCTTGCTGCATTGTTGCAACGCGAGCGTTTTCCCAAATAGTCAAACTCATGTTGAGCACTCCATTTCAATCAACATCACATGCATGCCAATGAATTCAATCTGTTCATCTTGGTCAAGCGTGATCCAATACAAAGACTCTGTGTTGAGTTCTTGTGTCTGTTGATTAATTTGAATATGCCCGCCGGCCTCAACAACAAAAATGGCCAAGGTGGTTTGGGACTTGAAATTTCCTACATAAGCCAAACGGTCAATTCTGGCCATCTTGGCAGAAATACCTTGCACCATTAAATTGAAATCCAAGGTCGGCCCACGGGTCAACGAACACTGACAGGCTGTCTCTCCAGAGAATTGGAGCGCGGGATCTTTATGACCCAAAACAACTCGTCGATCAGGAAACTGCAATGTGACACCGTTGCCACGAAGCACAGCAAACCAGCGTTCTACACCCATAAACTCAGAGAATGGCCCATCGCTGTCTATGCGAGCCACCGACATGCGAAATACCCATTGAGAAGGACTGGGCCAACAAATCAACGATTGGGTGGTTCCTCCGCCATTTTTCCAAGGACTGGCAGGGACATCTTGGAGGCGAATCTGATGCCAATCTTTCAACAGCGTCATTGAAATGCACCTTTAAAACTGTATCTGCTTGCCGGATAAATCAGTCGCGCCAAAGAGGCCACCTGATTTGAACTCGCTGTTGTTCTCACCATGACCAAGCACGGTTGCGATGTTTTAATTTTCAAATGCCGCGCTTCTGTTTCATTTGGCAAGACCGCTTCAATGGAATAGGCTGCACTGGTGACAGGTACAACATCTAACAAGTGACGTGTGGGTGTGATTGTTGAAAAGTCTACGGCCAAATAATCTGGCGCCAAGCGGGGGTTGACATACCGATCCTCAAATTGAAGAGGCACACCATTTTCGAGATGAACCATGATGGTGTGAAAAAGGACACTCTTGACGGGTAAATTAAAACAAGTTGCGAGTGCCTTGTTTGCTTTTGTTTGCCCCACAAAAATAATTTCTGTGCCGTGCACATGACCTCGTTCTTTAATTTCCTCTTGAATGTCTCGAATTTCAAGCTTTGAAGAGACTTGGTCAATTTCCGCCACAAAAGTGCCCGACCCCTGAACCCGTCTAACCACACCCTCCGCCATCAGTTCTCGAAGTGCGCGGTTCACTGTCATGCGGCTCACGCCGAACTGGTGCATGAGGGCACTTTCACTGGGCACAGAGTCACCTGCTATCCACTCGCCCTTCTTTATTTTGGTGCAAATGAAAACTTTGACTTGCTCGTAAATGGGCACTTTTTCGAAATTCATGATCTAGAGAATACTACGATTGACATAAGTTGTATAGACAACTAGGATTCACTGCACATCATTCAAATTGACACTTTTTAAAACCATGAACGCCCCTTCAATTCCTATCAGCTTGCATCGACAAGCGCGTCCTGTTAGAGCACCTCGCGGACCGACCCTCAGTTGCGCCAACTGGGAAATCGAAGCAGCTTACCGAATGATTCAAAACAATCTAGATCCTGAGGTGGCTGAGAACCCAGATGAACTCGTGGTCTATGGCGGAATTGGCAAAGCTGCAAGAAATTGGGACTGCTTCGAAGCCATTTTGGATTCGCTGCGAACACTTAAACCCGATGAAACCTTGTTGATTCAGTCGGGAAAACCCGTAGGGATTTTCAGAACTCACACTGGCGCACCTCGGGTCCTGTTGGCAAATTCCAATCTGGTCCCCAAATGGGCCACATGGGAGCATTTCAATGAACTGGACCGCGCTGGTCTGATGATGTATGGACAAATGACGGCAGGCAGCTGGATCTACATTGGTAGCCAAGGCATTGTTCAAGGCACCTATGAAACCTTTGTTGAAGCCGGCAGGCAACACTTCAATGGTGATTTATCGGGTCGCTGGATTTTGACAGCTGGCCTTGGTGGCATGGGCGGTGCACAGCCTTTGGCCGCTACGTTTGCCGGCGCTTGTTCACTCAACATTGAATGTCAACAGTCGAGCATTGATTTTCGCTTAAAAACAAAATACGTAGACAAGCAAGCGGCCACAGTTCAAGAGGCACTGGACATGATTGCTTACCATACGACTCGCAAAGAAGCCGTATCCATTGCCTTGTGTGGCAACGCTGCTGAGTTGTTGCCCCAGCTGGTTGCAATCGCCAAGCAAGGCGGTATGCGCCCCGATATCGTCACAGACCAAACATCGGCACACGACATCATCAATGGCTACTTACCGATTGGTTGGTCGCTTGAAGACTGGCGTGCGGCGCAAAAAGATCCGAGCCGTCATGCGGCACTTACGCAAGCTGCAGGCAAGTCATGCGCCATCCACGTGAAGGCGTTGTTAGCCTTTCATGAAATGGGCGTTCCAACTGTCGACTACGGCAATAACTTAAGGCAAGTTGCCAAAGATTTTGGTGTCGAGAACGCGTTTGACTATCCCGGCTTTGTGCCCGCCTACATTCGTCCTTTGTTTTGCCAAGGCATAGGCCCATTTCGTTGGGTTGCGCTGAGTGGCGACCCAGAGGATATTTTAAAAACCGACGCCAAGATGAAGGAGCTGTTCCCCAATCATAAAAACTTGCACCGTTGGCTGGACATGGCGGAAGAGCGCATCAGCTTTCAAGGTTTGCCAGCGCGTATTTGCTGGATTGGATTGGGTGAACGTCATTTGGCGGGATTGGCCTTTAACGAAATGGTCCGAAATGGTGAGCTCAAAGGTCCGATTGTCATTGGCAGAGACCATCTAGACAGTGGTTCCGTTGCATCGCCCAATCGCGAAACCGAAGCCATGATGGATGGCAGTGATGCCGTCAGTGATTGGCCTTTGCTGAACGCGCTACTGAACACAGCCAGCGGCGCCACTTGGGTCAGCATTCACCATGGCGGTGGTGTGGGCATGGGTTACTCGCAACACTCAGGCGTGGTCATTGTTTGTGATGGCACTCTAGCAGCCGATGAAAAGCTATCTAGAGTACTTTTCAACGATCCCGCTACAGGTGTGATGCGGCATGCTGATGCAGGTTATGACTTGGCCAAAGAATCCGCAAAGCTAAACAATTTGCAATTGCCCATGATGTCTTGATTCGATTTTTCACGCTGTATTTTTTAACTTTAACTTTATTAACCAAGGAGTTCGTATGAAACATTTCGTTGCCTTAGCTTTGGCCTCAACCCTAAGCTGCGTCGCATTTGCGCAAGAAACCAAAGTGAGCATTGCGCTGTCTGGATGGACAGGATTTGCGCCCCTCACGTTGGCCAAAGAAGCAGGCATTTTCAAGAAAAATGGCCTTGATGTCACCTTGAGAAAAGTGCCGCAAAAAGATCGCCACTTGGTCTTAGCCTCAGGCGATGTGCAATGCGCAGCAACCACCGTTGAAACCTGGATTGCATGGAATGCAAACGGCGTTGCAACAACTCAAATTTTCCAGCTCGATAAGAGCTTTGGCGCCGATGGCATGGTTGTAAAAAACGACATTACCAAAATTACAGACTTAAAGGGTAAAACAGTTGCAGCCAGTGCGCCTGGTACAGCACCCTACTTTACGCTAGCTTGGATGTTGAAGAAAAACGGCATGACCACCAAAGATGTCAAGATAGTGAACCTAGAGCCCCAAGCTGCGGCAAATGCCATGATTGCGGGCAATGCAGGCATTGATGCAGCCTTGACATACGAACCTTACTTGAGCGCAGTGCGTGCAAAACCCGAAGCTGGCAAGATCATTGCAACAACACTTGACTATCCTATGATCATGGACACATTTGGTTGTGTTCCCAAATTCTTGGCTGACAATCCGAAAGCCGCAAAAGCCATCGCAGACAGCTACTTTGAAGCCATTGAAATGATCAGCAAAGAACCTAAAAGGAGCTTTGAGATCATGGGGGCTGATGTCAAACAATCAGGCGAGGCATTTGAAGCCAGCCAAAAATATTTGCGTTGGCAAGATCGTGCAGCGAATCTGAAATTCTTCAGCGGCGAGCATGCTCAATTTAGCAAAGAAGCTGCAGATTTACTTTTGGAAGTTGGCATCATCAAGCAATTACCAGACATGAGTAAATTGGCTGATACCCGCTTCATCAAGTAATCACAATGCGGCCACTGCAACCTGTATCACCCGGCGCCAAAGTGGCGTTGGGCATTTCATTCTTTGTCTTGTTCTTTGCAGTGTGGGCATTTGCCACCTTGGGCGGCTATGTTTCAAAAACATTTTTGGCCGACCCCATCACCATGGTTCGATCGGGATTTGATCTCCTGGTCAACCAAGGTTTTGGTTTTGACATTGGCATGACTGTTTGGCGAGTGTTGGGGGGTTTTTTTATTGCGGCCATTTTTGCAATACCAATTGGAATTTTAATGGGTGCCTACAAACCCATTGAAGCCCTTTTAGAGCCTTTCGTCAGCTTTGCAAGGTACTTGCCTGCTTCTGCGTTTATTCCGCTCTTGATTTTGTGGGCAGGTATTGGAGAAGCGCAAAAATTAGCCGTCATTTTTATTGGTTCATTTTTCCAATTGATCCTCATGATTGCCGTATCTGTGGGCAATACAAGGCGTGACTTGGTAGAAGCTGCCTACACACTGGGCGCCAAGGACAGTGGTGTGGTGACACGTGTTCTGTTGCCAAGTGCATCTCCCGAGTTGGCCGAAATCCTGAGAATGGTTTTAGGTTGGGCATGGACCTATGTCATTGTGGCCGAGTTGATTGGCGCCTCAAATGGCATTGGCCACATGATCACCGACAGCCAAGCTTTGATGGCCACTGATCAAATTATTTTTGGAATCATCGTCATTGGCTTGATCGGTTTGGTCACCGACATTGCTTTCAAAACCTTCAACCGATGGCTCTTTCCGTGGGCACGTTTAAGTTAATAATGTCCATTCTTCAAATCTCGCAAGTTAGCAAAACATTCAGCACACATGGCGCAGTCACGCAAGCGCTGACCGCTACCGACCTAAGTGTTGACGAAAATGACTTCATCACCATCTTGGGACCTTCAGGCTGCGGTAAATCAACATTACTGCGCATGGTTGCCGGACTTGACACACCGTCCTCGGGTGAAATAAAACTTGAAGGCGTTCAGGTCACGGGTCCTGGTGCCGATCGCGGCATGGTGTTTCAAAGCTACACCCTCTTTCCATGGCTCAACGTTTTAGAAAATGTTTGTTTTGGTTTGCGCGAAAAGGGCTTGCCCTTGGCTGAACAACATGACATTGCGCACAAATTTCTAAAGCAAGTTGGACTGCAGGATTTTGCAAATCATTTTCCCAAGCAGCTGTCAGGTGGTATGCAGCAACGAACGGCCTTGGCGCGAGCCTTAGCAAACAACCCACGCATTTTGCTAATGGATGAGCCTTTTGGTGCACTAGACCATCAAACACGCGAATTGATGCAAGAGTTACTTCAAGACATCTGGCAATCTGAGAGAAAAACAGTTTTGTTTGTCACCCACGATATCGATGAGGCCATTTTCATGGGTAATCGAGTCATGGTGATGAGTGCACGGCCAGGTCGCATTAAATGCGACTTGCCAATTGAGTTGCCCTACCCTCGTCATTACTCAGTCAAAACTTCACCTGCATTTTCAGAGCTGAAGGCCAGACTGACTGAAGAAATTCGAATTGAAGTTAGGCGAGCTAGCGGACTTTCTTAGTTAAAACTGGCGGCGAATACATTTTTGCCTTGAAGGATTCCAAATGATTTTATCTGCTCGCCATCCGCTGGTCTTGGCGCCAGGGCTCATGACGCTTGCGCAGTTGAAGTTGATTCATCAAGAACAGCAGTTCATTGCTTTGCCAGAGAGTTGCAGATCTGATATTCGCAAGAGTCAAGCTTTGGTTGAGGCTTACGCTAATGGTGATACGCCCGTCTATGGCGTGAACACTGGGTTTGGCAAGCTGGCCAACCAGCGTATCAACAAAGAGCAACTGCATACCTTGCAGCTGAATTTAATTCGATCACACAGCGTCGGTGTAGGAGAGCCACTCTCTGCACCCATCATTCGACTCATGATGGCCACCAAAGCAGCCAGCTTGGCTCGCGGCTATTCCGGCGTTAGAGAAATTGTCATCGATACACTTTTAGCAGTTCACAATGCCGGCTTGGTCCCTGACGTGCCATCACAAGGCTCTGTTGGTGCATCTGGCGATTTAGCACCGCTTGCGCACATGACATTGTCCTTACTTGGCGAAGGCTATATATGGGTGAGTGGCATTAAAATACCAGCCCTTGAAGCCTTAAAAGAAGCAGGTATTGCACCTTTAACTTTAGAAGCAAAGGAAGGTTTGGCCCTCATCAACGGCACCCAGACATCTACGGCTTTGGCATTGCACGCTCTTTTTAGTTTTGAACCCGTCTTCAAAGCAGGCTTGGTAATTGGAGCCTTAACAATCGATGCTGCACGGGGAAGTGATGGGCCTTTTGATGCCCGCATTCACGAATTGCGAGGACAACTTGGGCAAATCAAAGTTGCCCAGGTTTATCGAAATCTACTGATCGGCAGCGAAATAAGAAACTCACACCGTGAAGGCGATGATCGAGTTCAAGACCCCTATTGCCTCAGATGCCAGCCCCAAGTGGTCGGCGCATGCCTTGATCAAATCAATCATGCAATGCGAATCTTAATAATCGAAGCCAACGCCGTCACAGACAACCCACTTGTCTTTGCCAAAGAAGGCGTTATGTTGTCAGGTGGCAACTTTCACGCGGAGCCTGTTGCATTGGCTGCGGATGGCCTAGCTTTGGCCATTGCAGAAGTTGGCGCAATCGCTGAAAGACGTATTGCCATGCTGATCGACAGCAACGTGTCCCAGTTGCCCCCCTTCTTAACAAAAGATGCTGGGCTGAATAGCGGCTTCATGATTGCTCACGTTACAGCAGCATCATTGGCTTCTGAGAATAAGTCACTGGCTCACCCTGCCAGCGTTGACAGCTTACCTACCAGCGCCAACCAAGAAGATCATGTCAGCATGGCAACATTTGCAGCTAGACGTCTACAGAGTATGGTTCGCAATACAGCTTACATCCTCAGCATTGAATGGCTGGCCGCAGCTCAGGGTATTGAGTTTCTGAGGCCTTTGCAATCCTCAGATGCCTTAGAAAATGCGATGACTATTTTGAGGCGCCATGTTTCATTCATGGATCAAGATCGTTGGCTATCGCCTGATATTGAGGCAGCTAGCACCTTGGTCCACAGCGGGCAACTTTCTGAGCTCATGCCTAACTTTAATTTAATTGAAAAGATTCATTAAGTGATGGATACCTCCTACCCATCCCTGTTTTCAGTTAAATCAGGAGTTCATGGTCCAATTCAGATTGAATAAACATCTAAGTAGGAGCCATACGGCTCTAGGTTTTGCGCATTTTTCACTAATGGATACTACCTATAAAGTCTAATATCCCCCATGTTTTAATAAGTTTGCAAGATTGCACGTAAACAGCGCTCTGCCATGGAATTAAAACGATGAAAAAAGACAAAAACACCCAACCTGTAGTGGTCATCACTGGAGGAGCTCGTGGCATTGGCCTTGAAATTGCAAAGCAATTTTTGAGCAAAGATTACCGGGTTGCCATCCTCGACATTGAAAAGGCCACGCTCACCAAAACTGAAGCACAACTCAATCATGAAAATGTGCTTGCCATTCACTGCGACGTCTCCAAACCCCAGAAAGTGGCGGCG
>Ga0209356_1000721_pt1 | contig 13104 bp, 12 predicted proteins | sample LauGreFaBDMM15SN_2_FD_188213 | JGI IMG/M metagenome (GOLD analysis project Ga0209356, IMG submission 188213) | Freshwater lake microbial communities from Lake Michigan, USA - Fa13.BD.MM15.SN (SPAdes) (version 2) | ecosystem: Environmental > Aquatic > Freshwater > Lake | place: Lake Michigan, USA...
TTATTGATTGCTGCGAATATTCCAGATACTGCTGAGAGTAAAGCTTGGAGTATTCCAGTTGGCATGATTACTCTACGTAACTTGCTGTAGCATCTTTACATCCAGATGCAATAGCGTTAAGTACCTTAATGGCGAGTGCGGTATTACCATCTAGTCTTGCAAATTGTTGAGCATAAAGATCTTTGATGACAGTAACATAATTTGCCCAATGAGTTTTTTCTGCTGGAAGATAATCATTAAGAGCTTTTTGAAGTTGTTCTGGAGTTGGAGTATTTCCAGCTGTTAATCCTTCTACGATATCTGCGACATGATTAATCATCTTGGCTTTTTCAATTCTATCGTTACCAGAAACTGCTTGATCAAGAACAACAGTGCAAGCTAATACTACTGCTGGCTTAACATAAGGAAGAGTATTTTCAACGCTTGTTGCGACATCGACTTTTCCAGTTTGAGTTGTAGCGCAAGCACCAAGAAATACGCTCAAAAGAGCAACTGCGACTAATTGTAATTTATTCATATATTTTCTCCAGTTCTTTTTTCTGCTTCAATTGTTTGACCTACTCTTCCACCAGTAACTGCTGCATCTTTTACTGTTAATGCAAAAATAATACCAGATACAACTGCTACTAATTTTGCAATTCCTGTAATATAAACTTCTGCTTGGTCTGGAAGAAAAGCTACTAATGAAGGATCAGAATGAATTGCTATTGCAGTAGAAACTGCTACAACTGTAGCTATTCCAGATGAGCTAGATCTCCAATTTGGGCCAAATATTTTAGATAGCATAGTTTTCATAAGATATTACACATTATTATAAAAGAAAAAATATATTAAATCTAATATTAATTATAGCAATATAATACGACTGTATCTCTCACCTGGAGAGGAGCTGTTGTGAAGCCAGTAACAGCTAAAGCAGCTACTATTAGGTCTCCAGATATTACGCTAATTGACGGAGAGAAATTTGTTATATAATGACCTGGATTAGTATCACTTGCGCTATCTATAACAGTACTAACTATTCCTGTTTGGCGTGGATTTGATGATGTATTAATAATATATCCAGTTGAAAGTATAGTAGCTGGTGATCCAATTGTACCAACCACATGTGACCACGAAGCTTTTCTGATTTCGCAAGTTTCAAGAATTGGCATTCTTCTTCTTGAACCTGCTGAGGCTGAACTATATCCAGCATCATTAAGTCCAAAGTAATTGAAGCCACTACCAAGAGTACTTGATGAATGGGTTAATACAAATGTAAACGAATTTTGTCCACTTAAAAGAACTCCTGTATTATTTACAGTTGGGCGATTAGTAAAATTAACATTACCAGAGCTTGTAATTGTTACAGCTACCCTTTCATTGTCAGTCAAGATTTGTATAAAACCACTAGGTTTTGCGGTTGCAAGCTTCAAAAGATTATTATCATGATTCCAGCTTAAGTATGAACCAAAGTTATCAGCTGGACTACCAAGTACCACACCAGCAGTTTGCGCATTTGATGCTAGAACAGTTATATGAGAATTTCCACTTCCTTCAAACACAGCAATACTACCACTATCTGGATTTGCAGCTCCTGCTGAGGATTTTCTAACATACAAGTGAAAATCATTACTATTAATACCAATACCCACATGACCACTTATATTTACTCCAGTTGCGAAAGTTTTAACTCCAGAAATGGTTTGATCTCCAGTTGTATAAACTATAGTATTTGGTAAAACAGAGCTAGAGGCTTCTCCAATTAATAATACTCCAGCACCATTTACTGTTGGACGCGTTGCGAAAGTTTTAACTCCAGAAATGGTTTGGTCTCCAGTTGTATAAACTATAGTATTTGGTAAAACAGAGCTAGAGGCTTCTCCAATTAATAATACTCCAGTACCATTTACTGTTGGACGATTTGTTAAATTTACATCTCCACTTGTTATTGTTATATCTAATCCAGAAAGAATTAAATTTTGTATATTATTTAAATTAATTCCCTCTACAAAGGTCTTAACTCCGCTTATTGCTTGATCTCCAGTAGTATAAACTATTGTTGTTGGTAAAACCGTAGCTTCGCCACTTAAAAGAATCCCAGTACCATTTACTGTTGGACGCGTCGCGAAAGTTTTAACTCCAGAAATGGTTTGATCTCCAGTAGTATAAACTATTGTTGTTGGTAAAACCGTAGCTTCGCCACTTAAAAGAATCCCAGTACCATTTACCGTTGGACGCCTTGCGAAAGTTTTGACTCCAGAAATAGTTTGATCTCCAGTAGTATAAACAATTGTTACTGGTAGACTTGCAGCTTCTCCATTTAGTAAAACTCCTACTCCATTTACAGTAGGACGATTTGTTAGAGCAATATTTGCATTTATTATACTTATATCAACTCCAGAAAGACTTAAATTGTCTATGTTATTTAAATTAACTCCATCTATAAAAGTCTTAACTCCGCTTATATTCTGATCAGTAAATTTATCAACAAATGTTGTATTTAAAATACCAGTTTGAATAAATGCAGTATTAAAAAATCCACTTAAATCTGGTTGATCGATTTGTTTTAGTCTAATTAAATTAGCCATAAATTAAACCTTACTATGATAAAGTATACTAGCTAAATAACTATCAACTTGATGATCACAAGCAATAGAATTTACATTAGCAACAATTTCTTGATTTTGATCAACTGGTTGTTTGATATAATCTTCTATTTTAGACATCCAATTTTCTGGAGTTTCATTAGCAATAATAATTTTAGCAATTTGTTCTGATACTTCTTTTTGGTTATAACTTAATTTTTTAATGTTGTGTTTTTTGCGAAGACTAGCTGCAACTTCTTCTTCTAACTTTTGTGCGAGAACAAGATTTTCTTTTACTTTGAGTAAGCTATACTTTTCTTCTACAGAAGCTTTAGATTGTCTTCCTTCGCCAATTGGTTTAACATTTTTTGTTGACTGAGGTATGCCAGTAGTTCCACTTGGCCTACCTGCTTCACCTGCGCCTATTTTTGCTCCACCAATTAATGGTTGATATAAACCTTGATCTTTAAGATCTTTGAATCTTTGTTGTGATTCTACTGATTCTTCTGAAGTTGGTAATCTTCCAGTATCAATTGCTTTCATTCCTTCTTCTGGAGTTAAAATACCAAGTTCGATAAGACGATTATAAACTCTTGCGTATTGTATATCATCTTTTAAGTCGATATCTTCAAAGCGTGGGGTTGGATAATTTTTAAATCCAAGATCTTTACTAATTCTGCGAATTTCTGGAATAAGAAATTCATTAATAAATGCTTCGCGAGCTTGTTTTAATCTTTCTATAAATACTTGAACTTTGATATTTGTATTAGCGAACTTTTCGTCACCAATAAGAATATTATTTAAACCAATTTTAATATCTCTATCAACAACTTCGTACTTTTCTGGACCAATAAGATTGCCAATATCTGGAATAACAAATTGAGCTTTCGTTGTATAATCAGCAATAAGCACACGGCCAACACTTTGATTTTCAAAAAGTTTTTGCATTGCTTCGAGATTTCTTTGATTAATTCCACCATTCTCAGGAGTATCTCCCATAGTAACAAGTAATACTGATTGTTGCATTGTGCGAGTAATTGCCATATCCATTTTTTTCATCTCAGCCTTCCAATTAATATCTTCTAATACTGGAAAGCCCATTGGTACAGCAAATGGCTCGTAATCTTGCTTCTTATAAAATACAGCGCAGAGTCTTTCTCTATCTAAAGGCATTGTCAAAACGCCAATTGTTTTTGATTGAATTAATTTTCTAGCTTCTTCTGGAAGACTATTAAATACTTCCCTATCTTCATCTGTTTTAGGATTTTTTAGTCTTTCTAATTCGTAATCACTAAGAATTTTATAGTATCTTCCAGTTGAAAAATTAATACTTCCACCAATTTGAATATCTGCTGGATTTAAAACAATATATCTTGATGGTAAATTAACTGCAGCTTTAGATGTATTTAAACCAAATGTTTGAGTAATTTTTGTTACATCTGCGTCGCTAACTTTTGTGTCAAAACGATAAAGAAATACATTACCAGAACGATAATACTCTCTAAAAAACTTATCTTGAAAATCCCATAAATTAATCTTTTTAAATAAGGCTTCGAAGAATGTTCTTGACTTTGAGCTTCCATCTTTAAAGTAAATATTACTAGAAGAAAATTCAGTCATTAAATCAATAGTATTTCTGAAGATAGAAAAATTATAATAGCACTTTTGACACAGAATAACCGCGTCGCGAATATTCATATTAGAATTATTTTTAATTCCAGTTGAGTATCTGAAAGGTATTAATCCATCATCAATGTTTTTGTATCTATCTGTTCTTGTTATTGTGCTAGCAGCATTTCTTCTAACCGAAGTATAGTCTGGACTAGACCCATTAGAAGCTTTGCTCTCATAGTTACTAGAGGCATGGCTTACCATTATTGGTACAATGTCTGGATTTTTATCGATTTTTTGGTCTTTTTTAAATTTTTTAGCCATTTTACTTCAATTATTACACTTTATATAAGATTATATCTTAAAAAATATACAATAACCAATTTAATTAAATACCAAAAAAGCCTTTTATAAATAGTACTGTCCAATTTTTAATATTTCTTAAATATTGAACAGCATTATAAGCTCGTAAAAAATAAGTTCCATATACTGTATCTGCTCCATCTGTACGAGAAGTATAAAATCTACCGCTTCTAGATCCAGCTAACATATGCTTACCATTACCAGATATACCACACGAACCCCAATTATCTAGAAAACTTGTTTTTTGCCAAGTTGCTCCATAATCGCTTGAAGTTAAAAGATATCCAGGAGCATAATCAACATATCGATAAGTATACAGCAAAACGCCTGTTATGACATTGTATACATTTACTGAAACTAATGCTCGTGTTCTTGTCAATCCTGCTATTAGATATCTGCCATTAGAAGATACGCTAATTCCTCCTCTCCAATCTGTATTCAATACATTAGTATTAAGTATCTTTACAAAGTCCCTATAAATAAGCGTCCAAGTAGCTCCATAATCAGTAGATCTATGGATACCGCCCTCATAGTAGTTACTATTATTAGATGTTACGAATACATATCTTCCGTCTGAACTCGTAGCGATATCGACAACATCGGGAATAACAGCTACAATCCCCCAAGTAACTCCATAATTACTAGATCTATATATATATGGTGGAATATCATCTGCAGCTACAAACTGATATTGACCATTCTTTGACATAGCAGCATTTACAAATCTTGAATATCCTCCAAGACCAATTGGTGCTGATGTAAAAGTAGCTCCATAGTTATTTGAGATATAGGTTGCTGCGTAGCCAGCAGTATATGGGTAAGCGTTACCATTTGTTGTTAAAATAATATATTGTCCATTTGATGACATTGCTACATCAGTATAATTATTAACTCCAGTTCTTATTCCTGTGTTTATTATAGAATAAGTGGCTCCACCATCAGTAGACATATATGCGAAAGCATCTCTTCCTACCGCTACAATTCTATCAAGATTATTTGAAGCGGCAACGCTTCTAAAATTAACATTAGTAAGACCAGTAAAAATTGCATTAAAACTTATTCCATAATCTGTTGAAAGAAAAATGTTTCCTGGGTTGTCAATATCATTTGTAGTTCCATCGTTCAATAAAGCTGCTAATTGATATTCCCCACTCTCGCTACTCCATAATTCTCTATAGTAACCGTTTTTATTTGGCTGTTGTAAAGTAAGAGTTTGAGTTGCATCAGCTGGAATAATATTTAAATATCCTCCAGTAATATTATTTTCTCTTGCCAGACCAGAAAAACTCAATACGATAGAAGCTAGATCTTGCCCACCAAGACCGTTTTCTTGAATATTAAAATCAGTTAAACCAGTTGGTATTTGTCCTATCTGGCTATTTACGCCAGGAAAAGATATATTAGTTGGATTTTTTAATATTAAAGAAGTAACTTTACTACTTACTGCTGCGTAATTTTGTACAGAAGAATTTGTTCCAGTTATATTAACATATATTCCTGGATTTGATTCTGACCTTGCGCTTCCTTCGCTAGAAAAAGATTTTATATTTGGAAAGTTATTAAAATTTAAATTTGCACTGTTTATATTGTTATTAGCACTTATTATATTTAATTCTAGTAAATTAGTCAATGGAGTTACATTTATTGTCGCATTCGTTGCTAGATTAGATATATTTATTCCACTAAATTGACTAGGTTGAGTAATTCTAGATGTTGCTATTGCCATATATATTATATAATTTTATTAGAATAAATTACACTATTTTAACGTATCATAAGCGGTGAGAAAGTAGATGTTACTGGCGTTTCTGCGGGTGCAGTCATCATATCTAAATAGCACTTTAAGCCCCAATTAGCAAGCATCAAGGCTGAATAATTATCTTTTCTGGCTTTATTGGCTGAAGTGCTTCTTTTCAAATGTTGAGGTAAATCAAAAGTTTGAGTTCCTCTGCTAGTGGATGAGTGTTCTACTAATGTACATTGTTTTTTAGTTTGATACATAAAATCATCTTGATTTTCAATAAAGTCTAATATGGTCCAATCTTTTTTGTCTTCTGATTTCATTAATTCAATTGGTGCGCCACGATTTATAGTTTCATTAAAGAAGCTTTCATTTGCCGCAGTCTTACTTGCAAACCATATTTTTTTATAATCAATACAAGCTTGTAAGTGTTCGTTTGCTTTTCGTATGAATGTGCTTGTAAATACTTGATTGAAAGCTATTCTTTTATCTTCTATATTATATTTCTTTCTAGCATTCCTAATCATCATTTCGTAATCTAAACCTTCAAGATCAGAATCAATATCAAATGTTTTAATTTCTAATTTTTGTTTCTTAAATAATTCAGATTCATTACATGAAGATAAAAATACATCAGCTCCAGCATTATCTAAAATAATTGTAACAATATTAAAGTTATTCATAATATAAGAAAGATAAGATACGTGATTTTTTAAATTACCTAAACCAGCATATGTATGAACTAATATACCATGACCCTTCTCTTCGTCTATTTCTAAAACAGCCATAGCAAAATAATCCGCATTAGGACTATCACTCATATTAGGATCGATCCCAAGAATATATTTTTTGCCAGATTCGCCCTTTAATAAAGTATGAGGTTTTTCATTAAACTTTAACGTACATTCTTCCATTTTCTTTGCATTAAAATAACTGTCACTACCATCTGTGAATCTAGCACAATATTCTCTTAAAAAACTACTATGACTTGATCCTCCAGCTTGGGCTTCTTCAATAATTGTTTTATCAATCATTTCTTCTGGAAGAGCTTCGTAACTCATTTGGCTTACAAAGTAAGTCGCTTCACCCTTTTCGTTATTAGTTATTTTTTCTGACCATTCACCATAAACTTTATATAGATTCTCAAATGTATAACTAGCAGATGAGAATGCCAACATCTTACTTGTATTTTCAAAAACCATTCTATCTTCTTCTTTCATTGAGCCTTCTTCGATTAATTTATCTTCTAGTTCTCTGATCTCCATGCGCTCTTTAATATTTTGTGGCGCTACCAAGAATGGCATCAATACATTTTTAACAATCTCTTCTGGGAGCAAAAGAAACTCGTCTAATACTAGGATGTTTGCGCGAAAGCCTCGAATCTTTTCTCCGTTAAGAGGAATCGCTACTATACTTCCACCATTAATCTGCCATTCAAATTGATCATTTCTTTTTGCTTTAGCACCAAAACATTGAGCAAGTAATTCTGCACCTGGACTATTAACTATTTTTTCTAAGTTATTAAAAATAAATCTCGCAGTTCTAAATGTTGGACCAGCAATAAGAATTTTAGTATTAGGTTCAAATACGCATTGAAGAAAACAAAATACTGCTGCGGTAAAACTTTTACCACAACCACGACCAAATACGCACATGTTAAAATTACGATTAAAAAATGATTTAAGATGTATCTCTTGATATGGAGCTAGCTTAACTCCGCTAATTAATTCTGTTGTGAATCCAATATTAGCTCTTAAGAATTTTGCTAATGATATCTTTGCTTCTTTATCATTAAGATAACCCTTCATTTCCATTAACTCAGCATTAACGTCTTTAACCTCTCTTACGTATTTATCTGGACAAAATATCATAATATCTTTAGATCATACGCTAATTGTAGATCTACTTTCTTGTAAAAACATTTAGATGCTAATATAGCTTCTATTGTTCTTTTCATCTCTTCTCTGCCATCTACAAATAAGAATTGTAGATTATCGTAATCTTGTATTAATGATCTTACATTATGGAATATAAATTCTGGGGTAGCTTTAATCTTTTTACTAATATATGGTAAATATTGGAAGCTCAAAGCGTTTTGTAGCTTCTCTTCTACTACTACAACAATATATGCATTATTAATTTTGGCCTTTTCTATTTCGTTTTTAAATCTATTTAAATTGCCACTACTTAATGTGCTAATAAAGTCACTTAAGCTTTTGCGTTCAATATAGCAGTTACAATTATCATTTGAACAAGTATAGTCGCCATATGGAAGAGTCTTAATCTCAAAAGGTATATTAAATTTAAGCCAGCTTTGCTCTCTGCTATCAACATATATGGTATCTTTTGTTGTTAATTTGTTTTGAAATTGGTGAGCTATATTTTTGGGATGTATATACTTGTTTTCTAGACCTACTTCTGAACATAGGTCATAATAATCATTAAAAATCTTATTGTAGAATATAACCGATGGACTCATAATGGTTCTTAGTTCTACTTGGGTTGGTGAATAAATAATCTTCTTCTCTTCTTTGCGTTTAACTAGTAATGATTTGCAATACTCTCGCGCTTTTTCTGCTGATTGTTCTTTAAGCCATTTCTTCATATTGTTCTTATCGTTAAAATCGCTATTAAAATATTGCTCTTTGCTTTTGAAGTTAAGAGTTTCGCCAGTTAATAAGTCTTTTTTAGGATAATATGTGTGATAATATTTTTCTTTATTTAAACCATATCCTCTGAGCGAAAGATGCAAGCTCTTTTCGTCTTTGAATTCTTTTCCATCGACTTTGCAAATAACTGGCATAAGATTAACCATTTAATATTTCGTCTTTAGATATTCCTAGAATCTTGCATTTAATTTCTTCCATAGATGAGAGTCTGTCGATTTCTTTTTCAATGCTTTTCTTTCTCATCTCTGCCATCTTAATTAATTTAGCTCTACTCTCTTCTTCTTTCCACATTTGCACAAGATTAAGAATTGAAGCTGTTTCTTTTACTTGTTTACTTAGCTTATCGCTACGTTTTACTTTAAGATCATTGTTTAATTTTTGTTGACGATTAACGCAATCATTGTATTCTTTTCTAGCGGTATTACTTGCTTCTACTAGAGCCATTGGAATTTTGCCATCTTCTTGAATTGCAATATCAATTTGATGTTGAAGAACATTAATTGTTCCTTGGATACTAGACGAGATAACTACTTCTGTACAAAGTACAATATATTGATCTACTTCTTCTTGAGATAGATCGCCTTTGTCATAAGTATACCTTACAAAACTACTTTCAAATAATTCTCTGTCTGGTTCATTATCATAAATATTAATTTGATGAATAAATCTATGAGTATTCATATAGCCGATAAGTGAATTAATTTCTTTTTTATGTTTGTGAGTAAGTTTATTTTTATCTATACCATCTAGAACATATTTATTAATCTTTGCTATCATTCTTTCTTCGCTACGTGGTGGTCTGTATCCTTCTGTAGCTGCATTTTCATTTTGATCGTTATGATATTTAACATTGTTTGGTATAGTTTTCATATACTCAAGAATACTTCTGGTTTCTTGACATAGATTAGTTAATGATTCATTTTTAAATAAAATTTTTGCTACTTCTAGTCCAGTCATTGTTTGACAATTATTTGTTACATATTCTTTTTGTTCAATAGTTAATTCTATAAGACCTTTGGCTTCATATTCGTGACTTTTGCGTGGCTTAATTTGTCTAGAAGCTAAAAATTGTTTAACAGCTTTGCCCTCTTTGCTTCTGCCATCAAGATCATCTCTACCAAAAGCTAATTTAACTAGTTCAGCTAAAGATGGAGGATTACTTGGTCTATCATTCCATTCTTTTAATAGTTTTAATTGTTGTTCTTCTGTTAATATTAAAATATCTTCGCTCATATAATATCTATATCTCCATTATACAAATGCTTTTTGACTTTTAATATAATAGCTTTCTTTAAATTTTTAATTTGTTTGTATCCTGCCATTCTATTCTTTTCGCTGGTTCTATAACCCATTAATTTTGCAACTTGCTCTTCGCTCTTGCCATCAACATAAAGATATTGATATATTTTCCACTCGATAGGTTTTAATACTGTTTGCATTTTATTGTGTACATTTTTAGCAGTAGCTTCTACATTAAAATCATTCTCTTTCATGTTGCCAATTTCATTGGTATGATTTTCTAAACTTACTGTTAATTTAGTATCGTGCGCGCTTTTCTTATTCTTTTCCCAATTTGCGTATAATGGACAAGCTGAACATTGTTTGCTATAAATTCCACAACCATCATCGCTTTCTGCAGCAGAGCATTTTAAGCATGGACGAGTATAATTACTATAATTGTTTCTTATTAGATTTTTAATTTGATTACTTATGATTCGATTTACCCAAGGAGCAAGAGGCTTCTTGTGATCGTAAAGATGCCACTTTTTATAGATATGAAATCTTAATATTTGAGAAACATCACTAAAATCCATCCAAGCAATAGCTGTTAAGTTCCACTTATTTTTTCTTTTTGAAATTTCAGAGTTTATTCCTTCAATGCAATCTTCAAATATTGGACGTTTAGCCATCTTTCTGGCCCTTGCGACGCTTTACTGGCTGAGATACTGAGCGAGATGATGGACGAATAGCTCCACCTTCTTTTGCGAAATCTTCCATTACTTTCTTTTTATCTACTTTTTCAAAAGTTTTATTTTTTCTTAATTGATTATCCTCTCCTCTTGAAGAGCCCATAATTGATCCTAGTGTTTCTTTTCCTCTTGAAGAAACGTCTATATCAAACGTTAAATCGCTAATTTCTGGTACGTGATCTACTTCTGTTATTTCTGCGTCCTCGTCTTCATAATCTTCTGGTTCAATATTTGGTCTTTTAGCTATTGTAGGTTTTTGCATTAATACCTTTTGGGCTACTTTTTCTTCTTTTTTAACTATTTGACCAGTAAAAGAAGATCCACAAGAACTGCAAAATTTAGGTTTACTTAATGAATATTCGGTTGGTCCACCACATTCAGGACAGTATATTTTTAACATATATTATTATATGCTAAATAAAGAGTATATTCTAAATATTTAAATTTAAATTAAAATAACAATATATTGTATTTACGCGGGACAAACTTTAGTAGCTGTATAAATGTCTGGCGCTGTTGGCCACACAGCTTGCCAAGGAAATTGTGAAACAGTTGATGATGTAGCAAGTGGAGTTCCAAGATTAGCATAAATCCATGGACTAGAAGTATTCGCCCTAGATAATGTTTCATCAAAATAAGTATAAAGATTTTCGTTGCTACGAGTTAAGACTCGTGGTCCAACAGCCCACCCTACCATTAGAACTTTAGCATCATTATTAGCGCAGTCAGTAACGGTTGGATATTGAGAGCTAGAAGCTACAGATCCTACGTTAGTTATGGTAACATCTCCAGGACTAGAATCTTTTGTTGGTTCATTTGTATCAGCTAATAATAATAAAGTTGTACCAGATATATAACCCAAAGGAGCTGTGGGCTCGAATGGACTAGCGTACTGATAAAAAAATTGATTATCATTAATTCTTAAGTTCGTTATGTATCCTTGATAATCATAAGCTCCAATATCCCAAGGAGTACTACCACTATCAAAAAGATTACCAATTGTTATAACGCTATATTGAGTATCAGGTGGAGAATAATCACCAAAAGTTGCATCCGATACTCCATTAATAAAAATAGACAATGTAGATGTTCCATCATATGAAACAGCAACATGTGTCCATGCATTTAATGGTATTTGATTAGTTGAAGTAAAAAATCTAGCCCCTCCAAGAGTACTATTATAGCGATAAAATGTTAATTTATTATTGAATAATTGCAATGACCAGTTATTTCCTCCAGCCGCAGTATCTCCAATAATTATATCTCCATAAGTACCTTCAGGATTTCCGTTAGCATCTAGGCCAGCAATCGTCTTTATTGATGTAGGTTTTATCCAAGCTTCTATAGTGAAAGGTTCAGCAGCTAAAATACTTATTACTTCACTTCTTGGTAATTGTAAAAATTGATTTGGATCATTAAAAAATAAGCTTCCAACTGATGTAGTAGTCGTAGTATTAGCTATTGTTCTTTTGGGGATATATAAATTTATTCCTCTTCTAAAATTTCCCAATTGCTTTGTTTTCTTGACTATCATATAATTAAACGGCGGTGATGGTGATAGACCCAGAATTGCCAGCACCAGCCTCAAGTACCCAGCCAGTTACAGGGATTGATGTATTGAGGGCTGGGTTTGTGGCGGCAAGATCAATAAAATCGGGATCAAAGTATCTAACAGAGATTTTCCACATTCCTCCTTGAAATGTAAGTAAAATATCATAACCAGTTGGATTGCTTGGATCATTGTAATCAAGATACCAAAAAGTATTGCTTTGTTTTGCCAATGTCACTGATCTTGAAATTAGGCTAAATGAATAATCAGTATAGCTAGGGCTTGTGTAGCTAAATCCAGTCAGACTTATGTTTGCCTGTGACAATGGAATGTTGCTGGGTGCGGCTGAGACTATTCTTCTTGTAGGTACGTATAAATTTATTCCTTTTTTAAAGTTTCCCAATTGTTTTGTTTTCTTGACTATCATATAGTCAATATAAAGTTAAACTAACTTCTTTCCCAGCAAATATAATTTGGGCTCACTCCACTAACGCTAACTATTCCTACGTAATTAAGATCACTTAAACTTCCGCCATCACCAGCATTAGCAAAACTATTACCAGCTAAAACAAAATTAAATGAATTAGAAGCAGCAGAAGTTCCATATTTTACATATAATTGACCAGTTGCAAGA
>Ga0209356_1000722_pt1 | contig 13097 bp, 13 predicted proteins | sample LauGreFaBDMM15SN_2_FD_188213 | JGI IMG/M metagenome (GOLD analysis project Ga0209356, IMG submission 188213) | Freshwater lake microbial communities from Lake Michigan, USA - Fa13.BD.MM15.SN (SPAdes) (version 2) | ecosystem: Environmental > Aquatic > Freshwater > Lake | place: Lake Michigan, USA...
CCTCGGTAATACGGGCTTGCCCACTGATTTGTTTGACCAGCTTAGATAGTTTGTCGCTTAGAGCGGATGCCATGGGTTAAGCCTAGAAGAAAAAAGGGAGCAGCCTGCCTGAAGTGTCACAAGACGCTAAACTGCGACCATGATTGTATTCAGCGCATCGACCTTCAGCATAGTATGGGGTTTGTTAGCCGCATTGGCTTATGCACTAGGTGCTTTATTGGGTGGACGTTTGTCGCTCAACCAAAGCCGCAACTACCTGTGGGTCATTTCTCTGTTCCATGGCTTGAGTGTGCTGGCCAGCCTCATCCCCGAACCCGGCACCACGCCGCGCTTTGGTTTCGCACCCGCTTTGTCGGCTACCGCTTGGTTGGTGCTGATGGTCTACACCTTAGAGCACCACTGGTTCCCTCAAATGAAAACCCGCTGGGTGCTGACGGGCGCTGGTTTGGTGGCAGTGGTTTTGCCTTTGTTTTTCCCAGGACAAGACTTGCATGGCGCCGCCTCGCTGTGGCTGCCATTGCATTGGGCGCTGGGCATGGCCTCCTACGCTTTGTTTGCCGCTGCCGTGGTGCATGCCGGTTTGATGAACCGTGCCGAACGTCAAATTCGCTTGGCCGAGGCCGACCCTTCAGGCTTGCCCTTGCTCACCTTAGAGCGACTGACTTTTCGATTTGTGCATATCGGGTTTTTCCTGCTCACCGCCACTTTGTTGGCTGGGTTGTTGTTTGGCGAGCGTTTGTACGGTCCCGACAAAGCCTTGCGCTGGGACCACAAAACCATTCTTTCGATCATGGCTTGGCTGACCTACGCGCTGCTGATCTGGGGGCGGCAAGCCAGAGGTTGGCGTGGCCCCATGGCGATTCGCCTGTTGTATGCAGGCACGGCCATGCTGCTGCTGGCGTATGTGGGCTCGCGCTTTGTGTTTGAAGTTCTTGTGCACAAAGCCACATGAAATACTTTATTTTGTTGGTCGTCATCGCTGGGGTAATTTGGTGGCTGCGAACCAAGCGCAACAACAGCGACAAGACCCAAGACGCCAGCCGTCAAAGTCAAAATCCCCAAACCATGGTGAGGTGTGCGCACTGCGATTTGCACCTCCCGCAAAGCGATGCTGTCGAAGGCTCGCTGGGGGTTTACTGCAGCGCCTCGCACCGCCTTGCCAAAGAAGGCTGAGCGGCCCATGTCTGATTGTTGGTCAAACGGTTGGTACAGGTTTGCGCAACATATTGCCTCGCCCAACTTTGAACCTCGCCCGCAAGACACACGCACAGACTTGGTGGTCTTGCACTCCATCAGCCTGCCCCCGGGTCAATTCCATGGCGACGCGGTTGAAAAGTTTTTCACCAACACCCTAGCCCACGACAGCCATGCGTATTTCGAGCAACTGCGTGGTGTCAAAGTCTCTGCGCATTTTTTTATCCGTCGTGGTGGCGAGTTGATTCAGTTCGTCAGCTGCGATCAACGCGCTTGGCATGCGGGCGTGTCTAGCCACCATGGACGAGCAAATTGCAATGACTTCTCCATCGGTATCGAGCTTGAAGGTTTAGAGGGCGAGAGCTTTAGTGGGTTTCAATACGAAAGTTTAATTTCGCTTTTGCCCATGATCCTCAATCACTACCCCATTTCCTCTTTGGCGGGGCATGAACATATTGCGCCAGAGCGCAAAAAAGACCCAGGTATTGGTTTTCAGTGGCGGTATTTGCAACACAGTTTAGGATTGAAGGCTGCTTACTTTCCTGCCGAACTTGGCTTAAATTGATTTAATTGCTTTTTTTTCACAAACACTACACGTAGTGTGTTGAAAAGAGTTCAGACCCCATATATAGTGTGGGTTAACCAAATTTTGATTTTTGCTGGTTCACAAAAACCAGCAGCAATCCATACGTTAACCAAAGCATTCAGAACAACAGGAATTTAACCAAGATGCAAATTGCCTCATCCTCTGCGGCCAGCAGCAACTACGTCAACCCTTCTGACTTAGCAACCGCCAGCACAAGCTCGACTTTGCAGTCCAGCCTGAGTAACTACCAAATCATTCGCCGCAACGGTGCAGTGGTTCCTTTTGAACCCGCCAAGATTGCGGTCGCCATGATGAAAGCTTTTTTGGCTGTTCATGGCACCCAAGGCGCAGCATCGGCCAGCGTTCGCGAAACCGTTGACCAACTCACCCAAGCTGTGGTGCGTGCGCTGGTTCGCTCGCGCCCAGGTGGTGGAACCTTCCATATTGAAGATGTACAAGACCAAGTTGAACTCGGCCTCATGCGCGGCAGCCACCATGAAGTGGCTCGCGCCTATGTGTTGTACCGCGAAAGAAGAACCCAAGAACGTGCGGCGCACAAAGAACAAGCGGCTCCAGCAGAACCCATTCTGCACGTGATCGATGGTGGTAAACGCTTGGTGCTAGACACCGCCAGACTGCGTGAATTGGTCCAAGCCGCCTGCGCAGGTTTGAACCCTGACATTCAAGTCGCCCCCATCCTGAGCGAAACCATGCGTAACCTCTACGATGGCATTCCCATAGAAGAGGTACACAAAGCGTCCGTGCTGGCAGCCCGAACCCTGATCGAAAAAGAACCCGACTACACCTATGCCACCGCACGCTTATTGATGTACTCGATTGCCAAAGAGGTTTGGGGCAAAGAAGTCACCCAAGCGGAAATGGCGCAAAACTACATCGATAACTTCGCAGCTTGCATCAACAAAGGTGTGGACAATGAGTTGCTTGACGCGCGTTTGCTGCAATTTGATTTGCCACGTTTGGCCAAAGCACTCAAAGCCGAGCGCGATCTGCAATTTGACTACCTGGGTTTACAAACCCTGTATGACCGCTACTTTCTTCATGTGCGCAAGCAGCGTATCGAGTTACCCCAGTCCTTTTTCATGCGCGTGGCTATGGGCTTGTCGCTTGGCGAAGTCAACCGCGAAGAACGTGCCATCGAGTTTTATGAAGTTCTGTCCTCCTTCGACTTCATGTCCAGCACGCCCACCCTTTTCAACAGCGGCACATTGCGCCCCCAGTTGTCCAGTTGCTACTTGACCACCGTGCCTGACGATTTAGACGGCATCTACGAGTCCATCAAAGAAAACGCCTTGCTGTCCAAATTCGCTGGCGGCTTGGGCAACGATTGGTCGCGTGTTCGCGCCTTGGGCAGTCATATCAAGGGCACCAATGGCGAATCTCAAGGCGTTGTGCCTTTCCTCAAAGTGGTTAACGACACCGCAGTGGCTGTCAACCAAGGCGGAAAACGCAAAGGTGCGGTTTGCACTTACCTAGAAACTTGGCACTTGGACATAGAAGAGTTTTTGGAATTGCGCAAAAACACCGGTGACGACCGCAGGCGTACCCACGATATGAACACCGCCAACTGGATTCCCGATTTGTTCATGCGACGTGTCATGGAAAAAGGTGAATGGACTTTGTTTTCACCCTCGACCACCCCAGATTTGCACGATAAGTTCGGAAGTGAGTTTGAGAAGGCCTACACCAACTACGAAACACAAGCCAAGCAAGGCCTGATTCAACCCAGCAAAACTTTGCAAGCCGCCGACCTGTGGCGCAAGATGCTCACCATGTTGTTTGAAACGGGTCACCCTTGGATCACATTCAAAGATGCCTGCAATGTGCGCTCCCCACAGCAGCATGTGGGTGTGGTGCACTCCTCCAATCTGTGTACCGAAATCACGCTCAACACCAGCGACACCGAAACCGCCGTGTGTAATTTAGGTTCGGTCAACCTGATTCGTCACCTCAAACAAGGCGTCAAAGGACCCGAACTCGATCACGACAAACTCAAGCGCACGGTGACCATAGCCATGCGCATGCTCGATAACGTGATCGACATCAACTACTACGCTGTTAAAAAAGCGCGCGATTCCAACTTCAAACACCGCCCTGTCGGCATGGGCATCATGGCTTTCCAAGACAGTTTGTATGAAATGCGTGTGCCGTATGCGTCTCAAGCCGCTGTCGATTTTGCAGACACCTCTATGGAAGCCGTTTGCTATTACGCTTATTGGGCGTCTACCGAACTCGCCAAAGAGCGTGGGCGTTACTCCACCTACCAAGGCTCTTTGTGGGACCAAGGCATATTGCCACTCGACACCCTGAACATGCTGGAAAAAGCCCGAGGCGGCTTCATTGAAGTAGACCGCAGCACCACGCTCAACTGGGATGCACTGCGGCAAAAAATCAAAACCGACGGCATGCGCAACTCTAATTGCGTGGCGATTGCCCCAACGGCCACCATCTCCAATATTGTTGGCGTAGACGCATCCATTGAGCCTTGTTTTGGCAACCTGTCGGTTAAATCCAATTTGTCCGGCGAGTTCACCATCATCAATTCCTATTTGGTCAAAGACCTCAAGCGCCTGGGTTTATGGGACGATGTGATGGTCATGGACCTCAAGCATTTTGATGGCTCTTTGCGCCCCATAGACCGTGTTCCGCAAGACCTCAAAGAGTTGTATGCCACCGCCTTTGAAGTGGAAACTCAGTGGTTGGTAGAAGCTGCTGCACGTCGTCAAAAGTGGATCGATCAAGCCCAGTCTCTGAATATTTACATGGCCGGCGCTTCTGGCAAAAAACTCGATGAGACCTACAAGCTCGCATGGTTACGCGGCCTCAAAACCACCTACTATTTGCGCACCTCCAGTGCGACGCAAGTGGAGAAATCCACCGTTCAATCTGGCTCGCACAACGCTGTGGCCTCCGGCTCTTCTGGTTCTGGCTTGAGTGCAATGGAAATTGCTGCAGCCAGCGCGCGCGCGCAAGTTCAGTCGCAAGCACCAGCAACCGACATCAAAGTATGTGGTACCGATGACCCCACATGTGAGGCTTGTCAATAACGAGTGCGCTGCTCAAGCACATAACATCGACTCAAGCAGCGACGCAATTCAACAACAAAACCAAGGAGTAATGCGAATGAATACTGTGAATTTCTCATTTCTCCATTCATAATCTCAATGATGGAAACTTTACTATGTTGACCTGGGAAGAAGAAGCACAGCCATTAGCTGCTGCCTTGAATTTAAACATGGCGATGCCGCCCCTTGCGGCTTCGACCGCAATCCCTATCACTCGTGTACTTGATGACGGTGCTGTTGTTGCTGCCCTTCCCGCAGCGTCTCCCTCTGCACCCTCAGCACCTACCGCTGGTCGTCGCGTCAATGCAGCCGACAAGCGCATCATCAATGGTCAAACCGATGTCAATCAATTGGTGCCTTTCAAATACAAATGGGCCTGGGAAAAATACTTAGCCACCTGCGCCAACCATTGGATGCCGCAAGAGGTCAATATGACTCGCGATATCGCTTTGTGGAAAGATCCCAATGGCCTGACCGAGGACGAGCGGCTTATCGTCAAGCGCAATCTTGGATTCTTCGTCACTGCCGATTCGCTGGCAGCCAACAATATTGTGTTGGGCACTTATCGCCACATCACAGCGCCAGAATGTCGCCAGTTTTTGCTACGCCAAGCATTTGAAGAAGCCATTCACACCCATGCCTACCAGTACATCGTTGAATCTCTGGGCCTGGATGAGAGTGAAATTTTCAATGCCTACAACGAGGTTGCCTCCATAAGGAACAAAGACGAGTTCTTGATCCCCTTTATCGGTGCGATCATGGACCCCAATTTTCATACGGGCACGCCTGAAACCGACCAAACCTTGCTCAAGTCACTTATCGTGTTTGCTTGTCTGATGGAGGGTTTGTTCTTTTATGTAGGCTTTACCCAAATTTTGGCCTTGGGGCGTCAAAATAAAATGACTGGGGCTGCCGAGCAGTACCAATATATTTTGCGAGATGAGTCCATGCATTGCAATTTTGGCATTGACCTCATCAACCAAATCAAGCTTGAAAATCCACATTTGTGGACGAATGAATTTAAGGCCGACATCATTGATCTGTTTCACCAAGCCGTTGAACTTGAATACCGCTATGCGGAAGACACCATGCCACGTGGCGTGCTTGGCATGAATGCGTCAATGTTCAAAGGCTACTTGCGCTACATTGCCAACCGCCGTGCCACACAAATCGGTTTAGAAACCTTGTACCCCAATGAAGAAAATCCGTTTCCTTGGATGAGCGAAATGATCGATTTGAAAAAGGAACGCAATTTCTTTGAAACACGTGTGATCGAATACCAAACCGGCGGCGCGCTGTCTTGGGACTGATAAAAAACATGTTTCCTCCATTTGTTCACCCATTCATTGGCTTATTTCAGCCAAGTCATGGTGGAACACACCTCGTTCATGGAATTGGACCCGGGTCCAGTTCCATGAATCTCTTGGCTTTGATAAAGGCACAAGTGTTTTGAACCAACGATCTGAGAACTTGATCTAGGAGTATCTAATGGCAACTGCAAAAAAATCCGCTGCAAAAAAACCAGCAGCAAAGAAGAAGCCCGCAGCAAAAAAAGCTGTGGTTAAGAAACCAGCCGCTAAAAAAGCAGCAGCTAAGAAACCTGTAGCTAAAAAAGCACCTGCTAAAAAACCAGCAGCTAAGAAAAAGCCCGTAGCGAAAAAAGCACCGGCTAAAAAAGCAGCAGCTAAGAAGCCTGTAGCGAAAAAAGCACCTGCTAAAAAAGCAGCTGCGAAAAAAGCACCGGCTAAAAAAGCAGCAGCTAAGAAGCCTGCAGCGAAAAAAGTAGCTGTAAAAAAAGCGCCGGCTAAAAAAGCTGCGCCAAAAAAAAAAGTAATCGCTAAGAAAATAGCAGCCAAGCAGCCAGTTGCAAAAAAAGCGCCAGCGAAAAAAGTGACTGCTAAACCAGCCGCCCACAAACCTGCTGCTCATGCAACCAAGCCCTCAGCTTCGCATACAGCCACGCAACACGTGGCTCAAACCACGCTGAACCCGCAAGCTGCTTGGCCTTTTCCAACAGCAACAAAACCCTAACTGAAACAGCTGTGACAGTTTTAGACCAACCCGGTGCGCGCACCGGGTTTTTTTATGTCAGTTGGTAATTTTGAGGTCCGCGACTGGCTATTTTGATCGAGCCAATGCGGTTGCCTAATTCGGCGCACTTGACTAAATCCCAGCCCTGCTCCAAGCCAAAAAGCATGGCCCCACGCCAAGCGTCGCCACAACCGGTGGGGTCCACAACAGCTTGGGCTTTGACGGGATCAACCAACTGTTTTTGACCCTGTTGCCATACCTCACAACCCTGTGCGCCTAAAGTCACCACCAAGCCTTTGACATGGGCAGAAATTTCTGCAGAGCTCCAACCCGTGCGGTCACTCAACATTTTTCCTTCATAGTCATTCACTGTCACCCATGTGGCCAGTTCAATGAAGTGGCGAAGTTCTTGGCCATCAAACATAGGTAAGCCTTGGCCCGGATCAAATACAAAAGGTATGCCTGCATCAGCCATCTGCTGTGCATGCAAGAGCATGGCGTCTCGCCCATCTGGTGAGATGATGCCCAAACGAATATCCGGGTCTTGGTGCACATGCAAAGCATGAGCCTGCATCATGGCGCCTGGGTGGAAAGCCGTGATTTGGTTGTTATCCAAATCGGTCATGATCATGGCTTGGGCGGTGTAGGTATCCTCCACCATCTTGATGTAGGTGGTTGATATACCCAGCTCTTGTAAGCGCTGCAAATATGTGGCACCGTCATTGCCCAAGGTTGCCATAGGCAGAGGTTGTGCACCTAAGAGCTTCATGCTGTAAGCAATATTGCCAGCACAGCCCCCAAAATCACGCTGTAGGCGCGGCACAAGAAAAGACACGTTCAAAATATGCAGCTGCTCGGCCAAAATTTGCTCTTTGAAACGCCCCTCAAAATGCATGATGGTGTCAAACGCCAAAGAACCACAAATCAGTACTGCCATGAAAAATCCTATCTGGGTTAAGGGTAAAAAAGTAATGCGCGGTAACCGTTGATTTTGCCAGCCCAGGACCCATCCACAGCGAACACCAGTTCAACATTTTGTGTGCGCAGGGGTTTGAGCATACTGGCCAAGCCGACCTCTTGGGCCAACCAGACCTTGCGAACCACGTCGCCTTGCTCATCATTGGTTAGCGTTAACTCCAGTGCCGGTGTACCCAGAAAATAAGGTGCTTGGTTTTTAACTGACAAAGTGAATGAAAATTTATTGTCGCCGAGTTGTTTGAAATGGCTGCTGTCAATGGCAACCTTATCAGCCTCTTTAGGCCAGTCCACACTGCAACCTAGCCGTTCACAAACAATATTGAAGAGGGGTGACACACTGAGATTCATCGCCACCAATTTATCGCGATGAAAAAGCAAAACTTGAAAACTTAGAAGTAACACAGCAACAACTGTCACCACCACTGACAGCGCAGCGCTTGGCTCACCAGCAGGCTGCCAAACAGGAGACGACAAGAGATGCGATGGTGACGCTTGATCGACAGATGCAGGAAACACTGCAACTTCATCCGTCGAGGCTGGGGCTTCAAGCTCTGGTGGATCGATTTCAAATAAATGCTGATCCACCTCAAACACATGGGCGCAGCGACCACAACGCACCCAAGCATCGGCTGCGCTGTAATGCTCAGCTTGAATCGCAAAAGCGGTTTTACACTGAGGACAAAGGGTCACTATCGACATGGTGTCGATTTTAGGCGGTCATCAAGACCCAGCCGTCCTGTGTGTCAGCGACTTGAAGTTGAAGATAGGGCGCATAGGCTTGTTGAATTTCTTCAATCTGTCGACTCAAAATACCTGCCAACAGCAAGTGACCGCCTTGCACGACATGGGCACACAAGAGGGGCGCCAGCACCTTCAAAGGTGCCGCCAAAATATTGGCCACCACCAAACCATATTGCCCTTGTGCCAAATCTGGTAAACCGGTATTGATGCTCACCTGATTGGCCAAAGCATTGGCTTGGGCAGCGGTCACCGCCTCAGCGTCGATATCGACAGCGTCGACCTCAGCAGCACCACACAAGGCAGCACCAATCGCCAATATGCCCGAACCACAGCCGTAATCCAGAACACGGCAACCCTTGTGCAGATAAAGCGCAATCCAACGCAAGCACATGCGCGTGGTCGGATGTGTGCCTGTGCCAAATGCCAGTCCCGGGTCGAGGCGAATCACTTGAAGTGCTTGTGCAGGTGCCTCATGCCAAGACGGCACTACCCACAAATCAGGCGTGATTTCAACCGGTTCAAACTGCGACTGTGTCAATCGAACCCAATCTTGGGGCGGCACTTCAGCAATGCCAAGCAGGCTTGCGTTATCGAAGAAGTCTTGCAACTTCAAGATGTGGGCTGCATGCTCGGCCAAGGTCTGATCGGCAAACAAGGCAAGCACTTGTGAACGCAGCCAAGCTTGGGCGGGTGCCGGCATGCCAGGCTCGCCAAACAAGGCCTGTTCTTGGTCGGTATGGGCATCGGCGTCTTCCACCGAAACGCTCAAAGCATCCAAGGCCATCAAAGCATCACTGAGCGTCTCAACTTGGTCTTGCGAACACAGCAAACTCAATTCAAACATCAGACAACCGACGCTCTCACAGCCAACCACTCTTCCAAATAATGGATATTCGTGCTGCCTGCAATGAACCCAGGATCCATCATCAGTTCGCGGTGCAGCGCAATATTGGTTTGAATGCCTTCCACCACGGTCTCACCCAAGGCTGTGCGCATGCGCGCCAAAGCATGTTCGCGGTTGTCCCCGTGAACAATGATTTTGCCAATCATGGAGTCGTAATGCGGCGGGACAAAGTAGTTGCTGTAAATGTGGGAGTCGACCCTGACACCCGGCCCGCCTGGGGGGTGCCACATGGTGATGCGCCCTGGGGAAGGGGTGAACTTGAAAGGGTCTTCCGCATTGACACGGCACTCGATGGCATGGCCTTTCATCACCACTTGTCGCTGGGTGAAAGGTAATTTTTGTCCCGCAGCGGTCATGATCTGGGTTTTAACAATATCTATGCCGGTGATGAACTCGGTCACGGGGTGCTCGACCTGCACACGGGTGTTCATTTCAATGAAATAAAACTCGCCGTTTTCATATAAAAATTCGAAAGTACCGGCGCCGCGATAACCCATTTTTTTGCAGGCCGCCACACAACGCTCACCGATGCGATCGATCAATTTACGGGCAATGCCAGGCGCTGGCGCCTCCTCGATCACCTTTTGGTGACGCCGTTGCATAGAGCAGTCACGCTCGCCCAAATACACAGCGTTGCGAAAGTTGTCCGCCAAGATTTGAATCTCGATATGCCTTGGGTTTTGTAAATATTTTTCAAGGTAGACCGCCGGATTTCCAAAAGCTGCGCCGGCTTCGGCCTTGGTGGTTTGCACCGCATGAATCAGCGCGGCCTCGTTGTGCACCACCCGCATACCTCGACCGCCGCCGCCGCCTGCGGCTTTGACGATGACCGGATAGCCAACCGCTTTGGCGATGCGACGCAACTGGGCGGGGTCGTCTGGCAATTCGCCTTCTGAACCAGGCACGCACGGCACGCCGGCTTTGATCATGGCCTGTTTGGCCGACACCTTGTCGCCCATCATGCGTATCGACTCAGGGGTGGGGCCAATGAAGGTGAAGCCACTTTTCTCTACCCGTTCGGCAAAGTCCGCGTTTTCACTCAAAAAACCGTAGCCAGGGTGAATCGCCTCGGCGTCAGTCACCTCGGCGGCGGAAATAATCGCCGGCATATTCAGGTAGCTGAGGGTGGAAGAAGCGGGACCTATGCAGACGGCTTCCTCGGCCAATTTGACGTATTTGGCTTCGCGGTCGGCTTCGGAATAGACCACCACCGCTTCTACGCCGAGTTCTCGGCAAGCACGCTGAATTCGCAATGCAATTTCGCCTCGGTTGGCGATCAAGATTTTTTTAAACATGCGCTGTCGTCACTCGATGCGAAAGAGGGGCTGGCCATATTCCACCGCTTGACCGTTGTCAATCAAGATGCTGGTGATGGTGCCGCTTTTGTCTGCCTCGATTTCATTCAAAATTTTCATGGCTTCAATAATGCAGATGGTTTCGCCCTCTTTGACCACGCTGCCGACCTGCACAAAGGGCTTGGCTTCTGGGCTGGCGGATGCGTAATAAGTCCCCACCATGGGCGACTTGACCACATGGCCTGCAGCCGCGACCTCTTCGGCCTGGGTCAAAACGGGCGGATGCATGGCAACAGGTGCAGCCGCCAGCGGCGCGGCGGCAATCCCCGAGGCTTGCGCCACCACGGGCGCACCCACGGGACCCTTGACAATTCGTACCTTGCCCTCGGGCTCGGTGATTTCCAATTCAGACACATTGGATTCGGACACCAAGTCGATTAATGTTTTAAGTTTTCTTAAATCCATAGATTTGATAGCCTTCTGTAGTTAACAGCAGTTAAAGTTTAGCCATTGTAAGGATAAGGGCCAAACCAATACCAAGCCTAATTTACAACCAATCGGCCATTTCTTGACTAGATAGTTTTCCTAATTTTTGCACCAACAAGTCGCCCTTGGCATTCAAAACCAAGGTAAAAGGCAAAGAGCCTTCAGGATTGCCCAGTTTTTTGACCAACTCGGTCCCGCCCAAACCCGCCATTCCTATGGGGTAGCTAACGGGGTATTGCTTTAAAAACCGCTTGACAGCGCTGGGTTGGTCAATAGCCAATCCAACAACTTGCCAACTTTTAGGCTGGTTTTCTTGAAAGAAGGCGTTTAATAAAGGCATTTCCTCAACGCAAGGGGTGCACCATGTGGCCCAAAAGTTCAGCACCAAAGGTTTGCCTTGGAAGTCGGACAAGCGCAATATTTGGCCATCCGCTTGGTCGAACTCGGCACTCCACAAATCTTGGCTTGCTTGCGGGTCTAGGGTGCGAGGGCGCAATCTGGACCAATTAACGACTGAGCCAGCCAGCGCGGCAACCACCGCTGTACCCAGCAGGAGTCGGCGCGAACTGCGCTTGGGGGAATCAGGTGGAGATTCTTGCATCAACAGAGTCTACCAAGCGGCGCACCGCCTCGGTGTTGCCACGCCAGGCCCGACCTTTGTCATCAGGCTGCAAAGCGCCGCGCACATCGTCATAGTCATAAACCATGAAATGCACACCTATTTCTTCATTAAGGACATTGCAACGACTTCTCACGCTCAAGGCATCCACCGTCTCCCCCTTGAAGCCGTTCACCGAACTCACCTCGTAGCGAACGCCTTGGTCTATCAGTCGCAGTTCTGCTGACTTGGAATCGTCACAAAACAACTGAATGTAAATATCAGACAAACGGGTGGCGGTGCCGCGCCAAACCGCGCCACTTAAGTGCGGACGAAACTCGGGCAAACGCAGCATCCACAGCAAGGCCAAAGAACGCAAAGCAGCGAGTTCCAGCGGCTGGGTATCGGCACAAAAAATAGCCACGTACTCGACCACAGCCTCCTCGATCAACTCGTTGCTGGGCAAAGCACTGCGGGCATTCAAGCCCAACTCCCGAACAGCACGGCGTTTGGCAGGCCCGTACTCCAAGCCTTCTTCAACAATCAGGCGAGCGGCGGTGGCAGCGATTTCTTCTTGGCTTGTGTTGCGCATGGGAGGTTATTGTGCCTTTTCAAGGCAGGAGCTTGTAAGCCTGCTTTTTTGCCTCAAGCCAAGGACAACCGACTTTTACAATGCCATTTATGCATATTCATATATTAGGTATCTGCGGCACCTTTATGGGCGGCTTGGCTGCCCTGGCCCGCGAAGCAGGCCACCGCGTGACAGGCTGCGACACAGGCGTCTACCCTCCCATGAGCGACCAACTCCGCGCTTTGGGGATTGAACTGATTGAGGGCTACGGCGCCGATCAACTGGCCTTGAAGCCAGACATGTTTGTGGTGGGCAATGTGGTCTCGCGTGCCCGCTTGCCCGATGGGGCACCACGCTACCCGCTGATGGAAGCGATTTTGGAAGCCGGACTGCCCTACACCAGCGGCCCGCAATGGCTGAGCGACCATGTGCTGCACGCCCCCGAACAAAGCCGCCATGTGCTGGCCATCGCTGGCACCCATGGCAAAACCACCACCACTGCCATGCTCAGCTGGGTGCTTGAGCATGCTGGCCTGACCCCCGGCTTTTTGATCGGCGGCGTGCCCCTCAACTTTGGCGTATCCGCCCGCTTAGGCGCTTTGGCCCAAGGGCAAAGCGCCTAAGCGGGCG
>Ga0209356_1000725_pt1 | contig 13074 bp, 9 predicted proteins | sample LauGreFaBDMM15SN_2_FD_188213 | JGI IMG/M metagenome (GOLD analysis project Ga0209356, IMG submission 188213) | Freshwater lake microbial communities from Lake Michigan, USA - Fa13.BD.MM15.SN (SPAdes) (version 2) | ecosystem: Environmental > Aquatic > Freshwater > Lake | place: Lake Michigan, USA...
GGCTAGGAAATTTCGCAAACAGCACCGACTTATTTCTTCTAGGGTAGTCAACACCTTTGTTCCTTCTCGCATCTCCCAACTTCGTTCATCAATTTCTCGTCTGGCATCGACGCTACGTTCGGCACTGCTTCCTAATTCACCATCACGTGAACTACCGATTATCAGCGACTTAGAGATAAATGAGGATGAAGATCTGCTCACTCCTGTTTCACGAACACCGTGGAGAGCTCTCTTCTATAGACCTATGGTTATTGCAGCATCGATAATTACGCTCGTCTCACTTGCATGGGCGCGATCTAGGTTTGGACCACTGGCTGGAGGCTCTCTTGCAGAATCGCCAGATAGTTTTCGAGATTTAATCAAGCTCTATATAGCTAGTTGGCATGACGTGGGTATGGGCAGCGCAGAATCCACCCCTGCCTGGGTCTTAATAATTGGAATCGCATCCCTGCTCTTCTTCGGAAATGTTTCGATATTTATTACTGTTTTCTTTTTAGCTGCTCCATTCATACTTCTGCTTTCAGCGCACCGATACTTAAAGAGATTTACAGATAATAAGTGGCTATCAGCGGGCGCTTCCTTGCTCTATGCCTTATCGCCGGTGGCGATTGCAGCGGTGAACGCTGGGCGACTTGGGGTAATAGTTTTCATGGCTCTCTTGCCATATTTCATTAGGCAATTTCATGCCTGGCCCGAAATTGATCGCTGGAGTTGGCGCAGCATCTTTGGACACTCTCTTTTTATCTGGTTCCTGCTCTCATTTAATCCATCGGTGCTGCTCATCCTTTTCCTAGGAATTGCACTTACAATTTTCGGCGACTTCAAGAAAGCATCGAATAATCGCAAGGATAAACTTTTTCTCGAGCGGCTCAAACGTCGCATCACACTTCTGGTGCTCCCATTCTTACTTGCTGCACCAGCTTCTTTCGGTGTTTTGCGGCACCCAACTCGTATTCTTCGAGAGATTGGGTTACCTGTCTCCGGCGGTGGGCCGAACCTGGCAATTCTTGCTAACCCTGGTGGGCCGGGATCTCTTCCATGGTGGTGCGCCAGTCCGATACTTGCAATTTTGCTGGTGGCCTACTTTTCTACTACCGCTGCACGAAAATTTGCAGTCCCAGGAATTACATTCTTACTCTGTGGAACTTTGCTCAGTGTTGCAGTCATACCCGGTAATGGAACACCATTGAATGCGCAAGTATCTGTGGGAACGTTTATCGCACTTGCCACACTCTTCTCATTAACATCGGGTGTAGTGATGTTCGACAAAATTAGATCTCGTCTTGAACAATCCAACATTAATTATCGGCATATTTCAGTGGTGCTCATTCTTGCCTTAACTCTTATTTATAGTGCGACATCACTCTCATGGTTGGTATCTGCAGGAGCAGATTCACCGCTGCGTACGGGGCAGAAGAACGTGCTACCTGCCTACCTAGCAATAGAGAAGAGCGCCAAATCACTCGTACTTCGTTCATACAGCAGAAATGGTGAGCGAACGCTTTCCTATTTCATTTCCAGGGGCAGTGACATCACACTGGGAGAAGTAGATGTTGCTCCAGCCGACACCGAGGTAATTTCTCGAGCAGTTGAAGGTCTGATTGACAACACCGGTGTGAGTTCGAGCAAAGTCTTAGCTACCTACGGAATCAAATACGTTTATCTCAAGAATCCGATTATTGATGAAGTAGTTCAAACGATTGACGGTTTAGGTGGATTTGTTAGAACTTCTGCCACTAAAGCTGGAATTGTCTGGAAGGTAAGTGAGACAACCGGACGTGTCATTCTTACCGACTATGCAGGAAAAGTTTCCATCATTGAAGGCACGGGAATTAGCGCCTTTGTGCCACGTCCCGGAACAATTACACTTGCCGAGAGTTTTAGTAAAGGGTGGAGAATTTACCAAGATGGATTTACCGCAGCTCGCATTGAAGATAGCGATGGCCTTCCCACTTTTGAAATCACAAACGCTGGAGAAGTCACGATCTTTCATGATGGCACGCAGCGAAGGGCCTGGATCTCCTTCTTCATGATTGTGCTGGTCACGATTGTTGTTCTTGCGCTGCCCTCTGGCCGCCGAAAGAGTGAAATATCCGAGAGGGAGCTGGCATGAAAAGCGACCGTGGCTTCATTCTTGTTCTAGCAACAATCTCGATTTTGGTGATTAGTAATTTGCTTAATTTTACCGTTTCAACATCTCGATTTAACAAGTCATATCCATCTGTTATTTGCCCACCTAATACATCAGGGTTAACCACAGCAATCTCTTTAACAAGTGCAAAGACCCAGATAAGAAAAACGGGCACCTCCTCTATGAACACTCGTGAAGTAGGAATTCGCCGTTATGCAATTGCTTCACAATCTGCCGTAATCGAAGCAGGAGCAATTACCCCGGTTGTGTGGCAAGTGCGACAAGGAGTGTGGGCTGGTGCATCCGCATGCCAGGCCCCAATAACTTCACGTTGGTTTGTGGGGGCAACGGCAGATATCACCTCAAAAGGTTCGCTGAATTTAGTAAATAGCGGGCTAGGTAAAGCACTTGTTCGTGTCTCTGTCTTTAGCGAGAACGGTGCGCTGACTCCCAGAGATTTAGTTGTCGATGCGAATTCATTTAAGCAAATCTCGCTGCCATCTTTGGCGCCAGGTGCGAAATCAATTGCTATCCATATCGAGCCAAAGTCTGGACGCGTCAATGGTTTTCTTGTTGATGAGCGCAGCAAAGGGCTGAGATTACTTGGTGGAGACATTGTTAATTCAACTGATGATCCGGGTAAGAAGTTGCAGATTCCTGCCATCCCACAGCAAGTGAAGAAGAAGACTCCGACCCCCCACATCTTGCGGCTATTGGTCCCTGGAGATGTTGATGCCCGCATCAGCGCTGAGATTCGCTCTACCGACGGAACCTTTTCTCCAGTTGGAATAAACGGCAAGGTGATTGCTCACAAGAAAGTCATTGAGATTCCAATGAATATCTTGATGAATTCCGGAAAATTTGCACTACATATCTCATCTGATCAACCGATTCTTGGATCCGTCTTTTCACCGACGCTATCGCAAGGTAAGAGTGATTTCGTATGGAGCACTGCAGTTCCGGACTTGCAAGAGTTCACCTTGGCTACCACCGGCCTAGCTCCCACTTTGGTCTTCACCGGGGGCGCAATCAATCTCAGACTCACAGTGACGCAGGCCAACGGGAACTCTAGAGCAATCGATATCAAAGGCACTGACATTGCTACCTACATACTTCCTGACACTGCACAGTCGGTAAGGTTTTCCGCAATCTCAGCCGGAACTTCTGGGGCGGCTCTGATTTCATCGAAGAGTGGATACGGATATGTTCCATTGACTCCGGGCAGCGTTCTGACAAAGTCATCGATTCCTGATTCAAATATCCGTGTGTTAAATCCCTGACTTTTATAGCTACCCCGATAGCCTTATACACATGAGTTCGTCGGTACGTTCTGGGCGCAGTTGCTCTCGTGTGAGCTGTACTTCTTCGGCATCGATGACCCTTACCTATATTTACTCTGAATCCACTGCAGTCCTCGGGCCACTGGCAACTTTCTCCGAACCTCATTCATATGATCTCTGCGATAAACACTCTGCCCGACTTACTGTCCCTAAGGGTTGGAATGTGTTGAGACAAGAAGCAGATGAAAATCAGAGCGGGCCAAGTGAAGACGATCTCATGGCGATCGCCGATGCTGTCCGCGAGGTTGCTCTGAATTCTCACGCCACCACAACTGATGTCTCAACAACAACTTCACAATCAAGCGTGGGCAGACGCGGGCACTTGCGCGCAGTGCCTTCCTAATTTCACTTCTGCATACTCGATTCTTTACGATACATTCATGAGCGCATCGATATTTAAGGCCTATGACATCCGTGGGTTAGTCGATGATGAACTCACACCGGATTTCGCATTCGCCACTGGGGTTGCTTTTGCTCGCTTCTTAGAAATTCAGCGCGAACCAGGAACAGTTGTTATTGGTGAAGACATGCGCCCATCATCGCCCTCTCTTGCAACTGCATTTTCAGCCGGCATCACTTCTCAAGGATTAGATGTCATTCGTATCGGACTTGCCTCTACCGATATGTTGTATTTCGCTGCCGGAAAGTTAAATCTGCCAGGTGCAATGTTTACTGCTAGCCATAATCCTGCTGCATACAACGGAATCAAACTCTGTTTCAGTGGCGCTCGACCTATAGGTAAAGAATCAGGCCTGCTCACAATTGAACACTTTGTTCATGAAGGAACCCCCATGGCGATGCGCAATCTTGGGGTTGAGAAATCGCAGAATATGCTGGAAGAATATGTGGATTACTTACTGTCTTTGGTCGATGTTTCACAGATTCGCCCTTTGAAAATCGTTATTGATGCAGGCAACGGAATGGGTGGATACACAGCACCTGCCGTCTTTAAGCGACTTAGCGCAGAGGTGATTGAACTCTTCTTTGAATTAGATGGCTCTTTCCCTAATCACGAGGCCAACCCGATTGATCCCAAGAATTTAGTTGATCTTCAGAAGGCGGTGAAGAAACATGGTGCAGATATCGGGCTCGCATTCGATGGAGATGCTGATCGCTGTTTCCTGGTTGATGAGAAGGGAGCGCTTGTTAATCCATCGGCTCTCACATCACTTATTGCAGCACGCGAGTTAAGCAAGCACCCTGGCTCAAATATTATTTATAACCTCATCTCTTCGCGCGCGGTGAAAGAAGTTGTGGAAGAAAACGGTGGAACAGCGGTTCGTTCGCGCGTGGGCCATTCATATATTAAAAAACTTATGGCGGAAACAGATGCCGCCTTTGGGGGAGAACACTCAGGACATTTCTACTTTAGAGATTTTTGGAAGGCAGACTCAGGAATGCTGGCAGCTCTCCACGCAATCGCAGCTCTTGGCGAGAGCAAAAAATCTCTCTCATCAATTTTCCAACCATTTAACCGATATCACTCAAGTGGAGAGATTAACTCTACGGTCGCTGATTGCGCTGCCTCGATGGAAACTATCCAGAAGAAGTTTGAATCAGATAGCGAAGTAGAGATGGATCACCTTGATGGTCTGACTGTCAGCGCCAAGGACTGGTGGTTTAATCTTCGGGCCTCTAATACTGAGCCACTCCTTAGACTCAACGTCGAGGCTGCTACCGATGGGCTTATGGTGAAGGTTCGCGACGATGTACTGAAGGCGATACGAAGCTAAGTCTGTTTCACCATTTTTCCCGGAGTCCACTAAACTAATCCGATAGCCGACTAGCACAGTAGAGCCCTACGCCGAAGGTCAAGCGAAAAAGACAATCCTCATAAATTAGAGGAACTACCTAGGGAGATATATTTTCATGACACAAGTAACAACAATTCCAAAGCACGATATTGCCGACGCATCACTTGCCGCCGAAGGGCGCAAGCGCATTGAATGGGCAGAGCGCAACATGCCTGTCCTGGCACAAATTCGTGAACGATTTGAAAAGTCACAACCATTTACTGGCGTACGAATCGCAGCTTGTATGCACGTCACAACTGAGACCGCTAACTTGATGCGCGTGCTCAAGGCTGGCGGCGCTGAAATCGCGCTATGTGCATCTAATCCGTTATCGACGCAAGATGACACAGCTGCAGCCCTTGTCCACGAATATGGAATTTCTGTATTTGCACGCAACGCAGTTGATCGCGACGGATATTACTCACACATCAACGCTGCACTCGACATTGAACCTCATCAAGTCTTCGATGATGGTTGCGATCTTGTAAACACTCTTCACACAACTCGTAAAGAGCTCTTGCCAAATATTGCCGGCGGTTGTGAAGAGACCACTACTGGAGTTATTCGCCTAAATCAGATGGCTAAAGATGGCGCACTTACATTTCCTATGATCGCTGTCAATGACACCGACACAAAGCATATGTTCGACAATCGCTATGGCACAGGCCAATCAACGCTTGATGCAGTGTTCCGTGCGACAAACTTCTTACTTGCAGGACGCATTGTCGTTGTTGCAGGATTTGGATATTGCGGAAAAGGTGTGGCAGAGCGCGCAAAGGGCATGGGCGCTGATGTAGTTGTGACAGAAATTGATCCAACTAAGGCACTCGATGCCATGATGCAAGGTTTCCGCGTTATGCCAATGTTAGATGCGGCAAAGGTTGGAGATGTATTTATTACAGTCACCGGCAACCGCGATGTACTGCGTGATGAGCACTTCGCAGCGATGAAGGATGGCGCCATCATGGCCAACTCAGGTCACTTTGATATCGAGATTGATGTGGCATGGCTAGAGCAAAACTCAACAACAAAGAATGCCAAGATGCGTCACCAGACCGATGAATACGTGATGAAAGATGGCCGCCGCCTTCTTCTCTTAGCTGAAGGTCGCCTAGTAAACCTTGGTGCAGCCGAAGGTCACCCAGCTTCAGTAATGGATATGTCATTCTCTGATCAGGCCCTCACCGCTGAATACCTTGTCAAGGAAGCAAAGAACCTTGCTGCAGGAGTGCATGAGGTTCCAACATATATCGATAAGGAAGTTGCAGCGCTGAAACTCATTTCAATGGGTGGACGTATCGATGTACTCACACCAGCTCAAGATATGTACCTTAATTCTTGGGAGCACGGTTCATAAATGATTGTTGATATTGCATGACACTCATTATGGTCGTCGATGACGATCAAGATCTCGCTGAAATGCTTGGAATTGTTCTCACAAGTTCAGGCTTCGACGTAGATATGGTGAGTAGAGGAGATGAGGCGCTGGAGATATTTAGAAATAATCCTCCAGACCTCGTCTTACTTGATGTCATGTTGCCAGGAATAGATGGCATAGAGGTCTGTCGATTAATTAGAAAAGAATCGATGGTCCCAATAGTTATGCTCAGCGCAAAAGGTGAGACCCAGGATGTTGTGCGCGGCCTTGAGGCAGGCGCCGATGATTACATGCAGAAGCCATTTAGAGATAAAGCTGAACTCATCGCGCGTATTCGCACTCGTCTGCGCCGCACGAATTCTGATGTCACCGGCCTTCTTTCAATCGGTGATATCACGATCGATGTGACAGCCCACGAAGTTCGTCGCGGCGCGGCACTCATTCAATTAACCCGTCTTGAATTTGATTTACTTGTGGCGCTAGCAAAAGATCCCGGGCGCGTATTTACGCGTGATGCTCTCTTGAGCGAAGTCTGGGGCTACCGCCAAACAACTGATACCCGACTAGTCAATGTGCATGTGCAGCGACTTCGTTCTAAGGTTGAACACGATGCAGATCGTCCGGAGATTATTATGACGGTACGTGGAGTGGGCTATAAGGCGGGCGGAGCCGCTTAACATGAACCGTTTACGACGGTCACTCAAACATTCGCTAGCAACACGAGTGATTCTCTCAACGTTGCTGCTTTCACTCACCGTGGTTTCACTTACCGGATCTGCACTGTATTCACGACTTGCAGATGGAATTCTGGCTACTAGCCTGAACTCTTCGCTAGCCGAGGCCCGATACACATTTTTTAATGCTGAATACCAAGTACTTGCATCGCAGTCGATGACAATTGAAGCCCGTAAACAAGCTCTCGCTGAATTCGTTGTGAGAACTTCTACCCAAGGAATTAATGAGGAGCGGCGAGAAGTTATCTTCGTGAAGTCTCCTGGGGCTCCCACTACAGCCAATTCTTATGAGATGTCTTCAAATGTCATTAAGAACTCATCCATCCCTAAAAATCTTCGTGCTCAGATCAAAAAAGATGCCAAACTTCATTATGCCTACGGACCTGCGAAATACAACGAAGGGGAGAGTATTGACTCTCTCTTTGTGGGTCGGAGAATCATTATTCCTACCGGGGGACGATACGAGATCTACATCATCTTTTCTCTTAAGAACCAGACCGCAACGGTAGATCTCATCTCGAACTCACTTCTAATCACTGGAGTTGCGCTGATTTTCCTAATCGGACTCATTACCTGGCTGGTAGTGCGACAAGTGGTACGACCCGTACGTGAAGCAGCACGTATTGCTAATCAGTTTACCCAGGGAGATTTCACGCAGCGTATGAAAGTTGTTTCAACCGATGAGATGGCAACTCTGGCAATTTCCTATAATGAAATGGCGCTCTCAATTGAAGAGCAAATTACTCGACTTGAACATCTCTCACGTGTCCAGCAACGTTTTGTTTCAGATGTTACGCACGAACTTCGGACTCCCTTGACCACGCTGCGTATGGCATCTGAGGTAATCCATGTCCAGCGCAGTTCCTTTGATCCACTCGTCGCCCGAAGTTCAGAACTACTAGTTGCACAACTAGATAGATTTGAGCGTTTGCTAGAAGACCTGCTTGAGGTAAGTCGTTTTGATGCCGAAGTTGCTGTTCTGGAACCAGTTGATTTTGATGTCATTGGCCTAATTAACCGATGTGCTGCAGATTTCGATATGGGGGGCAGTGCGCCAACACGTGACATACAGGTTGAGGCAGATGAAGAGTGTGTAACCATCAACGCTGATATCCGCAGAGTTGAGCGCATTATGCGAAATCTTCTCTCAAATGCCCTCGATCACGCTGAAGGAAAGAAGATTGTTGTCAATGTCGTTGCAACCGATACCGAGGTTGGTATTGGTGTTCGAGATTACGGCTCAGGGTTAGATGAATCCGCCCTCACTCGCGTCTTTGATCGGTTCTGGAGAGAAGATCCATCACGCGCTCGAGTGCGTGGTGGAACTGGCCTAGGTCTTTCCATCGCACTTGAGGATGCACGTCTTCACAATGGTGAATTAGATGCGTGGGGACGCCCACACCAAGGAGCTCACTTTGTACTTACCTTGCCTCGCAAGGCTGGCGAGTTAATAAATTCAAGGCCCATTAAGGCAACACCAAAAGATTTCCACCAAGAGGCTTTTTATCAATAGCCACTAGCTTTAACTGCAGCAGTATAGCTAGATGAATCTGCTCAGATCGCTAGAAGAGCTAATTTTTCCCGTTCGTTGTTTAGGGTGTGGCGCCTTAGGTTTAGAGATCTGTTCCAAGTGCAGAAAGTTCTGGCAGCCGAGAATTTATAGATCTCACTCCCGCCGAAAACCACATTTCCCCATTTACTCCTCAATTCCTTATTCACCAATTGCCGGGAAAGTTTTATTGGCTGCCAAAGAACATGGATTACACCGAGCAGATGAGTTGATGGTCAGCGCACTTTCTCACTCACTCTCTCACTGTTTACAAGAGCAGGGAGTCGGATTTTTAGTCCCAATTCCATCGCGAAAGACTGTGGCGCGATTACGAGGAAGGCAATTCATCGGCGAACTCACCCGAGAAATAGGAAGTGGTGCACGAGTGCGAACATGTGAAATATTGACTCACACCCGAGTTGTCAAGGATCAATCAAAGCTCGATGCGAAAGAGCGAGGAGAAAACTTAGAAGGGGCACTGAGTTCACTGCGGTATCTCAGTGGAAAGGCAATCATCGTCGATGACCTCATCACAACGGGGGCGACTTTGCACGAGGCTGCCCGCGCATTGCGTGCTGCTGGCATTGAGGTTTCGGCTGCGATTACAGCTTGCGTGGCAGAACCTCTACGATAAGGGGGCTCGAATAGGGCAGCCATTGTGCGCAATGGAGGCTGGCAATCGGAAGGTATACAGATGGCATCAATTCTCGACCGCATCATGCGAGCCGGCGAAGGAAAAATCCTTCGTGACTTAAGCAAGGTAGTCGAAAAGGTCAACGCCTTTGAAAGTTCAATCTCTGCGCTACCTGATGACCAACTGCGCGCCAAGACAGAAGAATTTAAGAATCGACACACGCAAGGCGAGAGCCTGGATGATTTACTTCCCGAGGCTTTTGCAGTGGTTCGCGAAGCTGCAAAGCGCACACTCGGACAGCGTCACTACGACGTTCAGATCATGGGTGGAGCCGCACTTCACCGTGGCAATATCGCAGAAATGCGTACTGGTGAAGGTAAGACTCTTGTTGCAACGCTGCCTTCTTATCTCAATGCCATAGCTGGACGCGGAGTTCATGTTGTCACAGTCAATGATTACTTGGCTGAACGCGACAGCGAATGGATGGGTCGTGTTCACCGATTCCTTGGCCTGAGCGTTGGTGTAATTCTAAATAGCATGACTTCTGCCGAACGTCGGGCTGCTTACGCTTCAGATATTACTTATGGCACAAACAATGAGTTTGGTTTCGATTATCTTCGCGACAATATGGCATGGTCACTTGAAGATTGCGTACAGCGTGATCACTTCTTCGCAGTAGTCGATGAAGTTGACTCCATTCTTATCGATGAAGCTCGTACGCCACTCATCATTAGTGGACCAGCAGATAAGGCAACGAAGTGGTATGTCGAGTTTGCAAATATTGCTACCAAACTACAACGCGATACCCACTATGAAGTTGATGAAAAGAAGAGGACCGTTGGAATCCTCGAAGATGGTGTCACCAAGGTGGAAGAGCTACTTGGGATTGAGAATTTATACGAAGCTGCCAATACAACCCTGATTGGTTATCTGAATAACTCGGTCCGCGCAAAGGAGCTCTTTAAGCGCGACAAAGACTATGTAGTCATGAACGGCGAGCTACTCATTGTCGATGAGCACACTGGCCGCATGCTTGCCGGCCGTCGTTATAGCGAAGGTCTCCACCAAGCGCTGGAGGCGAAAGAGCGCATCGAAATCAAGGATGAGAATCAAACCCTGGCCACGATCACACTTCAAAATTACTTCCGGCTCTACGAAACGATTTCTGGTATGACCGGAACAGCTATTACAGAGGCTTCGGAGTTTCATCAAATTTATAGGCTGGGTGTGGTTCCAATCCCAACAAATCGCCCGATGCAACGTATTGATGAAGCAGATTTGGTCTACAAGTCTGAGGTAGGAAAGTTTGCATCCGTTACCCGTGACATTGTCGAACGTCACCGCAAAGGCCAACCGGTATTGGTTGGAACTGTCAGCGTTGAAAAATCAGAAGAACTTTCGGCATTCCTGAAAAAAGCAGGCGTTCCTCACGAAGTTCTTAATGCTAAGCACCACGAGCGGGAAGCAGCGATTATTGCTCGCGCTGGAACAAAGGGCGCCGTCACTGTTGCTACAAATATGGCAGGCCGTGGAACCGACATTATGTTGGGTGGAAACCCAGAGTTCATGGCTGACTTTGAATTACAGCGCAAAGGAATTTCACCGGTAGATAACGCAACCGAATATGAGGCTGCATGGCCGGCAGAGATTGATAAGCAGAAGGGTGCAATTGCCAAGGAGCATGAAGAAGTTGTCGCACTCGGTGGTCTTTATGTTCTTGGAACGGAGCGCCATGAGTCCAGGCGTATCGATAATCAGCTACGCGGACGATCAGGACGCCAAGGCGATCCGGGAGAATCTCGTTTCTATCTCTCACTACAAGATGATTTGATGCGCAGATTTAACTCTGGAATTGTTGAACGTGTATTAGGAGCAGCTGGCCTGCCTGAAGATGAACCGATTGAATCAAAGATGGTTTCTAATGCAATTCGCTCCGCCCAGACACAGGTGGAGGCGCAGAACTTTGAAATCCGTAAGAATGTTCTTAAGTATGACGATGTCATGAACCGCCAGCGCGAGGTAATTTATGCAGAGCGCCGCTTAGTACTTGAAGGCAAAGATATTGGAAGCCAAGTTGGCGATTTCATGTCCGACACCCTTGGCGCGTACGTTCAGGTCGCAACATCCCAGGGTTATGCCGAAGATTGGGATCTTGATCAACTCTGGACAGCCCTCAAACTTATATATCCGATCTCCTTCACTCCGCAAGATTTAGAGCGCGAATTCGGTTCACGATCAGCACTTGATATCGAAATCTTAGAGACGCGGATTCTAGATGATGCCGTCGCTGCATATGCAAAGCGTGAGGCAGATTTAGGAACCGAAGTCCTGCGGGAATTAGAGCGAAAAGTATTGCTCTCTGTCCTTGATCGCAAATGGCGGGAACACCTATATGAGATGGATTATTTGCAAGAAGGTATCGGTCTGCGTGCTATGGCTCAACGTGATCCACTAGTTGAGTATCAGCGTGAAGGTTTCGAACTCTTCTCAGCCATGATGGATGCTATTAAGGAAGAGCTGGCAAGCCTGGTCTTTAACGTTGAAGTCACAATCGAAGGCGATGGCTCAGAAGTGAAAGCACGCGGTGTTGATGGCAAGCCGGCAAATACTGCTCCACTTCGTTACACCGCAGCAGATGAAAATGGCGTTGTTACATCTGGAGAAGTTTCGCGTAATAGCCCTTGCCCATGCGGTTCTGGCAAGAAATTTAAGCGCTGCCACGGCGCCGTTTAATTAAGGTTAGAGCAGCCGCAAGGCTGTGCAGAGCCGGTGTCCGTCAACGCCTTCAAAGCGAATAACAATTGCGCGAAGTCGATTTCCATATCTGACTGTCACGGTTGATTCACAAATACCATCTAGTGGTTCTGATTGATGGATACTTTTAATCTTTCCGATTTCACTCTGGCTGCCAGTCTTACGTAATAGCTCCAGATAGATCACGCGATGACATGAGCGAATCAATTGCACTAATGGATGCTGCCAAGCTGGAGTTTGATTACATCGTTATAGATGCCGGTGTGATCACCGAACTTGCGCAAGTACTCCGCGGGCAACGTTGGACCGGTGAGATTCTGCTCTGGGTCACTTCCCATGCCCAGGAGCTGTGGATTATCTCGAAATCTAACCGAGTGGGAGTTGAGCGAGTCCGTAAGATCTCACAAGCTCTTTCACAGAACTCGATTAAGCCCGCAATCTCCTTTGTGCAAGCCATGTCGGCTCAAGGCAAGAAAGGCACTATCCACGACCAAGCTTTTCTAGCTACTGCGGGCACAAATACTCCCAAAAATATTCTTCACTACCCAGCAGATGCGCGTTCGATAGCAATGGCTGAGAATGAACAGGCGTCTCTCTATGAATCAAATGAGAGAAGCCTGCTACGCAAGAGCATCGCCAGTTTGGCCGGTGAAGTAGGGGGATAAGTTCTTATAGGCTAAGCACATGCGCGCATACATCGGTGTTACCGCTTCTGAAGTTCAAGAATTTCTCCAATCGGGAGAGTTCGATGTCAGCGATGC
>Ga0209356_1000727_pt1 | contig 13054 bp, 15 predicted proteins | sample LauGreFaBDMM15SN_2_FD_188213 | JGI IMG/M metagenome (GOLD analysis project Ga0209356, IMG submission 188213) | Freshwater lake microbial communities from Lake Michigan, USA - Fa13.BD.MM15.SN (SPAdes) (version 2) | ecosystem: Environmental > Aquatic > Freshwater > Lake | place: Lake Michigan, USA...
AATCTATGAGCAAAAGAAAATTAGAATCAATAATCAGATTAAGTTAATAAAAGGTTCAACGCAAGAGGAATTACAAGAAAGAGCTAACTTAAATACAGAGTTGCAAGTATTGGAATTAAACGAAGCTAATAGAATTAAAAAAGCAAAAGAAACTGCGGCTAAAGAGAGAAAAGATGCAGCAGATAAAAGGGCAGCAGATGAAAAGGAAAGACTTCAAAAATCTGCGGCAGATGCTAAGGCTTATCAGGAGTTTGAGATTAAACTGCAACAAGACTTAATGAAGATTGATGAAGATAATGCTACTAAAAAAAGAGAGTTAGATTTTCAGCAAATGCAAAATTTAATTACAGATTTAGATTATAAAAACGAACTATTAGATTTTGACTTTCAAGAGGATCAGCAAAGATTAGCTAATAAGGAAGCATACATAGCAGAACAAAAAGCGAAAGAGTTATCGAACTTACAACTTACAGAACAACAAAGACTGGAAATCATTGCTAAATATGCAAAGCAAGAACAAGATATTGATAAGGATATTACTGCAAGTAAAAAAGCAGAGAAGGAAGCACAAACTGCAATGCAATTACAATATATTGGGTTTGCAGAACAAGCGGGTAATTTATTAGGACAAATTGCAGGCAAGAATAAATCAGTAGCAATAGCGGGTTTGTTAATTGAAAAAGGTGCTGCGATTGCTAAGATCATTACACAAATGAATAGCATACCTCCAATATTGCCGCCAAGTATTCCAAACCCTGCGTTTATACCTGCAAGAATAGCAGGAGCATTATCAATCGCTTCTGTTATTGCTGCTTCTGTAAATGGTATTCAGCAAATCAATCAAGCGGGTAGTGGTGGCACAGGATCAAGTTCTGTTCCTTCAATTTCAACGCAAGCACCAATGATCCCGCAATTACCTCAAGCACAGACTACAAATATAAGCAGACAATCAATTAATGATATGGGCAATCAGGCAGTCAGGGCTTACGTAATTGAGACAGACGTAACAGGCAACCAACAAAGAATGGCAGCCATAAGACAAAGGGCAAGATTTAGTTAAACGATAAATATTCACAAATAAACTATTTAAAGATATGAATACAGAGATACCTATTTATATGTTGGACATTACGGATAGCATAGAAGATGATTCACAAGTTGATTTCATTGCATTAGTTGATCGTCCTGCAATACAAAAGAATTGGAACGCATTTAATAAAACCCAAAAATTTGAGGTAACAAATGAAGATCGCCGTATTATTTCCGGTGCTATTATGTTGGCTGATACGCCTATTTTTAGGAGTGATGCTACTTATGGCGATTACTATGTGGCTTTTAGTTCAGACACTATTCTTAAAATTGTTCAGAAGTTTTTTAAAAAAGGCTTCCAGAGCAATGTGAATTTAATGCACGATTCAAGCGCGCAATTTGAGGGGGTTACCTTATTTGAAAGTTTTATATCTGATCCTTCGCGTGGCATTATGCCAATGAAAGGCTTTGAGGATGCGCCTGTTGGCAGTTGGTTTGGATCTATGATAGTGGATAATGACGAGGCTTGGGCTAAGGTTAAAAGCGGACAAATAATGGGATTCAGCGTAGAGGGGTTATTTACCTACAAACCGAAGGAAGTAAACAAGGTTGCGTCTATGGTTGATGCAATCAAAAAAATATTATCACAGGTTAAGTGATAAACTATTTATTTTTTAACTATATAATAAAAAAAGTATGAACGCACAGGAAGCAATTTTAAAAATTAAGGCTTTGTTTGAGGACAACGCTGCGCCTGTTAAGGAAAATGAAGCCGATATGACTAAGGTTGAAGAAACTAAGGTTGAGATGGCAGAATATTCATTAATGGACGGAACTAAGGTTGAGATTTCAGCTTTAGAGGTTGGCGGTTTAGTTACTATTGAAGGGCAACCAGCACCGGCAGGAGATCACGATTTAATGGACGGAACACAAATTACTTTAGACGAGAACGGAAAAATTACCGAGATCGAAGTTAAAGTAGTTGAAGCAAGCCCAGAAGTTGATACAGAAGTTGAAGCGGGAGCAGATTACAAAGATAAAAAGATGAAGAAAATGGCAGAAGAATTTGAGGCAATGATTGCTGAATTGACTGAAGCTAAGAATGTATCTGACGCAAAAGTTTTGGATTTAGAGAATAAGGTTAAGCAAGGATTTGCACAAGTAGCTGAATTAATTGAAGCACTTTCAAATACGCCAAGCGAAGATCCTATTAAAAAACCAAATAGCTTTAATGAGTTTGTAAATACAAAAGGCATTAAAGAACAAAGATTAGAAAAATATAGAAACGCAATTTTAAACAAATAAAAATTAATAACAATGGCATTTGACGTATCAACATTAGCCGCTTACACAGAGCAAAACGAAGCCTTATTGGTAACTGATTCTGTATTAGGTGCAAAGACTGCTGCTTTAATTAAAAGCGCAGGTAACGTTATGGTAGGCGTAAAGTCTGCTGAAACAATCAACATTATGGACACAGACGCGATCTTCCAAGCAGGTGGATCTTGCGGTTTTACTGCATCTGGTTCAACAACTTTTACTCAAAGAACAGTAACAGTTGGTAAAATTAAAGTAAACGAATCTTTATGTCCTAAAGACTTAGAAGCTAAGTACTTACAAAAGGCATTACCAACAGGATCTATGTATGATTCTATTCCTTTTGAGCAAGAGTTTGCTGAGAAGAAAGCTAAGACTATTGCTGCTCAATTAGAAACTGCGTTATGGCAGGGCGATACAACATCTGGCAATGCGAATCTATCTAAATTTGACGGGCTTGTTAAGTTAATCGGAGCTGCAACAGGTGTTGTAGCTGCTAACGCTTCTACTTTTATCAGTGGTGCGCCTTTAAGCACAATTACTGCTGGTAATGTAATCAGCATTTTTGATGGTGTATATCAAGCAATCCCTGCACAAGTTGTAGCTGCTGACGATATGACTATTTTCTGTGGTCAAGACGTATTTAGAACTTACACTATTGCATTAAAGAACGCAAATCAATTCCATTATTCAATTGATGTGAAAGCTGATAGCGAGTTTGTATTACCAGGAACACCTATTAAAGTAATTGCTTTACAAGGTTTAAACGGAACAAACAAAGTATATGCAATGCGTGTATCTAACTTGTTCTTAGGAACAGATTTGTTGAACGAAGAGGAAAAATTTGAAATCTTCTACGCAAAAGAAGCTGATCAAGTTCGTTTTGTATCTGAGTTCAAAATGGGTGTAAACGTAGCGTTCCCAGACGAGATCGTTAAGTTTATCTTAGCATAATTATTGGGGGGTTTCATCGCCCCCCATTTTTAATAAAATTTTAAATTTAATATTATGCCGTGTGCATTAACATCAGGATACACTTTAGACTGCCGTGATAGCTTAGGCGGTGTTACGGAAGTGTATTTCATAGAAGCAGCTAACGTAACTGCTACAACCGAAGCGAGTGGTGTAATTACCGCATTAACAAAGGCATCAGGTAAAAGATTCTATAAATACGAGCAAGTAAAAGATACATCAATGATGAATCAAACAATTACTACTAACGTACAGAATGGAACAGTATTTTATGCACAGGAATTAATGGTTGTATTAAATAAATTACAAACCGCTACAAGAAACGAGATTTTATTGCTTGCTCAAAATACTTTGATTGCAGTAGTAAAGGATTCAAACGGCGTATTCTGGTATCTTGGTAAATCAAGAGGATTAGATTTGACTGCTGGTACTGCCGGTACAGGTACTGCTCAAGGCGACAGAAGTGGATTTGCTTTAACCTTTACAGGTGCAGAGGCTGCATTAGCACCAAGCGTTGCACAAGCAGTTTACTCTGTATTGACAACCGCAGGCGCATAAGTTTTTTTCATAGGTTTATAGGTTTGCCGCCGTTCCTTCATTGGTTCGGCGGTTTTTTATTACGGGATATGCAACAAATTAGCTTTTTAGCTATTTAGTTTATATGATTAGGTTAACAAAGGGGGCAACCCAAAACATAATTTTGACTTTAACTGAAAAGCAATTATTGACTAATCCAAACTATTTGTTTGTATTTACTAATAGAAGCGCAAATACAGAGGTTAAATTTGTTAGGTTAAATAATACAGACATCAGCCAATATAAGGATAGGTATAATGAATTTAGTATCGTTACAAATACTAATTTTAGTACTGCCTTAAATGGTCAATATGATTACGATATATACGAACAGACAAGTACATCTAATCTAAATCCTGCCGGTTTAAATTTATTAGAATCAGGGATTATGGAATTAGTCGGAACGCCTTTCAATTTCACGGAATATACTACAACGGACACTTATAAAATAAGACAATAATGGATTTAAGAGTACTAACATTTGCGGAAGCCAAGCAGCCTGAATTTAAAGAAAAGAAAGGCGAAGGGTACATTCAGTATGGCGATCGCAACGATTACCCGAACTACTTAGTTGAACTTTTTAATAAGTCAGCGAAGCATAACGCTATCATAAAAAGCAAGGTTCACTATATTACTGCGAATGGTTGGTCAGGAAGCGACGAGGCAAAGCCTTTTATTGATCAAGTCAATAGAATGGAAAGCCTTGAGGATCTTACAAGGAAGGTATCTTTGGATGCCGAATTATTTGGGGGTTATTATTTAGAAATTATTTTTTCAGTTACAGGTCAATTAAGCGAAATATGGCATTGTGATTACACAAAGATTCGCACTAATAAAGACAACACACAATTTTGGTATAAAGAGGATTGGGCAGATAGGAATGAAAAGGCGGAGGTTTACCCTGCTTTTAACCCTGCTAATCCATACGGCAAGCACATTCTTTACATAAAAGAATACCGCCCAAATATGGGTTACTATTCTTTGCCAGGTTATTTTGGTGCGCTTAATTACATTGAATCGGATATTGAAATATCTAAGCACGTCTTAGGTAATGCACAGACAGGGTTTTCTGCAAGTAAACTTATTACGTTACCTAATGGCGAGCCTTCGGATGACGAGAAGCGCAATATTGAAAAACGCTTTACAAATAGATTTAGCGGATCGGATGGCAAGAAGTTTATTTTAGCTTTCGTAAATGATAGTGCAAGAAAGCCTATCGTTGACGATTTAGGAACTTCAGATATTACAAAAGAGGACTTCGGTCGCGTGGATACTTTGATTCAAACTAATATATTTTCAGGGCATCAAATTACAACGCCGTCTATCTTTGGTATTGCAGAGGCGGGTAAATTAGGCAGCCGTTCGGAAATGCGCGACGGATATGAAATCTTTAAAAATACTTACGTTAATAGTAAGCAAATGCACCTTGAAAGTGTATTTAATATGTTATTTAAATACAGAGGTATTGAGAATGCAGAGTTACATATTATCCCAACGGAGCCGATCGGGTTTGAGTTTACGGAAAACTTATTAAAGGAAATTGCACCTAAAGAATGGTTGCTTGAAAAGGCGGGTATTGATATGACTAAATACCAAGCACCAGAGGAAGCCGTTACAATTGTACAATCTGCGCAATTTAAGGACGATTTTAGCGTGTTTTATGAGTTTGGCGATGCAAAGGATAATTATAACATTTGGAAGTCTAAAACGCGCTTTAATGACGATTCTGAATATCAGTTATTTGCAGAGGTAAACCAATTACAAGCCAATGTACTTGATTTGATGGCGAAGGATAAAAGAATTACGCCGGAAGTTTTGGCGACTACCTTAGATCAAAGCGTTGATACTATCAATGAAGTGATTAAAAAATTGATTGATGACGGGCATATAAAACCTAACCAATACACAATAGGCAAGGGAATAGACGAGAACGTGATTACAGAGCATACATTGACGGAGCCTTTAAAGGATATTTTAGAAAAGATTAAGCCACAGACAACGGAGTTGCTGATTAGATATTCCTATGAATGGAAAGCAGGATTTAGTAATTCAGACAAGGATACAAGCCGTCCTTTTTGTGTGGCTTTATTAGACGCAAACAAGGTTTATAGCCGAAGCGAAATAGAATCAATGAGTGCAAGATTAGGTTATTCAGTATGGGATCGTAAGGGCGGTTGGTGGAATGATGATGGCAAAATTTCAGAAAGTTGTAGGCATAAATGGGTTTCAAACATAGTAACAAGAAAAAAATAATGAGCAAGAACACTTTATTTATATCAGTTCAGTCAATTAAGGACAGAACAGGATTGCACGCAAACGTAGATGAAAAATTAGTATTGCCTGAAATTAAGACGGCGCAAGATATGTATATTTTGCCTGCTTTAGGATCAGCACTTTACAATGAATTACAGACGGCGGTCGATACTAATACATACACAAATTTACAAACGACTTTATTGGATGATTACATTGTGGATACATTAATCTATTTTGTAATGTCTGAATTACCACAAGGATTGTCTTTTCAGTTTTATAACAAAGGGCTATTAAGAAAGACGGGCGAGAATCAGGAAAGCCTATCAATGCAAGATATGATTGACGTGGCTAACAGATATAAAGCAAGAGCAGAATTTTACAAGCAAAGATTAATTAAATACCTAAAACAAAACAATGCTTTGTATCCTAATTATTTAAACTTTGGTAGCGGCATTGATTCGATCAAGCCTGATAATGAAGGTTACACAGTTTCAATGTATTTAGGGGATGCCTGTTGCAATGATGATGATTACGATGGCAAACGTAAAAGAAGTTTCGAGGAAAGGTATCAGGGTAATATTGGATGCTGCTAATATGAGTAAACAAGTAACTATAAAAAACCAAAATAAGCTAAAAGTTTATTTGGAAAAAACAAAAAAGAATGACATTAAACCAAATAGTCAACGAACTGACAAAGATAGGAAACGACCACGAACAAATTAATTTTGTTTATTTTGGGGATGTCTGGGAACGTTTAAGCAATGGCGAGGTTACTTATCCTGCTATGTTTTTTACGTTAACCGGTGCAACGATAGGCGCTAAAGAAATAGACTACAATTTTAGTTTTTACTTTATGGATAGGATGCTATCAGAGGAAACAAACGAAACGGAAGTTTTATCCGATCAAACATTAGTGGCACAAGATTTTATTGCGCAGTTAAGATACCCAATTGATTATGGGGTAGTTACTTGGACGTGCGGTGACAATATTCCAATTACATATTTTACGGAATCTGATCCTGATTTTTTAGCAGGCGTCAAGTGTGATATTACTTTGAATCTACCATTTATAAACAACAGGTGTCAAGTGCCTACAAATTATACTTATTAATGGAATCAAAAAAAATTAATCAGTTAGCGACAAGCGTTTCGCCACAAACTTCTGATTTAACTATTATAGGCGACCCAACAACAGGGGTATCTAAAAAGATTACGTTATTACAGATAGCTAATTTATTTGCTACAACAGGCACAGTTTCAAGCGTAGCGGTTACTGAAAGCGGAGATGCTTTAACAATAACAGGCAGTCCAATTACAAGTGCAGGAACTATTAACATAGGATTTGCGGGGGATGCTACTCAATATGTTAGAGGGGATGGTGCATTGGCGGATTTTCCAACATCAACAGGTGGTGGAAGTTCTGTTTCTTATTATCTAAATTCAAGTGTAAGTCAGGGTACTATCGGTGGGGTTGCTTATAGAGAATTAAGTAAAGATCCAATTGCAGGTGCAGGAACGGATATTACTATTTCTGCGAATGGATACATAGCAAGTTACATAACAGATGCTAATGATCCTGCTTTATTAGAAGTGCCAGGTGGAAACTTTAATTGTGAGTTTTATTTTAGTGTAAATTCTAATGCGCATAATCCTTATGTATATGCAGAGCTTTATAAATATGATGGCACTACTTTTACCTTATTAGGAAGCAGCCAAAGTGTACCTGAATATTTAACTAATGGTACAACATTAAGTCCTTATTATTTTGCTATTCCTGTGGCTACTGCTGCTTTAACAATAACAGATAGATTAGCGGTTAGAATATTTGTAAACGTAGATACAAGAGTAGTTACTTTACATACAGAGAATAGTCATTTATGTCAAGTAGTTACTACTTTCTCAAAGGGATTAATCTCTTTAAATAACCTTACAAGACAAAACCAATTCTTTGGCACAGGAACAAGCGGAACGGACTTTGCTATATCAAGTTCAACTGCTACGCATACTTTCAATTTGCCTGTGGCTTCGGCTACAAATACAGGGAAGTTGAGTTCAAGCGATTGGAGTACGTTTAATGCAAAGCAACCTGCAGGTAATTATGTTACTCTTGATACTACTCAAACAATTTCAGGGGTAAAAACTTTTACAACTTCAAATCTATTTTCAGGTGCTAATTTATTTACTTCATTTTCACAAAGATTTAATCAAGGGGTAGCAATTTTAGAAACTGCTAATTTTGGTGCTACTGTAGACTATACAACTATTGTAGGTGCAGTTAATGGATTAGCTTTAAGATTATCAAGCGATGGTAAAAAGATATTTGCTTTTGCAGATGCTACAACTAATAACACTTTTACCTTCCCAAATGCAACAGGTACGATAGCATTGACATCTAATATTAATTATCCTGTTACAAGTGTATTTGGTAGAACAGGTGCGGTTGTAGCAACGGAAGGAGATTATAGTTTAACTCAATTAAGTGATGTAACAATAACAACTCCATCAAGCGGACAAGTATTAAAATACAACGGGACTGCGTGGATTAACGATACAGATGCAAACACAGGAACAGTTACAAGTGTTGGTTTATCTTCTGCAACAAGCGGAGTAACTATTGGCTCAAGTCCGATTACAACAAGTGGGACAATTACTTTAGCTATTGCAACTGCAAGTGGTTCTTTAAATGGTTTATTGTCAAGTACTGATTGGACTACATTTAACGGCAAACAAGACGCTTTAAATGGAACAGGTTTTGTAAAGATTAGCGGAACAACAATAAGCTATGACAATAGTACATACTTAACAACAAGTTCCGCATCAAGTACATATTTACCTTTAGCAGGTGGAACTTTAACAGGTCAATTAGTTATTAATAGAGCAAGTGGAAATGGATTACAAGTTGCATCTGATAATGTAGTAATTACTGCTGCAACAGGGTTTGGTTCACCAAGACAATTAATATTTACTTGTGGCAATGGCCCGACTACAACTTTAGAAGCAAAAGGATTCGGAGGTAATTATATAACTGATTTTAATATTAAAACTTATAATTCAGCAGGTACTGCGTTTAATGTATTTTTTGGTACAAGTGCAGGGGACGTGGGTATTGGTACTGACACGCCGTTATCTAAATTACAAGTAGTTGCAACAGGTACTATTTTAAGACTTGGAGAAGCATCAGGAACAACAGGGAAGCAGCTTTTATTTGGAGTAGATAGTGCATCGGGTAGAGGGGAAATACAAGCAGTATGGCAAGGTACGTCTAATACACCATTGGGATTGAATGTTGCAGGTGGAAATGTTTTAATAGGTACTACAACAGATAGTGGATATAAACTTGATGTTAATGGTACAGGAAGGTTTAGTGGTCAACTTAATTCAATTACCGGAGTATTTGGTTCTAAGGGTGGTGGTAGTTTTGGTGTTCAAATTTCGGATAATGACCAATCAAATGTAAGATTAAGATTTACAAATACCGGTAGTGGTGGACAATCAATGAGTATTGTCGGAGGTAATCCCAGTATATCAAATTCAGGTTTAGCAATATATGATGAAACAAATGCTGCAACAAGATTATATATAGCTTCCACAGGTGCTGCTACATTCTCAAGTACATTAACTACGGGTAGTGATATATTTACTTATGTTAATGGTGGTATATTTTTTAATGGTGGTGGTTCTTATGGTAGTGGTATATTTCAACAAAGTGGTGGAACATTAGCTTTACAAACGGGAACCACTCCAAGATTACAAATAACAAGCGGGGGTAACGTTGGAATCGGAACGAGTAGTCCTGCTTCTTTATTGCATTTAGAAAAATCAAGTTTTCCTGAACAAAGAATTACAGACGGAACAATAGGATTCCAAATGTATGGTTCAACAGGTAGCGGAGAATTTGTGCAAGGAACTTATAGTAATCACTCTTTAGTATTTAGAACTAATGCTACCGAACGAATGAGAATCACATCGGGGGGAAGTGTTTGTATGGGTAGAACATCTGCACCAAGTTCGGCTTATAGATTAGCAGTTCAAGATGCTGTTATGATGGCGGTTAGCACTAACGGAAATAATATGGTTAACTTTTTTAACCAAAGTGATGGGTATGTTGCTTCTATTGTAGTAAATGCTTCAACTGTTTCTTATGGTACTGGTTCTGATTATAGATTAAAAGAAGATTTAAAAGATTTTAACGGACTACAAAAAGTTTCAGCGATAAAAGTTTATGATTTTAAATTTAAAGTAGAAGGCGATAGGATGGAAGGTGTTATTGCTCACGAATTACAAAAGATTCTACCTTATGCAGTAACAGGAATTAAAGATGGTAAAAATAATGATGGAACTGATAAAATACAAAATGTCGATTATTCAAAAATAGTACCGATTTTAATAAAAGCAGTACAAGAACTTAAAGCTGAATTAGACGAACTTAAAAATAAATAATATGAAATATTGGTACATTAATCAATTAGACTGCGTTCCGCAAGACGGAACTTTAACAGACTTTGTAGTGGTAGCACATTGGTCAAGATTTGCTAAAGAAACGATTAACGGAGTAGAGTACTTTGCTTCTGTTTATGGCGCACAATCATTCTCAAAAGATGATGTAACTAACTTTATCCCTTACGAGGATTTAACCTATGACATCCTTTGCGGTTGGTTAGATGCTGCTTTAGATGTAGAGGCTTTAGACCTTAATTTAGATGCTCAAATTGAGAATAAAGTTAACCCTCCTATTGTGGTTTTACCTTTACCATTTGTTAATCCGTAACAAATAACTATATTTGTGAATAAAATAAAATAATATGATTACGTTAAACGAAAAACAAGTAAAAGAATTAGAGCAATTTATCTACACAATCCCGACTGCTTATGGCTTACCATTATTGCAGTTCTTAGGTAAATTAGCGCAAGAACAAAATCCACCAACAGAAAAAACAGAAGATTAAAAATGACACAGGATAGCAGCCAAGCCCTTGCAAATACCGCCGTTTCTATGACTGCGGCTACAATTACCATAACCCAAGTACAACCATTCGTAACATTTATAGCGGGTTTGGTCGCTATCTTTTCAGGTATTATGGCGATCCGTTACTATTATAACGCCACTAAAAGAGTAAAAAAATGATGAAGTTTTTTAATACCATTTATGGAAGTTGGGTAAAAGTATTTATTTCAGCAGTCCTTACTATGATTATTGCTAAAGGAAATATTTATTTGATAACATTGGAGGAATGTATTAGTGCAGGAGTTATATCAATTTTGCCTATCATTGTTAATTATCTGAATCCAAACGATAATAGATATGGGAAACAAAAGTAAGATATTTATTATTTATTTAATATGTTTAATTGTATTACTTATTTCAGCTTGTAATCCAATAATGAAGGCAGAACGTAGGGTTTTAAATAATGTAGAAAGTAGCGAAAGGGTTTTTAGAGAATTAGAAAAAACAAGACCTTGCGCAAACGATACAACTATAATTACTAAAAATGACACTACATTACTTGTTGATACCATTACTAACTATCAAAGAGATACAATCAATATTAACGGCATCGAGTACATAACCATAAAAGAGGCGGCAAAAACTATCGTAAAGACAGTTACAGTCCATAAAGTTCATACAGGGTATATTGTAGATACACGAAGATTAGGCATAATGGCTGATTCTGTGCGATATTACAAGGTTAATGCACAAATCAATAAAGAGGTAGGCAACAAATGGAAGTGGAGATTTTGGGGTTTATTAGGCATTTTAATTGGATTCATATTAATTAAACGATTTGTATGGTCATTTCTGAACACTTATCTTTAGCGGAGTTAATCCGTAGCGAATCTGCAAAGCGTAATGGCATTTCAAATATGCCACCGCCAGAACATATAGCTAATTTAAAACTATTAGCAGAAAACATATTTGAGCCTATTAGGGTTAATTTTAGATGCCCTATTTTAATTAGTAGTGGATACAGGTCTGCTGAATTAAATTCTGCAATTAAGGGTAGTAGCAAAACATCGCAGCATAGTTTAGGTCAAGCCATTGATATCGATATGGATGATACTATCTATGGAGTATGTAATGCAGAGGTATTTCAATTTATAAAAGACAAGCTACCATTTGATCAATTAATCTGGGAGTTTGGTAATATATTAAACCCTGCTTGGGTTCACGTTTCTTATTCAGATAGACATAGAAGGCAGATTTTAAAGGCAACAAAAATAAACGGAATCATACAATATAAAACATATTAAATGCTAAAAACCAAACGTAGAAGGCTTTTTTTCGACATAGAAACTTCGCCTAATATTGGGTTATTTTGGGAAGCAGGCTATAAAAAAAATATTGATTATTCAAACATAATACAAGAACGTGCAATCATTTGTATCTGTTATAAATGGGAAGATGAAAAGGATGTTTATGCTTTACAATGGGATGCGAAGCAGAATGATAAACGTATGCTTGAGCAGTTTATTGAGGTTGCAAATGTGGCTACTGAAATGGTTGGACATAACGGGGATAAATTTGACTTGGCTTGGATCAGGACAAGGTGCTTGTTTCACAATATCCAAATGTTCCCAAAATATACAACTATTGATACCCTAAAGGTAGCCCGTCAGAAGTTTAGATTTAATTCAAACAGGCTAAATTACATAGCTGATTTTTTAGGCATAGGACAAAAGATTAAAACAGAATATAGCCTTTGGAAAAACATTCTTTTACATAAGGACAAGGCGGCAATGGAAGCTATGATTAAGTATTGTAAAAAAGATGTGGTATTGCTTGAAAAAGTTTTTAATTTATTAAGCGCACATATTGAGCCAAAAACCCATTATGGAGTTATCTTTGGAATGGATAGGGGATCTTGCCCTGAATGTGGATCAGATGATTTGATTAAAAATAACAAGG
>Ga0209356_1000729_pt1 | contig 13053 bp, 9 predicted proteins | sample LauGreFaBDMM15SN_2_FD_188213 | JGI IMG/M metagenome (GOLD analysis project Ga0209356, IMG submission 188213) | Freshwater lake microbial communities from Lake Michigan, USA - Fa13.BD.MM15.SN (SPAdes) (version 2) | ecosystem: Environmental > Aquatic > Freshwater > Lake | place: Lake Michigan, USA...
CGAGCCCACCACCGGACTTCATTTTGATGACGTTCGGGTACTTATGGACGGACTTCACCGCCTCGTTGACCAAGGCAACACCGTCATTGTGATTGAGCACAACCTTGATGTCATTCACCAGGCGGACCATGTCATTGACCTGGGTCCAGACGGCGGCGCCGGGGGCGGGTCCATTATTGCTAAAGGAAGTCCCTTGGAAGTGGCCTCCGTCAAAAAAAGCATTACCGGTCGCTACCTAAAGGCCTACCTTACTCGTTTAAAAAACTAACGCAACATGGCAACCCACGGATCCAGGCCCATTAAATCGGCCTTCAAGCACAAATCATGGACCGAGGTTCGCACCAATGATTCCTGGGCCATTTTTAAAATAATGAGCGAATTCGTGAATGCCTACGAACGACTCTCGCGAATCGGGCCCTGCGTGAGCATTTTTGGCTCCGCCCGACTTGCGGAGGACCACCGATGGTACCAAATGGCCGAAGGTATTGCCGAGGGACTCGGTGCCAAAGGCTACGGAATTATCAGCGGTGGAGGTCCCGGAATCATGGAGGCCGCCAACCGAGGGGCCAAAGCCGTCGGGGCTCCCTCTGTGGGGCTCAACATCACGCTGCCCCACGAGCAGAAACCCAACGACTACATTGACCTCGACAAAAGCGTTGATTTTGACTACTTCTTTGTGCGCAAGGTCATGTTTGTAAAGTATTCCCAAGGCTTCGTGGTCATGCCCGGCGGATTCGGCACCCTGGACGAAGTCTTTGAGGCCATTACCCTAATTCAAACCAAAAAGATCGGTCGCTTCCCGGTCGTCTTGGTGGGCCGAGACTACTGGGGCGGACTGCTGGATTGGATTGAATCCACCCTAAAGCCCAACGGCCTCATCGGCCCAGAGGATACTCAGATTTTTAAGCTAGTCGATACTGCCGAAGAAGCCATTCTCGCAATCGACGACTTCTATAGCCGCTACATTCTCAAGCCTAACTTCTAGGGCCTCAGCAGCTTCTGGGTCCTCCGACGCCCCTGGACATCGGTGGTTTCGAGCAGGTACAAGCCCGCGCCCCGCGGGTAGGCCAGCACTAGTTCAGGTAGTTCCTGTGTTCCTCGATCTACCTCGCGGCCGTCGATGCTGCGCAGTACCCACTGGACTTTATCGCCGCTTGATCTCGTTAATCTCCACTCTACATCGTTTTGGGCTAGGTTCCATGCGCCTTGTAGCTCTTCACTGCCCCAATAGTAGTCCGCTACGAGGCTGTCCTTTGGGAAGAGTCCGCTTCCTAAAACAAAGGCCTTACCTACCGAAGAAGGATTTCCGGACGTGGAAGGCCAAACCAGCGAATCCTGAATGGATCCGACTTGAGCAATGGTAATCTTGCCTGTTGCGTTTACCCAAAGGGTGTCGCCCGACTGGGCCCAATAAACATAGGGCGCGAGCCCGAGGTTAAAAGCTACAGCCGAATCGTAGGCAAGCATGCCGCCTACACCGCCATAGCGAATCCTCAATTGAATTTCAGCTCGGCTCACCGAGGGGTATTCGGCTTCAAGCACCCATAAACCGGTTTCGATATCGTTTACAAGCACCCGTCCGCTGGGCAGGTAAGGGTAGGCACCCCAAGCCCCATTGAATCCGTTGCCAGTAAAATTGGGCGAGGTGTCGTAGTAGGCCGCCAGCACGGGAAGATCAGGGAACTCCACGTCGAGCACGTGGCAGCCAAAAGTGTAGTACGAGGTGACCAGGTGATTACCCTCCACATGAGCATTGTGGGGAATCACGCCAGTACCCGCCTGCGGTCTGTTGCGGAATCGCTCGCTTACATTGCTCAAATCATTGACGTCGTAGGCGGCCACAAAACCGTTGCTCACCTCGTCGGTGGTATAAAGCGTGTTACCGTCGTCGGAGAGCCAGCAATTGTGGGCAAAACTGTTGGGCGTTGCAAACCGGCCCAGTGTTAGGGGCTGGCTGGGGAGGGCCAGACCAATTACCTGAATGTCCTCCCAAAGTGCGGCACCATAAAGGGTATCCTTGCGGACGTATCCGTCGTGCAAGTAGTAGGTGGAATAGTTTCCTAAAACGACCGGATTCCATGGATCGGTCGCTACATCAATAATAACCGCACCGCCGCCTTGGACGTTGGAACCAAAGGCGAAGAGTTTACCGTTCTCATCCACCCAAAGATTGTGCGCTCGGCGCAGGGTATCCACTCCGCCCGCAGAGAGCGAAACCGGCAGGCGCACAAACTTGTGGGTCATGCTGTCCAGGTTGATGATTAAAAGTCCGTTGGTCTCCGTGGTTCCGGTCGGATGATCGTGCACTGCATAGGCGAAATTCCGCCAGGTTTTTAGGTCGCGCCAAACCGAGTGCACGCCGGGAACCCACAGCTCATTCAAGAGACCAAGGCTAGGATTAGTGACATCGACCACCAGTACGCCCTTTCGGTTGCCCACCAATGCGTACTCTTTATTGCTGGCGGAATCGCGATAGCCCCAGATGTCGTTATTCAACGGTGAGGCGCCCAAAGGACCCCATTGGGTTACCGGATAATGAGCAACCTTGCGCATATTAAGGCTGTCGTTGCTCGGCTGGGCCAAAACAGCAGCGCCGGACAGCACAAAACCAAGCATTAAGATTGTGCGCTTTATCATGCTTAGAAGTTAAGAGTTATTTGACCGTCTTCGGCAGCATCAAAGCCTGAATCGAGCGCCGGATCGTCTTGGTCAGAGCCTGGAACCTGAGCCGGGTTCGACCATTCCACGGTTGTTCCCGGCTCGAGGGTAGGGCTTGGAATACCGCTGAGAGCAGGTTCTACAGCGTCTAATGGTTCTGGGCCTAGATCGGGTGAATCGACTTCGGCTGAAACGAGCCTCACGTTGAGCACGGGAGAGGCATGGAGCATGTTACCAACCGCCTTCCAACCTTTGACCGCTATAAAATTCTCGAGCACAAGGGTTTCGTCTTCACGTTCTCGCCCCTTAATCTTCCGAAACTGAATGTTCACGGTACTTCGGTCAGCCGCGGTAATAATGTGCAGCAGCGACTTCGGATGCTCGGTAATGAAGCACTCCCAGCCGTCGCCCTTGGGTTCTAGCTCAAAACGCTTTACCATGAACCGCTCCTTGACCCCGTCGAAGTACACGACCGAAACCGGACGATGCGCATCCCAACGCTCAAAGAAGAAGGGCATTTCGTTAAAATGAAGCAGAAGTTCTGGCGTAACAATGCGGTAGTTTCCCTTCGCGTCAACCTCGAGAAGCTTGTCTTCGCCCCGAAAGCGACCCAGAGAACGACCACGTCCCTGGTCGTTGAGCTTCATAACCGTCTCGTCAAACCAAATTTCACGGGCAGCAAGCGTACTTACTCCTTCGCTCTTTAGCTCCACCTTTTTAATGGTAGCCTTGCTGACAATATTGCCTCTGGCGGCGCGACCGCGGACTGCGAGCGACGAGAAATCAAAGTCAAAGCGAAGTTTTTTGAGCGAAGGGACTGCGCGCAGGTGCACGGTTACCACCTCAGCCTCACCATTGGGATTCACACTGAAATAGAGCACCTCAGACCCCTTGGTTCCCTGCGAGAGGGGATACTCCTTATCGCGGGTCACGCCACTAATAGGGAAGCGCTTGGCATAAGCCGCTCCGCGAGCGCCGTCGCGGTAAATGATGTTGTAGATGGTGCGCTCGTCGCCCTTCTTGAACACCGAAACGTGAACGATGTCGGTTCCGACAAACTTCTTATCGCCAACCTTGGTGACCAGCATGGTTCCGTCGCCTCGAATCACGACCACGTCGTCAATGTCGGCGCAGTCGCCCACAAACTCATCCTTGCGCAAGGCCGTGCCCACAAACCCCTCCACCCGGTTGACGTAGAGTTTCGCGTTGGCGATGGCAACCTGGGTGGCTACTACCTGCTCAAAACCTCGAAGCTCTGTTTTGCGTTCGCGTCCTTGGCCGTACTTTTTCTTCAAGTTTTTGAAGAACTCTACTGCGTAATCAATCAGATTATCAAGATGATGCCTAATCTCTGCTATCTGCCCTTCAAGGCTTAGAAGGTTGTCGTCGGCCTTGGCGGCATCAAACTTCGATATGCGCTTGATGCGAATCTCCGTCAGGCGAACAATGTCCTCATCGGTGACCGCGCGCAGCAGGTGCTTGGTATGCGGAGCCAGTCCCACGCGAATATTTTCCATGACCGCCTCCCAGGTCTCTGCCTCTTCAATGTCGCGGTAAATGCGGTGCTCAATAAAAATCTTCTCAAGGCTCGCGAAATGCCACTGCTCCTGGAGCTCATTGAGCTTGAGCTCAAGCTCGGCTTTGAGCACCTCCACGGTACTGTCGGTCGAGCGGCGTAGCATGTCGCGTACCCCCATGAATACCGGCTTCTCGTCTACAATAACACAGGCCATGGTGCTTACCGAAGACTCGCAGGCCGTGAACGCATAAAGGGCATCCACCATCTGGTCCGGCGAAACACCGGGGAGCAGTTGGATCACAATTTCTACATGCTCCGCCGTGTTATCCTCAATTTTCTTGATTTTGATCTTGCCCTTGTCGTTGGCTTTGATCACGGACTCAATGAGCGAAGTAGTCGTTGTTCCAAAGGGTATCTCCCTTATTATCAGTGTTTTTTTATCTTCAACTTCAATCTTAGCACGAACCCTTACCCTACCGCCGCGCTCGCCGTCTAGGTAGGCGCTCACGTCGGCAATTCCGCCCGTAGGAAAGTCCGGATAAATTTGAAAACTCCGGCCTCGAAGGTGGGCCACCGACGCATCGATAAGCTCGTTAAAGTTGTGCGGCAGGATTTTGGTACTCAAACCCACGGCGATTCCTTCCACTCCCTGGGCCAGCAGCAGCGGAAACTTCACGGGCAAGAACACCGGCTCCTTGCTTCGGCCGTCGTAGCTGGCGAGGTATTGGGTTATTTTGGGCGCAAAGGCCACATCGAGGGCAAACTTGCTCAAGCGCGCTTCAATGTAGCGGGAGGCGGCGGCACTGTCGCCAGTGTAGATGTTTCCCCAGTTTCCTTGAGTGTCGATCAGCAGGTTCTTTTGCCCCAGCTGCACCAGCGCATCGCCGATTGAAGCGTCTCCGTGCGGATGGTACTTCATGGTCTGGCCAATGACGTTGGCCACCTTGTGAAAGCGACCGTCCTCCATTTCATAAAGCGCGTGCATCAGGCGCCGCTGAACGGGCTTCAGGCCGTCTTCAAGTGCGGGAACCGCCCGCTCTAGAATAACGTAGCTGGCGTACTCCAAGAAATACTCGCGGTACATGCCCCGCACCCGAGACTCCACCGGCTTAATAACCTCGGCCTCGCGCGCAGCATCTTCTGGAATATTTTCCAAAAATGACTCGTCCATTGGGTTACTATCCTGGTCAGACATTGCTCGGGTCGTCTTTATCGATTTTGAGGTGGTCTATGATGAACTCCTGGCGCTCGGGGGTATTCTTGCCCATATAAAACTCCAAGAGCTGCTCTATCTGCTCCTTGCCCAGCATCACCGGCTCAAGGCGAATGTCTGCATTGATGAACATCTTGAACTCTCCGGGGGAGATTTCGCCCAAACCCTTAAACCGTGTAATCTCGGGCTTGGAACCCAAAGCCTCCACGGCCGCCCGCTTCTCTCCCTCGTCGTAGCAGTAAATAGTCTTTTGCTTGTTGCGCACCCTAAAAAGGGGCGTCTGCAAAATATAGAGGTGCCCTTCTTGCACCAGCTCGGGGAAAAACTGCAAAAAAAAGGTAATCAGCAGAAGGCGTATGTGCATTCCGTCCACGTCGGCATCGGTGGCTATGACTACGTTGTTGTAGCGAAGCTCCTCCAGACCGTCTTCGATGTTGAGGGCTGCCTGCAAAAGGTTGAATTCCTCGTTTTCATATACCACTTTTTTGGTCAAGCCATAGCAGTTCAGAGGTTTGCCCTTGAGGCTAAAAACCGCCTGGGTCTGCACGTCTCGCGAGGCCGTGATGGACCCCGAAGCTGAATCCCCTTCGGTAATAAAAAGCGTCGTCTCCAGCCGTCGATCGTGCTTGATGTCGCTGTAGTGCACCTTGCAGTCGCGAAGCTTTCGGTTGTGCAGGTTGGACTTCTTGGCGCGTTCTCGTGCTAGCTTTTGAATTCCTGCAAGGTCCTTTCGCTCGCGCTCGGCACGCAAAATCTTCTTCTGAATGGCGTCGGCCACGTCTTGGTTGCGGTGCAGAAAATTGTCGAGCTCGGTTTTTAAGAAATCAAGAATAAATGCGCGCACCGAGGGACCTTCCGGGCCCATGTCTTGGCTGCCAAGCTTGGTCTTTGTCTGCGACTCAAAAACGGGTTCAATCACCTTAATGCTCACCGCTCCAATCACGCTTTGGCGAATGTCTGCCGCATCGTAGTTCTTGTTGAAGTAGTTGCGCAAAACAGTCACCAAGGCCTCGCGAAAGGCGCCATGATGGGTGCCTCCCTGGGTGGTGTGCTGGCCATTGACAAAGGAATAGTACTGCTCGCTTTGGCTTCGCTCCGCGTGGGTAAGAGCAACCTCGATGTCTTCGCCGCGCAGGTGAATAATCTCGTGCATTACCTCACTGCTCAGGTTGTTGGCCAAAAGATCCTTAAGGCCGTTCTCGGAATAATACTTCTCGCCGTTGAGGTAAATCGTGAGGCCCGGATTCAGGTAGACATAATTCCAAACCATCCGCTCGACGTATTCCATCTGAAAGCGGTAGTTGCTAAAAATGGTCGCGTCGGGCGTAAACACCACCTTGGTACCCTGCCGTGCGGAACTGGGTTCAGCCTGGCCCTCTGACCCTAAAATACCCTGAGAAAAATTAGCCGACTTGGACTGTCCATCGCGAAAGGCTTGGACCATAAAAGCCGACGACAGGGCGTTGACTGCCTTGGTTCCGACCCCATTCAAACCGACCGACTTCTTGAAGGCCTTGGAGTCGTACTTGGCGCCAGTATTCATCTTAGAAACCACGTCGACCAACTTGCCAAGGGGAATACCACGGCCGTAGTCGCGCACCGTCACCGACCCGTTTTGAACGCCGATCTCTATGGTGCGGCCGCCGCCCATCACAAACTCGTCGACCGAGTTGTCGACAACTTCCTTAATTAAAATGTAAATTCCGTCGTCTGGACTGCTTCCGTCGCCCAATTTACCGATGTACATACCCGGCCTAAGGCGGATGTGCTCCTGCCATTCAAGGCTGCGAATGTTGTCTTCGTTGTAGAGTACGGCTTCGGTCATGCTAACGTGCGAATCTAGCAAAAAGCCTCGTGTAAAACCCGTGCTAGCAAAGGGAGTTTTCAACAGAATAATCCCCCATTGGCCGCAAAGACTTCGACCTAAACGTTAAAGCGAAAGTGCAGCACGTCGCCGTCCTTCACGCAGTAGTCGCGACCCTCCACGCGCAGCCGACCTGCTTCGCGGCAAGCGGCCTCCGTGCGGAACTTGATGTAGTCGTCGTAGCCAATCACCTCGGCGCGAATGAAGCCCTTCTCAAAGTCACTGTGGATGACCCCAGCGGCCTGCGGGGCAGTGGCTCCGCGCGGAATAGTCCAAGCCCGGACCTCCTTGACTCCGGCGGTAAAGTAGGTGTCTAGCTGCAAGAGATTAAAAGCTTCGCGAATCAAGCGGTTTACCCCAGGCTCCTCGAGCTCTAGGTCGTCAAGGAACATGCGGCGCTCTTCATAGGTCTCGAGTTCGGCAATGTCTGCCTCGGTAGCCGCAGCCAAATGAAGCAGCCCCGCCCCCTCTTCGGCCGCCATGACCCTGACCTTCTCGACCCAAGCATTGCCGTCTTTGGCCGAAGCCTCGTCCACATTGCAGACATACATAATGGGTTTGTCAGTAAGTAGCTGGTAGTCGGCGATCCAGGTATTTTCTTCTTCGGTACGGTCAAAGCCACGAACCGACTTGCCCTGCTCGATGTGCTTCTTGAGTCGTTCGCCCATCTCTACCTCTCGCCCACCCTCTCGGGCTCCGCTCTTGGCGGCCTTGCGGGCACGATCTATGCGCTTTTCAAGAGTTTCAAGATCCTTGAGCTGCAGCTCAAAATCAATAGTTTCTTTGTCGCGAAGCGGATTCACGCTGCCATCTACGTGCACGATGTTGTCGTTTTCAAAGCAGCGCAGCACGTGCAAAAGAGCATTGCACTCCCGGATGTTGCCCAAAAACTGATTGCCCAGACCTTCTCCCTTGCTGGCCCCTTTGACCAGGCCTGCAATGTCTACAATCTCCACCGTAGCGGGAACCACGCGCTCGGGATTCACGATCTCGGCAAGGGCAGCCGTGCGCGGGTCAGGCACGTTCACCGTGCCTACGTTGGGCTCAATAGTGCAAAATGGAAAGTTTGCAGCATGCGCCTTGGCGTTGCTCAAGCAGTTGAATAATGTCGATTTGCCGACATTGGGAAGTCCTACGATTCCGACCTTCATAACTCGTTAATTACTTATGTTTTTGGGCCGCAAAGGTAGCCGATTAATGGCCGTACTTTTACGCTAAATCCGCTCCTGATGGTCCCAATTACTGACTACCCCTCGCAAATTCGGCGCGACATACTGCGCATGGTTCACAAGCCTCAATCGGGACACCCGGGCGGCTCCATGGGCTGTACCGAGTTCTTTACTGCCCTCTACTTCGACGTAATGAGGCACAATCCAGCCGCCTTCCGCATGGACGGCAAGGGAGAAGATTTATTCTTTTTGAGCAACGGACACATTTCGCCCGTGTTCTACAGCACGCTAGCACGGTCTGGCTACTTCCCTGTGGCGGAACTCTCCACCTTTCGGTTGATCAATTCCCGACTTCAGGGCCACCCTACAACCCACGACGGCTTGCCCGGGGTGCGCATCGCGAGCGGATCGCTAGGTCAGGGACTCAGTGTTGCTGTGGGAGCTGCCCAAGCCAAAAAGCTCCACGGAGACCCGCACCTGGTCTTCACCCTGCACGGAGACGGTGAGCTGCAGGAAGGCCAAATCTGGGAAGCCGCACTCTATGCAGGCGCCAAAAAAGTGGACAACCTCATTGCCACCGTCGACGCCAACGGCCAGCAAATCGACGGAAGCACCGACGAAGTGCTCCCCATGGGTGACCTGGGCGCCAAGTTCAGCGCCTTTGGATGGGACGTGCTGCACCTCGAGCAGGGCAACGACCTCCATGCGGTGCAGGCCGCACTGCGGCAGGCCATAACTCACACGGGCAAAGGCAAGCCCGTGGTAATAATCATGAAGACGGCCATGGGCCACGGGGTCGACTTTATGGCTGGAACCCACAAATGGCACGGCATCGCCCCCAACGACGACGAACTGGCCCGCGCCCTGGCGCAGTGCCCAGAAACATTGGGCGACTACTAAGTCCTTGCGCATGCTTCGCAGTGGAATCCTCGCACTCCTTCTAATCGCCGGAGGCCTCAGGGCCCTGGCGCAGGGAGTGCTGCCTCCGCCCGAAGTAAAACCCGAGCCGCTCACGCGAATTTTGTTTGTTTTTGACGCGTCCAATTCCATGTACGGACGCTGGCAAACCGGCACGCGCATGGAGGTGGCCCAACGGCTTATGCGCGATCTGCTCGACAGCTTAGGCCAGATTGAGCGTCCAAACTTTGAATTGGCTCTAAGGGTCTACGGCCACCAGAAACCGGTTCCGCCCCAAGACTGCAACGACACCAGGCTCGAAGTGGCCTTTAGCCCCAACTCGATTCCGCGTATTCAAAAAACCTTGGCCGGACTTCGACCCATGGGAACCACCCCCATTGCCCGAAGCTTAATTAAGGCAGGCAGTGACTTCCCGGAATGCTCGGACTGCCGCAACATAATTATTTTGATCACCGACGGCGTGGAGGCCTGCGACGAAGACCCCTGTGCCGCATCGCGCATTTTGCAGCAGCGCGGAGTAATTCTCAAGCCCTTTGTCATTGGAATCGGACTAGAAAGCAACCTGGCCAAGGATTTTGGCTGCGTGGGAACCTACTACGACGCTGGAGACGAACTCACCTTCACCAAGGCACTCAAGGTCATCATGACCCAGGCCCTCAACAATACCTCAGCACAAATCAACCTTATTGATCACCTCGGAGTTCCGTCTGAAACCAACGTTCCCCTGGTGCTTTACAATGCCACTACCGGCCAAATGGAAGAGGCTTTGGTGCACACTATGAACTACGTGGGGCAACCCGACACCCTTGATCTGGATGCTCTAGTGACCTACCGCGGAACGGTATTCACGATTCCGCCGGTTGCTATTGCCGAGAGCGTCATCAACGCAGGCAAGCACAACAACATTGGCGCCAATGCAGCACAGGGAGCACTGCGCCTCAGCATGTTTAGCGTCCCCAGCCGGCAAAGCATGCCCTTAGCGGTAGTTCGCAGGCCCGGTTCCGCCGACATTCTGCATGTTCAGCCCCTGGGCAGCGAGCAGCGCTACCTAGTGGGCAGCTACGAGCTCGACATTCTCACCCTACCCCGCTACCGAATGTCGGTTGCTATTGAAGGCGGAAAGGTGACCGAGTTAAGCATTCCCGCGCCGGGGAGCGCGAGCCTAACTCTTAAAATTGCTAGCATCGGCGCTATTTTTTTGCGCGAAAACGATCAGTTCACCTACGTGGTTCCGCTGGATGAAGGCCAGGTGCGCCAATCCTTTGCGCTGCAGCCCGGAACCTACACCGTGGTATACCGACCAAAGTCCGCCCAGCAAACGGCCTACAGCAAAAGCCAAACCTTTACCGTGACCTCTGGAGCCACGGCCCTTGTTAACCTCCAGTAACCCTACCTACCTATGCACCCCTACATTAACCAAGGAAGCCAAGATACCCGGAGCGGTTTTGGCGCCGGCCTGCTTGAACTCGGACGCCGCAACCCCAAGGTCGTTGCCCTTTGCGCCGACCTCACTGGCTCGCTTAAAATGGACGCCTTTGCCAAGGAATTCCCAGAGCGCTTCTTTCAAACAGGCATCGCCGAGGCACACATGATGAGCATGGCGGCGGGCCTGACCATCGGGGGCTGGATTCCGTTCACCGGCACCTTTGCAAACTTCTCTACCGGGCGCGTTTATGATCAGATTCGCCAGAGCATTGCTTACTCTGACAAAAACGTGAAGATTTGTGCCTCCCACGCGGGCCTTACCCTGGGCGAAGACGGTGCTACGCACCAAATTCTTGAAGACATTGGGCTGATGAAGATGCTTCCGGGCATGACCGTCATCGTTACCGCGGACTACAACCAAACGAAGGCTGCGACTATTGCCATTGCCGACCACCACGGCCCGGTTTATCTGCGCTTCGGACGCCCCAAGGTGGCCAACTTCACCCCTACCGACAAGCCCTTTGTCATCGGCAAGGCCGACGTACTGCTCGAAGGCAGCGACGTGACCATCGCCGCCACCGGCCACCTCGTGTGGGAGGCCCTCGAGGCCGCCAATACCCTGGCCGCCCAAGGCATTTCGGCCGAAGTCATCAACTTCGCCACGATCAAGCCCTTTGATGCCGAGACCCTGCTCAAGTCGGTCCACAAGACTGGCCGCGTGGTCACCGCCGAGGAGCACCAGCGCCACGGAGGCCTCGGCGACCTCGTTGCCCAGACTCTGGGCATGCACCGCCCCGCCCCCATCGAAATGGTGGCCGTCAACGATTCCTTTGGCGAATCCGGCACGCCCGCCCAGCTCATGGACAAGTACGGCCTCAACGCCGCCGCCATCGTCGAGGCGACGCTGCGGGTGCGGAACCGATAATTTCCAGTAACTAGTTACTAGCCAATGGCTAGTTGGCTAATTAAACCAACGCAGCTTTTCAGCATCTTAGCTTCGATGCATCCCGAAGCACTTAGCGACTTTACGCAACTCGTTCAGCGGCACGTGGACCAATGGTACCGTGTGGCCTTGCGCATCGTCCTGGACCACAGTTCTGCACAAGACTGCGTTCAGGATGCCAGCATCAAAATGTGGTCGAACTGGTCGAGCTTTCGCGGCGATGCCCAGCGCAGCACCTGGGCCTACCGTTTTGTGGTCAATGAGGCCTTAAGCGCAAAGCGGCGCAGCCGCCCCCTTGCGACCACGGACCCAGCGGAACTCGCGGCTGTTCCCGACAGCCCCTACTTCGAGGCCGACGCCATGCTAAACGCCCTTTATGCCGCTGTGGCGCAGCTCCCTGAACAACAGCGCTTGGTGTTTCAATTCCGCTACTTCGACGAGCTTCCGTACGCAGACATCGCGCAGATCCTCGGAACCAGCCAGGGCGGACTCAAGGCGAACTACCACCACGCGGTGGCTAAAATTAAAAAAACAATGGTCGGATTAAACCTTGACCTTCATTCGGAATCTTAAGTACGAACTAGCCAATGAGCCTCAACAATGCAGCCCCCAAGCGTCGCGACGGAATCTACGTTCCGGCGAACTTTGCCTCCGAACTCGCGGAGCGCGCTACCCGCGCAGGGGTAGCGGCATCGCATCGCCGCGTGCGGATGCGCAGGCTCACGTGGACGGCCACTGCAATTGCCGCGGTATTTGCTGGAGTTGTTCTAAACCTTAATCCTCAAATTGTTCCTGCAGTCGCCCCGGCCCCGGAACTTACCGTCGACGAAGCCTGGTCTGCCCTTGAGCAGGGCGACGTCACCCTCACTGACGACGAGCTCCTCGAGCTCGCGGAACTCCACGGAATCACCACCCTTTAATCCAATTTAATCATGATCAAGACCCTCATTCTCGCCCTGGCCATTCTCGGAAGCACCGCGGTAGCCCAAACTCGACCTCAACCTGGATCTCGGCCCGGCGCCCGCCCCGGTCAAGCCAAGGAGCGCATCGAATCCGCCAAAATCGGATTCATCACCCGCGAACTTCAACTTACTCCCGACGAAGCCAAGGCCTTTTGGCCCGTCTATAACGGCATGGAGGTAGAGTTGAAAAGGGCCAACCGCGACCCATTAAGCGAAGGCCTTAAAACGGTGCGCGGTGAAGGCGGAATTGACAACCTCTCCGACACCCAGGCCCGCGAGCTCCTCGCTGATCTCGAAAAAGTGGCCGGCGAGCGCGAAGCGATCCGCCGGAAGTACCAAAAGGAATTCCTGAAGATACTTTCTCCCCAAAAAGTCCTTAAGC
>Ga0209356_1000731_pt1 | contig 13033 bp, 8 predicted proteins | sample LauGreFaBDMM15SN_2_FD_188213 | JGI IMG/M metagenome (GOLD analysis project Ga0209356, IMG submission 188213) | Freshwater lake microbial communities from Lake Michigan, USA - Fa13.BD.MM15.SN (SPAdes) (version 2) | ecosystem: Environmental > Aquatic > Freshwater > Lake | place: Lake Michigan, USA...
TTGTTTTGGTCGCCGCCGGCTTGCTTTGGTTCCACCTCAAGGGTCGAATCAAGCCCTCTGTTCTGGGTTTTGCGCTGATTGCACTTGTCGCGGCAGACCAGTGGACCTTTGACCGCGACCAGCTGGGCTCTGACGACTTTGTTAGCGAGCGGGAATTTCGTTCTGCCTTTGTTCCGAGCCCGGCCGACGAGTTCATTTTAAAGGATTCCGACATTCATTACCGGGTATACAATACCACGTCAGGGCTGACCAGCGACAGCTATACCTCCTACTTTCACAAAAGCGTAGGGGGCTACCATGGCGCCAAACTCGCCCGCTACCAGGATTTGATCGAGCGCCAGCTTTCGCAGGGCAATATCGCTGCCTTTAGCATGCTCAACACCAAGTGGATCATCATGCAGGACCAGCAAACCGGCGTGATGCAGGCCCAGCCCAACATGAGCGCCTGCGGCAACGCTTGGTTCCCGGCCGAAGTCCGCCAGGTGGCTAATGCCGACGAAGCAATGGCTGCCTTGGGCCAGTTTGACCCCATGCAGACGGCCATCGTGGAACAGGGCGAACAGGCCGAGCGCCTTATGAATTCTGAGGTTCCGGACTCTACAGCCCGCATCACGCTGACCAAGTACGACCCCAAAGTGATGACTTATTCCGTGCAGGGATTAACAAAAAATTCCGCTGCGGTGTTTTCAGAAATTTTCTACGAAGTTCCAGGCCAGCGCTGGATTGCCACTGCAGACGGTGCAGAAATACCCGTTGCTCAAGTTAACTATGTTCTGCGCGCCGCAGTGATTCCAGCGGGGACGAAGGAGGTACAGTTCACCTTTGTGCCCGAAACCTATAAGGTAGGAAGCACCGTCGACGGGGTCTTCTCGGTGCTTCTTCTTGCCTCGCTAGGATTCGCCCTTTGGATCGAATTCAAGCGCCGCCGTGCCTAAACGCATACTCATTGCTACCTATTACTGGCCTCCCGCAGGAGGGCCGGGTGTGCAGCGATGGCTCAAAACCACAAAGGCCCTGCGCAGTCTAGGGCACGACGTCGAGGTTTTGACCGTCGATCCTGCCTTTGCCGTGTACCCCCTGCGCGACGAGAGCTTAAATTCCGAAACCCAGGGCATCGTCGTGCACCGCACGAAGTCGCAGGATTGGTTTGGTACCTACCAGAAACTTACGGGACGCAAGGAGGTTCCCTTCAGCGGATTCGCCAACCAGGCAGGCAGGCCAGGGCCTCTTCAGCGAATTTCGCGTTGGATACGCGGCAATTTCTTTTTACCCGATCCCCGCCGAGGCTGGAACCGACACGCTATTGCCCATGCCCTTAAGCAGCATGCCCTGAACCCCTTTGACTTGGTAATTACCAGCGGGCCGCCCCATTCCACCCACCTAATTGGCCTGGAACTTCAAGAGCAGGGCTTGGACTGGTGGGCCGACTTTAGGGATCCTTGGACCGACATCTACTACTACCGCATGTTTTACCCCAGCGCATGGGCTCGACGTGCGGACGCTAGTATGGAACGCAGGGTGCTCCAAAGAGCCCAAAGGGTCATCGTAGTTTCTGACGACTTGAAGCGCATGCTAGCAGCAAAATCTCCTGGAATCGAAGGCAAGTTTATGGTGATTCCCAATGGCTTTGATCCTGCGGACTTTAGGGTCGACGCCCCCCAGCCCGCCAATGCGGTGCGCACGCTGGCCTACACCGGGACCCTTACCCTAGACTACCCCCTTGAGGCGCTCTACCTGGCCCTGCGCAGCTACTGCCAGGCCCAGGGTGCCTTGCGGCTTGTATTTGCCGGGAGGCCAGCCCAAGAGGCCGTAAACTCCCTAAAGGCACTGTCGAGAGAAATTCCGCTAGAAATAGAGTTTAAGGGCTACCTAGCCCACACCGAGAGCGTAGCGCTGTTGCAGTCTGCCGATGCGCTGCTGCTAATGATTCCTGACCTGCCCAACAACAAAGGCATCCTCACGGGCAAGCTCTTCGAATACCTCGGCAGCGGCCGTCCAGTCTGGGGATTTGGCCCCACCGAGGGCGATGCCAACCGCATACTTCGATCCAGCCATGCGGGCGAGCTCTTTGAAGACCCGCAAGCTGCTGCACTGGCTCTGGCACAATGGCCCTCTGAGGGCGCAGGAATTGAGGCCCGCGGACGCTACACCCGACTGGGATTGGCCCGAGAACTGTCGGCTTACTTTGACAAATAGTAGTTCCGCTCGGTGTAAAGCTTGCGAAACAAGGGGTCGCGAAGCGAATCAATAAAGAAAATGGCTTCTCCCGTAGACTTCATCTGAGGCCCTAGCGTTTTATTGACGTCCGGGAACTTATGAAAGCTAAACACCGGCGACTTGATGGCCCAACCCTTGCGCTTTGGCTGAAAGTTAAAGTCCGTAACTTTTTTGGTACCGAGCATGACCTTGGTCGCAGCATTGACATAGGGCTCGCCATAGGCCTTACAAATGAAGGGAACGGTCCGCGAGGCACGAGGGTTGGCCTCGATAATGTAGACCGTGTCGTCCTTAATGGCAAACTGAATGTTGATCAAGCCCACGGTGCCCAAGGCCCGCGCAATGGTGTGAGTGTGGTCAATTATTTGCTGCATGACTAAGTCTCCAAGGTTGAAGGGCGGCAGCGTGGCATTGGAATCCCCAGAATGCACTCCGCAGGGCTCGATATGCTCCATGATTCCGATGATGTAGAGATTTTCTCCGTCGCAAATGGCATCCGCCTCCGCCTCAATGGCTCCATCAAGGTAGTTGTCGAGCATAACTCGATTACCAGGAAAGTCCTTAAAAAGCTCCACGACATGGGTCTCTAGTTCGTCGTGATTGATCACGATTTTCATGCCTTGTCCGCCCAAAACATAGGAAGGACGCACGAGTATGGGGTAGCCTAGCTTCTCTGCCACGGCACGAGCCTCGTCGGGACGCGTAATTACGTCAAAGGGCGGATAGGGAATTCCGTGGTCGTGAAGCAGGGTCGAGAAGCGCCCGCGGTCTTCGGCAAGGTCCAGGGATTGGTAGGTGGTCCCGACAATGGGAATCCCAAAACGATCAAGCTTCTCCGCGAGCTTAAGTGCCGTCTGGCCCCCGAGCTGAACGATAACACCCACAGGTTTCTCGTGCCTTATAATGTCGTAAATATGCTCCCAGAACACCGGCTCAAAGTAAAGCTTGTCGGCGGTGTCGAAATCCGTGGATACCGTCTCTGGATTGCAGTTAATCATGATGGTTTCAAAGCCTTCCTCTTTGGCCGCCAGCACCCCGTGCACGCAGCTGTAGTCAAACTCGATTCCTTGACCAATGCGGTTGGGGCCACTGCCTAGCACAATTATCTTTTTGCGGTCGCTCGACGGACTGTCGTTCCTTGGGGCCAAGGCGCCAAGCGGTCCTGAGGCAGATTCAAAAGTCGAGTAGTAGTAGGGAGTTTGGGCCTGAAACTCCGCTGCGCAGGTATCGACCAGCTTCCAAACCCGCTCAATGCCCATTTGAACACGTAGGTCGTGCACCTCACTCTCGAGGCAGCGCAGCATGTGCGCAATTTGGCGGTCTGCAAAACCCTTCATCTTGGCCTCAAGCAGTAAATCCCTCCCAAGCGAGCCTAAATGATGCAGCTCAATGCGACGCTGGGTCATGACTAGGTCTTCAATCTCGCGCAAGAACCATAGGTCAATCTTGGTAACCTCCTGTATTTTGCGCAGGGGAATACCCATCTGCATTGCGTCGTAAAGCACAAAAACCCGATCCCAACTCGCATGCTCCAGCTTGTGCAGAATTACGTTTTGGTCGGTCTGCCCCTTGCCGTCAGCACCAAGACCGTTGCGCTTAATCTCCAAGGACTGAGCCGCCTTGTGAAGGGCCTCCTGAAAGCTTCGGCCGATGCCCATAACCTCGCCAACCGACTTCATTTGAAGTCCGAGTCGACGGTCTGCGCCCTCAAACTTGTCAAAGTTCCAACGCGGAATTTTCACAATGACGTAGTCCAAGGTCGGCTCAAAGTAGGCCGTAGTGGTCTTGGTAATTTGGTTGTTCAGCTCGTCGAGCGTGTAGCCAATGGCGAGTTTTGCCGCAACCTTGGCAATGGGATAACCGGTGGCTTTGGAGGCCAGGGCCGAGGATCGCGAAACCCTTGGATTGATTTCGATGGCTACGATGTCTTCGCGCTGGTCTGGACTAACCGCAAACTGCACGTTGCACCCGCCGGCGAAGTTGCCGATGGACCGCATCATCTTGATGGCCATGCCGCGCATGCGCTGGTAGGTCACGTCGGATAGGGTCATTGCAGGAGCTACCGTAATGGAGTCTCCGGTATGAATCCCCATCGGGTCCATATTCTCAATGGAGCAAATAATAATGACGTTGTCGTTGGAATCGCGCAGCAATTCGAGCTCAAACTCCTTCCATCCCACCAGGGCCTTGTCGATAATAACCTCGTGAATGGGGCTAGCTTCAAGCCCGCGTTGAAGGGCGGAATCAAACTCCTCTTTGTTCCAAACAAAACTGGCGCCGCTGCCCCCAAGGGTAAAGGAGGCCCTTACGCAAAGCGGGTAGCCAAACTCCTGTGCGATTTCTTTGCCCTTGAGGTAGCTCGTCGCAATTTTAGCCGGAGCGCAGGGAATGTCAATCTTCTCGAGCAGATTTTTGAACTTCTCTCGGTCTTCGGTGATGTTGATGGCCTCAATGTCTACCCCGATGATTCGAACCCCGTACTGCTCCCAGATTCCCTGCTTGTCGGCCTCGATGCAGAGGTTTAGGGCCGTTTGCCCCCCCATCGTTGGGAGTACCGCATCAATTTTTTGCTCCTTGAGGATTTTCTCAATGCTTTCTACCTCGAGCGGAAGCAGATAGATATGGTCGGCAACCACCTCGTCGGTCATAATGGTCGCCGGATTAGAGTTGATCAACGAAACCACAATTCCCTCCTCGCGCAGGGACCGCGAGGCCTGAGAGCCCGCATAATCAAACTCGCAGGCTTGACCAATCACAATGGGACCAGAGCCAATAATAAGGACGTGCTTGATGTCGGTGTTGCGTGGCATAGTAGTTAGGAGGCTTGGTCAAATATCGGGATTAAAAAGGGGGAGACGGCTGGCAAGACCCCAAAAAAAAGGTGCTGCTCCCGCAACACCTTAGTATATCTTATCGCTTTAGGCATTAACCCTTGGGGTTGCCTTCGTCAGAAACAGTCAGACGCTTGCGGCCCCTTGCGCGGCGAGCAGCCAGTACTCGACGACCGTTGGCAGAGGCCATGCGAAGACGGAATCCGTGCTTGTTCACGCGTTTGCGCTTGGAAGGTTGAAAAGTGCGTTTCATCGTATCGTATTTTTTGTCGATCAACGGCCTAAGCCGGGCATTCGGGCTGCAAATATAGTACGGATTTTCAATCTGCAAGGGCTGTATCTTTGAAATTATGGCGAGTGCTTCTCGAATTTGGGTTACCGGGGCTTCTGAAGGCATCGGATTGGGATTAATAACCCACTACCGCAGGCTCGGTTGGCAGACCGTTGGCAGCTCGAGGCGCCCTGACAAGCCGGAAGCTGCAGACCAGTGGGTGCAGGCTGACCTCAGCATTGCGGCCGAGCGCCAGCGCGCGGTTGACCAAGTACTCCATGACAATAAATGGCCTGACTTAGTGGTTCTCAATGCCGGAATCGGCCACTGGGCTAGCGTGGAAGACAGCGAAACCAAAGACTCCGAGCGAATATTTGCCCTGAACTACTGGGCCGTTGTGGACCTATGCCGCCTGCTGATGCAAAAGGCCAATGGTCGGCCCATTCATGCCGTGGTGCTCTCGAGCATCGCCGCCCGATTCGGGCAAAAAAATTTAGCGACCTACAGCGCGAGCAAGGCTGCCCTTGCCCTCTGGGCGGAGTCCTTAAACCAGGAGTGGCGGGACGGTCCGCACCGAATTCAACTCATTATGCCCGGAGTGGTGCAAACCGACATCATGCGCCACAGCATCGGCAAAGATGGCCTAGCCCTCGGCAATCGAGCCAAAGAGCACCGAGGATGGAGCGTAGAGCGCGCCGCGGCCAAAATGGAAGCGGCCATTCGAAGTCGCCACTTTTCTCACATTTTAGCCAGCCCAAGCACCCGGTTGGCCCTTGTTTTGCACGACCTTTGGCCCAGCTTGTTTTACCTGCTTTTGCGACGCAAACTATGAATACCATTATCAATCCAGCCATACTCGAACGCCTGCCGGAACTCACTGCGCAGTTCGCCGCGGGCGAGCCCAAGCACGTAGTGCTCGATGGATTCCTTCTGGACGAAGTAGCCAACAAACTTCACGAGCATTTCCCTTCGGTGGATTCTTTGAAGGTCAAGCGCAAATCCTTGAACGAAAACAAGGTCGAAGACTACCACTTTGAGCGATGGGATCCGGTTTTTACCGAAGTCCGCAATGCGATACGCTCGAGCGAGTTCACGCAATGGATGAGCAGCCTTACTGGAATTGAAAATTTACAGTGCCCTGACGACGCGCTAGGATCGGGCCTTCACCAAGGCGGGCAAGGAAGCTTTGTGGACGTGCACATCGACGTCAACTTTGACCCCAAACTCAAACTCTGGCGCCGCATTAACCTTTTGATTTACCTCAACCGCCATTGGGACGAGGCTTGGGGCGGGCACCTTGAGCTCTGGGACGCCAAAATGACCAAGGTTCTGAGCCGCGTGGCTCCCCTGCACAACCGGGCCATCCTGTTTTTAACCGACGAGACCAGTCCCCACGGCTACAAGGCCATCAACGTACCCGAGGGCGAGTCCCGCAAGAGTTTTTATGCCTACTACTTTTCCGAAGTAAGCGACGGATTCAAGTACAGCGACTCCCGATTTATTGCCCGACCCGACGACGGCCTGGTCCGACGCACTGCAACGGCCATGAAAGAGTGGGCGAAAATCCGCGCAAAACGCGTGCTGAACGCCTTGGGCTTCACGAGTCTCGACTTTCAAGACAAAAACCGCTAAGAGGGCGGAATGGCTAAAGCCCAATTCGGCAATAAAACGCCCAAAAAACCCATAAGCTGGGCGGCTCTCAAGCAGATGGCGCGCATGTACGTGCACGTCAAACCCTACCGAACGGAATTTTTAATCGGACTCCTAATGCTCCTGCTCTCTTCAGGAAGCAACCTTGCCTTCCCGAAGTACCTCGGAGAGCTCGTGGATGCGGCGCAGACCAAACCTTCTGACATTGACGGCATCGCATTGACCTTAGGAGGCATCTTGCTTGCCCAAAGCATCTTTAGCTTCGGTCGAATTTTCTTCTTTGAACGCGTGGCGCAGCGGTCCCTAGCCTCACTGCGGTCGGCCATGTACAGCCACCTAGTCAGCCTACCCCTGCCCTTCTTTCACGAGAAGCGCATCGGCGAGCTAACTAACCGCCTTCAGAGCGACATCGGCGTACTTCAGGAGACCTTTACCAGTACCCTCGCAGAGTTCATTAGGCAAATTGTAATTATTGTGGGCGGAATCGCACTGCTGGTCTACCAGTCTCCGTCGCTTACGGGGTTTATGCTGATGGTTCTTCCCTTGGTAGTGCTTTTGGCGGTGTTTTTTGGTGGGCGGATTCGCAAGTACGCCAAAGAAGTACAAACTGCCTCGGCGGAGTCCAATACCATCGTCGACGAAACCCTGAGTGCGGCCGCAACGGTCAAGGCCTACACCCAAGAGCACTTTGAAAAAACCCGCTACCGCACTGCGCTCGACCGGGTTGCCGAATTAGGAATTCGCGGCGGAATCCTTCGCGGCGGATTCAGTAGCTTCATTATTTTAGGACTTTTTGGTTCGCTCGTAGCGGTGGTTTGGAAGGGCGCAAGCCTCATCGCAACCGGAGAAATGGCCTCGGGACAGCTCTTTAGTTTTGTCATCTACTCCGGCTTTATTGGAGGTTCCGTGGGCGGACTCGCCGACGTGTACAGCAGGCTTCAGCGGGCCATGGGAGCCACCGAAGCCATCATGGCGATGCTCGACGAAGCGCCCGAGCAGGGCGGCCCAGAAGACCAGGGCGCAGACCAAACTGCCCTGAACAACAATTCTGAATCAGAGGCTGGCCGCAAGGATCTTTTGCCCGCATTGGAGTTCAGGGGTCTGCACTTCGCCTACCCCACTCGGCCCGACGTACCGGTGCTCCAGGGACTGAACTTAGTGGTTCAAGAAGGCCAGCAGTGCGCCTTAGTGGGCGCCAGCGGTGCAGGTAAGTCTACGTTGGTTCAGCTGCTATACCGCTTTCACGACCCCCAGCAAGGCCAGCTTTTGATCCGTGGCCGAGACGCACGGGAATGGCCGCTTCAGGAACTTAGGGGCCGCATGGCCTGGGTTCCGCAGGATGTAGCCTTGTTTGGCCGAAGCATCCTCGACAACATTCGCTATGGACGGCCCGAGGCAAGCGACGACGACGTTCGGCGCTCCGCAGAAGACGCCAATGCCTGGGAATTCATCGAGCGATTCCCCGACGGATGGAATACCCAAGTGGGTGAACGCGGTGTTCAGTTGAGTGGCGGGCAGCGCCAACGAATTGCCATAGCCAGGGCCATGCTTCGCAACCCAAAGCTTCTAGTGCTCGACGAAGCCACATCCTCGCTGGACCCCGAGAGCGAAGCATTGGTGCAGGGAGCACTCGAAAAGCTCATGCAAGGACGTACTTCACTGGTAATTGCCCACCGCCTGAGTACGGTGCGCCATGCAGACCTCATCGCCTTTTTGCACGAAGGCCAAATCGCGGAGGTAGGAAGCCACGAAGAACTCATGGCCCGAAGCAAGGGACGGTACCGCGCCTACGTCACCAAGCAGTGGAATGGCAGCCTAACTTCGCAAGAATGAGCCGTTTGTTAGCCCTAATCCGCAATAAGTATGTTCTAGCCGGACTCCTTTTCTCGGTTTGGATGCTTTTTTTTGACTCCAACAACCTGTTTATTCAGTACGAACTGCGTCAAGAAGTCCGCGCACTCGAAGACGGCCTGCGATACTACCGCACAGAGCTCGATAAAACCCAAAAGCGGCTTAGCGAGCTCGAGTCTGACCCCAAGCAACTCGAGAAATTTGCCCGCGAAACCTACTGGATGCACCGCCCCGGGGAAGAGGTTCTGCTGGTTGAACCCCAGGACCCAGACGACAGCGATACCCTATGATTTCAAGGATTCCGGCCCTCGCAATGCCCGAAAAAGAGTGGGTTAGCCTGCCTGATTTTGGTCCGATGGCGCCCATAGACCGGCATCTTACTGCAGACTTCGACGGGTCTGACCCTGCACAAGCCAACGCGCTCGCCCTGAATGCACTGATGGACGGAGCAAGCAGCATCCTTTTTTGGGTACACCGTGACCAGGACCTTATTGCACTTTGTGAGGACATCGACGCTTCTATTGCTCCGCTTCATTTGGTGGGCAATTTGGATTGCGAGCATGCCGCCCAAGTTTTGGGTGAATCCGCACAAGGCCTCTTCAATGCAGACCCTATCGAAGATCGAGCAAGGAGCGGTACTTGGTTTACCGGGGAATGGAGCAGCGAACTTGTGCGTATTCGACGCGCTGAGGCCTGCCTTCCGATGGCCATGGCCGCGGTGGTAACTAATGCGTGCTGTGCCTCTGACCAGGGCGCTGTAGGTCAGTTAGCATGGGGGCTTGCGAGCCTTGAGGCGATGCAGCCATCTTCAGGAAGGCCGGTTGGAATGCTGCTCAATGCAACAAAAGACTACTTTGAGACCATCGCAATGACGCAGGCCGCGAGGCTGCTTTGGACTGCAAATCCTCTTTGGATTGTGGGACGCGCTGCTGGTCCGAAATCGAGTAATGATGCGGCCGACCTGATTGACCTCGGTCTCTCCGCGCAAGCCCTCGCACTAGGTGGCTGCCGTGACTTATGGATTAATCCCTTAAACGACAGCAGCCAAGCAGCTGGATGGGCTCGACATCAGGGCCTTGTTCTTTACTACGAAACGGGACTTTTCGAGCAGGACTTCCCGATGCGGGGAAGCTACCTAATTGAGGAATGGACGATGACCTTGGCCGATTCAGCCCGAGCTCAGGTCGCGGAATGGAATCGTCGGGGAGGTCTAGTGCACCTGCTTGACCAAAACCTTGACCCATGGATCTGAGGCGCCAGCCCCACGAGTTTTCTCAACCCGGCGAACCTCCGTTTTTAAGGGGTCCGTACGCATCGATGTACACGCAACGGCCATGGACTATCAGGCAGTACGCTGGCTTCAGTACCGCAGAAGAAAGCAATGCCTTTTACCGCCGTAATCTTGCAGCGGGTCAAAATGGGCTTAGTGTTGCCTTTGATTTGGCGACCCACCGCGGCTACGACAGCGATCATCCGCGGGTTCAGAGCGACGTAGGCAAGGCGGGCGTAGCCATCGACAGCGTAGAAGACATGAAGCGCCTCTTTGAGGGAATTCCGCTGGATAAAATGTCGGTTTCGATGACCATGAACGGTGCCGTACTGCCGGTCTTGGCCTTTTACATCGTGGCCGCTGAAGAACAGGGCCTTGCACTCGATGCCCTGCAGGGCACCATTCAAAATGACATTCTCAAGGAATTTATGGTGCGGAATACCTACATCTACCCGCCCGCACCAAGCCTGCGCATCATAGCCGACATTCTCGGATTCACGAGCGAACGCATGCCAAAATTCAATAGCATTTCGATCTCGGGATACCATATGCACGAGGCCGGAGCCTCTGCTGAATTGGAACTTGCCTACACGCTGGCAGACGGACTAGAATACCTGCGCACCGGAATTTCTTCGGGCCTCGACATCGACGAATTTGCTCCGCGACTCAGCTTCTTTTGGGCCATCGGGATGGACTTTGTGACCGAAGTGGCCAAGCTCCGCGCCGCCCGGGCGCTCTGGGACCGAATCGTAGCTAGCTTCCACCCCAAAAACCCCAAGAGCCGAGTCCTTAGGGCCCACTGTCAGACCTCGGGCTGGAGCCTTACCGAGCAGCAGCCTTACAACAACGTGACGCGCACTGCCATTGAAGCCATGGCCGCAGCATTGGGCGGAACCCAGTCCCTTCATACCAACGCACTCGACGAGGCTATTGCCTTGCCCACGGATTTCTCGGCTCGAATCGCCCGCGAAACGCAGATTCGCATCCAGGAACGCAGCGGAATCACCCGATTTGTGGATCCCCTTGGCGGCAGCATTGCCGTAGAGAAACGCTGCGCTGAACTGATGGAACGCGTGGAGGAGCTTCTTCAAGAAGTAGAAAAGCTCGGGGGAATGACCAAGGCCATTGAGGCAGGACTGCCCAAGCTCCGCATCGAGGAAGCTGCTGCCATCAAGCAGGCCCGCCTGGATTCGGTGCTGGACGTGCTCGTTGGCGTGAATGCCTTTAAATCCGACGACGATACATTGCTCGAAATTCTCGAGGTTGATAATGAGGCGGTGCTGGCCAACCAGATCGAACGCCTAAAGTCCCTCAAGGCAGACCGCGACCCCATCGCCCTTGGACTGGCCCTTGAAGCATTAGAGTCTGCTGCGCGCACCGGCCAGGGCAACCTCTTACTGCTGAGCATAGAAGCAGCCAGGGTTAGGGCTACCTTAGGGGAGATTTCTGACGCTCTCGAGCGCGCCTTTGGCCGCTACCAAGCTCGACTCAACATGGTCCACGGAGTTTATGCACGCGAATCCGGCTCCGACGGCAAACTGGCCGAAGTGCGGTCGCTTGCAGACCAATTTGCAGCCCGCTTCGGGCGCCGTCCCCGCCTGCTTGTGGCTAAAATGGGGCAAGACGGCCACGACCGCGGAGCTAAGGTCATTGCCACCGGCTTTGCCGACGTAGGCTTTGACATTGATTTGGGTCCGCTTTTTCAGACGCCCGAAGAGGTCGCGCAGCAGGCCCTTGAAAACGACGTGCATTGGGTTGGCGTGAGCTCACTCGCAGCGGGTCACAAGACTTTGGTTCCCCAGCTGCTGCATGCACTCGCTAAGGCAGGGCGCGGCGACATTCAGGTGGTGGTGGGCGGAGTTATTCCCCGCAAAGACTACGAATCGCTGCTCGCAGCGGGTGCCTCCGCAGTTTTTGGCCCGGGTACTCCGGTACTGGAATCTGCGGCCAGCCTGCTCAAGAAGGCGCTCGAGCTCCCAGCCGCGAACGAATCGCCGAATCCATGAACGGACCCGTTTGGACAGCAGCCGAGTGGGCAGAGGGAATTCGCCGCGGCGACCGAGCCTTCATTGGGCGGGCGCTGAGCCTGGTCGAAAGCCATTTGCCGGACGATAAAGAACGCGCCGCAGGACTCTTTGAATGCCTCGGACCGCCGCCGCAAGGAAGCTTTCGATTAGGGCTCACGGGGAATCCCGGGGCCGGCAAAAGCACGCTTACCGAAGCCTTGGGACTTCGCTGGGCGGAATCTGGAGTGAGGGTGGCCGTGCTGGCGGTGGACCCCTCCAGCAGCAAGCACCGTGGAAGCATTTTGGGAGACAAGACCCGGATGGAGGGCCTGAGTCGCCATCCCAATGCCTTCATTAGGCCTCTATCTAGCGGAGGGCAAATGGGCGGAGTGGCTGCTTCGACTCGCGCGGCAATTCAAATTCTAGAGCATGCGGGCTACCAGCGCATTGTGCTTGAAACGGTGGGAGTTGGCCAGAACGAGACCGACGCAATGAACTACGTAGACGGCCTGCTGCTGCTGGCCTTGCCCAATGCGGGCGACGAAGTACAAGGGATTAAACGCGGAATTATGGAGTGCGCCGACCTGGTGGCCGTGAATAAATGCGACGGAGCATTTGCCGCGGCCGGCCAGCAGACAGCCCAGCAGCTGAGCCAGAGCCTGGGATGGTTTTCTCGCAGCGACCAATGGATTGTTCCGGTACTGCAGGTCAGTGCTCTGGAAGGCCTTGGTTTAGACAAGCTCCTTGAGGCTTTAGACCGCTTTGAGCGCTGGACGAGAGGCACTGGCGAGATGGACCGACGGCGCGCTCAGCAGCGCACAATGGAGTGGGAGTCTGGTTGGGATGCGCATTTAAGGACCTGGGCCAGTACTGACCCAGGTATTCAGGAGGCTTATCGGGAAGCGGCCGCCGCGTTCGCGGCGGGACAGGGTGCCGC
>Ga0209356_1000732_pt1 | contig 13026 bp, 17 predicted proteins | sample LauGreFaBDMM15SN_2_FD_188213 | JGI IMG/M metagenome (GOLD analysis project Ga0209356, IMG submission 188213) | Freshwater lake microbial communities from Lake Michigan, USA - Fa13.BD.MM15.SN (SPAdes) (version 2) | ecosystem: Environmental > Aquatic > Freshwater > Lake | place: Lake Michigan, USA...
AGCTGCTACTCCTACGACTAGAGCTCATCCAAACTCTCAGACGCTTCTTACCTCTAATGCAGGAGACGCTTTCAGCACTGTCCTTAACGACTTACGAGAACGAGCTATTGACTATCCGCCAAAGTCTTTTGGATTCTATGAATACTCAGCCCCTCAATACTGCAAGATAACTGACCGAGATGCATGGGCTTTGGCTAACCCCTCTTTGGGATACACCATCACAGAAGAGGCGATTGAAGAGGCGATTGCTACTTCGCCGATTGAGAACACGCGCACTGAAACGCTTTGTCAATGGATTGACTCGTTAAGTAGTCCGTGGCCTCACGGCATCTTAGAAGATACCTCAGATGCAACTCTTGAAATGTCAGTGGGTGCTTACACAGTCTTTGGCTTTGATGTCAGTCCTAGTCGTAGAAATGGCTCGCTCGTTGCTGGCCAATTACTCAGTGACGGCAGAATTGGCATAGGTATTCTGGAGACTTATAGCTCTCAGGTGGCAATCGATGAGTTAAAGATGGCAGCTTCTATCAAGGCATGGTGTGACATCTACAAGCCTAGACTTGTCTGCTTTGACAAGTACGCCACACAAACTATTGCCAACAGGCTTTCCAATGCTGGTGTTGTTACAGAGGATGTCTCTGGTCAGCAGTTCTACAAAGCCTGTGGAGATTTATTAGAAGGCTTGGTCAATCACCGAGTCGTGCATAATGGGCAGGCAGAGTTTATCCAGCAGATGAATAACTGTGCAGCTAAAGTCAATGACTCGGCATGGCGTATCATCAAGAGGAAATCAGCTGGCGACATTAGCGCACCGATTGGCATCGCTATGGCAGTAAGCAAGTTAATGATCCCTCAACCTAAGCCACAGATTTACACTTAGACACGCCCTAGCATGTTGTCTAATTACTTGACAAATGCTACACTTTATGACTATGGGTCTATTTCGCAAAACAGAAGCAACCACTCCTAATAAGACATCGCTTACAGCGCAATACGCACCCTCTATTATGGGAGAGAATCTAAACTCTCTTTTTAATTATGTGCTACCTCGCGTTCAGCGCAATGAAGCAATGTCTGTGCCTTCTGTAGCTCGATGCCGCAATCTACTCTCTGGAGTGATTGGCGGCCTGCCTCTTAACTTGTATCGCACTTCTACTGGCGAGGAATTAGGCAATCCTGTTTGGTGTGATCAGCCAGCAATCAATCAGCCTCGTTCTGTAACTATGGCATGGACTGTTGATTCATTGATGATGTACGGCGTGGCTTACTGGCAAGTTACAGAATTGTATGCAGAGGACGGACGGCCTTCTCGCTTTAAGTGGATACCTAATGTCAAGGTTACATTTAACACCGATCTATACGGCATGGAAATTACGCAATACTTTATCGATGCTGTTGCAGTACCTATGTCAGGTCTTGGATCTATTGTTACATTCCAAGCCTTTGACGAAGGTATCTTAGAACGCGGATCTGACACTATTAGAGCTGCTATTGATCTTCGTAAGGCAGCAGTCATAGCTGCATCCACACCGATGCCGTCTGGAGTGCTTCGCAATAATGGTGCGGATCTAGATCCTAAAGAAGTTGCAGGACTACTTGCAGCATGGAAGAACGCTCGTCAGAATCGTGCGACTGCTTATCTAACATCTACTCTTGAATACCAGCCAACATCATTTTCACCTAAAGACATGATGTATGACGAAGCACAGCAGTTCTTGGCAACAGAGATTGCTCGTCTGTGCAACATTCCTGCTTACATGCTTTCAGCAGAAGCCAATAACTCAATGACTTATGCCAATGTGCTTGACGAAAGAAAACAATTTTACTCTCTATCACTAGCTCCTTATGTATGTGCAATAGAAGATCGCTTGTCAATGGATGACATAACTGCTCGCGGTAACGCAGTTAAGTTTGATGTTGATTCATCATTCCTAGCAACAGAACCAATGGAACGCTTGCTAGTAATTGAGAAAATGTTGTCTCTGGGCTTGATCACAGTAGAACAAGCAATGGAGATGGAAGATTTAACACCTAACGGCAGCGAAGGAATCGAATAATGGAAAACCAAGTAATCACCTTCACATCTGGACTCATTGCCAATGTTGAAGAACGCTTGATCTCAGGCAAAATCGTGCCAGCAGGTACAGGCGAAGTCGGCAACACTTCAGCAGGTAAGGTTGTATTCGAGAAGGGCGCAATCGCACTTCCAGAAGATCCTAAGACTGTCAAGTTGCTTAATCAGCATGACTCACGCCAACCTTTAGGAAAAGCCACACAGTTCACAGAGCAAGAAGATGGCATCTATGCATCGTTTAAGGTTTCACGATCTAATCGTGGTTCAGAGGCTTTAATACTTGCTGAGGAAGGGTTACAAAGTGGCCTTAGTGTCGGAGTCGAAGTTATTAAGTCAAAGCAGAAAGGCAATGTGATGTTCGTATCCGCTGCAAAGCTGCTAGAAGTTTCATTGGTAACAGAGCCAGCATTTAAGTCTGCTCAGGTTATCGATGTCGCTGCTGAGGAGACTCCAGAAGCAGTAGAAGAAATCCAACCAACAGAAAGCGAGACAGCTGTGGAGAATACTCCAGAGACAGTTGCAGCACCAGTAGAGGCAGCAGCAGTTGAAGCTGCTCGTCCAACTGTTGTGACAGCAACTACATTCGTGCGCGAGCGCGTAGCACCAATTACATCAGCGCAGTACCTAGAAGCAAACATCAAGGCAGCACTTGGTGACGACGAGGCTCGCCGCGTAGTTCGCGCAGCAGATGACTCAACATCAACAAACACTGGTCTTACACTTGCACCACACCTAAACACTTTCATTACAGATACCTTCACAGGTCGTCCTGCATTTGAGGCTGCAACTCGTCAGGCACTTTTGCCAGATGGTATGAGTTTTACAGTTCCACGCCTTTACACAAATGCTGCAACACCAAATACTGCACCAACAGTTGCAGACACTAACGAAGGTGCTGCTCCATCAGAAACCGGAATGACCTCTAGCTTCGACACGATAAGTGTTAACAAGTTCAGTGGAATTCAGCGAGTGAGTTTTGAGCTTGTTGACAGATCTCAACCTGCTTTCATGGAACTAATGATGATTGAACTCCGCAAAGCATACGAGAAGGCAACAGATGCAGCACTTCTAGCAGAGTTTTTTGGTTCAGGTACAACAGCAACAGGTGTTGCAGCAACAGCAGCAGGACTACAGTCATTCGTGTCAGTAGAAGGCGCAGCAGCTTACAAGGGTACAGGCGGAGACTTTGCTAACAAGCTAGTTGTTTCTACTGACCAATGGGCAGCGATCACAGGCTACGCCGACACAACAGGTCGCGCACTCTACTCAGCACAAGGTGCAACATACAACGCAGCAGGTAATGCAGTAGCAACATCTGTTCGCGGTAATGTTCTTGGCACAGACTTGATCGTTGATCACAACATCACAACTTCCGGCGTAGTTGATGATTCAGCATACTTGGTTGCTCCATCATCAGTGTATTGCTGGGAATCACCACAAACACAACTTCGCGTTAATGTATTAACATCTGGCGAAATTGAGATCAACCTTTACGGATACCTAGCAATCTATCTTGCTAAGTCAGGTAAGGGCGTTCGTAAGTTCAACCTAACTTAATAGGTTACTAAGTCGCTCTAGGGGGTCAGTAGCCCTCTGACTCCCTAGAGTCTTACGAAAGGAAAAGCAATGGCATTAACAACAGTGGCAGAACTTCGATCAACACTCGGAGTCGGTACACTGTACCCTGATGCCACTTTGCAAGAAGTGTGTGATGCAACAGATGCAGTATTGCTTCCAATGCTCTGGACTAACTCAGAGATTGTGATTTCTCATAGCAGTATTGTTGGTCAAGGCACACTTTACTTTAATCAAAAATTAGAAGATGTTTTTTTTGTAGGACAAACTGTAACGATTACAGGATGCGGATCAGTATTCAACGGCAGCAAAGTTCTTACAGCTGTTGGTGAAGATTCCATCACCATGAACACTAGCCACGCTGCGATTAAGCCCAAGCATCCTGTGCAACCTTTTGGGTTAGTAACAGCAACAAATTACACAGACTGGACAACTGACATGGCAGTCCAGCAAGCAGCTTTGATGATCGCTGTTGAGATCTGGCAAGCGCGTACAGCCACCCTTTCAGGCAGTAACGCAGTCGATTTCCAGCCCTCACCTTATCGAATGAGCGCACAGCTACTCGCTAAGGTAAGAGGATTGATCGCGCATGCACTTGCGCCTACATCGATGGTGGGCTAATGCCAGTTGCAATCACTACACTTCGTACTACTTTAGCAACTGCCCTAGTTGATAACTCTAAGTGGCAGACTTTTGCTTTTCCACCTGCAACAGTGCTTGCCAACTCTGTGATTGTTACTCCAGATGATCCGTATGTGACACCTACTAACAATGGTCAAATAACAGTAAAGCCAATGGCTAACTTTAAGATCATTATGACTGTGCCTATGTTTGATAACGAGGGCAACCTCAATGGGATTGAAGACACTCTAGTTGGCGTGTTCGCCAAGTTAGCAGCGTCATCTCTGGTCTATAATGTAAGCGCAATTAGCGCACCAAGTATTCTCAACGCTGCTTCGGGTGACCTACTCAGCTGTGAGATGTCCGTATCCATTTTAACAAGTTGGGAATAATCATGACCGAATTAGAACAATGGGAAAAAGAGAATGAAGCCTTCCTGATCAAAATCGGTCAGGTTAAGCCATCGGCTGCAAAGCCAATAACTAAGAAAGACGAGGAATAAACCGATGTCAGTTTATCTATCAAATGGCGTGAGTGTAACTGTTAATGCGGTTGATCTCTCATCGCTAGTTAGTGCAGTAACAATCAACCGCTCATTCGATGAGCTGGAAGTTACAGCAATGGGTGACGCAGGTCACAAGTTTGTTAAAGGTCTAGAAGCCTCATCAGTAACGATTGACTTCTTTAATGACGAAGCAACATCTAAGACTTTACAGACACTTAACTCAACATGGGGAACATCTACAACAGTAGTCATCAAGCAGACAAGTGCGGCAGTCTCAGCGACTAATCCAAGCTACACAATGTCATGCCTAGTCAATAACATCACTCCTGTAAATGGTGCAGTTGGAGATCTTTCAACTCAGTCAGTTACATGGAATGTCAATGGCACAATCGCAGTAGCATCAGCATAATTAACTAACTAAGGGGCAAACTCATGGCAAAACTAAAGATAGTTCGTACAGATGGAAGTGTATTAGAAGGCGAAATTACTCCAGCAGTGGAGTATTCGTTTGAGCAATACGCTAAAAAGGGTTTCCATAAAGCGTTTCGCGATGAAGAAAAGCAGAGCGATGTCTATTGGTTAGCATGGGAAGTAACACGCAGGTCAGGTGAATCTGTTAAGCCTTTCGGGATTGATTTCATTGAGACACTTAAAAGTGTTGAGGTGCTTGACTCAGACCCTTTAGCTTAAAGCGCGATCTTCCGTTCACTTATCTAATTGCTAGGCTAAGCATTAGGTTGGGAATCGCGCCACAGCAATTATTAGATTTAGATAAGACTATGCTAGATGCTCTAGTTCAAGGTCTAAAAGATGAGGCGAAAGAGGTGAGCGATGCCAGCAAGCGTAAAGGGCGGCGTTAATCTCCGCAAGGCTCTCAAGCAATACACTCCAGATCTTGCTAAGGCTTTGCCCAAAGAAATCGCAGCAGCATTAAAGCCAATTACACAATCTGCTAAAGGTTATCTTCCAGATGACAACCAAGTTCTAAGCGGATGGCTGCCTCGTCAAATGTCAGAAGGGACATTCCCGACTTACACAGCTCGCATTGCCAAGCGTGGCATTGGCTATAAGACATCACCTTCTAAGCCTAATCGCCGAGGTTTTCGATCTTTAGCTCGCGTGTTTAACAATAGTGCCGCTGGCGCAATTTACGAAACAATGGGGCGCAAGACTCCAAGTTCTCGTTTTGTTGAGAATCAAAATGCCAAGTTCGGTCAAGCTATGAAGGGTCGCGACAAGATGCAAGGTCGCGCTTTGTTTCGTGCATACGATGAAAACAATGGCAAGGCTAGAGAAGCAGTCCTTGATGCTATTAAGACTGCCGCTAATAAATTAAATGCTAGGGCATCGGTAAGAGGTTAATCATGGCAAATGTAGTCATTGACATTGCAGCGGAGTTCACAGGCAATAAAGCTTTTAGACAAGCCGAGACTTCTACTGACAAACTTATCAGAGGCGTAAAGAGGCTTGCTGCTGCCACAGGTCTTGCTTTTGGTACTGCTCAAGTTATTGCTTTCGGCAAGGCATCTGTTAAGGCAGCATTGGATGCACAGGCTCAACAGCAGAGATTGGCTAACCTTGTAAAGGTAACAGTCGGCGCAACCGATGCACAGATTCAATCGCTTAATGACCAAGCACAAGCCTTGCAAGACATTGGTGTTGTCAATAAAGAAAACATCACACAGACTCAGTCACAGCTTGCAACATTTAATTTACAGATCGATACGATCAAAGCCTTAACACCCGCCATTCTTGATTATGTAACAGCAGAAAAGGGTGCGGCGGCTTCTGCCGATGAGTTCAAGTCTATGACTAACGGCTTGGCACAAGCTCTTAATGGCAACTTTGCTTCCCTTACTAAGGTGGGCTTTGTTCTTGACGAGACTACAAAGAAAACAATTAAGAACGGCACAGAGGCAGAAAGAGCAGCAGCCCTTGTAGCAGTTCTAGACTCTACCTATAAGGATTTCAACAAAAACCTTGCTCTGACCGATGCAGGTCAGATGCAGATTTTAGCCAATGCGGCCGATGATGCAGCCGAGAACATCGGTACCAGTTTAATTGATGCTCTTAAAATCCTTGGCAAAGATAAGTCTGTAAGCAATCTTGCAGATGACATGGAAAGAGCATCCATAGGCACAGGCAACTTCATTCGAGGCTTAGCCGAGATTACTAGCTTTAGTGTCAATGGAGAAACCAAATCTCTTATTGGTTTATTGACTACACCATTTAAGCGTTCCCTTTCTGCCGGACCACTAGGGGCAATCGCTAGAATGGGTGTTAAGACAGGCGAAGTTAAGGCATCGGATAACGCGCACCTTAAGTCATTGCAAAACCAGTTCGTAGTAATTAAAAAGACTGGTGACTTAACCAAAAAACTAACAGCCGATGAACTAAAGAAACTAAAAGCTGCTAAGTTAAAACTGGCAATCGACAAAGCAAACCTTGCACTTGGCAACAGTGAGAGCATCTTTGATCTTGATAAGATTCAGGTTGCAGCAGCCCTCACTAATCAGGCTGAGCAATTAGGCAAGGCAACAAGTGGCGCACAGATCTTACAGATTGCTAATGACACTGCTCGCTTAAATGTCAAGCGTTCAATCCTTGCTTTAGAAGATGCTATTGCTTCTAAGGATGAAGCAGCCATTGTTGCTGCAACAGCCAAACTTAATGAGGATCTAAAGATTCTTGGTGCTTTAAGCATGCAAAAGACTCAGATGGTCGCTATTGAGTCCATTCTTAAAGGTCTTACACCTAAAGACTTAATCAATCAAAACAACCTAGATGAAGCCTTACGCAAGATTCGAGAGATGCTTGCTCTTTTGGCTCAGGTCAAAGCTCCAACTCTTGCAGTAGCTACTGGTGGCAGAGATTTATCAACCCCTGCAAAGGTAGCTGCTATCACAGCAGGCTTACCAGCAAGTGTTAGCGCAGCAGATTTCTTTGAATCTCTTACAGAAGATGAGCAAGCCCAATTAGGTGGTTATAAGCCTTTTGTAGGGGCTGACATTCCAACTACTATGCCTTTTGATTCTGGCGGTTCTGGCGCAGGACTTGGAAACAATGGATCAGGCAGACAAATACCAATGCAAGCTAATTACACTGTGAACATCAATGCTGGTGCAATTAGCAACCAAGACGAATTTGCTGGTTTGATTCAGGACACAATTATTCGCCTGAATAAGCGCGGTGACTATCTTACTACAGCTGGAGCATTATGACCAGACCAGTTGTCAATGTAATCATTGACTTTTCAACAGGAGCAACTTTTGGCTATCCTTTTATTCTAGATAGTTCAACTTTAGGTGGCGGAGATGTTTTAGCCGATTCGATAAGCCTTATTGTAGATGTGTCAAACCTTCTAGATAGTGTCCAGACTAATCGAGGTCGCAACATCTCATCTGAGCAATTTCAGACAGGCACAGCTTCTATCCGTATCTTGGATCAGAATGGCGACTTTAATCCACAGAACGCAGCATCACCTTATTACAATTTCTTAAATCCAATGCGTAAGATAACTATAAGTGCAAGTTACTTAGGAGTAACTTATTCAATCTTTGCAGGTTACATCACTGCCTATAACACCAGCACCCCTAAGTTTAATGGTGACATTGTTTATACAACTGTTACAGCTGTAGATGGCTTCCGATTATTTCAAAACGCACAATTTTTTGGTGTAACTGGAGCCGTTGCAGGTGAGACTACCGGCACTCGCATTGGCAAGATCCTAGACACTATTGGTTGGCCTGCTTCCTTGCGTGACATAGACATGGGACTGACAACAGTTCAAGCAGATCCAGCGACACAGCGAACAGCCCTAGCAGCTTTGCAGACTTGTGCTACTACAGAATACGGCGCAATTTACATGGATCATTCTGGGCGTGTAGCCTTCCAAGATCGTAACTTGACAGTTTCATCTGTTGCAGGCACTCCAGTAGTTTTTAAGGATGATGGCACAGCCATTGGTTATTTCGATGTCAAATGGGTTTTTGACGATACGCAGATTTATAACCTTGCCACTATTACAAGAACAGGCGGAGCAGTTCAGACTGCTTCAAATGCCGCTTCTATTACTAAGTTCTTTACTCATAGCTACAATCAATCTGGGTTGCTGATGCAAACAGATGCAGAAGCCCTGGATTATGCACAGGCTTTTATTGCCTCACGCAAAGACACCACAGTTCGAGTCGATGAATTGACACTAGATCTTCAACAGGATTCTTACACTGCCGGGACTATCGCAGCTCTCACTATGGACTTTTTTACTCCAGTTAGCGTGACTACGACTCAGCCTAACAACACGACCTTATCCAAGACCGAGCAGGTGTTCAATGTAGCCCACTCGATTACGCCAAGTTCATGGAAGGTCAGGTTCGGCACAGCTGAACCAATCATTGATGGATTCATCTTGGATTCGGCATTATACGGTATTCTAGACACTAGCGTTTTAAGTTACTAAGGAGAACACATGGCAGCAGGATTAGGCTTTAAGACATTTGCCACAGGCGATGTCCTAAGCGCAGCGGATGTAAATGGCTACCTTATGCAAGGAGTCCTAGTTTTTGCAAGCGAGGCAGCTCGTAACGCTGCAATTACCTCGCCTCAAGAAGGGCAATTTGCTTACACAAAAGATAATAACTCTTTATGGTATTACACGGGATCCGCGTGGGCGGCCTCGGGTGCTACCGGAGACATCGAGGGAGTTACCGCCGGTGTAGGTATTAGCGGCGGCGGTACCTCAGGTACTGTAACTATTACTAACTCAATGGCTACAGAGATTGCAGCTAAGGGTGATTTAATTGCAGGTACAGGATCTCAAACTTTTGATAATTTAACCGTTGGAGCTAATAACACAATCCTCACGGCAGACTCATCTACCGCAACTGGTCTAAAATGGGCGGCAGCGGCAGCGGCGGGCGCAGCGGTTTATGGGGCAACACTCACTACCAATGCTAATAAATCAACGACCTCTACTAGTTATGTAGCCATTGACTCAACTAATTTGAGAGTTACCGCTACTCCGACAAGTACTAAGGCGTACTGGATAGTTACAGGTTTTACTTCTAACTCAAGTGTAACTAACTCGGATTGGCGAGTAAATGCCGGAGCAGGTACTACGTACGGTTTCAATAATTACAACAACTCATACGATGGCACAGCGGTACCTCGTGCGGTTTGTATGGGAATAATTACCGGCTTAACCGCAGGTACCTCTTATAACTTTGATTGGGAATGGAAAGTCAACGCGGGAACTACAAATCTGATCGGCGACACAGCGACGGTCTATCCTAGAATGGTAATAATCTGCTAATGATAACTACTACTAAAAAAATTAACCTTGCACAATTAGATAATGAGTTAAAAGCTGGCGGTCTTAACATGGACTCGTTAGATGGCACTCATACAATCACCGCTATCGATCCTAAAATTACCGATGCTCAACTACAAAGCGCCGTAGATACGCACGTAGCAGCAGCGGATCCGCAGCCAACTATTACCGAAAAACTAGCAAGCGTAGGTTTATCGGTAGATGATCTAAAGGCTGCTCTTGGACTGTGAAGCCAAGACTAAGTAAAGCTGCTGTTCAGTTCAGAGAGCAGTTAGATGACTCGTTCCCAAGCCGCGGTAGGCGTAGCGATGGATGGATCGCAGATGCAAGGCACATGCGTGCTGGCAAGTCTGATCACATACCAGATGCTCAGGGCTGGGTTCGTGCCTTTGACGCATCGCGTGACCTTTTCGAGGGATCAGAACCAGACATTATGGGTGATCTTTGTGACCAGTTACGAATCGCTTGCAAGTCTAAGCAAGAAAAGCGAATTGCCTACATCATTTTTGAGGGTCGAATTTGTTCCAGAATCCTTAACTGGAAATGGCGTCCGTACAGCGGCGCAAACAAACACACCAAGCATGCTCATTTTAGCTTTAAGAAAGAAGCTGACAATGATGGTGCTTTTTTTCAAGTATCTATGTTAGGCGGAGAATAATGAACATGAAGCATCCAGTAGTTATCGCAGTCGGAGCCTTCCTTGCAGTATGGGGAACGACATCTAACTTCTCTCTAGACTATCGTCACATTCTAGGAGCGATTGTCGCTGGAGTCTTCGGGTATGCGAGTCCTAAAAAGTGAGCCAAACAGATTTCTTTAGCCTTTACATAAGCACCTTGCTAATCATTGGTGGTCTTGCAGGGTATGTCATTACTCATCTGCTATCAGAGATTAAGCGACTCAATCAGCGTGTCGATGAGATCTATAACATACTTCTAGAGCGATAATTTTGTCATGGCAAAAAAAAGGGTTATAGATCTTGACACCTATAGCGCGTTAGATGTATGGGCTATCAGCTTGCAGGAAATGTATCGCGCACTACGCAGAGCAGGCTTTGATGTTGAATTATCTTTAGCGATAATTGTTGAGCCGATGGCTTATCCTCGTTGGATCTTGCCTGAGCCAGTCGAAGCAGAGAAGTTCGGCGATTACCAAGATGAGGATGACGATTAAATCCATAGTTATCTTGTCCGATCTTCAAGTGCCCTATCAGGACAAGGTGGCAACGCGCAACATTGCATCATTCATTAAAAAGTTTAAGCCAGATCAAGTAGTCACAATAGGCGATGAGATTGACCTACCACAGATTAGCAAGTGGGAAGAAGGTCGCATGGGCAGCTACGCCCAGACCCTAGATGATGATCGTAACGAGGCTGTGCAGCTTCTCTGGGATTTAAGCGTTACAGATTGCATCCGTAGTAATCACACAGATCGCCTGTATAACATCATCATGGCTAAAGTGCCTGCCTTTGGTGCATTGCCAGAACTACGCTTTGAGAAGTTTATGAAGTTTGATGAGTTGGGCATTACCTTCCACAAGAATCCTATGCCTATTGCTCCTAACTGGATTGCAGTGCATGGAGATCACACACCTATTAAGCCACAAGGGGGTCTATCAGCCCTAGAGGCTGCTCGTAGGCATGGTAAGAATGTTATCTCAGGTCATACACACAGAGCAGGCAGATCGGCCTTCTCAGAGGCCTCTGGGGGCCGTATAGGGCGTGTCCTGCATGGTGTTGAGGTAGGCAATCTTATGGACTTTAAGCAAGCTGCTTACACAAAGGGCGTAGCAAACTGGCAGCAAGCCTTTGCCATTATGTATGTGCATGGATCTAAGGTGCAGGTTGATCTAATCAACATCGAAAAGGACGGCACCTTCATTGTGTCTGGAAAGTCCTACGGCAGACCCAGATAATCGTTATCGTTTCGTTACCGAAATGTCCGTGACATTGTCAGATAGGCATGAGACTCTAAGTCTGTAAGCAGTCAAGGGCACTGCTACAGATAGGTACATAATGATCAACTCAGTAGTAATTATCGGGATGATTGGATTGCTTTTGATTTCCAATGTTTTTTGGTATTCACAAGGCTTTAAGGATGGTCGCAGAGAAGGCTGGCACAAGGCTCGCAATCTTGGCCGCAGCTTGGCCGATAAATGAGAGCCAATGAAATCTTACTAACAGCCACCGACACAATTAGAGATCGTGGGCTTCAGTATGGACATCCTGCCGACAACCTAGAACACACAGCAATGCTGCTAAGTGCTTACTTAGAGATGCCTATTCATGATTATCAGGTGGCAGGCATTATGGTTTTGGTTAAACTGGCTAGGACTAATCAATCAGCACAGCACATAGACAACTGGATTGATCTATGCAGCTACGGAGCACTAGCTGGGCAACTGGCCACAGAGGAGAACGAACTCTATGTTTAATTTAGCCGACTATGAACCAGTGGAGGTTCGACTTGAAAAGTTTATTAAGGATCATCCTTCGTTTCGCATTGCAACTGAGTTGGAAGTGGTCGAGGCTTCTCGATACATTGTTAAAGCGTACCTATACAAAGATGCTAGCGATGGCGTTGCTTGGGCGACAGGGTACGCTGAAGAGACGGTTACTAGTCGAGGTGTCAATCAGACTTCAGCACTGGAGAATTGTGAGACTTCGGCAATCGGCAGAGCACTTGCAAATGCAGGTTATGCTCCTAAGGGAAAAAGACCTAGCCGCGAGGAAATGAGCAAGGTAGTAGCACAAAAGCCTGTAAAGCCTGCTGTTGCAGATGTGCAGGACTATTGGACTACTCCAGTCAATAAATACATGAAGGTTGTAGACGCTCCCGTAACCCTAGACAAAGCTCTAGATCTAGTGCAAGACATACTAGGCACAGGTGAAGCACAAGAAGCACCACAATGCAAGCATGGAC